>Ga0247727_10004607_pt1 | contig 29019 bp, 34 predicted proteins | sample WisWelCaveWW1625_FD_202498 | JGI IMG/M metagenome (GOLD analysis project Ga0247727, IMG submission 202498) | Biofilm microbial communities from Wishing Well Cave, Virginia, United States - WW16-25 | ecosystem: Environmental > Aquatic > Deep subsurface > Groundwater > Cave microbial mat | place...
TCCGAAGCGATCCTGCTCTAGAAAACCTATGATTCTAGTGTGGTTTGCGTCTCGCAAATGCCTTGTAGAACCTAGCCGCAGAGGGGAAGGCATTTGCGAGACACCACACTAGCTGCTCCTGCGGCCCGCAGGTGCGGCTTTCAGCCCAGGTCTGCGACCTTTGCGCAACAACTATTGCTGCCTAATCCTTGTCCAGAGCAGCGGCTTAGTTGCCCAATTGACACCCAATTGTCACGGCTCTACCTTTTTTTGCACTTGCGAAACGCCGCGTCCTGCCGTCAAGAATTAGACACAAATTAGCGGGGCGCGAGAACACGTTCGCAGTGCAGCACGGTCGCCCCCCGCAGACCTTGCGCCCGTGCCTTGAATGGAGCCACTTGGGGAATGAAAGTTCTTGTCGCTGTCAAGCGCGTGGTCGACTTCAACGTGAAGATCCGTGTCAAATCGGACGGGTCGGGCGTCGAGCTCGCCAATGTCAAGATGTCGATGAACCCGTTCGACGAGATCGCCGTCGAAGAGGCAGTGCGGCTCAAGGAGAAGGGCCAGATCAAGGAGATCGTCGCCGTCTCCATCGGCCCGGCGAAATCCCAGGAAACCATTCGCACGGCGCTGTCGATGGGTGCCGACCGCGGCATCCTGGTCGAGACGCCGGAAGGCCAGGCGGTGGAGCCGCTGTCGGTCGCCAAGCTGCTGAAGGGCGTGATCGAGGCGGAGAAGCCGGCCTTCATCATCCTCGGCAAGCAGGCGATCGACGACGACTGCAATCAGACCGGCCAGATGCTGGCGGCGCTGCTCGGCTGGCCGCAAGCCACCTTCGCTTCGAAGCTGGTCATCGAGGGCGAGGGCGCGCTCGTCACGCGCGAGGTCGATGGCGGCCTCGAGACGCTGAGGATCAAGCTGCCAGCCGTCATCACCACCGATTTGCGCCTCAACGAGCCACGCTATCCTTCGCTGCCCAACATCATGAAGGCCAAGAAGAAGTTGCTCGAGGTGAAGAAGCCCGCCGACTACGGCGTCGATATCGCGCCACGTCTGAAGGTGCTGAAGACCGTGGAGCCGGCAGGCCGCAAGGCCGGCGTGAAGGTCGCCAACGCGGCCGAGCTGATCGCCAAACTGAGAGAGGCGGGTGTCCTCGCATGACCGTTCTCCTCCTAGCCGACCACGACAACAAGGCGCTGGGCGCCTCCACCGCCAAGGCCATGAGCGCGGCGAAGGCGCTGGGTGGCGACGTGCACGTGCTGGTAGCCGGCGGCAATTGCAGGCCGGTGGCCGAGGCCGCAGCCAAGCTCGACGGCGCCGCCAAGGTATTGCACGCCGATGCCCCGCAGTTCGAGCATCAGCTGGCGGAGGAGATGGCCGCGCTGATCGCCGGCCTGATGCCCGGCTACGACGCCGTGCTCGCCCCGTCGACGGCGTCGGGCAAGAACATCATGCCGCGGGTTGCCGCTCTGCTCGACGTGATGCAGGTGTCCGACGTCACCAAGGTGCTGGCGCCGGATACCTACGAGCGGCCGATCTACGCCGGCAATGCCATGCAAACCGTCCAGAGCACCGACAAGAAAAAGGTCATCACGGTCCGCACCACGGCGTTTCCAGCCGTCGGCAACAGCGGTTCGGCGCCCATCGAGGCCGTCGCGGCGCCGGCGCTCGTCGGTCTCTCGACGTTCGAGAAGGCCGAGATCCAGAAATCGGACCGGCCGGAGCTCACGGCTGCCAAGATCGTCGTCTCCGGCGGCCGCGGTCTGCAATCGAACGAGAACTTCAAGAAATACATCGAACCCGTCGCCGACCAGCTCGGTGCCGCGGTGGGCGCCAGCCGTGCCGCCGTCGACGCCGGCTACATGCCGAACGACTACCAGGTCGGCCAGACCGGCAAGGTGGTGGCGCCCGAGCTCTACATCGCGGTCGGCATCTCGGGAGCCATCCAGCACCTCGCCGGCATGAAGGACAGCAAGGTGATCGTGGCCATCAACAAGGACGGCGAGGCACCGATCTTCCAGGTTGCGGACTACGGACTGGTGGCGGACCTGTTCCAGGTCCTTCCCGAACTCAAGGCCGAGCTGGAAAAGGCCGGCAAATAAGACCGGCAAGCACGACGGGCAGCAGCGGATCAACCGGGGTGTCGAAGGAGCAAGGCGTCATGGACGCAGGCGTCAAAACGAAAAAGCCCGGCACGCAATCGGAGCGAGGCCGCAAACCGGACACGGGCGCAAGGCCCGCCGTCAAGTCGGTCGCCATCATCGGCGCCGGCCAGATGGGCAACGGCATCGCCCATGTCGTGGCGCTGGCCGGCTACGATGTGTCCTTGAACGACCACAAGAAAGAAGCCATCGAGAAGGCGCGCTCCGTCATCGAGCGGAACATGGCCCGGCAGGTCTCGCGCGGCATCATCACCGATGCCGAGATGCAGGCGGCCTTGCAGCGCATCGACATCGCGCCCGATGTGGATGCCATCGGCGAGGCGGACCTCGTCATCGAGGCGGCCATCGAGGACGAGGCGGTCAAGCGCAAGATCTTCATCGATCTTTGCCCCAAGCTCAAGAAGAGCGCCATCCTGGCGACCAACACCTCGTCGATCTCGATCACCCGCCTGGCCTCGGTCACTGACCGGCCCGAGCGCTTCATCGGCATACATTTCATGAACCCCGTGCCGATGATGCAGCTGGTGGAGCTGATCCGCGGCATCGCCACCGAGGACGAGACGTTCGGCCTGGCCAGGACTTTCATCGAGAGCCTCGGCAAGACCATTGCCGTCTCGGAGGACTTCCCGGCCTTCATCGTCAACCGCATCCTGCTGCCGATGATCAACGAGGCGGTCTATACGCTCTATGAGGGCGTGGGCACCGTCGAGTCGATCGACAAGGCCATGCGGCTCGGGGCCAACCACCCGATGGGCCCGCTGGAGCTCGCCGACTTCATCGGCCTCGACACGTGTCTTTCAGTGATGCAGGTGCTCTACGAGGGGCTCGCCGATTCCAAGTATCGCCCCTGCCCGCTGCTGGTGAAATACGTCGAGGCCGGCTGGCTCGGCCGCAAGACCCAGCGCGGCTTCTACGACTACCGCGGCGAGAAGCCGGTACCGACGCGCTGAGCGCCATTGGGGGCCTTGTGCCCGGAACCTCCAGCGGTTCGCCGACCTTTGCCTCCCCCTGTGACGAAGGCGCGCCTTCGTCACAGGCGAGGGGGGAGGGCGATGCGTCCGCGGTTTAGCGCGGCCAACTCCAAGCCCCCAACACACACAACGGCCGCGCTAAGCCGCTGGACGCATCGGGTGGGGGTGCCGTTGCCACGCGCGCGTCTTCTTCACCCCCACCAGGAACGCCATCGGACTTAGACTGCCGGTTGTGCTTGAAGCGAGCGTTGCGCTCGGCAGTCCAAGTCCGTGGCGTTCCATCCTCCCCCCTCGTCCATGCCAAAGGCATTTGCCTTCGGCATAGGGGGAGGGAAATCCGTGTCTCGGCACGCGACAGCGCAGCTCGGTCAGTCGTCGTATTTGTCGTGGCGACGTAGCCACGACATGGTGTGAGGCAAGCTGGCTTCGTCGCGCCCCTTGGGGACGAGGTCCAGCAGGTGGTAGGCGCCATTCAGCATGTCGAGGCCGCGGGAATAGCAGGAATAGGTGTGAAAGATGTTCCCCTTTCCGTCCTTGCTGAAGACACTGATGCCGGGCGCTTCGGAGGAAGGAAATCCGCCCGCCCTATAGTTGTAGTAGGCCGTCCCCTTCTCTTCGGGAGAGAAGGACACGTGGTAGTCGCGATTGAAGTCGTTGTCGAGCGACGACATCCATTTGAAGCTCCAGCCCATCCGCTTCCTGTATTGCTCCAGCTTCTCCAGCGGCGCTCTCGAGATCGCGACCAGGGATACATCGCGGTGGTTCAAGTGGACGACGATGCCATTGTAGTTGTCGGCCCAGAACGAGCAGCTCGGACAGCCTTCTTCCCAGTCGGGCCCGAACATGAAGTGATAGACCAGCAATTGGCTGCGGCCGGCGAATAGGTCGGCCAGCCTCTCCTTGCCGTTCGGCCCATCGAAGACATAGTCCTTGTCGATCTTCACCCACGGCAGCTCGCGCCGCGCTGCGCTCAGCTGATCGCGCTGGCGGGTGAATTCCTTCTCCTTGGCAAGCAATGCCTTGCGCGCGGCGAGCCACTCGTCTCGAGACACTGCTGTATGTTGCATCGTTCGATCTCCTTTCGGGATGACGCCGCCAATACGATGAGGGGTCAGCCCCCTCGCACGCTCTTTCAGCAACGGCGCTAATGTGATGATCGAGAAGTCCGCTACATCGCGCTGGGTAGGGCTCGCTAGACGTCGACCACAACCTTGAAGCCGCCGTAGATCATGCGCTTGGCGTCGAAGGGCGTTTCCTTCGGATCCATCATCTTCGCCAATCGCGGGTCCTTCATGACCTTGGCCAACACACGATCGCGGTGCTCGCGCGACTTGTAGACGATGTAGCCGAAGATCACGGTCTCGGTGGCCTTGACCTTGACGCTGCGCGGGAACGACGTGAGCTTGCCCACCTTGACGTCGTCGGCGATGCATTCCTTGTATTCCAGCGCGCCGTGCTCGCGCCACACCTTGCCCGCCTTCTCCGACATGGCGCGGTAGGCGTCCAGATTCTTCTTCGGGACGGGGACGATAAATCCATCGACGTATTGCATGGGAACGCTCCTTGACGCCGCGCCTCACGCGCAGCGCACCGATACGACAGGCGGAAGGCGGGCGGCGATCGTGGACCAGGTTCGTCCGCCATCCAGCGATCCGAATACCTCGCCGGAAAGTGCGCCGAAGTAGAGGCCGAGCGGGCTGCCGTTGTCGCTACAGAAAGCCTGCCGCAGCACGGTGAGATAGGCCTGCGATTGCGGAAGACCCGCTTCGAGCGCGCGCCAGCTGGCGCCCCGGTCCCGGGTCTCGTACACGCGGACCCTGCCATCGGGGGTGACGCGATCGGCGTCCGCAGTGAGCGGGATGACGAACGCGCGGTTAGGATCGTCGGGATCGATGGCGAGGGGGAAGCCGAAATCGGACGGCAGACCGCGGTCGGTGCCGATGTCGATCCAGCTTTCGCCGGCATCATCCGAGCGGTAGACGCCGCCGTGGAACTGCATATAGAGCGTCCGCGGCTCGCGCGGGGCGCGCTTCAGATTGTGGACGCAATAGGAGTGCGTGTCGCGGCGGGCCTCCTCGGGGAGATAGCGCGGCACCAGGCCGCCGACGCTGCGTCGCCAGCTCCGGCCGGCATCATCGGTGAGCCACACGCCAGCGGATGAAATTCCGACCGCCAGGCGGTTCGGGTTGCCGGGCCAGGGGCAGACCGAGTGCAGGCAGAGCCCGCCGGCACCACCCTCCCATTGCGGTCGAGCGGGGACGTCCCACAGACCTTGCACCAGGGCCCAGGTCTTGCCGCCGTCGCCGCTTCGGAACAGGGCTGCCGGCGCGACCCCGCACCACAGGACGCCGTCGCCGACGCCAGGCTCGACCACCCAGATGCGCTCGACGGCCGCGTTGGCGCCGGGCGGGAAGGCGGGACCCTCGGCTTGCTGCCATCCGGCGGTGGGATCATCGGTGTAGAACAGATGCGGCCCGAACTGGCCGTGCGTGACGGCTGCGAGATAGCGACCGGTCCGCGGATCGCGCACGGCGTACTCCACAATTTCGCCCGGAAAGGCGCGAGCAGCGACCTCGAACGCGCCGCCACGCGCCCCACGCAAGACGACCAGGCCTTTGCGCGTACCCACGAGCAACTCGGTCATGTCTTTATCCTCCTGAGATCGCGGAGACGATGTGCAGCTCGCCGTCGGGCTCAATGGGTGCATCCAGCGACACGGCTGCGCCGCCGAGGAACAGCTTGACGTGGCGCCGAAGCGAGCCCTGTTCGTCGACGATCCAACCGCGCAGCGCAGGGTAGGACACCTCCAATGCGGCGATGACCTCGCCCACCGCGTGGCCGCCAACCTCGACCACGCCGGACCCGCCGGCGTGCTGACGGATTGAGCCGGTCAGGATCACTCTGGGCATGAGGGCCGGGTCCTCTGTCTCCTATGGTGACGCCGGGCTCAAGCAGCTGCGGCCTTCGCGGCCGGGAACGGCTCGCGCCAGGCGGGAAGCTCGTTGAGCCGGGCGTGCCAGCGCTCGACCTCCGGGAAGCCGCCGACCGGTATCTTGGCCTTGTCGGCGTAGGGTAGCGTCACGGCGACGGAGAAATCGGCAATCGTCAGCGCGTCGCCCAGCAGATACTTCCGCCCGCGCAGGTGATCGTTCAGCACCTGCGCGAACTGCTTGAAGAAGCCAGTCGCCTCTTCGACCGCCTTGGGGTCGGGCTCGCCCAGGCCGAAGCGCGGCTTGATGATGTGCTGGAAGTAGAGCGCACCCGCATGCCGCGTGAAATGGTGGGCGTTCCAGCTCAGCCAGCGCGTCACCTCTATCTGGCGTTCGTCGCCGGGGCAAAGGTCCGAGCCTGCGGCCCTGGCGAGATAGCCCATGATGGCGTCCGCCTCCCAAAGCCGCGTGCTGCCGTGCGTCAGCGCAGGAACCTTGCCGTTGGGGTTGATGGCGAGAAATTCGGGTGTCCTGCTCTCGCCCTTGGTCAAGTCGACGCGCACGAACTCGACGGGTGAACCCAGATACCTCGCAACGGCGCAGGCCTTCCTGGGATTCAAGGTCTCGAAGTAGTAGAGCTTCATCTCGATTCTCCTTGTCGCCACTTGATCAAACGGGTGTCATCCAGCCGATGCCTGCGCCGCCTGGCTCCATCAGCATGGCAATGCGGCCGACATTGGGGACATCGAAGATCGGCATCACCAGCTTGGCGCCCGCCTTGACCGCCTTGGCGACGCGTTTGTCCACGTCATCGACGGCGAGAAAGGACATCCAGCTCTCGGGCACGCCGTCGAACTGGGGCGAGTCCAGCGGGAAAATGCCGGCGACCGGCTTGCCGGCCGACATCGCGATCCAATAGGTCCGGCCGTCGGGCATCGGCATGGGGTCGAAGCTCCAGCCGATGGTGTCTCGATAGAACCGCTTGGCGCGCTCCGCGTCGCGGGAGCGCAGCTCGTTCCAATGGAAGCTGCCGTGCGCCCACGTCGGTTGCTCCTTCGCGCGCTTGGTCGTGCGCCGGGCAGTTGCCGTCTGTGCCATGACACTCTCCTGCGATGGTTACGAGAGATAACGATCGAGCTTGTCGAGCGTGCCGATCCAGCCGCGCTCGTGGCCGTCGCGCGCCTTCTGGTCGAAGAAGCGTTCGTGCAGCAACGTCAGCAACGTGCCGTCGCCGTCGGGTTTCAGCGTGATCGTGACCAGCGACTCGCGTTCCGGCGTCGAGTGCCACGCCCAGCTGAAGGCCAACCGTTCATCGGGTGCCACCTCCTGGTATGTGCCGCCGACCTCGTGATGCTCGCCGTCCGCGGTCTTGAAGCTGATGCAGAAGCGCCCGCCGACCCGCACGTCCATGTCCGCGCGTACCGAGCCGCTGACCGACTCGGCGGGTCCGAACCAGTGGACTATTTTTTCCGGGTCGGCCCAGGCGGCGAAGACCTTTTCCGGCGGGGCTTTGAGCTTGCGCTTGAGGGTAAGGCTTGGCTTTTGCGGCTTGGACATGCGTCCTCCTCTACGAATTTGGCGAGAGCCTCCAGTCGCTCGGTCCAGAAACGCTCGTAGCGTGACAGCCATTGCATGGCGTTTTCCAACGGTGCGGCACTGAGGCGGCAGCGCACGGTGCGGCCGCTTTTTTCGCGCTCGATCAGGCGCGCGCGCGCCAGCACATCGAGGTGCTTCATCACCGCCGGCAGCGACACCGCGAACGGGGCGGCGATCTCGGTCACCGCCAGCCCGTCTTCGCGGACCAGACGGTCGAGGATGGCGCGGCGCGTAGGATCAGCCAGCGCAGCAAAGGCCATATCGAGCTGGGCATTACGATAGTAAACCATACGGTTAAGTATTGGCGCGTCTTTGCCGCGCTGTCAAGAGGGGCGGCGAAGTTTCCCGGTCTTGGGTAAGGTGTCGGCCGGCGCGTGGCGTCGCGCAAAGGAGAGTGCATGGACGATCGCAGCGACATCGCGACGGAACGATTGGCGCTGCGCCCGCTCGCGCTGGAGCACGCAGCAGCACTGCACGAGATGTTCGCCGATCCCGAAGCCATGCGGTTCTGGCATGCGCCGCCGAGCCTCCATCTCGACCAGACGCGCGCCGTGGTCGCCGAGCTGCGTTCGGGACCGCAACGTGCGTGGGCGCTGTTCCACCGCAGCGGAGGCGAGGCCATTGGCATCGTCTACTACCTCGGCAATCCCGGCGTGCCGGGCATGGGATACATCCTCAATCGCAACCACTGGGGGAAGGGGCTCATGTCGGAAGCTGTGCGTGGCGCTCTGGCGTACGGCTTCGAGGAGCTCGGTCTCGACCGGGTCGAGCTGTGGATCGACGCCCGCAATATCGCCTCGCAGGGCGTGGCCGAGCGCATCGGCTTCAAGCGGCGCGGCGCGTTCCGCCAGAAGTACAACCATGACGCGGATGCGCACGAGAAGCTGGTTTATGGCCTGCGCATCGGGGCGTGGCGCGCGGGAGCGGCGGCCAAGAGCACCCGGCCGATCGAGGCCTACAGCCTGCAGCCGGTGCTCGCCGTGGCGGACGTTCGCGCGACGGCGGACTACTATCGCGACCGGCTCGGCTTCGAGATCGCGTTCCTGTTCGGTGCGCCGCCCACCTACGGTGCGGTGGCCCTCTACGAGTGGACCGCGACGGGCGCGCATATCCACCTCTCCCGCGCAGATCGGCCCCCGACGGCGGACGGCCTCTCGCTGTATGTGAACGTCGGTCCCGGCATCGACGCGCTGCACGAAACCTACCGGGCACGCGCCGTGGATATCGTCAGCCCGGTCGTGCGGCAGCCCTGGGGCATGCGCGAGTTCGCGATCAGGGACTGCAACGGCTATATCCTGCGCTTCGGCACGCCGGGCTGACCTGCATTCGGCAGATCATCTGGCTCTCCAAAGTCGCGTCAAGGAACCACCTGCACCTTCCACCGGATCGGTGGCCGGGAACGGCAGATTGGCGATCCGGGCCAGCATCTCCGGGGTGGGCGCGCTGCGGCACAGGTCAGCGGTCTGGTCCGGCGGGTAGGCGCCGACCACGAGGAAATCGCGCGTCGCCTCGAGGCGGAAATGGCCGGTGCCCGCCGGCAGCAGGGCGGCATCCCCAGCCGCGACCGTGACCTCATGGCCGCCCGGGCCGCCGAGCACGAGGCGTGCGTGGCCGGCGGCGAAGCCGAGCACCTCATGAGCGTTCGAATGATAGTGGTGGAAGGGGTAGACGCCATTGCGCCATTGCGCCGGCCAGCCGTTGCGCAGGAGCAGGGCCTCGAAGGCCGCGGCCGGATCGCGCCCCGCCGTGGGGACGGCGTTGCGATAGAGCAGCACCGGCAGACGCGGATTGTTCGGCATCCACCCGTTGGCAGCCAGCAGCAAAGCTTCGGGCATGACAGAGCCTTCCGCTACGATCGTCTGTGAGCTGCCGCGCGCAGCCGCTGCGGATCGAGCGCGGCCAATCGCGCCGGATCGAAGGGTGTGAGATCGACCGCGCGTGCCGCGCCGTCGACGATCAACTCCGCGACGGCCTCGCCCGTTGCAGGCGCGTTGAGGATGCCCCAGACGCTGTGGCCGGTGGCGACGTAGGCACCGGCGAGGCCGGGAACGGGCCCGATCAGCGGCAGGCCGTCCTGGGTAACGGGGCGAAAGCAGGCCTGGCGCGCCAGGACCCTCGACTCAGCGAGCGTGGGCGACAGCTGGCTGCACATCGCGTGCAGCCGGTCGATGGCGCCGGGATCCGGCGCGACGGCGGCGGGATCGAGCGGCAGCGGGCTTTCGCTGGAGATGGCGCATACGTAGGTGGTGCCGTCGGTGCGTGGAAACACCTCGGGCGACAGCATGCGGCCGTTCGCTTCCTGGAATTCGAGGAACAGCGCTTCGGCCGGCACCTTGGTCCCAGTGTCGAACACGAGGCTATGCCCCTTGAGGCCGAACACGGCGGGCAGCGGCAGCCATCCGGCGGCCAAGATCGACCAGGGGCCCATGGCGATGACGACGGCATCGCCCTCGACGATCCCGCCGTCGACCTCGACGCCCGTTGCGCGCGCGGCCCTACTCTCGCGCACGATGCCGGTGACTTGCCCGAGCCGCAGCTCGGCGCCATGCGCCTGTGCCGCGCGCATCATAGCCGCCGTGAATTCGCCGGGGTGGACCTGGGCGGTGGTGCCGGTCGAGCCGAGGCGGCGGTCGATGCGCACGCCATCCGCAAGCCAAGCGAGATCGTGCGCGCTGCGGCCGCGGTGCGCGCCATCTTGTGCCAAGCCGCCATAGGTGGTGAGGCGGCGATAGCCCCAATCGCCGCCGATGTCCCCTGGGAGGCTCGCGTGCAGCGCGAAGCTGCGCCGGGCCAACGCCTGGAGCGGCGTGCCGTCGCACCAGTCGAGCGCCAGGAAGCCGCCCGACTTGCCGGAGGCGGCGCACGCAATCCCCGTCCGCTCGATGACGGTCGCTTTGACGCCGCGGCAGCTCAGGAAATGGGCGATCGAGGCGCCGATGACGCCGCCACCGCAGATCAGGACGCGCATGGGCGCTTGCGACGCTTCGTTGTCATAGCTTCACGCCCAGCGTCGTGGTCCAGCCGAGGCCCGCGTCGGTGCCGCCGCGCGGCTTGTATTCGCAGCCGATCCAGCCGGCGTATCCAAGCGCGTCGATCGCCTTGAAGACCGCGCCATAGGCGATCTCGCCCTCGTCGGGCTCGGCGCGCGAGGGCACGGCGGCGATCTGGATGTGGCCGATGACGGGGAAATGGCGTTCCAGCCTCTTTAGGATGTCGCCCTCGGCGACGCCGACGTGATAGGTGTCGAACATGAGGCGGACGTTGGCGGCGCCCAGGTCCGCGATCACGCCGGCCGCCTCGCCGACCGTGGCATAGAAATAGTCCGCCTTGTCGCGCGGGTTGATGGCTTCGAGCAGCAGCGTAAGGCCGTGCGTGGCGGCCTTCTTCGACGCGGCCTGCAAATTGCGCAGCAACGTTTCGCGCGCCTTGGCGCGCTGCCCGGGCGCGACAACACCGGCCATGGTGTGGATCGAGCCGGCGCCGGAGGCGAGGCAATAGGCGATCGACTGATCGACGCTGGCCTGGAAATCCGCCTCCCGTCCCGGCAAAGCACCGAGGCCGAACTCGCCGCGCGACGCCTCCCCGACGACGGTATTGAGGCCGAGCAGGGCGAGGTCGTGGCGCGCGCAGGCCGCCTTCACCTCGGCTGCGGGAACGTCATAGGGCCAATGCAGCTCGATGGCGCGAAAGCCGACGCGAGCGGCCGCGTCGATGCGGGCGAGCAGGGGGCGGTCCGGCCACAGGAAGCCGAGATTGGCGGAGAAGCGCGGCATGAGTCACCTCAACTTGAATGCGGATTCCAGCCCGGCGATCTGCGCCGCATCGAGATGGCGGACGGGCATTCCGCGCGTCAGGAGCACGAGCTTGGCCGTCTCCTCGAGCTCCTCGATGGCAAACACCGCACTCTCGAGCGACGTTCCCGCCACCACGGGCCCATGATTGGCGAGCAGCACGGCCGGGTGCCGTGCCGCCCGGGCGCGCACGAGCGGCGCCACGTCCGGCGAGCCCGGCCTGGTGTAGGGCAGGATCGGCACCCGGCCGACCCGCATCACCACGTAGGGCGTGATCGGCGGGATGGCGTCTTCGGGATCGGCATCGGCGAGGCAGGAAAGGGCGGTCGCGTAGGTCGAATGCAGATGCACGACTGCCATGGCGGACGGGCGGGTCTCGTAGAACGCCATATGCAGCGGCAGCTCCTTGGTGGGCGCGTCGCCGCCGGTGTGCCGGCCGGACGCATCAAGCTTCGACAGGCGCCCCGCCTCCAGGAAACCCAGGCACGAGTTGGTCGGCGTGAACAAGTAGCCATCGGCGAGCCGCGCCGACATGTTGCCCGACGAACCGACCGTGAAGCCGCGCTCGAACAGCGAGCGGCCCCAGCGCACCATCGCCTCGCGAAGTTTCGCTTCCGCCGTTCCCGCATCCGTCATGGCGACCCCAGCGCGCGCAAGGCCTTCTCGTAGAAATCGACCGTGCCGAAGTTGCCGCTCTTGAGCGCCAGCCGCACGGGGCTCTTGCCCGTCGCGGCGAGCGCGGGCACACCCGGGTCGATCTGCGGCCCGATATGCAGCTGATCGACCTGTAGTGCGGTCACCACGGCCCCCGACGTCTCTCCGCCGCCGACCACGATGCGCACGACGCCGCCTTCGACCAGGTGCGCCGCCAGTGCGCCGAAGAAATGCTCGATCGCCTCGGCCACGGCCTCGCGGCCGAGGCTCGCCTGCGCCTGCGCGACGCGCGCGGGGTCGGCGGTCGAATAGACGACGGGGGCCTCGTCGAGACGCTGCTGGACAAAGGCGGCTGCGCTCTCGACGGAGAGCTTGCCGGCCATCAGCGCGGCCGGCTCGACCGCCAGCCCGGGGTGCGCTTTCAGGTAGTGCGCCAGCTGGGCCTGCGAGGCGCCCGAGCAGGAGCCGGACAGCACCACGCCCGGCCCGCGCGCCGGCGCATAGCCTGATTGCCGGCCACCGAGCTGGCCGGCCCGGCGGAAATTCTCGGGCAGGCCGAGGGCGATGCCCGAGCCGCCGGTCACCAGCTTGTGGCCCGCGATGGCGCGGCCAATCGTGAGCAGGTCCTCATCGGCCACGGCATCGACGACCGCGAGCCTGCGTCCCGCGGTCGCCTCTGCTTCGAGGGCCTTGGCGACGGCGTCGGCCCCCTTGCGCACCGTGTCGTAAGGCACCCAGCCGACCTCGCCCCGGGTCTGGCGCCGCAGCCAGCGGCGCAAATCGGGGTCCGTCATGGGCGTCAGCGGGTGCTTCTCCATGCCGGATTCGCTCAGCAGGCGATCCTTGACGAACAGGTGCCCCATGAACAGCGTCCGGCCGGTCGCCGGAAACACCGGGCAGACCACGGCTACCGGGGCATCGAGCGCATCCAGCAGCGCCTCGGCCACCGGGCCGATATTGCCGTCGGGTGTCGAATCGAAGGTGGAGCAATACTTGAACAGGAACTGCCGGCACCCCTGCCGCTGCAGCCAAGCCAGGGCGGCCAGCGACTGGGCCACCGCCACGTCGGGCGCAATCGAACGGGTCTTCAAGGCGACGACGCCCGCCTCGCAGCTGTCCGGCGCGGGCCGGCCGGGCACGCCGACGAACTGGACGGTCGCCATGCCGCCAATAGCCAGCGTGTTCGCCAGATCGCTGGCGCCGGTGAAGTCGTCGGCGATGCAGCCCAGCAGCATTGGCCACCTATCACGCGATCTCTACGTCGTTCCAGAAACCGATCCAGTGATCGACCTGCCGCAACGCGGCGCGCGGCGCTTCGTAGGACCACGCGGCACGCTCGCTGCGCGCGGTGTCCGCGGCCACGTCGTAGAACTGGACCCCGTGCGGGCAGGCCAGGTCGCGGTGCGTCTTCGGCGCCGCGCGCAGCAGATCCATGCGCACCGCATCGCGCGGAAAATACGTGTAGCCCGCCACTTCGAGGGTCCGGTCGCTCTCAGCGATCACCCGACCCCGCCATGTCGCCCGCATGGGGCCATTCTCCTTGTGCCTCCGCCGCCAAGCTCAGCGTATCATGCACGCTCGCGTGCGCAACGCCGATGGCCTGCCAAGCGTGTCCAGGCATCGCGCACACAACATGGTTCAGGCTTGGAGATTAGGTGCTATTGTTGCGAGAGACCGTCGAGCTTCGTGCCTTTGAATTGCGTCGTCGTGAGGGGTCTGCATGCATAGAGTGTGGCTGGCGGCGTTGGCCGCCGCGTATACGCTCGCGGCCAGTGCGGCTGAACCTACTGATGCTCAAGCATGGCCGGAACAACCGGTCACGCTGGTCATGAGCGTCGCGCCCAATTCCGGAATCGACGCCCTTGCACAGCTCCTGCGGGGTCCCCTGGAGAGGGAGCTGCGGACGCCGCTCGCGCTCGTGTACAGGCCCGAAGCCGGCGGGGGCGCCGCACTGGCGTATGTGGCCAAGGCCCGCGCCGACGGCTACACGATCCTGTTCGGCATCCTGGCCATGGAGGGTGCCGCGGGGACGCTCGACAAGGTGTCAGCCGACGTCGAGGCGGCCCTTGCGCCGTTGGCCGTCGTGCGCCTGCTCGGCACAACTGCGCCCCAGCGTGCCGACGCGCGACCGGACGTGCCGGCCATCGCGGAGGCGGCTGGCGATCTCTGGTTGGGGTTGTTCGCGCCCAAAGGGATCGATGCTCGGATTGCCGACAAGATCAGGGCCGCCGTCCGGAGGACCGTCGAATCGCCCGCCCTGCAAAGCAGGATGCAAGGCATGGGCAGGATGCCCCAGCACGCGACGGTGGAGGAGTTCCGCGCCAGCATCAACGTGCATCGCGCAGGGCGGCACGACGTGGTGAACGCGGTCGGCGCGACCGAGGAGGTGGGGCGCGAACCGGCTCTGCAGCTGCCGTCCTCTGCGGCTGCGCCGGTGCCGGCGCCCCCGGCGCGCCGCGCGAAGCGCGCGACCAAGGGCGAGACGTCGCCGAACTGGAAGACGGAACTCTGGCGATAAAGTCGGTCGCGGGAACGTTGCGGCTGGCCCCAGATGCGTGGATTGGCCGCCCTGGATTTCTGCAGCGAAGTGCGCGCCCACGATCGTCAGCGGCCTCCCGAATATTGACGATGCATGAACGGCCGCGCCGGTTTCGGCTGACGTCGCTTCGTCGGTATTCGGACGAAACGCAAAAAGCGGGATGGAGCTTAACGGTCTGGTGAGCCTTATCAGATAAATGATGGCGGAGTACCGATGTAGTTCAAAGGGGGCCTCCGGCCATGAGTACTGTAATGCGCTCCGCCGTCGCGACGGCACCGATCGATACCAGTGTGGAAGTCTTGACTGAGCGCCTGCTGACGCTGCGGGCCGAGATCGACGCAATCCTCGAGCAGCTGGCCAGGCAAAGAGCCGCCGCCGGAGAAGAGACGGCGGCCCTCGCAGACCCGCCGGAAACCATCGCAGAACCTGCGTTCGCCGAAGTGCACAACTCGATCACCGAGCGCGCGGACTTCGACGCCGCCGCGGCGGAACCGGCCAGCGCCGATCAGCCATCGCCGGCAAGCCTGACCGACATCGAGATTGTCCACGAGCATGCCGAGATGGCGGTGGCGGATGCATCCACCACGTGCGCCGCCCCGGCCGTGGTCGAACCGGTCGAGGTCGTCGCGCCGGCAGTCGAGGCCGCGTCGCTCGAGGAGGTGCTCGGGCACGACGCGATGGCGCCGGTCGCCGTGACAGAGCCCGTGCCCACCCTCGAAACCGCGATCATGTCGGAGCTGAGCGAGACCCCGCTGCAGGCGGAGCCCGCCGCGACAACGCCGACGGTGCCGGCCATCGAGCCTCCAGCCGAGACGGCCGTGATCAGCCTCGATGCGCACAGGCAGACCAGCAGAACGGTTGCCGAAGCAGCCAAGGCCGTGGCCGAGCACCAGAACCGCCGGTACCGGGTCAAGATTGCAGCCTGCATTCTGGCGAGCCTCGCGGTCGCCAGCCTGGCGTTCGCCGATCTGTCGGCTCTGGGGAGTGCCCCTTCCTCTGCTCTCGCTGCCCCGTCCACCGCGCCCTGGTCCTATCAGCGCCTCTGGCAGGGTCTGCAACGCGGCCGGGCGGCATCCGACCTGACCGGTACGCAGAGCGGCCTACTCATGATCGAAGGGTTCCCGGTGTCCGCCAACCGCTACCGCGAGGCTTGGCCCTCGGGTTCCTGAGTGGCCGCGCGCCCCGAGCGTTCGGGCGAAGCCCAAGACGGCCGGTTTGTTGCGCAAAAGCCCCCCGCGCAGCAGGCCGGCCGTCGGCGTATTTTCCGCAACGCAGCGCCGATTGGGGCACTCTGAAAGGAAGTATTCACCAATTACCCCCTGAATAGGGGCTGGGCGACAAAGCTATTCGCGCCTGTGAAGTCGGATTTGGCAATGTACGCTGGCCTCAATGCGATAGGACGAACCATCGTCCCGACGTTGCGCTATCAAGACGTGGCCAAGGCCATCGATTGGTTGTGCAACGCGTTCGGTTTCGAGAAGCGCCTGGTCGTGAAGGGAGACGAGGGCGCGGTGCGCTATGCCGAGCTGACCTTCGGCGACGGCATGATCATGCTGGGGCCGGTGGAGGCGGCGGCGGCGACCGACGAGCCTCAGAGCCAGCCGGCGCAGGCAGGCGGGGCCGAGACACAGACCTGCTATCTGTTCGTGGCGGATACCCGTGCGCACTGTGCGAGGGCGAAGGCGGCGGGCGCCGAGATCGTCCTCGACGTCGAGGACGAGGCCAGCGCGGGGCGCGGCTACTCCTGCCGCGACCCGGAAGGCCACATCTGGAACTTCGGCACCTACGATCCGTGGAAGCGCCAGACCGCGAAGGAGCGCCGCCCGGTGCGAATCGCCGAGCGCGTCGGGGCCGCGCTCAGGTATTTCGCGCTGGTGATCGGCTTCATGGCCATGACGTTTGCCTCCGCCGCCGTCGTCGCCTGGTCCATCGGGGTCAATCGGGAGCCGGTTGTCACCGCCGGCCGGATGTCCGTCATCGACGCAAGGCCCGAGCACCCGGACGGGCCGGACGCCGGCATCCGCGAGGCCGCGGAGCGCATCGTCAAGGAGACGCGCGAGCAGCTGGTGCGCGAGCGCTTGGCACGGGAGAGCGCCGAGCGCGCCGCGCGCAGCACGCGCGAGCAGGCGGCGCATGAGCGCGGCGCAAAGGAAGCCGCAGAGCGGGCCGCAAAGGAGGCGCAGGCGCATCTGGCGACCGAGCGTACGGCACGGGAGGCGGCGGAGCGCGGCACGCGCGAGGCGCGCGAGCAGTTGGCGAAGGCCGGCGCCGAGCGCAGCAGCAACGACATGCGCGAGCAGGCGGTGCGCGAGCGCACCGTGATCGAGAGCGCGGAGCGCATCGTCAAGGAGACGCGCGAGCAGCTGGCCCTGGTGGAGCGCACGGCCGAGGACACACGCGCCGAGCTGGCGGCCGAGCGCGAGACCCGGCAAGCCGCGGAGCGGGTCGGCAGGGAGGCACGCGAGCAGCTCACCAAGGAGCGGGGCACCAAAGAAGCCATGGAGCGCGCCAACAAGAACGCCCGCGAGCAGCTCGCCAAGGAGAAGGAGCGCAACGCCCGCAAGCCGGCGCCCCCGCCGCGCCGGCGCCTAGTGGAGCAGCCGAGCCCCTCGTTCTTCTGGCAGTAGCGCAAAATCGCCCCGCCGGGGCGGATTCCTGCTAGGAAGTGCGGGCCGAATCCTTGTGCAGCGAGCCAGCTTTCCCCGCCTATGGCGATCTCCGACAAAGCGCAATCCGCGGCCCGATCACCTGCCGCCGGGCGCCCCGAATGGGCCAGGGCGCGCCGCATCGTCGTCAAGATCGGCTCGAGCCTGCTGGTCGACCGGGCCACCGGCGAACTGAAATCCGCCTGGCTCGGCTCGCTGGCCGACGACGTTGCCGGTCTCGTCGCGGCGGGCAAGCAGGTGATCATCGTCTCCTCGGGCGCGATCGCGCTCGGCCGGCACGTGCTCGGCTTCTCCAGGGGGCCGCTGGAGCTGGAAAAGTCGCAGGCGGCCGCGGCCGTCGGCCAGATCTCGCTCGCCGGCGCCTACCAGGCCGTGTTCAAGGCGCGCACGCTCGTCGCCGCGCAGATCCTGCTCACACTCGGCGATACCGAGGAGCGGCGCCGTTATCTCAATGCGCGCCAGACCATCGATACGCTGCTCGCCGAGCGCGCGGTGCCCGTCGTCAACGAGAACGACACGGTGGCGACGGCTGAGATCCGCTACGGCGACAACGACCGCCTCTCCGCCCGCGTCGCCAGCATGGTGAGCGCCGACTGCCTGGTGCTGCTCTCCGATATTGATGGCCTCTACACGGCGCCGCCCGGCAGCGACCCCAACGCGAGGCTGATCCCCGAGGTGCGCCAGATCACGCGCGAGATCGAGGCGATGGCGGGCGGTGCCGACACCGAACTGTCGCGCGGGGGCATGATCACCAAGATCGAGGCCGGCAAGATCGCGCTCGCCTCCGGCACCAACATGGTCATCACCTCGGGGCTGGTCGAGCACCCGTTGCGCGCGCTGGCCGAAGGGGCGCCCTGCACCTGGTTCCTGGCGCCGTCCGATCCGGTCGCGGCGCGCAAGCGCTGGATCGCCGGCCAGCTCGAGCCCAAGGGGTTCGTGGCGATCGACGACGGGGCCGAGAAGGCGTTGCTCTCGGGCAAGAGCCTGCTGCCGGCCGGCGTCACCAAGGTCGGCGGCGCCTTCGAGCGCGGCGACGTGGTGGTGATCCGCTCGCAGGCGGAGCGCGAGATCGGCCGCGGGCTGGTCGCCTATGCCCGCGACGACGCCGAGCGCATCATCGGCAAGAAGACCAGGGAGATCGCGGCCATTCTGGGCTATGAGGGGCGCGCCGCCCTGATCCATCGCGACGACATGGTCTTGAGCCGGCCGTGAGCGGGGCTTAAGTAGGCGCGAGCGGGCCCCGGTAGACGCGGGCTTCGCGGGATCATCGAGAGACGGCAGCAGATGACGAAAGTGGTCGCCAAGCGCGGCAGTACGCCTTCGAAGCGGAAGCCGGAGACGATTGAGACCGTCGCCGTCGCCATGCGTGTGGTCGGACAGCAGGCCCGGCAGACCGCGCGCGAGCTGGCGCTGGCGTCAGCCGAGGCGAAGAATGCGGCGCTGCTGGCGGCGGCGCACGAGATGCGGGCGCAGGCGGCGGCCATCATCGCGGCCAACGCGCGCGACCTCGCTGCCGTCACGCAAGACCGTGCCACGGCGGCCTTCCTCGACCGCCTCGCGCTCGACCCCAGGCGCGTCGAGGGGATGGCCAAGGGCCTGGAGGAGATCGCAGCGCTGCCCGATCCGGTGGGCAGCACGATCGCCGCGTGGACTCGGCCGAACGGACTGAGGATCGAGCGCGTGCGCGTGCCGCTCGGCGTCATCGGCATCATCTACGAGAGCCGCCCCAATGTGACCGCCGACGCCGGCGCGCTGTGCCTCAAGGCCGGCAACGCGGCGATCCTGCGCGGCGGCTCGGAAAGCCATCATTCCAGCCGCGCCATCCAGGTATGCCTGGCGCGCGGACTGCGCGCGGCGGGCCTGCCCGACGCGGCCGTGCAGCTGGTGCCGACCACCGACCGCGAGGCGGTCGGGCTGATGCTCAAGGGGCTCGATGGTGCGATCGACGTGATCGTGCCGCGCGGCGGCAAGAGCCTGGTCGCACGCGTGCAGGAGGAGGCGCGCGTGCCGGTGTTCGCGCACCTGGAAGGCCTGTGCCACACCTATATCGACCGCAGCGCCGAGTTGGAGATGGCAAAGGCCATCGCCGTCAATGCCAAGATGCGGCGCACCGGCGTATGCGGCGCCACCGAAACGCTGCTGGTGGACGCCAAGGCGCCTGCCGCCTATCTGCCGGCGCTGATCGGCGCGCTGCTGGATACGGGCTGCGAGGTGCGCGGCGACGCCGCGGCGCGGCAGGCCGACGCCCGGGTGAAGCCCGCCAGCGAGCAGGACTGGTCGACCGAGTATCTCGACGCCATCATTGCGGTGAAGGTCGTCGACGGCGTCGACGGCGCGCTGGCGCACATCCGCACCTACGGCTCACAGCACACCGATTGCATCGTGGCAGGGGACCAGCGCACGGCCGACCGGTTCCTCGCCGAGCTCGACAGCGCCATCGTCCTGCACAACGCCTCGACGCAGTTCGCCGACGGCGGCGAGTTCGGCATGGGCGCAGAGATCGGCATCGCCACCGGCCGGCTGCACGCCCGCGGCCCCGTCGGCGTCGAGCAGCTCACCACCTTCAAGTACGTCGTGCGCGGCACCGGTCAGGTGCGGCCGGGCTAGCTGGTCGAGCCGCAAGCAGGAGGTTGCAGGACATGGCAAACGACATGGATGCCACGAGCGCGGGAGTGGAATACACGGCCGTCCTCAAGCAGGACGGTCCCTGGTGGATCGGCTGGATCGAGGAGGTTCAGGGCGTCAACTGCCAGGAGCGCACCCGGGAGGAATTGCTCGGCAGCCTCAAGGATGCGTTGCGCGAGGCACTCGAGATGAATCGTGTGGACGCCCGCTCAGCTGCCGGTGCTGACTTTGTGGAAGTGAGATTGCGGTAAGACACGCCGCGATCATCCACGACGTCATCTCCGCGAAGGCGGAGATCCACGCAGCGATCAGCAAACTCACGGTGCCATGGATTCCCGCCTACGCGGGAATGACGACGGGGCGGCGCTCGAATCGAGCCCCGCCCCGCAGCAAATCTACAGTTGCCGTGCGCTATCTTCGGGCGACCAGCCGCACCACCAGCAGCACGACGATCGCGCCGATTGCAGCGTTGATGATGGCCGCGATGATGCCGCCGCCGATGTAGATGCCGAGCCGCGGCAGCAGCCAGCCACCGACGACGGCACCGATGATGCCGACGACGAGGTCTCCGACCAATCCGAAGCCACCCCCTGCCACGACCTGGCCGGCGAGCCAGCCGGCGATGGCACCGATAACAAGCCAGATAATGATCGTTTCGACTGGCGGCATGTTCTTCTCCCTCGGGCCGCAAGATTGAGCTGATCTGTGCCCTTGCGCAGAGGCGGCCATCTGCTCCCGGTCGCTCGGGCAACTGCCGAATCGTGAAACGTTAGCTCGTTTCCGCGCCGCCTGCCAGGAGAACTACGTTGTCGGACCATAGGCACAGCCGATCCTGCACGATTTCCGCACTGCACCATTCCATTTGTGCGTGCTACGCTCCATCGAAGCAACGCGGGGCCTGCCGGCGTCCGACGCCGAACTGCGCGCGACGCATCGCGGATGCCGGCCTGGCTCCTGCACAGGGCCTGGGTTCTGCAGAGGGAAAGCCATGGATTCAGGCACGACCATTCTCATCGGCATTGGCATCGCCATCGTCGGGTTCTTCGTCTTCGTGCTCGTCTTCCGCTGGATCTGGAATCGTGTCGTTCCCGACGTGTTCGGCTTCAAGACCATCACGTTCTGGCAGGCGGTCGGCATCCTGGTGCTGGCGTCCATCCTGTTCGGCGGCCATCGTGTCATCAATGCCGACATGACGGGCGGGATGCCCAAGCGCAGCCAGGCGACAGCGTTCACGCTGCCGGCCTGAGACCACCGCAATCGACAGAGGAGCCGACATGGCCGGCGTACTGGAAGGCATCCGCGTCCTCGATTTCGGCCGCTACATCGCCGGCCCCTATTGCGCCACGCTGCTGGCCGAGCAGGGCGCCGAGGTGATCCGCATCGAGAAGCGCGAGGGCAGCGAGGACCGCTACCAGGCGCCGGTGGCCACAACCGGCGAGGGTGCGCTGTTCCTGCAGATCAACCGCAACAAGCTGGGGCTGACGCTCGATCCCATGCGGCCGGAGGGCCAGGAGGTGGTGCGCAAGCTGGTCGCGACCGCCGACGTGGTGGTCGCCAACCTGCCGCCGCAGACGCTCACCGCCATGCAGCTCGACTACGAGAGCCTGAAGGCGGTCAAGCGCGACATCATCCTGACCACGGTGACGGCGTACGGCCGCGGCGGCCCCTACAGCGACCGCGTCGGCTTCGACGGCATCGGCCAGGCCATGTCGGGTGCGGTCTACATGACGGGCGAGGAGGACCAGCCCTATCGCGCCCAGGTGCCGTGGGTCGATTTCGGCACCGCGCTGCACTGTGCGTTCGGCACCATGGCGGCGCTGATGGCGCGCCAGCAGACCGGCCGCGGGCAGTGGGTGGAGGGAGCGCTGCTGGCCACCGCCGTCACCTTCGGCAACGCGCTGCTGATCGAGCAGGCGGTGGTCGCGCCCAACCGCGTGCCGACGGGCAACCGCGGCCAGACCTCGGCGCCGGTCGACATCTTCCGCACCCGCGACGGCTGGATGCTGTGCCAGGTGGTCGGCAATCCGCTGTTCGTGCGCTGGGCCAGGCTGATGGGCGAGGCGCACTGGCTGACCGATCCGCGCTTCAAGGACGACATCTCGCGCGGCGACAACGGCGCCGTCGTCAGCGAGCGCATGAGCCGCTGGTGCGCCGAGCGCACCACGGCCGAGGCGCTGGAGATCCTGGGGAAGGCGATGATCCCGGCGGGGCCCGTGCTGAAGCCGCAACAGACGCTGGACGATCCCCACATCAATCAGATGGGCTTCTTCCAGCCGACCGAGTTTCCCGGCGCGCCGAAACCCGCGCCGCTCGCCAAGGTGCCCGTGTGGCTGTCGGGCACGCCCGGCTCCATCCGCCGCCGCGCACCGACGCTCGGCGAGCACACCGATCAGATACTCGCCGAGCTGGGGTATGACAAGCAGGCCATTGCCGCGCTGCGCGAGAAGGGCGTGATTTAGTGTCATCCCGGGGCTTGTCCCCGGGATCCAGCATGCCGCTTGCTCCGACGCGTGCGGATGGCTGGATCCCGGCAACAAGTGCCGGGATGACAACCACTACGCGAAAAGCCAGTTCGCCATGACCGAAGCCATCGCCAACGAGACCTTCCCCTACTTCGCCGAAGAGCGCACGATGCTGTGCCACACCATCCAGCGCTTCATCGCCGATCGCGTGCTGCCCGACAGCGACGCCTGGCGACTTCGGGCTATCGAAAGAAGCTGAGAAATTGGCCCAGCACGTCCTGTGGGGCTTCCTCCGCCAGGTAGTGGCCGCTGTCGACGGGGCCGCCCGTCACCGAGGCGGAGCAATAGCCCCGCCATACCGCGAGCGGGTCGTACCACTGGCCGACCTTGCCCTTGGCGCCCCACAGCACCAGCATCGGGCATTGCACCTTGCGGCCGGCGGCGCGGCTGGCGCGGTCGTGCTCCAGATCGATGCTGGCGGCGGCGCGGTAGTCCTCGCACATGCCGCGGATCATGTCGGGGTTGCGCGCAGCCGCCAGGTAGTCGGCCAGCGCGTCGGGGTGGAAGAAGCCGGGGCCCTTCGGCTCGCGCGAGGTGTGCGCCTTGAACCAAGCCTCCGGCGCGGCATTGATGACGACCTCGGGAAAGGGATGCGGCTGGGCGAACCAGAACCAGTGGTAGTAGCCGAGCGCAAACGCCATGTCGGTGCGCTCGAAATGCTCGATGGTCGGGATGATGTCGAGGACAGCGAGCTTCAGCACGCGCTCGGGATGGTCCAGCGCCAGCCGATGGGCGACGCGCGCGCCGCGGTCGTGGCTGCCGACCAGGAACCGCTCGTGCCCGAGGTGGCGCATCACCGCGACCATGTCCCCGGCCATCTCCGTCTTGGCGTAGGGCGCGTGGTCGGGCGTGGCCTCCGGCTTGAGCGAGCCGCCGTAGCCGCGCAGATCCGGGCAGATCACCGTGAAGCGCTTGGCCAGCTCCGGCGCCACGGCGTGCCACATGGCGTGCGTCTGCGGATTGCCGTGCAGCAGCAGCAGGGGCGGGCCCGCGCCGCCGCGCCGCAGACGGATCTTGCCGTCGTCGACGGCGACGTGCTCGATGGTGAAATCAGGGAAGAACATTTGGGCCCCTCACTCCAGCAGATGGCCGCCATCATACATGCAGGCGATGCGGCCGAGGGCGGCGCGGAATTCGTCCGTGGCGATGAGTGCGGCAAGGTCGGCGGCCGGCGTCGGCGGGCGGGGCAACTCCGCGGTGCCGAGCAGCGTGCTGGCGGATATGGGGTCAGACCCTCTTGCCGCGCCGGCAGCCGCGGAAGGCTCGCGGCCGTAGGGTCTGACCCCGTTCGACCCGCGCTCGATCAGCTGGCGCAGCAGCTCCGGCGGGAGGGACGGCAGGGCGGCGAAGAAGCTTTCCTGGAGAATCTTGGCCAGCGCGTGATCGGGATGGCCCGGCCGATCCGGCGCGCGGCCATAGTCCCACAGGTGCTGCACGCGGTCCCACGGCGCAGGCTCCGCGGGGAAGCGCGCGGCCAAGTCTGTCTCCTCCTGCGCCACATAGAAGCGGTTGAGGCGGTCGAAGAACACGAAGCGATAGCCCTGGCGCACAAGATCGGGCTCCCACGCGGCCGAGGCGTCGGCCATGCTGCCGGGCACCACGGCCTCCACCAGCACCACGCGCGGGCGGTAGCGCTGGAAATCCATGCCGGCCAGCACGTCGGCCTCCGCGCCTTCCACGTCGATCTTGAGGAAGTCGATCGAGCCGAGGCCGGCCTCGGCGCACAGCGCGGCGAGCGTGCGCACCGGCTTGGTGACGGTCTTGAAGCCGGCGCCGAACTGGCCGGCGCCGGTCGCATGCGCACGCACGGTGCTGGAGAAGCCGTGCAGGGTGTCGACGACATGGAACTCGGCCTCGCCCTCGCTGCGGCCGGCGAGACAGGACACCGTGTGGTCGCGCGGGCGCACATGCGTGTAGATGTTGGCCAGCTGCTCCTGCGGCTCGACGATCAGGCCACGCCAGCCCTCGAGGTAGAAGTAGAACGAGACGTTGTCGGCCACCGGGTGGCCGCCGCCGACATCGACGTAGGTGCCGGCATCCTGGCCGGCGAACACGAGATCGAGGTGGTAGTCCTCGAGGTTCTGCGCATAGGAGAGCTGCATCACTTCGCCCGTTGTGTTCGCCGTCCTGCTGGATAGTAGTGGCGCGCCAGATGCTCCGGGACTTCGCCCATACCATGACGCCGCCGATCCTCGCCAATGCCGCAGAGCTGCTCGGCCGCTACGACGCCATCTTCTGCGATGTGTGGGGCGTGGTGCACGACGGCGTCAATGCCCATGCCGAGGCCGGCGAGGCGCTGGCGCGCTTTCGGGCAGGCGGCGGCACGGTGATCCTCGTGTCCAACGCGCCGATCCCGGCGGACGGCGTGGAGAAGGTGCTGGCCAAGACGCGGGTGCGGCGCGACGCGTGGGACGCCATCGTCTCCTCCGGCGACATCGCGCTCCGCCACATCGCCGAGAAGGGCTATCGGCGGCTGCACCAGGTCGGACCCGGCAAACGCGACTACAAGCTCTACGTGCGCCTGCCGGAGCCGCAGCAGGTGGCGCTGGCCGAGGCGGAGGCGATCATCTGCACGGGGCTGGTGGACGACCGCAACGAGACGGTCGAGCACTATCGCGGGCTGATCGAGGAGGGGGTGGCGCGGCAGCTGCCGTTCGTGTGCGCCAATCCCGATCTGGTGGTCGATGTCGGCGCGGTGCGGCTGCTGTGCGCCGGCAGCATCGCCGCGGAATACGAGCGGGCGGGTGGCAGCGTGTTCTGGGCGGGCAAGCCGCATGCGTCGGCCTACGATACGGCGCTGGAGCGCGCCGGCGAGCTGCGCGGGCGCGTGCCGGAGCTGAGCCGCGTCCTCGCCATCGGCGATGCCGTGCGCACCGACCTCGCGTCGGCGCAGGGGCTGGGGATCGACGGGCTGCTGATCGCGCGCGGCATCCACGACCGCGATTTGCTGGTCGGCGGAGCGATCGACCCGGATCGGGTGGCCGCGCTGTTCGCGCCGCCTGGCACCCCGCCGGCGATTGCGGTGATGGACCAGCTGCGCTGGTGAGCCTGGCCTTCCGGCGAAGGATTGGTTGTGCCACGATCGATGCTCTCGAGCCGGGGGAGGGAGCATGAGCGGCATCGCCACGGTCCTGCTGATCGGACTTGCCGCCTATGTCGCGGCGGGGATCGCCATTGCGGTTGTGTTCGTGACGGGCGGCGCATCACGCGCACTGCCCGAGCCTGCGCCCGTCACGGTCGGGGCACGCCTGCTGATGGTCCCCGGCGCCGTCGTGCTGTGGCCTGTCGTGCTCCGGCGTTGGCTGCAGACCCGCGTATGACCCGCTCTCACCGCGCCCTCCACCGCCTGCTGTGGCCGACGCTGGCGCTGGCGGTCGGTATCGGCTTCGCCACGGCGCTGGTGCTGCGGCCACCCGAGGAGCCGCCCGCGGCAGCGGCGGAGCCCCGCAAATGAGCGTCGGTTTTCGCGCCGTGATGTGGAACCGGGCGAAATACGTCTACGACGGCGTGCTGCTCGGCGGCGTCGCGCTCTACCTCGGCATCTACGTCCTCTGGGGCTGGCGCACCAACCCGCCGCAGAACCAGCCGGACTGGGACGACCTGCTCATCCATGCGCTCGGCAGCTGCGCGTTCGTGATGCTGACCATCATCCTGTCGATCGGGCCGCTGGCCCGGCTCGACCGCCGCTTCCTGCCGCTGCTCTACAACCGCCGCCACTTCGGCGTGCTGACGTTCCTGGTGGCGCTGCTGCATGCCTGGTTCGTGGTCGACTGGTTCCGCGTACAGGGCAAGCTGTGGGACCTGGTGGGGGAGCTGACCAACAATCCGCTGTACGGCACATTCATCGGCTTTCCCATGAAGGCGCTCGGCGTCGGCGCGCTGCTGATCCTGTTCCTGCTGGCCGCCACCAGCCACGACTACTGGCTGAACGTGCTCACCCCGCCGGTGTGGAAGCGCCTGCACATGCTGCTGTACGCGGCCTACGGGTTGCTGGTGATGCACGTCGCCCTCGGCATCCTGCAGCACGACCGCGGCTTGCTGACCCCTGTGCTGTTCGGCGGCGCTTTCGCCTGGGTGACGGCACTGCATCTGATCGCCGGCTGGCGCGAGCGGGTAATCGATAGGCGGGTTGCCGGCGGCGGCGAGGGATGGCTGACGGTCGGTCCGCCGCTGTCTATTCCCGACAAGGCCGCGCGCATCATCGCGGCGCCGGGCGGCGAGCGCATCGCCGTGTTCCGCGACGGGGCGCAGATCGGCGCGCTGACCAACCTGTGCGCCCACCAGAACGGCCCGCTCGGCGAAGGCTGCATCGTCGACGGCCTCGTCACGTGCCCCTGGCACGGCTACCAGTATCGGCTGGAGGACGGCTGCGCGCCGGCGCCCTTCACGGAGAAGCTCGCCACCTATCGCGTGCGCCTGCACGACGGCATCGTGCAGGTCGACCCGCGCCCGCTGCCGCCCGGCACCGCCGCCGCCATTCACGTTGCGCTGGAGCCGCGCGATTGACGGGGTTGGGCGGGGTCAATAGGAAGGGTCCGCGCCCTTTTCAAGGACTCCGACCATGCCGCAGCTGCCCGATCCCACCCTTGCCGCCGTCGCACAGGACGTGCGCGCCTGGCCGTTCGAGGAGGCGCGGCGGCTGATCAAGCGGCTGGACGGCGCGAAAGGCGCGGTCGACAAACCCGTCATCTTCGAGACCGGCTACGGTCCCTCCGGGTTGCCGCACATCGGCACCTTCGGGGAGGTCGCGCGCACCACCATGGTGCGGCACGCCTTCGAGGTGCTGACCGAGGGGCGCCGCAAGACCCGGCTCGTGTGCTTCTCCGACGACATGGACGGCCTGCGCAAGGTGCCCGACAACGTGCCGAACAAGGACATGCTGGCGGCCTACATCGGCAAGCCGCTGACCTCGGTGCCGGACCCGTTCAGCAACGAGTATCCGAGCTTCGCCGCACACAACAATGCGCGCCTGCGGCGCTTCCTCGACCGGTTCGGGTTCGAATACGAGTTCCTGTCTGCCACCGAGGTCTACAAGGCAGGCCAGCTCGACGCCACGCTGCTGCGCATGCTCGAGGTGTACGACAAGGTGATGGACATCATCCTGCCGACGCTGGGGCCGGAGCGGCGCGCCACCTACGCGCCGTTCCTTCCCGTTTCGCCGACCAGCGGCAAGGTGCTGCAGGTGCCGATGATCGAGCGCAACGCCAAGGCCGGCACCATCGTCTATCTCGATCCCGACACAGGCAAAAAGGTCGAGACGTCCGTCACCGGCGGCGCCGTGAAGTGCCAGTGGAAGGCCGACTGGGCGCTGCGCTGGACCGCGCTGGGCGTCGACTACGAAATGTGCGGCAAGGACCTGATCGACTCGGTCACGCTGTCCTCCAAGATCTGCCGCGCGCTCGGCGGCGCGCCGCCCGAGAGCTTCATCTACGAGCTGTTCCTCGACGAAGCGGGCGGCAAGATCTCGAAGTCGAAGGGCAACGGCCTCACCGTCGACGAGTGGCTGACCTACGCTTCGCCGGAAAGCCTGTCCCTGTTCATGTACCAGAAGCCGAAGGCGGCCAAGAAGCTGTTCTTCGACGTGATCCCCAAGACGGTCGACGAGTATCTGGCGTACCTCGCCAAGTACCCACAGGAGGACGCCAAGGCGAAGCTGGAGAACCCCGCCTGGCACATCCACACGGGCGCGCCGCCGCATGCCGAGCTGCCGATCAGCTTCGCGCTGCTGCTGAACCTGGTGTCGGTGTCGAATGCGGAGGACACGGCGACGCTGTGGGGCTTCATCCGCAAGTATGCGCCCGACGCCACGCCCGCAGAGCACCCGGTGCTCGACCATCTGGTCGGATACGCGTTGCGCTACTACCACGACTTCGTGAAGCCGGCGAAGACCTACCGGCTGCCAACCGAGCACGAGCGCACCGCGCTCGCGGCGCTGGCGGCGGCGCTCGCCAAGGTGAAGGCGGGGGCGAGCGGCGAGGAGTTGCAGAACATCGTCTACGAGGTCGGCAAGACGCACGCCTTCGAGCCGCTGCGCGCCTGGTTCGGCGCTTTGTACGAGGTGCTGCTCGGCCAGTCCCAGGGCCCGCGCTTCGGCGGCTTCATCGAGCTCTACGGCGTGGACGAGACGCGCCGCCTGATCGAGCGCGCGCTGAAGGGCGAGCTGGTGGGCTGAGGCCGCGCGCTGTCATCCCGGCAAAGGGCGATAGCCCGAGAGCCGGGACCCAGGGCGAAGCACTCTAACGCGCGGGGTCCCGGATATTCGCGTACCACGAATTCCGGGATGACCCTCGGGACAAGCCCGAGGGCGGGCAGGTGGGCGGCGTTAACCGTGATCGGACTTATCCCCGCGTTCCTGGGCGGTGTTATATTGAGGGTGCCGCTGCCCTGACGGGGCGTTTTGGATCCAACACCTGACGTGGCAGCGGTCGGCGCCTGGAAGGAAGCCTCGTTGGGGGTGGAGCTCCAGGAGGCCCTGGCGCCCGACCGCCGTCGGACGAGCCGCAGCAATGTCGTTCGGCTCGACGGTCCCGACTGAACGATAAGGCGTCCCACGTCGATCCTGCCGTGTGGAGCGGCAGGGGAGT
>Ga0247727_10004608_pt1 | contig 29019 bp, 29 predicted proteins | sample WisWelCaveWW1625_FD_202498 | JGI IMG/M metagenome (GOLD analysis project Ga0247727, IMG submission 202498) | Biofilm microbial communities from Wishing Well Cave, Virginia, United States - WW16-25 | ecosystem: Environmental > Aquatic > Deep subsurface > Groundwater > Cave microbial mat | place...
TTGCGGTATCAAGTGATATTCTATATCCTTCTCCGCCGACAACATCAAGCACGTCGAACGGCATTGCTTCTCCGTCCTTGTAGAATTCTATTTTTTCTATTCCGTTCTGATCCGTTGCGTAGCTACTCACGAGTATCGTGCCGGCATACGCAGTGAGCGGGCCGAGAATGGGAGATATTATGGAAACGGAAACCGATGGTGGAGTTCTATCAAGGATAATGCGTCCCAGGGGTGAGTCCGCGGTATTTCCGGGGAATCCTACATGAGCACCGGAGAGATCATAGGCGCGCGCGAAGAAATAGAGAAACCCCTCCGGGAAAAACCCCGCCGGTCGCGGCGTGTTTGCACTGACGGATACTTCGTATGGAGCCGCCGTGTCTACGTTTATCAAATGAGGCACTCCATACTCGTAGGCGTAGAATTCAACTTTTTCGATGCCCGAGGCATCCTGCGCATCCGCAGAAAGGAGAGTGGGGGTGTATCCCACAATAGTGTCATATGGCGGCGCGACGAGGGATATCGTAGGAGAAATGAAATCGGTTTTTCCGATCGTGACGTCCACCTCGAGCGCGGTTGGTGTTGCTGAAATTGTCGTGACGCGGGTGCCACTTACAGGATCCGTGAGTGTGCTTCCCGGAAGGAACGTGGAGCGTTCGTAGAAAGTTTCAGGGCCTTCTTCCGGATCGTCAATGATAAATCCCTCTGGGATGAAATGCCTGATCCATCCGGATTTACTTGTCGCCTGGTCCGCAGTGGTATGGTAAAACGCGCCTGCGATGATATCAGAATCTGTTGCGTCAATGGCTTGGTCGCTGTAGCCAAGGGGTTGACGATATTCGATCCAGAAGTACTCTCCGTTGCTGCGCGGGATTTTGAGCGCTTTGATGCCTGGGCCGGGAGTTTCGATCGGTTCTATGGCATACCTTCCGTTCGCAATAACAGTTTGAATGGTGTGGGCTCCTCCTGGAAGGAGCCAGCCGGTGTATTCCCGATGAAGTGCGTTAAAGGCGTTCACACTTTGTCCCATTATGGAATATTGATCACCATATTCATGTATGTTCCCGCAGGGAGTTGGACCGCCGGGGATGCAGGAGAGAAGCACGGCATGGTGGTCACCAAAATTGTGGCCCATCTCATGGCCGAGGAAGCGGGAAGATTCACCCAAGCTCGTTGGGATCCAGGTGGTGGAGAGCCACACTTGCCCGTCGGGGGTTTGGGTGAAGGCTTTCCCAAGTGTTCCGACTCCCGCACCTATTCCGGGAGGAAATTCAAAGACAATCACTAACCGGCCATATTGAGTGAAGTTCAACGCGGGATTCGCGGCCTTTGCGGCATTCATCGCCGCAGTTTGGACGGCGGAGAGATTTCCGGTTTGATTGATGGGCATCTGATACCACCCAAGTACATCTGCGGCCCCAGAGGGATCGATCATGCCGCTAAACGATACTTGTCCATAGGAGCTATCTGCGTAGTAATCCTCAACTTGCTGCATGGCAGTTGCCACGTTTGCCGCCGGGAGTCCCGGTTCTTGAGTATTAAGAAAATATGTGAGGAGCACGATCGTTTTTTGATCTCCATACACCGGAGGAGAATCGGGGGGTAATTGCACGACTGCCGTGCCTCCCAACTCTCCGCTCTCTGTGCCGAGCGTTGCCGCGCCGTCAAGCAGGAGGTCGCTGCCTACCTGAAGCCCCGCTACTTGTATGGTAGCCCCCGAAATGAGATTTGATTTGAACTTGCGGACGGGATGGAGCGCGATGCGCTCGTTTTGTTTCGTAACGAGCGTGTAGTGGTCATTGGTCGTTTCATCGTCAAAGTGCACATGTAGTATTTCAAGACGGCCTTCTTTTTTAACTTTTTGCTCCACGCATCCGTGGCTCACTTCAGAAGCGGCATCGCGTTCTTCTCGTAATGCGAGATCGAACATCGCCGCGGTCGGATTTTCGCGCATCGTCTCCACAAGTGCATATTTGCGCGCTTGCGCTGCGTGCTGGAGATCCTCAGTGGTGTATTTGTTTTTGTTCGTCTTGAGCTTGTCGTGTACAGCGCGAAATTCCTTCGTCGCATTTTGCAGATGAAGCGCGGCCTGTCGTGCGTTTTCTTTACTTGGTTTCTTTCCGAACTGCGCGGGCGGTTCCGGCGCGCACGTGATCTTCCTTATCGTGCCGGTATTTTCATCAAATGCGGCTTGCATCACCGCAAGGTTGTCTCCGAGATTTTTTTCGTTCGGGACAACAAGGACAATGAACACAAGCATGACTGCCCCGAATACGATCAATTGATGCTCGCGATTTTCCATATAGCGTTTATGCATATCCATATCATCCAACTCCCCCCTTCTATTCTAGAATATTTTATATTGTACCTTTTCGCGAATGCGATAGCCCCGGCCTGCCTGCCGGTAGACAAGCGCACCAACGGGGTCTGGGTTCCAGCCCACCGAAGCAGCGTCGGCACTAAACACCTCCACTTTATCATACTTCTTCTCTTAATCGATAGCTAAACGCTTCTGCCACATGCTCGGCAGAAACATTCTCTTTTTCTTCTAAGTCCGCAATCGTACGCGCGGTTTTTAATAAACGATAATACCCGCGCGGAGAAAGATGCGCGGAAGAAAGCGTGCCAAGAAACGTTTCGGCATCGGAAGTAAGATATGCAAGCTCTTCAACCTGTTTTGAGCTCATCTCCGAATTTGTACTGATGCGCTTCGCCGCGGGGAGATGAGCAAATCGCTTTTTTTGCGTCCCCCGCGCCGCTTCAATTTCTTTTTTAAGAGAATGGCTTATGGCATCTTTTCTTTTCGTATCGCGCAGTTCGCGGAATTCCACGCGGGGTACCCTGATCTGCAGATCAATGCGGTCCAGGAGCGGCCCCGAAATTTTCTTTTGGTACCGGATGACGTCGTACGCGGTGCATGTGCACGTCTTTTCGGGGTCGCCGTAGTAGCCGCACGGGCATGGATTCATTGCGGCCACGAGCGTGAACTTTGCAGGAAACGCGAGCGTGCCGCGCGCGCGAGCCACATGCACCACGCCTGATTCCATAGGTGCACGGAGTGCCTCGAGCGCGTTACGTGGGAATTCTGGCAGTTCATCTAGAAAAAGAATGCCGCGGTGCGCCAAACTGATTTCTCCGGGCTTGGGATTCGTGCCTCCTCCTATCACGGCAACCTGTGAGGCGGTTTGATGCGGTGAGCGGAATGGCCGCTGTGACACGAGTCCATTCGCCGCAAGGCCTGCAGCGCTATAAATTTTTGTGATTTCAATGGCGTCGTCGAGTGAAAGTGATGGCAGGATCCCCACCAGCGCTTGTGCGAGTAGGCTTTTCCCTACTCCTGGAGATCCGACCATCAACAAATTATGCGCACCCGCCGCAGCGATCGTGAGTGCGCGCTTCGCATTCTCTTGACCTTTAATTTCCGAAAAATCCGGCGCGGAGGTTGTGTTGAATTCCGGTGCATTAAAAATAGTATGCTCCCCCATCTTGCGCGCTTCAAGAATTTCAATTGCTTCTTGCAGTGTTTCAATAGCGATCACATGCAGATCTTTCACGACGGCGGCTTCGTTTGCATTATGCGCGGGGAGAAAAAGATGCGTAAACCCTTTTTTGTGCGCCATCTCCGCAATGTTGAGCGCCCCGCTTATAGGACGCAATCTGCCGTCCAGCGCCAGTTCTCCCGCAAAGATAATTTTTTCTGCATCGAATGTTTTTATCTGTTGTGTGGAGAGAAGATATCCGATTGCGATCGCGAGGTCGTATTGTGAACCCGTCTTCTTCACGTCTGCGGGCGCAAGATTTATCGTAATTTTTCTGTTCTCGCGGTTCGGTGGTTTTGCGCCGACGTTCTTGATCGCAGAATTCACGCGCTCCTTCGCTTCGTTCAGTGCTTTATCCGCAAGTCCCACGATGTTAAACGCATGAAGTCCGACATTGAGGTCGATCTCAACTTCAATGAGCCGCGCATCAATCCCCTCAAGTTCTGCGGAATGTACGCGAGCAAGGCTCTTGATCATTATTGAGATAGTAGCGTATCTGCTGTATTTTTTCAACAACAAAAACACCTCCTTGTGTTTGCGGACTTCTATGTAGACACCCCTATTTTCCTAAGCCTTTTTCTTGCAGTTCGCGCAAAGCGCGGATGCCGGAGCAACGCGCAACACTTCCTCCCCTATCTCACCTCCACAGTTATTGCAGATCCCGTAGGTCCCTTTTGCTATTGCTTGAAGCGCTTCCTCTACTTCTTCTAGCTCATTTTTTTTTTACTTTCACGACGGCAAGGCGGTTCGCAAATTCTTCTGCCTCATCCGCCTCTTCCGAGGTATCATCCACATCCCCGCCAAAATCAACTGGTTTTTCTTTAGTAGCGATTTCGCCAAGAAGGATATCCCTACTGCGCTCAAGCTCTTTTTTAAAATCCTCTATTTTTTCTTTTGTAAGCATTGCTATACAGGGTAGAGATAATAAGGAAAGACGTCAATGAAGCGACTACGAGCAACAATTTATGATTATTTTGCGACAGATAATTATCATATTCAATAGAATCTTGAATCGGCAAAATTGCCGGATTATGATTTTTGCCGCATTGCCGGATTCAAAATTGCCGTTTGCGAAACAAAAATGTTTCGCAAAGAGAAAAAATTGAAAAACCCGGAAAACCTGGGAATGCGATGAAACCTACATCTGTCGTAAAATGTATGCCAAAATTTGTTTGTCGCGAAACAAAGGTTTATGATTCGAATTTTGAATTCTTATCGTAGTGGCCATATTGATGTAGGCTATAGATGAATTTGAATCTTTCTGAAACAGAAGGATCTGAACCAATCCTATCTATCCAACTCTCAAACTGCCTTTTTTTATTTCCATGGAGCTTCTTATAGAAGAGTGGTACTATGATATTTTTTAGAGATATAAATTCTCTTACAATAAGAAAAGCTTTTCTCCCTCTATTAAATCCATCTTTTCGTGTCTGGTCATAGATATAAACCTTGTTTTTTAGCTTGAGTCTGTCTCGTATCTTTTCTAAAAGAGGGCAATCTCTTTCATGCATTCCGATAGAAAATGCAGGAACACTTCTTTTAATGGTTGTTCCATCTTTAAGAAATCGAGTATTTGTCGAAAAAGTGAAACAACCCTCCCTCTCAGCAACGCCACGTATGTATTCGTAGCTTATTTCTGTGTTTCGCATTGTTTGGCGCCAAACATTGTTTTGTGTTAAAATAATGTTATACAGTATAACATACGTTAAATGTATAATGAAAAAAAGGCATCAATAGGGAAACAAGGCGAAGATATCGCGGCCAATTGCCTCAAAAAACAAGGATATTCAGTATTGGTGAGGAATTATCGAAAACCGTGGGGGGAGATAGATATCGTGGCAAAGGCGAAAGACGGTACGCTTGTATTTGTCGAAGTCAAAACCATGAAAAATTTGGAGTATAGTCTTAAACCGGAAGATAACCTCACGAAAGCTAAAAAAGAGAAGTTAGCGAGAACATGTGAGCAGTTCATGCACACGAACCCCGGGCTTGCCAACGAGAAGAAAGGATGGAGAATGGATCTACTGGCTATTGATATGCCCACCGAAGAAGCATTGACAAATAAATTTAATTGTGATATTATTAGACACTATGAGAATATATGATTTTCTACTTTCTCTTAAAGGGTTGACGAAGCACATGATGCTATGGTATGCTTCAATCCGTGAGTGAGAGTCCGCCGTCGTGCGGACTTTTTTAAAGGGTTTGTCTAAAATTTCCAGATATGTCGCAGAAATTTTATAAACAAAACCCTTACCGAGCACATAACCATTATGTGCTCGGTGCTCAATGTGATAGAAAAATTTTCTTCGCATTGGGCTCGCAAATTTTAATCACATTGGCATGAACATTAAAGATCTCGGAAAAGCGATCCATCAGATCGCGGAAGAGAAAGGGCTAGAAGCGGAAAAAGTTCTCGAGGCAGTCGAGGCGTCCATTGCCGCGGCATACAAACGAGAATACGGAAAGCGGGGCGAGATGGTGCGCGCAAAACTAGAATTGAAAACAGGAGAGATGAAATTCTGGCAGGTCAAAACCGTCGTGGATGATACTACGGTGCGCATCATCACTGACGAGGAAGCTGAAGCGGAAGATAAGGAATACAAGGAAACAATAGGAAGTGAGACAAAAATTCCACGCTACAACCCAGAACGTCACTTACTAATAGAAGAGGCGCGCAAGATAAAATCCGACGCAGTGCTTGGTGAAGAACTCACTTTTCCTTTGGAACCGAAAGCGGATTTTGGTCGCATTGCCGCGCAGGCAGCGAAGCAAGTGGTGCTCCAAAAACTTCGAGATTCTGAGCGCGAATCGATTTTGAAAGAATGGAAGGAGAAGGAAGGGCAGATCGTGAGCGGCATCGTGCAGCGTTTCGAGCGGGGACACATCTATGTTGATCTGGGACGCACCGTGGGAGTAATGTTTTCAAGCGAATCGGTTCCCAGCGAACACTATCGTCCCGGAGAACGTCTTCGGTTTCTCGTGCTTGCGGTGCAGGAAGATACTCGTCTTCCCGGTATTATTCTCACCCGCTCACATCCGGAATTTGTGAGCAGGCTTTTTGCGCTTGAGGTGCCGGAATTGGCGGACGGCGTTTGCGAGATCAAAGCGATCGCGCGCGAACCAGGGAGTCGCACGAAGATTGCCGTTGCCTCAAACACGGAAGGCGTGGATCCTGTGGGGGCCTGCGTGGGTCAGCGGGGGACGCGCGTCATGGCGGTGAATAACGAATTGGGGCAAGAAAAAATAGATATCGTGGAATGGTCGGATGACCCCGAAAAGTTCATTGCCCATGCGCTTTCTCCCGCGAAAGCACAATCCGTAGAAATGCTTGAGCGTCACGAAGCAAGAGTCTATCTTCCTGATGATCAATTGAGCCTTGTGATTGGCAAGGGTGGGCAAAACGTGCGTCTGGCCGCAAAACTCACAGGTTGGAAGATAGATGTGCGTTCACAGGCACACCCCGAAGAAGTACAGGCGGGAGGGATTGCGGGCCTGGTCGACGAAGGTGCGCCGGCCCAAATTCCTGAAGCATCAGGAGACGACGATTCGGGGCTCTAGTACGCAAACACAATAATCGAATTTTAAAAGGCCACACACAAACACAATAATGAGTACGCTCACATTTTCGATTTTCGCAAGTATCATAAGTATCGCGGTTGCATTGTGGATGGCGTGGAAGATCTCGCGTTATCCGTCGGGCGATGCGCGGATGCAGGAGATCGCGCAGGCAATTCAGGTGGGCGCAAAGGCGTATTTAAACCGCCAATATAAAACAGTTGCTGTCGTTGCGGTGGTTGTTGCAGCACTCCTTGGTCTTTTTGTGAATCTGACGACCATGTGGGGATTCATCGTGGGGGCAATTGCCTCAGGTGTCGCGGGATACATCGGTATGAATGTATCGGTGCGCGCGAATGTGAAAACTGCAGAAGCCGCGAAGTCCGGACTTGCGCGTGCGTTACACGTCGCGTTTCAGGGAGGTGCAGTCACCGGACTCCTCGTGGTGGGACTCGCCCTTCTTTCGGTTGCGGGATTTTATGCGGCAACGTATGACGTGACAGCGCTCATCGGACTTGGATTTGGAGGAAGTTTGATCTCGGTTTTCGCGCGGCTTGGCGGCGGCATTTTTACAAAAGGAGCGGATGTGGGTGCCGACTTAGTGGGGAAAGTGGAAGCAGGGATTCCCGAGGATGATCCGCGCAATCCCGCGGTTATCGCAGACAACGTGGGGGACAACGTAGGGGATTGTGCCGGCATGGCGGCCGATCTTTTCGAGACATATGCGGTGACCGCCATTGCGGCGATGTTTCTCGGGAAACTCATGTATCCCGACATTGAGGCGGTGACCTTGCTTCCCCTTGCGATCGGGGGCATTGCAATTCTTGCGTCAATTATCGGTACGTTTTTCGTACGACTTGGGAAAGGAGAGCAGGGAAAACAGCCCAACATTATGGGAGCGCTCTATAAGGGGTTGATGGTGGCGGGTGCATTATCAATTCTCGGGTTTGCATATCTTGCGAATCGCTTTAGCCGAGGAGTGGGTGTGTTGAATTTTGACCAGATTTTCTTTCCGTTGCTTGTGGGAATCGGCGTGACTGGGCTCCTCGTGTGGATTACTGAATACTACACCTCAAAGAATTTCCGTCCCGTGCGAAGCATTGCGCAGGCATCGGAAACCGGCCACGGCACGAATATCATTACCGGACTTTCAGTGGGGATGGAAGCAACTGCGCTTCCTATTATAGTGATCGTGAGTGGTATTTGGTCAGCATATATGCTTGCGGGGCTTTACGGCGTGGCGCTCGCGGCGATGAGCATGCTTTCAATGACGGGCATCATCGTGGCGATCGATGCCTACGGGCCGATTACCGACAATGCCGGTGGCATTGCGGAGATGGCAGGGCTTCCGGAGTCGGTCCGCGCAGTGACGGATCCGCTTGATGCGGTAGGGAATACCACAAAGGCAGTGACCAAAGGATATGCAATCGGCTCCGCGGGACTTGCAGCAGTTGTCCTCTTTGCTTCTTATGTACAGGACCTCTCGGCAAGGGTTGGCGCGGTGGAAGGTCCGAGTTTTGATCTGAGCGATCCGAAGATAATTGTGGGGCTCCTCTTGGGAGGCATGATCCCGTATCTCTTCGCTTCTATATCTATGAAAGCAGTCGGAAAAGCGGCGGGAAGCGTGGTGAAGGAAGTGCGCCGCCAGTTTCGAGAGATTCCCGGCATCATGGCGGGTACCGCAAAGCCCGACTATGCGAAATGTGTGGATATTGTGACCAAAGCCGCCATCAAAGAAATGATCGTACCGGCGCTTTTGCCAGTTGTGCTTCCTATTATAGTGGCATTCGTGCTTGGATCTGAAGCGCTTGGGGGACTACTTGTTGGTTCGATCGTGACTGGTATTTTCGTTGCGCTCTCTATGACCTCAGGTGGTGCCGCATGGGACAACGCGAAGAAATACATTGAAGAGGGAAATTTGGGTGGGAAAGGGAGCGAGGCGCACAAAGCGGCCGTCACGGGCGATACAGTAGGCGATCCCTATAAAGACACGGCAGGCCCCGCGATCAATCCGGTCATCAAGATCATCAACATCATTGCGTTACTCTTAGTGCCGTTTTTGTAAAAAAGGACCCAACGCTGTGTTGTGGGTCCCATGAAAGACTCGAAGCATCTCACTTCCTCCGAGTTCTTGAACGGGGAGAATGCTTCTTTTCACGATGCTCCTCACGTTGCAGTCTTGCCATCGCGCGCAAGAGCAAGTCGCCGATCAAAACTTGCCCTTCGGACACTTCTTTTCTCGAGTGTTTTTGAGATTTCCGTTTCTTTTGTGCCTTAGGAGGCATACCGCGATTATGACGAGTCACACGCTTCTCCTTTCTCCCAAATAAAAGCTATGGCATAGATTATAGCAATAATAAGAAAAAAGCAATTGACCAAGTCCATGTTCGGAGCTATCATCTTTGCATGAATCTAATCCCAACAGTTATCGAGAAGTCGCAGTATGGCGAACGCGCCTACGACATCTACTCGCGGCTCTTGAAAGACCGCATCATCTTTTTGGGTGGGCCGATCAGCGACCAGGTTGCGAATAACGTTATTGCTCAACTACTCTTTTTGGAGCACGAAGATCCGAAGAAAGACATCAAGCTTTATGTAAATACGCCGGGCGGATCGGTAACTGCAGGACTCGCGATCTACGACACCATGCAATACGTAAAGCCCGATGTGATCACTATGTGTGTCGGTATGGCCGCCTCAATGGGCGCGGTTTTGCTTGCGGCAGGAAAAAAAGGGAAACGATTCGCGCTTCCGAACTCCGAAATCCTACTTCACCAAGTGATGGGAGGTGCCGAGGGCCAAGCAACCGAGATTGAAATTACCGCCCGCCAGATCATTAAGATTAAAGATAAGATCAATCAGATTTTGGCGAAGCACACGAGCCAGTCCCTCTCGAAGATAGAGAAAGATACTGACCGCGATTTTTATATGACTACGCAAGAATCGAAGGAGTATGGGTTGATTGACGAGATCATCAAGAACCACAAGTAGCTCCAGAATTCTCTTTTCCAGTACCGAGTGTTCTTTCGCTCCTGCGGCGAAAGCCACTCTACACTCTCGACATTCGAAGTCTCGCCAAGGCGGGACACCAAGCTTCGAATATCTCCGAGAGTTACTGGAGAAGAGAATTCTTCCGCTTTTGGCAGAGAACTGTTTCCGAATACAAAACATCCGCGTTGGCAAAAAACAGAAGAAATAACTCGCAAAGAGCAGCGTTTTGATTTAGAATAAAAGCGATGCAAAATCGCACTGAAGCGGTTCGCCATCTCCTCTCTCGCAATGTGGAGGAGGTCATTGAAAAAACACACTTAGAAAAAGCCCTCACGAGTGGGAAGAAACTGCGCGTGAAGCACGGTATTGATCCTACGGGAGACAAGATCCACATCGGTCGTGCGGTAGTGCTGTGGAAACTGCGCGAATTTCAAAATTTGGGGCATAAGATAGTTCTCATTATCGGCGACTTCACCGCGCAGATTGGGGATCCGTCGGACAAGCTTTCAAAGCGCCCGTTCCTTTCACCCGCGCAGATCAAGAAAAATCTCAAAACCTATCTTGCACAGATCGGGAAGATACTCAACCTCAAAAAAGCCGAGGTGCGCTATAACTCGGAGTGGCTTAAAAAACTGAATTTTCAGGAGATCTCACAGCTTGCGGAAAATTTTAGCATGCAGCAGATGCTCGCGCGGCGGAATTTCAGCGAGCGCTACAAAAAAGGAGAGGAGATCAGTCTGCGCGAAACATTCTATCCCTTGATGCAGGGGTATGATTCGGTGGCGGTGAAATCCGACGTGGAATTGGGCGGGACCGACCAGCTTTTCAATTTACTTGCCGGAAGAAAGATACAAGAAGCATACAGTCAGAAACCACAGGATGTGATGGTCATGAAGATGCTCTTGGGTACCGACGGGAGGAAGATGAGCACGTCGTGGGGGAATGTCATCAACATCGTTGATGCGCCAAACGATATATTTGGGAAAACTATGGCGATGCGTGACGAGCAGATTTCGGAATACCTGGAACTCACGAGCGGATTTGCGATGGAGGAAGTGCATCACTATGCGGAACTCCTGAAGCGCGGAGAGAACCCGAAGCACATCAAAGAAAAGCTTGCGTTCGCGCTCGTCGCGCGCTATCACGGCGAAGCGGCGGCACAAAAAGCCGCAGAGCATTTTACGAACGTGTTTACGAAGCGCAACGTCGCGGGTGCAGAATTGCCGAGCGTCTTACTTGATCGCCGCCCGCTCGCGGTACTTGATTTGGTATTTGAGATAAGGACAGAAATAAAAAAACCAATGAGCCGGAGTGAAGCGCGGCGCTTAGTGGAACAGGGAGGCGTCGCGGTTGATGATGTGGCGATGACCGATCCGCGCCATGTGGTCACTCCTCTGGAGGGCATGGTGGTGCGCATCGGAAAGAAGGACTTTTTCCGAGTCTCCACGAGGTAGGCGTCGGATTTGCGCCAAGCGTTATTTTACCGTATAAGAAAGACGGCTCCAGGAGTTGTGCTTATATGGCGTGATGCCAAAGGCGACGATTTTTGAAAATGGGTGCATATCGAGGAGGTGAATCGTGAAGAAGGGAACAGCAAGGCGCGAAGCGGTGCCTGTCCCGCAGTCCAAGGCGGAAGCTGAAGAGTTTCTTCCCAGGGTAGGGGCGGCTCAGCGCACGATCGAGGAAGCGACGCTCAAGCTTAACAAGGCAGTCGAGAAGCTGACAGGGGAAACGGCAGAGAAGGTGGCCCCTCTCCAGAAGCAGATCGATGATCTCGTCGACGGCCTCTACGTCTACGCCGAGGCGCATCGTAGTGAGCTTACCGACGGCGACAAGACCAAGACGGTGGAGCTCTCGACAGGGCGGCTTTCCTGGCGTACCAGTCCGCCAAGGGTGAGGCTCAAGAACGTACAGAAGGTCCTCGCCGAGCTCGTGAGTCGCGGACTTCGGCAGTTCATCAGGAAGAAGGATCCCGAAGTCGACAAGGAAGCCATGCTCAAGGACCGGAAGCTCGCAGAGAGCATTTCCGGCGTTTCGTTCGACCAGGAGGAGACCTTCGTTGTGAAGCCAGCGGAGGTCGGTGCGGAGTTCACGGCGTCCACTGCGAAGAAGCTCAAGGTTCCTGCCTGATTGTCGTCGCATCATCTCCAAGCACCACTTCGCGGGTGGGGTAGGCAACTACCCCACCTTTTTGTTTGCTATACTTTTCTTATGCACCGAAACGGTTTTGCTCTGCTCGAAATTTTAATAGTAGTTGCGGTGATAATCTTCATCGTCCTCGGCGGATGGTATGTGAGCGGTATTAAAAAAGACGCGAATATCATTCAGGTCGGTGCAGATGCAAAAGAGAAAGCGCTTGATGCGGCGAAGAAACTTGAATCGCAAAGTAAGGCGCAGGAGGATTTGCTAAATCAGTTGCCTCAATAAAAAGTGAAGAAAGGGCTGGATTAGTGTGTAGAGAAAATAGCCCCCAGGCGATAACAGAAAGGCCGCCTCCAATGACGAGGCGGCCGAACGGCTAGTTTTTCGGAGAGACTTCAGCTCTCCCATCTGACGCTTGAGCCGTGAAGGTGGACGACATCCTCCACAAACTCATTGAGCCGAATCTTTTCCGGGTGGCGGAAGATGGTGATCCGGCGTATGGGGTGATCTTCTCCCCACAGAGGATCTACCATGACGAGGTAGAAAATATCACTCAAGAGATCCGTGTTCCTCATCGTCGCCTCCGCCCACATGTTGTCTTTGGATCGAGGGGCGGGCTTGATACTTCTGTTGAAAACCTCACAAACCTGTCCCGTGAAGGTCCACATGACGAACCGGGTCTCCTCCGAATTCCTCTGGAGGACCGTCTTCAGATCTGCCATGTTCTGACTGATCTTTATGTGTTCCGGCCAACTGTTCGAGAGGTGGTGAACGATTGCCCACAGCCAGGGGAAGTCAGCAATCAGCGCTTGTATGGCGGCGTTTCTGTCCCGCTGCCATTGATCGTAGTCCACTCGGTTGTCCACCCGTGCACCACGATCGCCACGCATCCTCCACGGTAGTCTCATTTTCATCACATCCTCCTGAGGCGTCCGCCTCTTTGAAGTCCCGTCCGGGATATCCGAAGGGCTAGTAACACTATAACATATATTAAAATATGTTGCAAGTTATCGTTCAGGGCAAAAAAACGATTTGAGCGGGTAAGGGGAGTCGAACCCCTTTCACCAGTTTGGAAAACTGGAGTAATAGCCGTTATACGATACCCGCAGTTATGCCTGAGATAGCACGCCAGCAATCCAGCCGCTTATCCTCCTGTGTAGTCGAACTCCTTTTGTTGGATCGTTTCTGCTGACTATTGTAACGTGGGCAGTGCCGTAAGGCAATTTTCTTTTCTTGAGTTTCGATTTGTTTTTTCTCCTGTCAATTTGTGTCTTGCCAAAATTGCGGATAGGAATTTGGGTGGTGCGACTCCAAAATCGCAGACTTTGTTTTATGTCGTTGTCGGGATAAAGGTGTATTGCGATAGTAATGTTGTGAGTTGTAAGATCGCAAATCTCTTTAAACCATTTTATGGCGAGCCTAATGACGCTTGGATCAGCATTAATCACTCTGATGGTTTCGTGGGTTTTCGCCCCCTCTCCGATATAGAGGCCTATTCCCAAAAGCCACAGATCTCTCTTTGCGATTATGCCAATCTCATGCATCCCCGCTGCGCGCAGATCTTCAATCTCTTTCACCCTCCTATTGTGTCTTATCTCAGCGGATTTCATTGGACCGTACTTGATCCTTTTTATAACGGTTTGATTTGGGGTAAATGGTCTATCTTTAAACCAATTACTTAGAGTGCTTTTGGAAATGTCGAGGCGTAGGCTAATCATATTGTAGGAAAAGCCGCTATCCCGCATTTTTTCAGCCCTCCGTCGTATTATCGACTTTTCTTTCATATCATCATTGTACCATATCATATATACCGGTTTCATTAAGTCGTGTATCGTTATAAGCGCGCACAGCTGTTGGGCTGGATGAATTGTTGGGGAAACATAAGAAGAATGCTACACGTATTATTGACTATGGGGTGGGGTGCGGGTAGAATGCTCGCATACCGGGAGCTATGAAAGCGGGTGCGTGAGGGGCATAAAAACTATGATGTCTCGCCGAGCAAAACTTTTTATCATATTTGGAGTGGTCGTCGTGAGCGGCTTTTTTGGCATCTATCTACTAGATGGATTCGCGAGTATCCCCGAGGCGTTCGTGCAGGCGCGGCTTCAGGGGGCACTCATTGCCGCGAACATCGTGAAGTTGTCGGGAGAAACCGCAATTGACCTTGAAGAGATCAATGCACTTGATCGGAGCCGCGACTACAAGGCGGCGATAGAGCTCACCTCGTCCTTAATCACGAAAAGCAGAGAGATACGCGAAGAGGCAGTAAGGTTATCCGCGGAAACGGAACGCATGACCCGCGCACTTTCGGACATCAAATCATTCGAAGCGCGGCAGGCGGCGCTTGAGGCTATCTCGAATCACTTGGCACTTCTCTCGCGCCTCATTAACTACAGCGCCTCGCTCGGGAAGCTGATGGAAACGCTCCAGGCGCGTTTCGCCGGCGCACGCACGGAGTATCGCATTACTCAACTCGTTTCTGATATCAATGCAGAAGTGATTGCGATCAATGCGTTTAGTGAGCAGGCCACACAGGCAATGGAGCGGTTTGATGCGGTCACAAAATAACGCTATAGTGTTGGCGTTGCGCGCTTAGCTCAATGGTTAGAGCACCAAGCTTATACCTTGGCGGTTCCTGGTTCGAGTCCAGGAGCGCGCACAAAGCCGATGGTTCCTTAAATAGATTGCGCGGCAAAGATTCCAGATTAATTTTTGACAAACAACTCTTCGAAAGCATAGGATAGGGGAAGCAGAAGTTCTATATTCATGAGGCGCGCGCGTCTCATGTGGCATCATAAACGAACTGAAGGGGAGGACTTGATATGGAATTCAGTAGGGCCGATAAGGGAATGGGCGCTCTTGCTCTTGCCCTCGGTGTCATTTTCGGGCTTGCGGCGTGGGCCAAGGGACAAATACCGAGCCAAACGCATGCCCAGAGTGCCGCGGAGGTGCCGCACCCGCCGACGTTACTCACGCAGTGTGAGCCGCGCTATCCCAAGAAAGCCAAGGATGCCGGAGTAGTCTTCACAGAGATGGTGCAGGTTCCGATCATCATCCGCCGAGATGGCTCGGTGAGGGTGCTGATGGAGGAGTTCTCTCCATCCAATGTGCCGGAAGGTACGGGCCTCAGGCGCGCGGCGATCGAGGCGGTGGAGAAGTGGAGGTATTCCCCAGGTCGCCTTGGGGACGGTACCCCAGTCAAGACGAGGAGTCTCGTCGAGATCGCTTTTACCCCAGATGCCTCCGGTCAGTGTGCGAACGTTGTTCGCGAATGACCGAGACACCTCCTTGTTCTTCGTTCGCTGTTCAGATCCCTCGGCGGCTACGGTCGCCGGGGGTTTGTTTTTTATCACTTTCCTAGATTCAACTGTTGAGTGAGTAGAAGTTTTCGTACAACTTTGCCACCAAAATCGGTCCCGTGCCGCCGGAGATATAGAAAAGATTGATCGGATAAGGTAGGCTGTAGGCATCGCTCTTATGCTTCATACAAAATATATCAAAACCTGGTCCGGCTTTGTTCGTGCGTTGTTTATTCCCCCGCGTTGATAGGGCAACTCGCTTTGTGTCGCTTGCCGCCCTATCGAGGCGGTTTTTTTGTTCTTTCATTTCAATAACGACAAGGAGATAAAGTATGCTATTCCGCGCGGTCAACGGAAAGTGCGCATTCGATTTTGATTCCGTAACACTTCCTCGCGTTGAGGCGTTGGGCATCTTGAAGCAAGAGGGATTCCGTGCGATTGAGACAGATGTCGTCGCGATCGCGCGAGAACGTGTCGGAAAAGCCGCGTATCGGCGGGGAGCACACCTCTTCGACGCTCCCGATGTTTTTGATTGTTCAAGCTTCACGAAGTGGGTGTATGGGTTATGTGGAGTATGGCTACCGCGTCGTCCGGTTCAGCAGAGAGAATGCGGCGTGCGTGTTCCGCTGTATCAAGTTGGTGCTGGCGACCTTGTTTTCACTAAAGGTGCTCGCAACCTCTATATTGACGACCCCAACGAGGAGGTGGGTCACGTGGGAATTGCAACAACGGTCGGAACGGTTATTGCGGCACACAGTCCAGATGTGGGCGTAGTAGAAATTCCACTTGAACGGTTTGTGCGCGACAGAGAACGTTTCCGCGGGGTGCGTCGCGTGATGCCGAAGTGCAATGTGGTAATTCTCGAAACGCCGTCTCGCAGGGAGATCGAAACCTCCGACGACATCAAATGGGTAATCCTTCGCACGTTGCCGAAGGTAGCACGATAAATCAATCGCCTCGCACCACAAATCGTGGTGCGAGGCATTTCTTTTATGTCCGATTTAGCTTCACAAGTTTTTACGGAATTAGATTATTTGATATACTCAAACTAGTGGACCGTAATTCGTCGCCCCTCCGCTAAACCCAAAAGGTAACTGAAGTAAAACTAGCTCGCAAAGGGGAGTCCCCTGAGCTAATCTCGGGAGGAGTTACTCGTTTACTGCATTATTTTGTAATCGGGATTACACTCTCGATAGCCGGCAAGAAGGAGAGATTTTCCGTCCTTGTGGGGTTTCTATCTCCTGGGGGTTGACGAGCTCACTCCCCGACCAGCGACATGCGTGCGCTGGTCGGGGACTTTCTTTTTTGATCAGATATTCAGCTTCACAAAATTCTCGTACAATTTCGCTACCCTTCGACTTAAGCTCAAGATCACTCGCTTAACTGTTTAGTTGATAGAAATTTTGGTAAAGCTTCGCAACCAATATCGGTCCTGTGCCGCCGGGGGTGGGGGTGTAGGAAATAGCAAGTAGCGAGTAGGGAGTAGTAAGTAGTGAGCTCGAGTCGAAGTCGCCGGTGATTTTCCCGCCCGTTTTGCTGTAGCCAAAGTCAATAACAAGCGCATCCTCTTTCAAATGTTTCGCGCCGAACAAACCTGCCTGACCCGCTCCGCTTACTATAATATCTGCATCAGCGAGTTCCGCATGAAGATTTTTCACCTTTGAATCCAAAACCTTGAGTTCCCCTACGCGATTCTGGAGCCAGAAGCCAACGGGTTTGCCGATCAAAAATCCTGTTCCTATCACAACCGCGGTCAGATCTCGCAGAGATTGACCCTGAGCCAGTCGAAGGGTGAGTATTGCCTCCACTGTGCCCACGGCGGGTGGGGCGATCTTCCCGCGGCTTGTGTAGAATGCGCCGAGCGCGGACTCGCTCAAACAATCAACATCTTTTTCTTTTGGGATAGCGTTCAATGCGTAGTGGCGATTTACGGATTCGGGAAGCGGCAGTTGCACGATAAATCCTCCGCAATGCGAAACGCGCGCAAGCCGCCCTATCTCCTCGCGGAGTTTGTCCGTCGTAATGTCTGCGTCGTAGCGGTAAAGCCGGAAATCAATGCCGAGCTCTTTCGCGACCTTCTCTTTTTGTTTGAGGAAATTAAGCGATGCGGCATTATCGCCCACTAAAACTGCGCCCACGAATTTTTCTATCGGGTGCGCAGCGAGTTTTGTTTTGAGCTCAGCGATGAGCCGTGCCGCGATTTCTTTTCCGTCAATAAGCATAGTAAGTAGTAGGTAGGGAGTAGTGAGTAGGACGGAAAAATAAGAAATAGCAGGCGGATGACTCTCGGATCATTTTCTGAAATAGTATCATGTGTCTTCTACTTACCACTCGCTACTTTCTACTTACTGTTAATACGGAAACGGAAACTTCCTGCAAAGCTTTTTTACTTCTCCCCCTACACTTGTGCCATCCACGAGGATAGTTTTGAAGAACCCCGCAAGCATCTTCATTTCTTTCTCTTTCATCCCGCGAGTGGTGAGGGCCGGTGTGCCTAATCGGATGCCCGAAGGGTCGAATGGCGAGCGGGTGTCGTAGGGAATCGTGTTGCGGTTCACGATAATTCCCGATGCTTCGAGGCGATCCTGCCCCTCGCGGCCCGAGATACCAAGATTTGTGAGATCAATAAGGATAAGGTGATTGTCTGTGCCGCCCGAGACGAGTCGGAAGCCAAGGCGCGTAAGTTCACGTGCAAGGGCTTTCGCGTTTTTCACGATCTGATGGCCGTACTTCTTGAACGCCGGAGTTGCGGCTTCAAAAAGCGCGACCGCAATAGCGGCGGTTTGATTGTCGTGTGGTCCGCCCTGGAGTCCGGGAAACACCGCTTTGTCGATCGCGGAGGCGATATCTATTTTTTTCTCAGCGGCGATCTTCGATTCTTTGTTCGCAAATATCATTGCGCCACGCGGTCCGCGGAGCGTTTTATGGGTGGTGGTCATCACGGCATCCGCGTAGGGGAATGGCGAGGGGTGTGCGCCTGCGGCGACGAGTCCTGCGATATGCGAAATGTCGGTCAAGAAATACGCCCCCACGTCATGCGCGATCTTCCCGAATTTTTTAAAATCAAACACGCGCGGATACGCGGTCGCACCGGCCACAATGATCTGTGGCTTTTCTTTTTTTGCGATTGCCTCAACTTCTTTGAAATCAATGAATCCGTCGCGCCCAAGCGTGTATTGCACCGATTGATAGAACTTTGCGGAGAAATTGACCTTCCAGCCGTGCGTAAGGTGCCCCCCGAACGGCAAGCTCATTCCCATGATCTTTTCGCCCGGATTTAAAAGGGCATAGTAGACAGCCATATTCGCGGGAGAGCCGGAATAAGGCTGGACATTCACGTGCCAGTGGGCGCCGAGGCGAAACACCTTGCGTGCACGATCGCGCGCAAGATTTTCTATTTCATCGATCACTGCATTGCCGCCGTAGTAGCGCTTGCCCGGGTATCCTTCGGAGTACTTATTGGTAAGTGGTGAACCGAGTGCTTTGATAACATCCGGCGAAGTAAAGTTTTCTGAGGGGATAAGCGTGAGTGTCTCCTGTTGACGCTTCGCTTCCTTTTTAATAAGGTCTGCAATTTTTTTGTCTTTCATATGGAATTAATCCTACCGCACTTTATGGAGAGGGGCTACTTAGGACACTAAAAAGAGAACCCCCGCGCGGAGCGTGATGCTTGCTCCGGCGGGGTTTGGTTCAGCGGGTGTGATTCCCGCTCAGTTTCAAGAGGGCGCTTTGCACTCTCCTCTTGAACATCTCGCGGTTTCCCACGAGGGTTCCGTTCCCGTGAGGGAGGCCGAGGAGTCGCTTCAGGGCGTCCATCTCGGGCTTCAAGAGATTCTTCCCTTCGACGATGTGCCTGAACTGTTCCATCGAGAGCAGGGGTTGCTCGTCCATGTGTCATTCCTTTCGTGCGTCGAGATGGGGTTGATGTTTGCGGCGCGACGTGCCTACCGCACTGGTTGCTTCGTGGGGCGAGACGTCGTGCGGCATTCAAATGCACGATTCCGTTCCTCTATGAGGAAGGCAAGTGTATTTGCGCCGTGTCTGTTCCGCAGCTCTTCGTACTTCTTGGCCTTCACGATGAGGGCAATCTTGTTCAAGCCAGGGATCCCGTCTCGCGCCCACACGTAGTAGCGCCCCTTACTGCCACAGCGCGTGCATTCCAGAAGATCGGGAGGGGGTTCAGTGCGCTCCTTCCAGTTCGTGGGCTGAAGCGCCGTGGACTCCTTACATCGCGGACACTTCATCACTCACCTCTCTTCGACGTGGGTAATGATGCGTTGGCGCTCGCATTGAGACAGATCCCTTCAACGAGGGATCTCACGGAAACTGTCGTGCCGGAACCGGCGTCCTTCCTGTGTCGCGCGAAGAACTCCGATTCGACGGGCATCTCGTTCTCCTCGAGAAACTTGAGGAAGTTGCTTGCGCTGATGCGATGATGGCCGCCCGGGGTGCGATGAGCGACGAGCTTTCCATTCCTCACCCACTTCTTCACGGCATTTGTGGTCACATCGCAGTAGCGAGCGACGTCGCCCGTCGTGAACAGCCTGTAGCGCACCTCCTCTTGAACCGCCCCAGCGTCCCTACGGCACGCTGCGCATATCTTCAGATGTGCGACGACCGTATTTTCTAATTCCTTACACGCCATCGATTCACCTCCACAAAGTAACCTTCGTTTTCGTGCTTGTCATACGATTGCATAAAGCCATAAAGAGAGTCAAGAGAGTCCCATGGATGTGCAAAGGCCCCGGGCAGCGTGTAGCTAGTCCGGGGCCGGGGGTTGTTATGTCTCGTCCGTTGCGACAGAGGGCATCTCTGCCGCTCGACGAAGCTCTTTTCGACGCCTCCTCTCTTCGGGACTGATCTTCGAGAGCGTCGTGCCGTGAACCATCCTCCGAATGTCGGCGGAGCTGATGAGGCTCGCTCCGAGAGTGTTAGAAGCGATCCCCACTCTCCATAACTGGAAGAGTGGGAATGGAACCACGCCTCCATGCAGGCTCTTCGTCTGCTTCCAGACAGAGACGCGGAGCACCAGCTCCTTCTTGTGATCCCCCCGTGCCTAGACGTAGTACTGTGCCTCTGGGCTACAGGAACAGACAAGGCGTTGCGGTTGCGGGATGGCGAACTCCTCCCACTCAAGATCCCGTGGGACGAGTTCTTGCTGTTTGCATTTCGGACACCGCATACACTCTTCTCCTTTCTGTCCGGAGAGGACACTTGTTCACGGCCGATGCAAAAAATACCATTATTGAGTATGGGGTGGAACAATAAAGAAGTCAAAAAATTTCTTGCGATATGAATGTGGCTCCTCACGTTCGCGCTACACATTCGTGCTACTGCACTCAGTATTTCATCGCCTACGCGCCTCAACTGCGCTCAGTACTTCCTCATTCTCATTCGGTCGCGTTTTCTTCGCTCGGGAAATTTGAAAATCTACGCCTCGCATACTTGGCGTGATTTTCTAAATGGGTGCCCAGAGAGAATTGAACTCTCGTTGCCGCCTCCACAGGGCGGTGCTTTACCACTAAGCTATGGGCACCATCAACCTCTTTTTCTCTGCCTCATAATGATGTACGAGGACATGGCAATTATGGCAGAGCCAGACGAGATTCTTTAGTCTATTATTTTGATGGTTTTCGTCAAGGTGATGCACCGCCAGCACTCTCTTATCTTCTGTTTTGCAAAGTTTGCATATTTGTGGAGTCCTACTGCGCAACATTATTCCTCGATAGGTATATTTGCCGCTTTTCCAATTAGGGTGATTTTTACCTATAAAAACAACGGAATTGCGCCACACTGCCTGACACGATTTTGAGCAAAAATATTTTTTACTTTTCGAATGATTCAGTGCTTTCTGTGTTTTATATGTTGTTTTTTGGCAGATAAAACATTGCACATTTCTGCCAGTCTTTCGTCCCTTGTGCATGCATTCGGAAGAACAATATTTACCATATCCTCTCTTGATCCAAAAAGGCTTTGCATAAAATTGAGCCCTGCAAATTCTGCATTTTGCTATAGGCACAGCTGCATTTTATCGCACCTCGGAATATATGTAAAGTAATAAATCTCTGGAACTATCCACAAGTTGTTGCGTTAACACCTAAAAAGGGCGCTCGAGTAGTGAGATAGCGCAGTGTCCCTCTAGGCACCCTGATGAGATTTTTCTTTTTTAGTCCATTATCTACGGGTGCGTTTGAGTTCTAACTTTGAGTGGCGCGAAAAGACGAGAATGAATATAATGACGCCATGAACCCTGACAAACCGCAAAGCCAAGATGTAAGAGATGCCGAACGAAAGAGGTTATTCAGCGAGCTATACGAGGAGGCCCTCACTAAGAAGGCCGGTGATTTTATTGAATATCGAGGGGGGTTTCCGAAAGAAGAGTTCCTTGATTTTCTTGTGCGCGAGAAGGGAGTTCTACTCCACGGGTCGAACGAACAAGCCATTCAAGAACTTGAACCCCGCCAGGCGAATTGCCGCTCAAAAAAATTCGGCAACATGAAAGGCGTGTATGCGGTTGAAGACCCTCTCTTGCCAATATTCTATTCTATCAAGGACAAAAACCGCTTTAAGGGTCTTGCGGTGAGCGGATTTGAAGTAGCGCACGACGAAAGCGGCTCTCGGAAAAAGTATCACTTTGAGGTTAGTAGGGGCACATTAGAAGAGAATCCTTGGTCAGAAGGCGTTGTGTATGTGCTCCCAAAAGAAACTTTTGAACAAGGAACTGATGATGAGGGCCGACCGATAGATGAGTGGATGAGTAAAATACCAGTTCAGCCAATTGCGAAGTTGAAAGTAGCACCAGATGACTTCCGATACTTAGATAAGATTCAACCAATTGATTAGGACGACTGTGGGGCAATTCCTCTTAAAGCTGGTATGTGCATATGCCATCCTTGCTTCTCAATAATAGTTCTCACGTCCTCCACGAGTTGACCCATTGATAGATTAGGGAAAAACATGAAGTTAAGGTGTCTAGGGTTTTGACTTCCGTTCTTTTTCGCATACAATGGTATGTACATAACACCTATGAACGGATTTTATAAAAACATCTTTTGGGTGCTTGCGGGGCTCGTAATCGTTTCGTTCTTTTTCTCCTTCGTTTTGGGAGACGGCAAGGCACCCGAGCGCGTGACCCTGAATCAGCTGGTGGAAAAGATAAACAATGGCACCGTTTCGCTTATTAAGGTAAGCGCAGACGATCTGAAGATCACCTTGACTGACGGTACTGAGCTTGTTTCCAAAAAAGAACTGGAATCCGGCATCACGGAAACGCTCCAAAATCTTGGCGTGAATGCAACCGCGCTCCAGAAGATCAATATTGCCGTGGAGGAGGAAGGCGGTTGGCAATTCTGGGCGGGGATACTCATTCCCACGCTTCTCCCCATCATTCTCATCGGGTTCATTTTCTGGATCATGTTCCGCCAGACGCGCGCGGGGATGAACCAAGCATTCACCTTTGGGCGCTCATCTCTCAAGCTCTCATCACTTTTTGGCAAAGAGAAGGTGATGTTTGATGACGTCGCAGGACTCAAAGAAGCGAAAGAGGAATTGGTAGAGGTGGTAGATTTTTTGAAACATCCAAAAAAATTCCATGACCTTGGGGCGCGGATCCCACGTGGCGTGCTTCTCGTGGGGCTCCCGGGCACGGGGAAGACGCTTCTCGCGCGCGCAGTTGCGGGGGAGAGTAATGTGCCGTTCTTCCATATTTCTGCATCTGAATTCGTAGAAATGTTCGTGGGGGTGGGCGCCTCGCGCACCCGTGATGCGTTTGCGGTCGCGAAACGCGCGGCGCCGGCCATCCTTTTTATTGACGAAATTGATGCCGTAGGTCGTCAGCGTGGTGCGGGATTGGGAGGAGGAAATGATGAACGCGAACAAACCTTAAACCAAATTCTTGTAGAACTCGATGGCTTTGATCGGGAAACGAAAGTGATTGTGCTTGCGGCGACCAACCGTCCCGATATTTTGGATCCTGCCCTCTTGCGTCCGGGACGATTTGACCGGCGCGTGATATTGGACCTCCCAGACCTGAACGACCGCGAAGCAATATTAAAGATCCACTCACGCGGCAAACCGCTTTCTAAAGATATTGATTTGCGGAAAGTGGCGGCGCGCACGCCGGGATTTTCGGGTGCGGACCTTGCGAACCTCATGAACGAAGCGGCGATCCTTGCGGCGCGGAAGAATCAGAAATCTATAGATCAACAGCAGTTTCTGGAATCGGTAGAAAAAGTACTTCTCGGTCCCGAGCGCCGAAGCCGCGTGATATCCGATAAGGAAAAAGAAATTACGGCGTACCACGAAGGAGGCCATGCGCTCGTGGCGACTACGCTCATGGATTCCGACCCCGTACACAAAGTATCTATTATTAGCCGCGGTTTTGCGGGTGGATATACCTTGAAGCTCCCGAATGAAGACCAACACCTGAAGACCAAAAAACAATTTCTTGCGGAACTTGCCGTGATGCTGGGCGGGTACGTGGCAGAAGCGCTCACGTTCGGAGACGTCTCGACCGGTGCCTCGAACGACCTGAAGCAAGCATCTGAGCTCGCACGGAAGTTGGTGACAAAATATGGCATGAGCGAGCTCGGCCCCATGACCTTCGGAAAAGCGGAAGAAATGATTTTCTTGGGGCGCGAGATCGCGATGGAAAAAGATTATTCCGAAAAAACTGCAACAGAGATCGACGCGCAAGTACGTACGTTCATCGCGCGCGCGCGTGACGTGGCAGAGAAGATCCTTGGGACACACAAAAAGGCGCTCGCAAAGATTGCAGAAACGCTCAAAGAGAAAGAGACATTGGAGCAGGAAGAATTCAATGCGCTCCTGAAGCCTTTTAAGATAAGGCCGATTGCGGCGTAGACAAGGAATCACAAAAACGGCTCCTACGAGCCGTTTTTGTGACGGAACCAAAGGCAGCGTGTAAAGCAGGCTTTACACGCGCGCGAGCGTGAGAGATACTACGTATCATGAGCGAGACGGTAAAGAACCGCGTCTATCTTCTGCGTGTTGCACGTGGCGTGACGCAAGAAACACTGGGCGAAGCGATCGGGGTCACGCGGCAGACGATCATTGCGATCGAAAAAGGGAATTATGTGCCATCGGTACTTTTGGCGATAAAAATAGCAAAATTTTTTAAACGCCCCGTCGAGGCGATATTTGTGGCGGAAAAAAAATAATATGACGATCGAAGTTGTTGTGCTCAGCGTGTTCGTCTTTCTTGCGGGATTTCTTGTAAATCCCTATTGGATGCCAGGTAACATGGAGATGACGGCAGTAACGCTTCTCGTCGTTGCTTTCGTGGGGTTTGCGGGACTGGTGCTTCGTGAACGCGCGCGAGACGAACGAGAAGAAGCTCATCGTGCATTTGCGGGGCGCATGGGATTCCTTGCAGGCATGGCGGTGCTGACTCTCGGGATCGTGCTCCAAGCGCTTGCGCACAAGCTTGACCCATGGCTTTTGTGGGCACTCTTTGCCATGGCGGCAGCGAAATTAGTAGCACTTCTCTATGGAAAACTCCGGCAGTAGTCCCGACCTTAGGGCGTCGGGGTTATCCACAACGAGATGTAAAGCAAACTTGACATTGCGCCACAGCAACATATACTGAGAAAAACGTCGCAGGTTATATGTGCATACACATGAATACAAAACAGGGCATAGCGATGCAGGGAATAGTAGGAGTTGTCGCCATAGTAGTGTTGGTTCTCGCGGGAGGGTTGTATATATTCAACATTCCTCGCGATGCAGAGGTTGTGATGACGGAAAAGCAGTCGTCTGCGCAAGATGCGCAAAGTGTTGAGGGTGTAAACGACACAATGGAAGAAAAGAAAAACGACGCCATGATGGAAAACAAAGAGAAGGCGGCGATAGAGAAAGAGGGGGATGTGACGGTAGAGCAGGGTACGGTTTACGCGGGTACGGTGCTCGCCGGTGTCTCCACGCCACTCTTGGATTTTCAAAAAGCGGATTACGACAAAGCGATCCAGTCGGGGAGATTGGTAGTGCTTTATTTTTATGCGAACTGGTGCCCGACCTGCAAAGCAGAATTTCCGCTGATGCAATCAGCGTTCAACGAACTCACGACTGATCAGGTCATTGGATTTCGGGTGAACTATAAAGACAACGAGACGGATAAAGACGAAGAGGCGCTTGCGCGGCAGTTCGGTGTTGCCTACCAACACACGAAGGTTTTCGTGCGGAGCGGCGAGAGGGTTTTGAAGGCGCCCGACAGTTGGGATAAAGCGCGGTATACGAGCGAAATCAACAAAGCAATCTCATTGTAGCCATGGATGCACCAACTTCCTCCGTGAAGCAACCGCGCAATTGGGAGATATTTTTCTCAAGTGCCTTTTTTGTACTTGGGTTTTCACTTGTGTTTTCGCTTGTGGGGGTGCTCCTCCAGACAGTTCTTGAAAATGTGTCCTACGACGTACAGCAATGGCTTGGGAGAATAGGTGGGGTCATTATCATCGTGTTCGGCCTCTATCTTTTGCATTTGATTAAGATTCCTTTTTTGGAGCGCGATCACAAGTTTAAGGTCAGAAATTTTAAGTCCCACTATGTCACGTCATTTGCTTTTGGCGCGGCCTTTGCCGTCGGGTGGACGCCGTGTGTCTCGGCCGCGCTCGGTGCCATTCTCGCGCTTGCAACGACCGCAGCCACAAGCGCTTTCCTTCTTCTCGTTGCCTATACGTTGGGCATCGGCATCCCCTTTTTACTCGTGGGACTTTTCACCAATCAAGCTCAGCAGTTCATCAATCGAGCCGGCAAGTGGCTCCTCTATTTTCAATACTTTTTTGGCATCATGCTTCTTGTCTTAGGCGTGCTGGTATTTGTCGGGCAGTTGAATCGTATTGCCAATCTAGAGGTCATCGTTGATCTGTTGGACCGATTGGGTCTTACGACCTCGATCGGTGGAGAGATCCATGCGTTCAGTTTCTTAAATCTCGGCATTGCCTTTCTTGCTGGCCTCGGGTCGTTCCTCAGTCCCTGTATTTTGCCGCTAGTCCCCGGGTTTCTCTCGTATCTCGCGTCAACTTCTATCAAAAAGCCTTCTTCGTAAAGAAACTCATGGGGAGCGCAAAAAATATCGGTCTTGTGGTTGCGATAGTTCTTATCGTGAGTTCGATCGTCTATTTTGAGTCGCTCAGGCCTATGCGGTTTACGAACTCCGGATCAAGCGAAATCCCTGTGCCGGCAATTCGAGAAGAAGCTCCGGAGAGAGAATCGTCTACCGTGAACATCCCTTCAGGCACAGAGCCGAAAGCGGTTCTGGCACAAACCCCGCAACCAAAACCCACTCCCATTGTCAAAAAATCATTTTCTCGCGCCAAAGAGATCACGACCCCCGATGGTTTTATCAACACCGATGGGAAACCAGTAACTATTAGTGAGTTCGTAAGAAAGAAGGTGGTGCTCATTGATTTCTGGACGTACAGTTGCATCAACTGCCAGCGCACCACGCCATATTTGAACTCGTGGTACGAAAAGTATGGTTCGACTTCGCTCACCACAAGTTCGCCAGGGCTTGTTATTATTGGCATCCATACGCCGGAGTTTGAGTTTGAAAAAATATACCAAAACGTGCTCGACGCGACGAAGCGATTGGGAATTAAATATCCCGTAGTGTTGGACAATGACTACTCAACATGGAGTGCATATCAAAACCGATTTTGGCCGAGAAAGTATTTGATCGATATTGACGGCTATGTGATATACGACCACATCGGAGAGGGGGGATATGAAGAAACGGAGCAGAAAATTCAAGAAGCTCTTGATGAGCGCGCGAAGGTGCTCGGCGAAAAAGAGATGATGCCCACCGGTACCGTGCGTCCCAGCGGTACGGAGAGTGTGGATGCATCAAAACTCAGGAGCCCCGAGATCTATTTTGGTGCGTCGCGGAATACGTACCTTGGGGTTGGTGCCACAGGAGTAGTGGGCGTGCAGACGCTTGCCGCACCCGTGAGCCCGAATGCGAATACCCTCTACTTTGGAGGGAAATGGGACATACGCGAAGAGTTTGCGGAAAACCTTGAAGCGGGCGCGAAGATAATTTTTCGCTATCAGGCACAACGCGTGAATCTTGTCGCGAGTGCTGATCAAGCAACGCAAATCACCATTATCAAAGATGGCGTTGAGTTGAAGAAACTTACTGTCGAAGACGCGCAACTCTATCGTGTGATTGACGATGCATCGTGGGGCGAACACACGCTTGAAATTCGTATCGAGGGGCCCGGGCTCAAAGCATACACTCTCACGTTTGGGTAGGGCTGAATGAACATGGCATCAAAAACACGGCTCACATGAGCCGTGTTTTTGATGCGAGAGTTCGACTTCGTATTATTCCGTAGGTGGTTGCTCAAACGATTTCTGTGGCGTGAGCGGCTCGAAGGTGGAAAACACTGCTTCGAAAAGCGGACGGAATTCTTCGAAGCGAGAAGTAGGGGCTTGCGTTAATATTGTGTAATCGATGTCATTTTTTGTGGTAATGAAGAATTGAAGACTATGTAGCGCGTCTCTTTGGAAGAGCATAATATAGGCATCAACTCCGTTTACTGAGACTCTCTTCTCTTGAACCGATTCCCCGCCTGCAATAGTCATCTTTTGTCCGGCACGCATTAATTCGAGGTTTTGGGATACAGATGCTCCTGAGAAATCAGACATAACTGTTCCTAATAGGCCGATTTGGATTTTTAGAGAACTTGTTTCATTCACCGTACTTGGTTCGGTTAGTATCACAAGATCGTTGTCGGGACCAAGCGTTTTTGTCGTCCATCCGATTGGCGTGCGCACGCGATATCCCTGCTGCAAGTTTTCATATGGTTGAGGATTAAGTTTCGCAAGCGCTACTGCGGAGGGGATAAGAGGCCCAGATGAAGCGAGTGGTGTTTCTGGAATCGGAATAATTTTCTCAATTATGCCCTGGAAATAAACAGCACCCCAGACAAGCCCCACGATAAGCGCAAGAACCATCAGTCCCCCAATAATTGCCGAAGATACGTAGCCAAATTTTTGTGCGGATTTTGGTTGGGGTTGCAAGTCGCCGCGGAATGCATGCAAGCTTTCGTAGAGTGCGAACAAAAATGCAAAGAGAAGCGGTAAATACAGCGCATCAAAGAGAAGGGGAAGAACCCCAAAGTTTCCCGTGACGAACGGCTGGATGGATTGGGGAACGAAGGCGGTTGCGGATCCTACTGCAAGGCCGACGGCAATGATGATAAGAAGCACCACTAATCCAAAGAGGAGCGCTCGCCCGAATATGCGCCACCACAGTCCGCGGACATACGCGGAGCTCATATAGAGAGCTTGCACGCCACGTTCGCCCCGGAGTACGAACATAAAATCAGAGAGGGCGGTGGAAACAAGAAACTTGATTGCAAGCACGATGAACGCAAGAAAAACGGCCATCAAGGCGATACTCAAGGGAAGCGCAATATTGTCGGGAAGGAATGTGGTGACCACCTCGCCGCTCGGAGTTGGTGTACTTGGCTTCA
>Ga0247727_10004609_pt1 | contig 29018 bp, 18 predicted proteins | sample WisWelCaveWW1625_FD_202498 | JGI IMG/M metagenome (GOLD analysis project Ga0247727, IMG submission 202498) | Biofilm microbial communities from Wishing Well Cave, Virginia, United States - WW16-25 | ecosystem: Environmental > Aquatic > Deep subsurface > Groundwater > Cave microbial mat | place...
CGCCCAATGCCAACGGCTGGAACAACACCGATGTGGTGGTGAACTGGAACTGTGCCGATGCCCTGTCCGGGGCAGTCGCGGCCAGCGTCAGCCAAACCATCAGCAGCGAAGGCGCGAACCAATCGGCCACAGGCACGTGCGCCGACTTGGCCGGCAACAGCGCCAGCGACACGCAGAGCGGCATCAACATTGACAAGACCGCGCCGACCATCGCGTTCGCAAATCGCACTGCGCCCAATGCCAACGGCTGGAACAACACCGATGTGGTGGTGAACTGGAACTGTGCCGATGCCCTGTCCGGGGCAGTCGCGGCCAGCGTCAGCCAAACCATCAGCAGCGAAGGCGCGAACCAATCGGCTACAGGCACGTGCGCCGACCTGGCCGGCAACAACGCCAGCGACACGCAGTCGGGCATCAACATTGACAAGACCGCGCCGACCGTGGACGCCGGGCCGGACGTCACCATCATTCAGGGCAACACTTACATGGGAGCAGGCACTTTCAGCGATCCCGGCCCCGCCACCTGGACGGCCACGGTAAATTACGGCGATGGCTCAGGCGTGCAATCACTGGCGCTTGCGGGCAATACGTTCACGCTTAATCATGTCTACACCACTGCGGACATCTTTACTGTGGAGGTGGCCATCACCGACGACGCCGGCGGCGTGGGCACGGCTACGATCATAGTGACGGTGTTGACGCCGCAACAGGGGACCCAGGGGCTGATCGACACAGTACATGCTCTCGTCACGCAAGGAGCGTTGAATGGCGGCCAGGGTAATGCCCTCATCGCCAAACTGGAGGCGGCCATCCAGCAACTGGAGCGGGGCAACGTCGCGACGGCCATCAACCAACTGGAGGCCTTCGTCAATCAAGTCAATGCTCTGATCAACGGCGGCACTCTCCTGGCTGAGGAGGGACAACTATTGATTGATGCCGCTAACGCGATCCTTATCGCGCTCGGCGGCTGACCATCGTCTGCAAAGGCGGTCAAGTTCAGCTAGGCGTTGAACCAGGCAGGGCAGTCAGTACACTACTGACTGCCCTGTCCATCGGCATCACAACTGAAAATAATTTTCAAACACCGGTCTCCACCCTTCAGGCACATAATCACCCGAAGCCCGATCCTGGTTGTACCTGCCCTTGTATTCCTTGCGGGCAATTTTTTCCAGCGCCTCCACAAATTTGTCCACTTCGTCGGTTGTGTTGTACAGCCCAAAGCTGGCGCGCACCAGGCCTGGCATTTCCCGGCGGTCGTGGGCCAGCATCTCGTCGCGCACCCGCGCCGTTTCTTCGGGCGTTAGCTCAAGCAATCGCAAAATGTAAGGGTGAGCGCAGAAACAGCCGTTGCGCACGCCAATGCCGAACTCGTGGCCGAGGATGGCCGCCACCAAAAAGTGTGGGACGCCGCGCAGGTTGAACGGAATCACGCCCAGCCGCGTTCCGGCCCGCGCCGGGTCGCGGTCGCCCAATAACTCAACGCTTTCAATCTGACTCAAGCGCCGAAGTGCGTGCTCGGTCAACTCAGCCTCGTGCGCGGCCACGGCCTCCATGCCAACCGCTTCCAGCTGGTTGATGGCCGCCGCCAGCGCCACCGCGCCGACCACGTTCGGGCTGCCGGCCTCGTCGCGGTCAGGCGGGCCGCTCCACTCCACCGAGTCCTCGGTAACAATTTCCACCGTGCCGCCCCCGCGCAAGTCAGGTTCCCCGTGCTCGAACGTGTCGCGCCGCCCAATGAGCGCGCCCGTGCCGTAAGGCGCATACATCTTGTGGGCCGAAATGGCGACGTAATCAAAATGGCCGGGGTCGTCCAGCGCGCCCACATCCACCTTGCGGTGCGGGGCCAGTTGGGCGCAGTCAATCAGAATTTGCGCGCCCGCCGCGTGCGCTTTCTCGGCCAGCCGCCGCGCCGGGTTGATGAAGCCGGTGACGTTGCTCCCGCCAGAGAGGGCCACCAGCGCCACGCGCCCGGCGTACTCTTTCAGCTTGCGGTCGTAATCGTCCTCGTCCAATTCGCCGTTTGGCTTCACCGCCACGTGCGCGACGTTGGCGACGGCGCGATAAGGCAGATCGTTCGAGTGATGCTCCATCATCGAGACCAGTACCACATCTCGCCCGGCCTCAAAGTGAAAGCGCCGGGCGAGTTTGTTGAGAGCCTCGGTTGAGTTCTTGCCGAATATGCAGACGTGAGTTTTTGGGTCAGCGCCGACAAAGCGCAGAGTGATCTCGCGGGCCTGCTCGTAAGCGTGCGTGGCAAGCTGGCTCTTGAAGCCCGTGCCGCGATGCACCGACGAATACCACTGCATGAAGTTGCTTACGGCTTCCTGCACCGGCCTCATCGGCGGCGTCGAAGCCGCGTTGTCGAAGTTGATGTAGGGGCCTGTTGTGCCGTCGAGGCGTGGCGCTTGTTGATCAACGGAGAAGAGGGAGCGAAGGTGGGGATGGGTCATGGGCGGGGTGTCCTGTTGGTGGTGAAGTCACTGCGATTATAGCCCACTCCCAAACTCCCACAGTGCGCGCCTCCCACAACTCCCGTGTACAATACCGCCCATGATCACCATACTCGGCCTCGGCCCCGGCAACCCAAGTCACCTCACCCGCGAAGCGTGGGACATTCTTAGCAACGCCACCGAAGTTTACGCCCGCACTGCCCGTCATCCAACTCTGGACGGTTTACCCTCCACGCTCACGGCTCATTCGTTCGACGACATCTACGACGCGGCCGAAAAATTTGAAGACGTGTACCGGCAAATTGTCGAGCGTGTGCTAGAACTTGGCAGGCGGCCCGAAGGCGTGATTTACGCCGTGCCCGGCCACCCGGCGGTGGGCGAAGCGACGGTGGAACAGATTCGCAAACGCGCCGCCGAGATGAACTTGCCGGTGCGCCTCATCGCCGGACTCAGCTTTGTCGAGCCGTCACTGTCCGCCTTGAACGTAGACGCGCTCCCCGGCCTCTTCGTCGCCGACGCGCTCGACCTTGCCGCCCGCGCTCACCCCTCATTCAGCCCCGACTCACCCGCCCTCATCGCTCAACTCTATAGCGCCGACCTAGCCTCGGATGTGAAACTCACACTGATGAATCAGTACAACGACGATCATCAAGTGGCCCTGGTTCACGCCGTCGGCACATCCGACGAGCTTGTGGAGTGGATGCCTTTGTATGAAGTTGATCGTTCGGAATACATCGCTCATCTCTCTTCACTCTACGTCCCTTCCATCGCCCGCCCCGGTTCGTTTGAGACATTCCAGAACACCATCGCCCGTCTGCGCGGGCCGGACGGTTGCCCGTGGGATAAAGAGCAGACTCATCAAACACTGCGCTCGCACTTGCTCGAAGAGGCCTACGAAACGCTGGCCGCCCTTGACGCTGGCGACCCCGATATGCTGCGTGAGGAACTGGGCGACCTGCTCCTGCAAGTCGTCCTGCAAACGCAGATTGCGATTGACGATGGCGAGTTCCACATGGCCGATGTGATCGGCGACATCAACGCCAAGCTCATTCGCCGCCACCCGCACGTGTTCGGCGACGTGAAAGTGGCCGGGGCAGGGGAGGTGCTGGCAAATTGGGAGAAGCTCAAAGAGCAGGAGCGGGCGGGCAATTCCGAGAAGAAGAAAAACGGCCTGCTCTCCGGCATCCCGGCGGCCCTGCCGGCGCTGGCCCAGGCCCACACCTATCAGTCACGCGCCGCTCGCGTTGGCTTCGACTGGCCGGATGTAAGTGGAGTGCTTGCCAAGATTTACGAAGAAATGGCCGAGATTGAATCTGCCAAAGATGAACCATCGCGGGCCGCCGAAATGGGCGACCTGTTGTTTGCCGTCGTCAACTGGGCGCGCTGGCTGAATGTTGATCCTGAAGTCGCCCTGCGCGAAGCCAATGAGAAGTTTGCTAAACGCTTTGCTCACGTGGAAGCGGGCGCGAAAGCGCAAGGCAGAGAATTGAGCGCGCTGGCGCTGGAAGAGATGGATGCGCTGTGGGAGGAAGCGAAAAGATTGTAGGGCGAGTTGCCCGCTTCGCGTCGCCCTACTTTTTGGCCGGCAACGGCCTGCGGTTGATGAACCAGCTCTGGCTGTTGAGCGGTTGTTGCTTACCGCCTGGTTTGAGCCGTTCGTAACTGCCGTCGGCCACCAGGCGGCGGGCCGAGAGGTTGTCGTTGAGATAAGTTTCCAGCACTTCGTCCCGCAGGTGGCGGATCAACCGCTGTCCCTGAACCGGGAATAACACTTCTACCCGCCGGTCAATGTTGCGCGGCATCAAGTCGGCGCTGCCCAAATAAATTTCTTCGTGGCCGCCATTGCGGAAATAAAAAATGCGGCTGTGCTCCAGAAAGCGGCCCACAATACTGGTGACGCGAATGTTATCGCTCACTCCAGGGATGCCGGGCCGCAAACAGCACATGCCGCGCACCAGTAAGTCCACCTTCACCCCGGCCTGTGAGGCCTGATACAACAATTGAATCATCGGCTTGTCTACCAGCGCGTTCATCTTGAAGATCAGGTGGCCCTTCCCGCCTTTGCGCTGGTGTTCGATCTCGCGCTTGATCAGTTCTTCCATGCGCGAGCGCAGGTTGATGGGCGCGACCAGCAGTTTGCGGTAGTCTTTCTTGTCGGAGTAGCCGGTCAGGTAATTGAAGAGGTCGGTGGCGTCGGCGCCGATGTCGTCGTCGGCGGTGAACAGGCCCAGGTCGGTGTACAGTTGCGCCGTCACGGTGTTGTAATTGCCGGTTGCCAGGTGAACGTAGCGGCGGATGCCTTCGCCTTCTTTGCGGACGACGAGCGCGATCTTGGAGTGGGTCTTCAACCCCAGCAGGCCGTAGACGACGTGCACGCCTTCGGCTTCCAGCTTCTTGGCCCAGGTGATGTTGCTTTCTTCGTCGAACCGCGCTTTAAGCTCCACCAGCACCGCCACCTGCTTGCCCGTTTCGCTGGCTTGCAGAAGCGCTTCGACCACCGGCGAGTTGCGGCCTACGCGGTAAAGTGTTTGCTTGATGGCCAGCACGTCCGGGTCGGCGGCGGCAGCCTGCAGAAACTCCACGACGGGCATAAACGAGTCAAAGGGATGATGAAACAAAATGTCTTCCCGGCGAATGGCGGCAAAAATATTGCCGTCGGCGGCCTTGCCATTGAGCGGCGGCGGGATGGTCGGCACGAACGGTGTCTCCTTCAAGTCGTACCGGTCAACGTTGTACAGGCTCATCAGACTGCTCAAGTCCAACGGGCCTTCGGTGATGTAGATGTCGTTGCGCTCCAGCTCCAAGTTTTCGATCAGGATGTCACGGATGTTGGCGGGCATGGTTTCGTGGAGCGTGACTCGCACCACCGAGCCGAAGCGGCGCTGGCGCACACTTTGCTCAATCGATTCCAGCAAGTCCGAGGCTTCAAGTTCCTGGATAGCAGTATCGGCGTCGCGGATGACGCGGAAAGGATGGGCCTCGACGACCTTCATGCCGGGGAAGAGGGCGTCGAGATAGGCGGCGATCACCTGCTCCAGCCAGACGAAGTAGTGGTTGTAAGGCACAGTGCCATCTTTGCGCGTTGCGCCTGAGGAGCGTTTGATTGGCACCAGGCGGGGCAGGGTGCCCGGCACTTTCAGCCGGGCAAAATGCTCCCCATTCTTTTTGCCCCGGATGAGGACGGCTAAGTTCAGGCTAAGGTTAGAGATGTGAGGAAAAGGGCGGCCCGGGTCAAACGCCAGCGGCGTAAGCACAGGAAAGATGACTTCGTCGAAATACTCCTTTACGTTCACCCGTTGTTTGTCGTTCAGTTCGTCGTAGTTCAGGATGTGGATCCCGGCTTCGTTGAGTTTCGGCAAAAGCTGATCGCGCAAACACGCTCTGGCATCCTCCATCAGCTTCAACGATGCTTTGCGAATAGCGGCCAATTGCTCGGCCGGCGTCATTCCGTCCGGCGGCAGGTCTACCACGCCGGCGGCGATTTGCTGTTTGAGGCCGGCCACGCGCACCATGAAAAACTCGTCCAGGTTCGAGCCGACGATGGCCAGAAACTTCACCCGCTCCAACAACGGGATGCGATCGTCCTTAGCTTCTTCCAGCACCCGGCCGAAAAACTCCAGCAGGCTCAACTCGCGGTTGATGTAAAGCCTGGGATCGTCCAACTGAGGTTTTTCTGGTTGTTGCTCTGCTGGCTCTGCCATGCTTGTTTTTCAGACATCCTGTAAATAGAATGTCATTCGCTGAAGATGGATCACCGGATCAATGTACTGCACCCGCACCCGCTTGGGAACCGTCAGATTGATGGGCGCGTAATTAAGAATGCCCTCTATCCCGGCCTCCACCAGTTGGCTGGCCACTGCCTGGGCCTTGTCGGCGGGCACAGCCAACATGGCGATCTTCAGGTTGCGCGCCTGAATCTCCGGCACCAGCTTCGTCGCATCTAAGATCGTCAACCCGTTGACGGCTGTTCCAATTACCTCCGGGTTGTTGTCGAAGAGAGCAGTGATGCGAAAGCCACGGTTGGCGAAGCCGTTGTAATGGGCCAGAGCGTGGCCCAGGTCGCCCACACCCACCAGCGCCACCTCCCACTCGGTTCCCACTTTGAGAATCCGTTGCAATTGCTGAATCAGGAATTCAATCTGGTAGCCGGTACCCTGTTTGCCGAACTCGCCAAAGTGCGACAGGTCTTTGCGAATCTGCGCGGAACTGATGCCCAGCCGCTCGCCCAGCTCTTTGGATGAGGTAATTTGCTGGCCTTCGTAGGACATGCGCGATAACGCCCGCAGATAAACGGGTAATCGCCCTACCACGATGTCTGGAATCTCCCGCAACGTCATACCATGCCTCTTCTCGGAAACAATGTTCGGTTTGTGATTGTGCATGTAAATACTAACCTAATTTAGCACGCTTCCCGAAGTTAGACAAGCCAAAACTGATGTAAAATCCCTCCTATGCGCCCAAAGGCGTTGCCTTTACGCCCCCAAACTCCCATACTCCTCTTCCTTCTTTGGGCTTCAGCCCTCCTCTGGCCCCTTCTCTTTCACCCAGGCGGGGTTCTCATGGCCCCCCGCGCCCGGTTTTCAGACCTGCTGATCTCGCACTGGCCCAACGCCGAATTTCTGCGTCGGGCGCTCTTCGAGTTTCATCAATTTCCCCTGTGGAATCCGTCAATCTTGGGAGGAGCGCCATTTGCCGCCGACCCGCTTTCCGGGGTCTGGTATCTGCCCAACTGGCTGGCCGTCGCCCTGCCCTTGCCGTTCGCCTTCAACCTGTTGTTGATTTTGCACCTGGCCTGGGCGGGGTGGGGGATGTACCGCTGGGCCAGGGCCGACGGATTCGGGGTTTGGCCGTCACTGGTGGGGGGGCTGGCCTTTGCCGGCCTGCCCAAGCTGATTGCCCATGTCGGCGCGGGCCACCTGTCGCTGGTTTATGCCGTCTCGTGGACGCCCTGGCTCTTGCAAAAGGCAGAATTCAGAAGGAAGAACGCTTCGCGTGAAGAAATTCATCCTTCTCGCGAAGCGTTCACCCTTCTTCCTTCCATTTGGGCTATCATCTTTTTCGCCGACGTTCGCTGGGCGGTTTATGCCGGAGCGGCGATGGCCTTTTTGTGGTTGAGCCGGGATCGTTCACTGGCCTCACTCCGCTCTCTCTTGCTGTGCATCCTCATTTTCGCTGTTCTCACCGCGGTCCAGTGGTTGCCCTTGCTCGAGCTTGTCCAGCAGTCGTCGCGGGCGGCGATCACGCCTGAAGAAGCAAGCGTATTTGCCCTGCCGCTCACCGGCCTGTTGGGTTTGCTCATCCCCAACCCGGGCGGCTTCCACGAACTGATGACGTATCTGGGGCTTGTGCCGCTGGCCTTGGCCGTCATCGGCTGGTTCAAGAGCCGGGATCGCGCAGGCAAGTTCGCATTCATCAGCCTGGCAGTGTTGGCAACCTGGTGGGCATTGGGACCAAGCGCCGGGTTATTCAATCTGTTTGCGCGCATGCCGGGATTGGGGCTGTTGCGCGTGCCGTCGCGCTCGTGGTTTCTCGTGGGCCTTGCAGTTTGCTGGCTGGCTGTGCGCGGCGCGGCGGCAGTCGAAGAAGGGTTTCGGCTGGCGGGCCGTAGATGGAATCTAACGACTGTTGGCCTCCTTGCCGCCGGGTGGATTTTGGCGATCGGTGGCAGCCTGGTGACGGCTAAACCGTTAATCAACTTGATTGGCCTGGCGACCATCGTCTCCGGCCTCCTCGTCAGCCTCCGGGCCAAGCACGCCGTCGTCTTCCTGACGGTGATCATGGTGGGCGAACTGGTATGGTTTAATTCGTCGTTGATTGAGGCCCGGCCCGCGCCTCACAGCCCGGTTGCCGATTGGCTGAACAGCCAGCCCGGCCATTGGCGTGTATACTCACCCTCCTATAGCCTGCCGCAATTGGATGCGGCCCGTTACGGCATCGAGCAAGCCGACGGCGTGAACCCGATCCAGTTGGACAGCGTCGTTTCGTTTATGCGCGAAGCGACCGGGGTGAGGGCCGGGGGCTATAGTGAAACCCTGCCGCCCTTCAAAAGCGACGACGGGAACGAACCGGTGGATGTCGCAACTGTGAACGCCGACGCCGCGCCAAATGCTGAATTGCTTGGCGAAATGAACGTGCATTTTGTGTTGAGCGAGTTCGACTTGAAAGGGAACGGATCTGCCCCTTCGACACGCTTCGCGTCAGGGCAAGCTCTGAGCGTAGCCGAAGGGTTTGAACTGCTCACACAAGTTGGCTCGACCCGGATTTACGAAAACACTCACGACGGCGGGCGCGTACGTGGCGGGACGCTGGTGTACTGGAGCTCCAATCGAATTGTCGTGGCGGCAACCGGGCCGGGGCGCGTTGTGTTGAGCGAAGTATGGTACCCCGGCTGGGTAGCGCGCCTGGACGGCACACCGGCGGAAGTGGAACAGGCCGGACTCTTTCGGGCGGTGACAGTGGCTGAAGGTGAGCACGAAATCGTCTTCGAGTTTCGACCGGTGACGTTGTACTGGGGCTTGGCGTTAAGCGGCGCGGGATGGCTGATTCAGGTGACTGTCACCGGGCGGCAAAAGCCCCGGCCAAGCCGGTTGCCAGAAGCCCGGCGACAGTCACCTTAACGGAGTTAAGCATGATCCGCATCAAAGCAAAAGAGTGGCTGTGGGTGCTTATCTTTGCCGCGGTTGTCATGGCGCTGACCAGCGTACCGTACGTGATCGGCGCCTTGCGCTCGAACGATGCCTGGCGGTTTTCGGGCTTCGTCGTCGGCGTCGAGGACGGCAACTCGTACCTGGCAAAGATGCAGTTGGGCGTGCATGGGCAGTGGCTGTTTCAACTGCCGTACGCGGTTGAAGTTCACCCGCGCTCATTGCTGTTTGCCTTCTACATCCTGTTGGGAAAATTGATCGGCTGGCTCGCCGGCACGGGCGACCCTCTTCGCCTGCACAGCGCGTTGGTCCTTGGCTATCACGCCGTCAGGGTGTTTTGGGGCTTTGTTCTGTTGTTTGTCTCTTATCGCTTTCTGGCCGAGTTGTTGCCTCAAGTTCGACAGCGGCGGCTGGGACTGATGCTGGTGGGGCTGGGCGGGGGGCTGGGATGGTTGCTGGCCGCCCTGCGCCTCCCCGGCACTCCTCTCGAATTCTATTCACCCGAAGCTTTCTCCTTTCTCGACCTCTACAGTTTGCCGCATCTCTCCGCCTCGCGCGTTTTCTTCTTGAGCGGCCTCTTGTTTTATCTGTGGGCCGTGCGCGGGCGCTGGCCCTGGGTGTTGGCCGCCGGGGCCGCCTGGTTCGTCATGACTCTCATCCAGCCGCTCTACATGCTCGTCATCTTTGTCTTGCTCGGCCTGCACGTCATCATTCTGACGTTGATTGCCTTTCGACAGGGAGACTCTGAGCTAATTCGCGGCGTGGACCTGGGTGGAACAGCGGTGCGGGCATTGTGGGTGTCGGTAGTGGCCGCCTCCGGCGGGGCGCCGCTGGTGCTCTACACCTTTTTTCTCTTCGCTCTCGACTCCACCTATCAAGCATGGGCCTCGCAAAACATTATCCCCTCACCCGCGCTCTGGCATTACGCCTCGGCCTGGGGCCTGCTGGCGCTGGCCGGCCTGTTTGGCCTGCGCCCGCTCTACCGGCGCAACCTCGTGGCCTGGGCCTTAGTTCTGGGCTGGTTGTTGGCTTTGCCGGTATTGCTTTACACCCCGTACAACTTGCAAAGACGGCTTGCCGAAGGCGCGCAATTGCCGCTGGCGGCGCTGGCCCTGCTGGGGCTGACCGTTGGCATTGCCCGTTTTGGCCGGCTCAAAGTGGGGCGGCGCATTCGAAGAGTTGCGCCGCTGGCGCTGGTGGCGGTTTCCCTTCCGGCGACCGTGTTGTTATGGGTTGGCGGCCTGGCCGCTGTGCTAAATCATGCTGAACCGATCTATCAAACTAAAGATCAAGTGGCAACCTGCGTTTTTTTGGCGCGCAGTCTGCCGCCCCGCCAGGTTGTCCTCTCGTCGTACGAATTTGGCAACACGCTCCCGGCCTACGGCTACCTCGTTCCCTACATCGGCCATGGCCCCGAGACGCCTTATCTCGAACTCAAGCGCGACACGGTAGCCGAGTTTTATAACGCCCAAACTTTCCGCGACACTCGCTATCTGAATTATTCGTACCTCGGCTCGCCCTACGTGGTCGTCGGTCCGCACGAGCAGGCACTTGGGCGATTTGATCCGGCCCGGCACGCTAACTACCTGATCAAGATTTTCGAGTCGGGCGGCTATTCGGTCTGGTCGCTCAAACCGAGTTCTCCATAGGAAGAACAACGGGTTTGCCGAACGCGAAGCGAGCGGATCGATCCGTTCAGTTCGGCTGATCCGTTGTTCTCAAAAGAACCTGAACGCCAGCGATGTCTTTTCGTGTCAGAGTTGATCCTCTCAAAGCCTGGGCCGGGCGGCATTGGCCGGAAATTGCCGCCGCCCTCGCGCCGATTCTCGTTTTCTGGCGGCTGGCGTTCGGCGGGCAAGCCTTGTACTGGGCGCTGCCCGCCCTGCAATTTGTGCCTTGGCGCGTGCTGGTCAACGACGCTTTGCGTCAAGGCCACCTGCCGCTGTGGACGCCGCTCCTGGGCATGGGCGCGCCGCTCATGGCGAATCACCAATCAGCCGTGTTCTACCCGCCCAACTGGCTGGCCCTCATCCTTCCTCCCGAAGTTGCCATCAGCATCCTGGCCGTGCTTCATCTCTCGTTTGCGGGTGTGGGCGTGGCTCGCCTGGCGCGCCGTCTCGGCCTGGGTGACTTTGCCGTTGCCATCACTGGCCTGACATTTGGCCTCTCTGGTTACCTCACCGCCCGCCTGTGGTTCATCACCATCAACAATGCCATCGCCTGGCTCCCGTGGATCGTGCTTGCGTCAACTCCCCTCCCCCCTCTCCCAACGCACCGCGAAGCGGTTGGGAGAGGGGGGAGGGGCTGGGGGTGGGGGGTGAGGCTCTCCGCCCTCATCGCCCTCCAACTCCTCGCCGGCCACGCCCAAAGCTCGTTCTACACCTTGCTCCTCGCCGCCGCCTGGCTGGCCTTTCATTCCCTCACCGACGCCGACCGCTGGCGAGCATTCTTCGTCAACGGACTCAAGTTTGGTCTCGCCGTCTTCTTCGCCGTTGGCCTTACTGCCGTTCAACTCATCCCCACCTACGAACTCTTGCGCCAGTCGCCCCGCGCCGACGCCGCCGAATACGAATTTGCCACCACCTACTCGCTCTGGCCCTGGCGCGTGCTCACCTTCGCCGCTCCCGACCTCTTCGGCCACCCCGCCGATCACAACTACGTCGGCTATGCCACTTACTGGGAAGATGATGGTTATCTCGGCTTGTTGCCGTTGCTGTTTGCCGGTTATGCTCTCGCCGGCCTTTTCCGAAAACGAGAAACGCGCTTGGCACACCGAGAAAAAACAATTGGCGAAAACCCGGCGCTCTCTGTGCGCGCTGCGGCGAATTTTTCTTTGCTAACGGTCGTTGTCTCGATAGTTCTCGCCCTCGGCAAAAACACACCCATCCTCCCCTTCTTCTATCGCTACGTTCCCGGCTTCGACCTCTTTCAAGCCCCGGCCCGCATGCTCATCTGGTACACCTTCGCCGTCAGCCTGCTGGCTGGAATCGGCGCTGACCAGTGGCAGGCGTCGCCGCGCAAACGCTACTGGGCACGACTAGGCATTGCTGGCAGCGTAGGAATGTTGATGCTAGGGATCGCTGGGGCACTTGTGATTACGAACCAGAACGCGACTGTGCTCGCCAGAGGCGTTGCCGGGGCCGCCGCCACTGCGGCCTTGGCCTTTGCCTTAATTCTGACCCAACCCCTCGCGCCGAATCGCTGGCGCTGGCCGGCGCTGGCCTTTATCGCTCTCGACCTCGGCCTGGCCGCCGTTCGTCTCAACCCGACCACCGGCCCGTCTCTCTATCGCCTGCAACCAGCCTTTTCGCCGGGCGAAGGCCGCATCTTCCAATTTGCCGACGACGAGTATCAAGTTAAATTCAGCGAGTTCTTTCGCTTTAAGTCGTTCGATGACATTGACCCTCAATCGCTTCGTAACTCGCTCTTGCCTAACCTCTCAGCTCTCAACGGCACCGCCTCGGCCAACAATTTCGACCCACTCCGGCCTGAGCGCTACGTTCGCTACCTTGAGGCAATGGAAAGCTCGCCGCGCCTGCTCGACCTGGCCGACGTTCAAGCCATCGTCAAGCCGGACGGTGTTGTGTTGCCGCGCGCCGAAGACACAGCCCGTCTGCGCGTGGTGTACAACGCCCGAACGGTGGCCGACGGGGCGGCGGCCCTGGCCGCCATCACCAAACCAGCCTTTGACCCTGACACTGAAGTCATCCTTGAACCCACCTCTGGATTCATCGTGGGACAGGCTTCTAGCCTGTCCGGCAAGGCAAGCTGGACGCTTCGCGTTGCCCTACGGTTTCCTGAAGTGCTGGTTGTCGATCCGAATCGTTTCGTAGCGACAGTCACGCTTGAGCAGGACGGCTACGTCGTCCTCTCCGACACCTACTATCCTGGCTGGCGCGTTTTTGTGGATGGAAAGCCACAGCCGTTACTGCGGGCCAACTATCTTTTTCGCGCCGTCGCCGCCCCTGCCGGTCAACACGAAGTCGTCTTTGAATACGCGCCGCTCTCGGTGACAGCCGGGCTGATCGTCAGTGTGATTGCAATCATGCTCTGGATCGGGTTGTGGTGGGTAAGCAGGACATGAAAACTACCCTCAAGCCCTGGCTGATCGTCCTCCTGGCTCACGTCGTTTACTTGAGCTTTATCCTCGCCCGCTACAATGGCGACCCGCTGGCCTTCGCCAAAATTGGCACAACAGATTGCTACGGCGAAGACGCCGGCTACGATGGACAGTTCACCTACTTCATCGCCCTCGACCCAAACCCGGTCACAGTCACGAGCTTGCTTGACGTTCCGGCCTACCGCTATCAGCGTATCCTCCTGCCTCTGCTGGCCCGGCTGTTAGCCTTTGGCCAGCCGGCGCTAATTCCGTGGACCATCGTGCTGATCAACCTCATCGCCCAAACCGCCGGAACCGCCCTGGTCGAAAAGCTGCTTCTCGATCTCGGCGTGAGCCGCTGGTATGCGCTTGTGTATGGCCTGTGGCCGGGGCTGGCCGTGTCGGTGCGAACTGACATCGCCGAGCCGCTTTCCTATGCCCTCATCGCCGCCGCCTACCTGGCCGACAGACGAAACAAGGTCTGGCGGGCGGCTTTGCTCTTCGGGCTGGCCGTCTTTGCCAAAGAAACCGCCCTCATTTTTGTGGCGGCCCAACTCGCGTTTGCCCTCTTCGCCCGCGATGCCCGCCGCCTGCTCTCGCTGGCGACGCTGTCAGTGTTGTCGTTTGTCGTTTGGCAGATTGCTCTCTGGCTTTGGTTCGGAAGTATCGGGCTGGGTTCAGGTGGTTGCAAAGGCACGCCATTTGAACTAATCCCGTTCATGGGCGTGTGGCGTATTCTGCCCCTCAACCCCGCGGTCTTTGCCATCTTCTTGCTCTTCCTCGGCCCGTGGGTCATGTTCCCGGCAGTGTGGGGCATCATTGCCTCGGCGCGCGAAGTTCTGCGGCGCAACTGGCATCCGTACGTTTGGGCGCTGGGCGCAAATGCTATTATCATCCCGTTCACCCCGTTCTCGACATTCCGCGAGCCGGTTGCCATGCTCAGATTTTGTTGCGGCCTGGTGCTGGCGACACTGCTCTTCGGCGGGCTGATCCGCACAGCGTCTCGGCGAGTGCTAAACTATTCGTGGTTCTGGCTGGCAATGCTGGCGTTTTTGATTAAGGATTGACTCTTGCAAACTTATATCATTATTCCAACTTACAACGAAGCGGAGAACTTGCCTAACTTGCTGAAGGAGATTTTTGCCCTGCCGGTGGAAGCAGGCGTGATCAATGTGGACGACGGTTCCCCCGACGGCACCGGGGACATCGCCGAGGAATGGGCGGCGGCCTGCCCGGGAAGGATGGCAATCGTTCATCGCCCGGGCAAATTGGGGCTGGGCACCGCTTACCTCGCCGGCTTTCGCCGGGCGTTTGAACTGGGAGCAGGCTCGGTGCTGACGATGGACGCCGACTTCTCGCACAACCCGCGCTACATTCCGGCCATGCTCGCCAAAGGCCAAGAGGCCGATCTGGTGATCGGCTCGCGGTACGTGCCGGGCGGCGATATGTTATATTGTCCCTGGTATCGCAAACTGTTGAGCGGCGGCGCGAACCTCATCGCCCATTTCGCGTTGGGCCTGGAGGCGCGAGACACAACGGCCGGTTTTCGGCTGTACCGGCGCGAGGTGCTGGAGTCGATTGACCTGAACGGCATCTTCTCGTCGGGCTATTCGTTCCTGATCGAGATGCTGTATCTGGTCCAACGCAAAGGCTGGCGGGTGGCCGAGGTGCCGATTGTGTACGAAGACCGCATGGCCGGGCAGACAAAAATTTCGCGGGCCGAGATTATGCGCGCGCTTTACACGGTGGCCCGCTTGTCGGCGCGGCGGTTTGTGAAAAGGAGGTAACCTATGTCTGAGAGTCAGGATACGCCGGTGAGAGGCTACAGGCTCGATCAGGTCGTGCGCACGGTTGGAGCAGTCGTGGCCGTTGTGGTGGCGCTGGCGATGTTCTTGTTGATCGCCGATCGCATGGTGCGCTTTCTGATCGGGTTCTTCCGGATGTGGGCATTTGTGTTTCGCCTGATCGCCAGCCCGCTGGGCTTTGCGCTCCGCCTGCTGGTGCGGGGGATTAAGATTCTGCTGCCGCTTCTCAAGCAGGAACGAAGTTCTTGATCCTTGCGGCTTTATGGTGATGGCGTCGGCGTCTCGGTCGGCCCACCTGGGGTGGGCGAGGGGGTGAGCGTGGTCAGCGGCGCAACCTGGTAAGTGCAGGAGCTATAGTCTGCGCCGAGAATGACCCGGAAGTGGGCAGGCGAGTTGGGGTCAGGCTGGGTGACGACGTTGGCCTTGTCGGAGATGCGCAGGAGCTTCTTCAGCGTTTCAACCGGCGAAGCTTTGGCGCTGGTGGTGTAGTCAATCAGGGTGGTAGCCGGGTAGTCGGTGCGATCCGGCGTCCCGATAGAGACGCTTAACCCTTCGAGGCGAAGCCGGTAGGCGGCCAGTTCGTCGGCGTCGGCCCACGCTGTCCCGTTCCATATTTCAACTGAAAACGGATTTTGGGCGGCGCGGTTGGTGCTTCCGGCGCTCATCACCCGCTGGATGTATTTGTAGAACTCGTCTGGCACGGGCAATTGCACCGAGGCGTTGTCGTCCGGCGTTGACCAGCCCTGGGTGTAGGGCGGCGAGATTTTGTAACTGCGGATATTGAGCTCGTCGAGCGCGGTGGCCATTGGCAAGAATTGAAGCACGTCGCCCAGAGTCATGTCGGTTTCCACCGCCGCCGAAAACTGATCGTAGAGCGAGGCAATTTTGAGCGGGTTGAGGAAGTTCTGGTTGCGGGCGCTGATGAACATGGCCCTCAGCACTTCTTGCTGGCGGCGGGCGCGGTCGAAGTCACTGCCGCTTCCGGCGCGGCCCACCTGCCGCCCGCGCGCATACCAGAGCGCGGTGCTTCCGTCCAAATGCTGGACGCCGGCCTCCAGGGTGAAAAGCTCCCAGTTGTCTTCAACCTGCGGATCGAGCGACGGGTCTTTGAGCCGCCAATCCTGAAACGAGCACGTCACCGGAATGTCAATGCCGCCGAGCGCGTCCACGATGGCTTTGAATGACTCGAAGTCTACGTGGGCGTAGTAGTGAATCGGAATGCCCAGGTTGTAGAGGATGGTTTGCTCAAGCACGGGCATGGGGCCGTCGGGCGCATTTTTGGCAATGTTGATGACGCTGTTGATGCGCCCCACCTGATTGCGGCTTTTGGGGATGAAGACGTACAGGTCGCGCGGGATGGAAAGCATGGTGACGGTGTTGGCCGTCTTGTTGATGGAGACGATGATCATCGTATCGGCGCGATACTCTTCCCCGGTGGTGTCTGCGCCGACCAACAGGATGTTTTTTACGTCGTCTTCAAATTTGATTTTTGGCACGGGGCTGGGGATGGCGGTGACAGGCGTATTTTCGGCGGTGACGGCGTAGAAGCCGAGGGTCGGATCAAGCACCGTCCGGGCGGTGGGTGAAGGAGTGAGCGTGGGTTCGACCGTCACTGCCGGGGTGGGCGTGGACGAAGCCGCCGCTGGTGACGGCGTCACCTGGGTCGGCGGCCGGGTGAGAGTGAGAGTCGGGGCGGCGGCGCTGAACGTGGCGGCGACGTTCCGGGCTATTTGCGTTTGAAGCGCGGAGGCGTCAAAGGTGGGCGTGGCCGGGCCGGCATTGCTACAGGCGGCTAACAGAGGCGCCAGGCCGAAGAGGGTGATGATAAATAATCGGCTTCTGAGAAGAGACATGCACCGGATTATACCAGTCGCGTCTTGCGCGGCTCGGCGCTCTGAGCCTTAGAGCGAATTCCTTTTCGATTTATGGAGAAAGACCTGTCAGGTCTCACAAAATAGCTGGCAACACCGGCGATCCGATTAAGACCTGACAGGTCTGGCACCGTAAACCAATTAGGAATCTGCTCTAGTATGCACTGGCATCTCGCTCTACGCTTCCAAAATATCCACCGGCTTCTCTTCCACTTTCTTCCGGTCTTTACCGAGGCGCACTTCTTCGTGGTAAGAGCGCTCGGTGTTCACTTCCCACAAGTCGTGGTGGCCGAGGCCGAGCATGTTCTCGACGGCGTAAATTGAGGTGAGCATCGAATGGTCTTGGTTGTTGTACTTGTGCAGGCCGTTACGGCCAACGGTTTGCAGGTTGGGGATGCCGGCCAGGTACTTTTTGACGACTGCAAGGTGTTCGGCATACACTGCGTCGTAAATCGGATAGGCCTTGAGTTGGCGCACGACCGTGCCGTCAATCACTTTTGCGCCGTAGGTCAGGCCAATCGCTTCCAACTCGCACTTGCCGAGTTTCAACAAGTCGGCGTCCGAAGTTTGCCATAGCGCGTCGCCTTCGGTGCAGAAATATTCGAGGCCGAGGCTGGTGGTGTCCGGGTCGGGAACCATGAACGGACTCCAGTTGCCGAAGTTCTGGATGCGGCCCACTTTCACTTCCGGGCTGTGGATGTAAATCCAATTGTCCGGGAAGAGATCGGGCTTATCGAGAATCAACACGACTGTGAGGAAGTCGCGGTATGAGATGTGCTTGATTGCGGCCAAAATTTCCGGTGGCGGCGGCGGATCGAGTTTGGCGACGAGCTCGGTGAGCGGCGCGGAAGAGATCACGTCGGTGGCGGGGAAGAACTGCCCCGCCCCGTTTACGACGGCTTCCACCCCCGTCACCCGCTCACCGTCACGTTTCACCGCCACCGCCTCGGCGTTCATCATCACCTTGCCGCCGCGCTGAGTTACCAACTCCACCACGCGCTCCCACAGCATGCCCGGCCCGCGCCGGGGGTAGTGAAATTCTTCGATGAGGGTTTTGATTTGCTCGCCGCGCGGTTTGAACAGCGCATTGCGGATGGCCGAGAACAACGAAAGGCCCTTGATGCGTTGGGCTGCCCACTCGGCGCGGATTTCGCTGGTGGGGATGCCCCATACTTTCTCGGTGTAGGTCTTGAAGAAGATTTCAAACAGGCGTTTGCCGAAGCGGTTGGTCACCCACTGCTCAAAGGTGTCCTCTTGCTTGTACGGGAACAAGCGGAAGCGGATGTAGGAGAGCATGATCAGGAGGCTCCGCCAGAGGCCCATGTTGAAGAGGGCGTTGAACGCTCGCAGGGGGTACTCGAAAAACTTGCCGTCGTAGTAAATGCGCGAGGTGCGCGGGCGTAAGAGGAAGTCGTCGCCCATCCACTCCTGCCAGAGCTTGTTGACGGCGTCCACTTTGGTGAAGAAGCGGTGGCCGCCGATGTCGAAGTAGTAGCCTTTGTATTGCTCGGTGCGGGCGATGCCGCCCACCAGGTGGTATTTCTCCAAAACCGTCACCGGCACGCCGCGCCGGATCAATTCCCAGGCCGCGGTCAGCCCGGCCGGGCCGGCGCCGACGATGACGACATTTCGAGATTGAAGATTGGAGTTCGGAGTTTGGGTGTTGGTCATTGAATTGTGATCGCGCCCAAATATAAACGGTCGTCTTGGCTGTCGCCGCCGGCGACGTTGATGCGTGAACCGTCGGCATGCGTTAAGCCAACCCATAAGGCGTATTGCCCGGCGGGCAAGTCAGCGGATAATACTAACACAACTGCGTCGGGAATAGTTTCATCCGACTGCCACCACGCAGTGCCGTAGCCATTTGCCAGGAGGCTGTCATTCTGCGCCGTTATCTTTGGCTGTGATCGGTCCCCGTCGTCGAGATGAACGAATCTCTGCCACGACTCGCCGATGGGTTGCCGGGCTTGCCACAGCAATTCAATGGAAATGGTCTCGCCGGGGCGCGCCGTCTCTGGATAATGAGCCGCCACTAACGCGGCGGCGCCCCCGAAAGTTGCCAGTGGGTTAAGACCTGGCAGGTCTTTAAGACCTGCCAGGTCTGGAGCAAATGCTACGTCCGCTAACGGCCACGTCGGATCGAATGGATTACCATCCACCGCCAGAATCGTCTGCGACACCCGATTCCTTTCAGCCGCAACAATCACTCGCCCCAACGATGGCCGCAGCGCATCGGGCGCGACCGGCAGAACGTAACGGTCGGCGTAAATCACGCCCGGCTTCCACAAGATCACTGGCCAATTGCCCCAACCGGGATAGCCGTTGGTTCCGGCGACCGGAGTCAAGTTGCCATCCAGCACTCGCGGGAAGACGAGGTACTCGTCGGAGGTGGGCTGAGTCAGCCGCCAATAAAACGTGACGGCGAACTCGTCGCCCGGCTCGACTCGCGTTTGCGATTCGATGCCCACCAATTCCAACACGCCGTAATGCAGATACAGTGGCTTGGCCGACGATGGGAGTTCGGCCAGCGCGGGCGGCGTGGCATAAGCAGGCGTGATGAGCCAGGCTGGAGCTACAAGAGCAAATACACCGAGCAACCCAGGAAACAAACCGCGCAACGCATATGCCAATGGTTTGAACCGCAACCAGCCGGTCAATCGCAACCAACCCGTGGCGCAAATCAACACAATCACTGGCAGCGCCGGGAATAGCAAGCGCCCCGGCCCTCCTCCTGAACGATAGGCCCAAAACACAAGTGTCGCGAGATGAAGCGCCAGCCATCCTGAAAGCCACAACTGCCGGCTTCGGGTGGCCAATTGTAGTTTGCCGACCGGCCACCCGAAGCTCAAGCAAAAACCGAGCAGGCCCAAGAGCGCCAGGTCATTGAAACCTTCATACACTGCCGCCGGCGCCAGGATGTTGTGCAAGCCAAACACACCCCACAACGATGCAAACGCGGCGATGATATAGCCAGGGATCAAGCGAATGAATTGAAGAGTCAGAAAACTATTCAGAGAATCGGGGCGAAAGAGTTGCGCTTGCGCGTTATTGATCGCGGAGAGGTGGCCCGAAAGGCCAGTCGGGTCGCCATATCGCAAGCTGTTCATGATCAACCACGGCCCGGCCAGGAGGCCAAACCCCAGCGCTACCAGCCCGATTTGGCCCAGGGCTTGCCGCCAGCCATGGGGCAATAATTGGATCCCCAGGATGCCAATCGCATAACCGGCAAGAATCACACCAGGCGTCTTGGCGAGAGCAGCCAACCCCAGCACTGCGCCCAGGCCGACCCAGTAGCGTTTCGGCCAGTCAGGCCGCATGGATACTAATAAGCATAGCGATAACGCCGACGTGGCGGCAATAGCTGTCTCGTTAGTCACTGAGCCGGCGGCCCAAATGAATTGCGGGAGAAACGCTGCCATTGCGGCGGCGGTTCCGGCGGCGCGCGGCGATAAACGGCGAACCAGTAAATACACGGACCAAACCGTGAGCGCGCCATATAATGCCGATACCCATCGCGCCACATGCACGGCCAACACTGCGCCGCGCCACGGCCAGGCCTCACGGCTTGGATCATGCACCCAGGCGTTTTTATTGCCGGGGCGGGTCCCGTCTCCCAAATTAACCAGCGGATTGAAATGCGCTATCAGATCGATTGCGTCATTGGCGTCCACCAAACTTACTGGCAGGGCCGCCGTCGCATAAAACAATGGGCCTTGCGTGGCTTGTTGACCCCACGGCCCGCTCTCGTAACGCACGTCAGGAATATGGCCGGCGAGCGCTAGCTGGCGCACAAAAAAGAAATGGTTATTTTCGTCAGAGGCCTCGAAGATTGGGATGAGGGTGCTGTACCAGATTGCCAGCACCAGGTGCGCTCCGGCTAAAAGCAACGGTGGGTAATTAGCCGCCAGCCAGGACCAAACCGACCTCCTCCAAGGCCCGGTGAGATTGGTATGCATTCCGGTCAGTGTGTCCAGCATTCAGCCGGCAACGAAAACACGCCATCCGGTTGGGACGGCTTCAAGATTGGCAACCGTTGCAAGGTGAGACTGTCATAAAGCCCTACGTCAACTCGGCCTATCAGGTTCGTGTCGGGTAATGCAAATTCATCCGCGATCCAATCGCCCGCTTGCCAGTAATGACTGGGAAAGCGGCCGGCGGCAGGCAGATGATCCAATCCGCCAATAAGATTCGTCGCTTTGTCGTCCCATAAGTGAACAAATACTGTGTAGCTCTTGTCAATCGGGGCAGTTGCTTCCCAGAACAATGCCAGAGTCTTGGCGCCCGAAGCGGGCGGGGCACAGCCTCGTAACTTAATGCCTGACGAAAAATCAACCGCCAGGCCAAGCGCGCCTTCCGGCAATGTGGTTTGGGGCGCATTAGGATCAGGTGCGATCACGATCTCGCCGAGTGTATAAAGCTCCGCCGCCGCCGAATGCACGCTGTGCAATGGCAACCGGTCACCGGTCGCCAGATTCCACAACCCTCCGCTTAGCCGATACACTTGTGGCGCAGGCGCATTGGGGTCAATTTTCAAAACTACCGTGTCGGCAACAACCTGGCCCGGCAACCACCGGCTTGTAGGATACATCCCGCCGCCTGAGAACGTTTCGCGCTGTCCCACTTTGTTATCCCGATCATCTACCAGTTGCAAAAACACGCCATAGTCATCGGCGATAGGGTTAAGGGCTTCCCAGTATAAGGTCACCTTCAGGGTCCCGGCTGGATACTCGCGTTTTGCAGAGACGGTGTAGCCGTGCAATCGAATCGAGTCTCCAAAACTGTAGTCTAGAGGTTGAAAATTTGCTGGCGGGCTGAAGGTGTCAAACCGGGGCGGAAGAGCAAAGGCCCCAGGAAGCCAATACCCCAATGCAATTGCAGACAAGCTCGCCATTCCCAGCCATAACAAATGGCTAAACCGGCGGTGATAGCGCGTAGGAACCAGCGCCAGCACGCCTCCAAGAATCAACAGGCTCAGAGCACCTATAGCGGGATATAAGTATCGCCCTTGCGCTCCGGTAGTGTTCGTGCGAGCGGCGCTAAACACGGCGGCCAACATGCCGCCGGCCGCTGTGCATAAAATCAACCAATGCCCGGCCCGGCAAAAATCAATTTGCCGGGGTCGTATGAACCGCCATATCCATCCGGCCAGGCTTAGAATAACCAGGCCGGCAAATGCACTGTACACAATGCCGGGCATTGGAATAGTGCCAATGCCGAACCGCCCCCAAAAGGTCTGCCAGATCCAGGGCAATGTTGCCCACATCCAAACCAATGGCAGTGACGCGCCCTGGCCGTGAGATGCCAAACTCCGGCTAACGCCTATTGGATCGCCATATAACACCAGGTTTCGCCCAAACCACCAGCCGGTGCAAATCAACCAAATCCCAATCAGCAAAGCGATGTTAGCGATCAGTGTCCGGCGATTGGAAGTCCGCTTCCAGGCTAATAGCGTGGCTACGCCGACGGTTGGCATAAAAGCAAGGGTGGTGGCTTTTGAAAGTGTCGCCAGACTTGCAATGATCGCCAACCCGATCCAATGGCGCCGTTCTTCGGGCGCATCGGAAACAAGCCAGCAAAATATTATGAGCAATGTTCCACACAAGGCGGCGGCGCTATCATTGTTGATAGCGCTGTTGCTAAAAATGTAGCCAGGCTGTAAAAAGCCAAGTCCCATGAAAGCCAAAACCAAATCTGCTCTCCTGAAGGCCATCCAGCCCAGTCGCAATAATGCCAGCCCGTTAGCGACGCCAAAAAACATAGAAGCCAAACGAGCGAAGTGAACCGCCCGGGCAGTGCCCCTAAAAGGAAAATCGTCGGCGTTCTGGTGAATCAGCCCGTTCTTGTTATCGCCCTCAACGGATGTGAAATCGCTTGTCAGAAATGGATTGGATTTGTATTCGACAGCTTGTGGTAATTCGGCGGCGGCAGGGAAGGTTGCAAGAAGGCTGATCAAATAATAAGCCGGCGGCTGATAGGCCTCGTAATGAGGATCGGCCAATTCCAGCACCGGCAATGCTCGATTACGCCACAAATCTTGAATATAGACAAAGTGATCCGCCTCATCCGTGGACTCAAAGGTTGGGGTAACGATGCCGGCGCTAAATGCAAGGATGGCAAACAAGGCAATAGTCAGGCCAAGCAGGGCGCGATCAACGAAAATGCCATCAAACCCGCGAGCTGTCAGCCCTGCCGGGCCGGCGCCGATGATGACGACGCGCCTGGAATGATTATTGCTTGCTTCGGGCATTGATGGTTGAATATTCATTCAGTTGCGTTTTTGCGTTGACCGGATTAGACTTCGTCAACCTACAAACACTTTCAACGAGGAGATCATCGCTATGAGAAAGACCCTTATCATCAGCTTGCTTTTCGTGTTGCTCGTCGTCAACGTGGGGCCAGCCTTCGCCGACACCACTTACGTGGTGCAACCGGGCGATTCGATCTACAAGATTGCCCGCAAATTTGGCGTCTCGCCCACCGCGATTATAAAGGCCAACAACCTAAGCAATCCGAATACGATTTTCCCCGGTCAGACATTGATTATTCCCAGCGGCACAACGCCCACGGCCGCGCCCGCCAGCGCACCGGCAGGCACCACCGGTTCAGGCGGCGGGTTCACCGTCACCGTCGGCGCGCCAATTTACGCCGGGGATGGCCGGGTGATAGATATCCCGCTCACCGTTCACAATCAATCTGTCTCCCCGGCTATTGCAGGCGGCAAGTACACTTCGGACCGCAAACCCGACGGCCTGTACGAAGACGTGGCCCTGCTCAAGGCCGAACATGGAACGTTTGAAAAACCGCTCCCCGGCACTGCCTTGCTCTGGCAGGCCAACGTCCACTTGAGCGACGGCACGACGCACTTCATGACGGTGGGTTGCCGGTTCATCGAGCACGTTTTCGCCCAGGGCGACGAACCGCTTGAGCGCACCCCTGAGGGTGTCTGGCTCAAGTCATTCCACTACGAGATCAACCTGTACGACGGCTGGTTCGATTGTGGCAACACCTACCGCGTCAATCCCAAAGATATTGCGCCCGGAACCAGCGGCTCCTCGGTACTGACTGTCTATCTCGTCAATCCGCACAACCTGGCCGCCGACGGGAAAGTGGTCGGCGCGGCTTATCCGGCTCGCAAAGTCACCAGCCTCGACATCACCGTTTTCACACCTACCGGCAGTAAAGCCGGCACGGTGTCGGTCGCCGTTCCGTAGTTTAGCCCCTTGTGGGCGGGCTTGTAGACGGGCACAAGGCCCGAGACTACGAATCGGCTACTCACGATGACATCCCGAAGGCGCAACACCTTCGGGATGTTTTGTTATACTCTCGCCATGCCCTCGTTACGCCGCCTGGAGCTTCCGCTCCTCATTATTATCTTGCTCACCGCCGTCTTCTTCCGCTTCCGCCAACTTGACCGCGTTCCCCCCGGCCTCACGCACGACGAAGGCGCGATCGGCTTCTTTGTGCGCCAGATCGCGCAAAGCACGGGTTTTACAATTGACGCCCCTTACGGCTACGCCAACGAGCCTTTCACAAAATACGCGGCGGCCATTGTCTTGAATCTCGTCGGGCCGAGCGATTGGGCCTTGCGGGCGCACCAGGCCTTGTGGGGTGTCCTGCTTGTGCTGGGGACGTTCTTGTGGAGTCGGGCAACATTTGGGCGAGCCGTTGGCCTGGGCGCCTCGGCATTGGTCGCCGTTAACTTCTGGCCGGTGATGACCAGCCGCTTCGCCCTCAACAGCAACCCCGCACCGGCCCTGATCACCTTCGCCTTCTGGCTGATGTGGATCGCCCTCTTCAAAGAGAAGTTGCGCGCCCGTCCGCTGGCCTGGCTGGGCTTTGCTCTCGCGCTTGCCGGGGCGCTACTCACTTACGAGGCCTCACGCGGCGCGTGGCTGGCCCTGCCTGCCTTTCTTCTCTATCTCGTTATCCTCGGCCCGCGCCAGCGGCTCGGACAGTTCGCCGCCGCACTCACGTTCGGCGCCGCATTGGCTCTGCCACACCTACTCAACCCGGCGGCCTGGGGCCGCACCAGCACCCTCGCCGCCTCACTTACCTCGGCGATGGCGGGCGACCTCAATCCCCTGCTACACAACGTCCTCGAAGCGCTCGGCACACTCTTCGGCAAAGGCGATCCGTTCATCGTCTACAACATTCCGGGCCGTCCGGTGCTCGACCCGCTCCTCGGCGTTTTGTTCGTCGGCGGCGTGCTCCTCTGCCTCTGGCGCTGGCGGCAACCCGCGAATGCCTTCGCCTTGCTCTGGTTCGGCGCCGGATTCGCGCCTGCCGCCGCTATCGGCGCATTCACGATGATGTTGCACGCCATCACTGCGCAGGCGATTGTGCTGAGTCTGCCGCCCTTGACCGTGCAAGGACTGGTTCCACAAAAATTCAGCCGCCTCGCCTGGGGCGGCTTTGCAACCCTGATTGGTTTCTCGGCCTTCATCAGCTTCAACGACTACTTCAACCGTTGGGCCAACGCGCCGGACACACGCGCCGCCTATTTTTCAAACTTCGCCGCCGTCACCGCTCACCTGCGCTCGACGCCGTTCAGCGGCTCGGTCACACTCTCGTCGCCGTTCCCCGGCTTGCCTCACGATCCCTTCATCGCCGACCTGCGCCTGCGCCGCGACGATCTCGATTTGCGCTGGTTCGATGGCCGCGAAGCCCTGGTCTTCCCACAAGCCAATGAGAGCCTGCTCGTCCTGCCCGCCAACGCCCAACCCGATCCGCTCTTCGCCGCTCACTTGCCGTTAGCCAACATCGAACGCCATGAACTCCGACAAACGGACGTTGACCGTTACTTCGACACGGTGCTCTGGCAACCCCAAACGACGTTGGCCGGTTGGTTGAACGACGGCTCTCTGACTGTGGCGGCTCCCCCGGCGGACTTCGGCGGGGCAACCGCCTTGATCGCGTTTGGCATTGAGCCAGTGGTTGCCCATTCCGGCGATGTCATCACGACCATCACCTTCTGGCGCGTGCTCGATCCCGCCGCGCTCGGCCCTGTCCATCCAACCAATTACGGGCACGAAGCCAACATCTTCTTGCACCTGCTCGACTCTGATGGCAACTTTATCGCCGGCAACGATCGCCTCAACGCCCCCGCGTGGAACTGGCATGCCGGTGATACCTTTGCGCAACTCCACCGCCTCAGCCTGCCGCCCGATCTTGCGCCGGGCGCTTACCGCTTGCAAGTCGGCATTTACACCTTGCCCGACCTCACCCGCCTGCCCCGGCTGGATTCAGAAGGAGTTGATGTGGCGATGATCGGTGAGGTACAAGTGATCAAGTGAACAGTAATCAGTAATCAGCCCACTGTTCACCGTTCACTGGCCACTGACCACTGTTCACTCCTCCCCCAGCCTCAGCACCGTCATAAACGCCTCCTGCGGAATCTCCACACTGCCCACCCTCTTCATCCGCCGCTTGCCGCGCTTTTGCTTCTCCAACAATTTTTTCTTTCGGCTGATGTCGCCGCCGTAGCACTTGGCCAGCACGTTCTTGCGGATGGCCTTGACGTTGGCCCGGCTGATGATGCGCCCGCCCGCCGCCGCCTGAATTGGAATTGCAAATTGCTGGCTCTGGATCAAATCCTTGAGCTTGCTCACCAGCGCCTGGCCCTTGTGGTAAGCCATGTCGCGGTGGACGATCATCGCCAGCGCGTCCACCGGCTCTTCGTTGACCAGGAGCTGCAGTTTCACCAGATCGTCGGCGCGGTAGCTGTGGAACTGATAGTCGAGCGAGGCGTAGCCGCGCGTGCGCGATTTGAGTTGATCGTAGAAGTCCACAATCAGTTCGCCGAGCGGAATATCATAAGTGAGTTGAACGCGGCTCGGCGCGGGATTCTCCTGGCCAATAAAAATGCCGCGCCGCTTGGTCGCCAGTTCCATGATCGTGCCGTAGAACTCGTCGGGGGTGATAATTTGGATTCGCATCCAGGGTTCGCGGATTTCGGCGATCTCGCCCTCGTCGGGCAAATCGGCCGGGGAGTCCACCCGGAGCGTCTCGCCGGTGACGGTCACCACTTCGTATTCCACCGAGGGCGCGGTGGCAATGATGTCTAAATCATATTCGCGCTCCAGCCGTTCCTGAATGATCTCCATGTGAAAGAGGCCGAGGAAGCCGCACCGGAAGCCGAAGTTGAGGGCCGTCGAGGTTTCGGGCTGATACTCAAGTGAAGCATCGTTGAGTTGCAGTTTCTCCAGCGCATCTTTGAGCAGGGCGTAGTCTTCGCCTTCGACCGGGTACAGCCCGGCGAACACCATCGGCTTGGCCTTTTGATAACCGGGCAGGGGCCCGGACGCCGGTTTAGCCGCCAGCGTGACCGTGTCGCCCACGCGGCACTCGCGCACCGTCTTGAGGCCGGTCGCCACGTAGCCCACCTCGCCCGGCGTCAGCCGCCCGGTTACCACCATCTTCGGCGAGAACGTGCCGACTTCCACCGGCTTCACTCTGGCCCCGGTCGCCATTAACAGCAGTTCGTCGCTCATGGTGATCACGCCCTCGACGACGCGCAGGTAAGCAATCACGCCTTTGTAGGAGTCGTAGTGCGAATCGAAGATCAGGGCGCGGGCCGGCGAAGCGTCGTCCCCTTTGGGCGGCGGCACTTGCTTCACCACCGCCTCCAGCACATCGCGGACGTTGAGGCCCTCTTTGGCCGAAATCTTGATGATTTGCTCGACGGGCGTGCCGAGCAGGTTGCTCACTTCCTTCGCCACTTCGTCGGGCTGGGCGGCGGGCAGGTCAATCTTGTTGATAACGGGGATGACTTCGAGTCCGGCGCCGAGGGCGAGGTAGAGGTTGGCCAGCGTCTGGGCTTCGATGCCCTGTGAGGCGTCCACGACGAGGAGCGCGCCTTCGCAGGCGTTGAGGGCGCGGCTGACTTCGTAGGTGAAGTCCACGTGGCCGGGCGTGTCAATCAGGTTGAGTTCGTAGGTCGCGCCGTCGAGCGCGGTGTAACTCATGCGCACGGCAGAAGCCTTGATGGTCACGCCCTTCTCGCGCTCGAGGTCCATCGAGTCAAGAATCTGCTCGGTCGTGTCACGGTCGGGCACGGTGCCGGTGAGGTGCAACAACCTGTCGGCCAGCGTTGACTTGCCGTGATCAATGTGGGCGATGATGCAGAAGTTGCGGATGTGGGCGGTGTCCATAAGTTCGTCCGCGCCACAGACCTGTCAGGTTTTTAGAAACCTGACAGGTCTATAGCGCAAGAAACGGGAGACTGCGTCTCCCGCTGAGGGGAAGTATACCTGAGATTGGAGATTGGATAAAGGTTCACGAATGCTCTTGCCGGGTTGCCGCTTTGTGTCTAGGAGAAGGCAGTGGACGTGAAGCGGGTAATTCGCTACGAGATTTGCTTGTTGTGCTGATACTACTTCGGTAACATTTACTCGTCATGCAATATTGGAGTATTGTGACCCTGTAATGGTGAATTGTGGGCGGAGTATGTGACTGCCTGAATACTCCCATCCTCTCCCTGATATTCAGTTTGGTTCTTTGGGAGCAACAACATGTCCGGTAGGACTGGAATACTGTTGTAAAAGAAACCGTCTCACCAGCGCCAGCAGCCGCGCCGGGGGACGGTTTTTGTTTTTTATTGCCAGCCCGTATTGGGCCACATGGCCCCTCCAAATGACTGGCCTTTCGTTCAGGGAGGAGGATACCCATGTCCACCCACAAATTATCTCTTATGAATTTAGGCGATGCACGACCCGGGATCATCATCACTCTGTTAGTGGTGGCGCTTGCACTAATTATTCCCGGCCGTACCCTGGCCGACCCCATACCGGACCCGTCCGCTATCCCGGTCTTTTGTTTCCGCATCACCGACATCGTGCGGGTGGCGGGCGACCCCGGCAACGATAGCTTCCGGATCGAGTTCGAGGTCTTGAACTGGAGCCATGACTCTGCCTTCGGCGTCTACATTGCCCTGAACGAAGGCACCGGAGTCGGGACGGTGATTGACAGTCATCCGTTCTTTGTAGGTGCGGAGATTGACTCAGACGGTCGCCCCCTGGTGTTGTTACAGACCTTTGCATAAATAACTAAACTTTTAGTTGAGCCTGAGCGAAGCAAGAGATGAGCACCTCAGATCGGGAACGCATCCGTCGCACCGCCAAGTGCAATTCATGGTTCAAATCCGAAAGGTC
>Ga0247727_10004610_pt1 | contig 29017 bp, 17 predicted proteins | sample WisWelCaveWW1625_FD_202498 | JGI IMG/M metagenome (GOLD analysis project Ga0247727, IMG submission 202498) | Biofilm microbial communities from Wishing Well Cave, Virginia, United States - WW16-25 | ecosystem: Environmental > Aquatic > Deep subsurface > Groundwater > Cave microbial mat | place...
ATTTTGCCTGAGGCAAACGCTACTCCCTACGATTGGCAGCATGTATTCGGACACTACTGCGTCTGCCCGTCCATTTTTGTATCCTTGTTAGCGCGACAAGCCCTTCTAAGGATACGCAGGAGGCTCACATTTTCCCTTCCTCATCCACGGAGATGAAGGACACTATCAAAACATGTAACGCGAGATTTATCTCGCAAGCGGGCGATATGAATATCGCGTTACGCCTATTGTCATGTCAGCGCGCAGAAAAACTCAAAGAACTCTGCGGTCTCTGTGGCTGATCTGCATCATTACGTCAACAGGTTCTTTTCCAACTCCGCCAGCGCGTCGTGATTCAAAATCAGGATGCGCCCGCGGCCCGTGATCAACCAACCGGCGCGCCTCCATTTGCCGAGCGCCTTCGCCACCGTCTGGCGGATCAAACCCGTGCGATGCGCGAGCTCGTCCTGCGAGATCGTCACATACCCTTTCGCCTTTTCCTCCCCTTCCAATTCCAACAACAGGCGCGCCAGCCGCGCCTGCGCGTCCATAAACGCCAGCGCGCCTTCGCGCGCGCCGCTCCTCTGCAAACGCCGGGCGGTGATCTGCAAAATGCGCCGCGCCAGTTGCGGTTCCGAGTCGACAGCCTCAAGGAAGGTCCGACGCGGGATCACAAAAATCTCGCTATACGCGCGCGCAATCGCGCTGGTCGAGCGCGGTTGCGAAGTCAGAATCCCCAACTCCCCAAAAATATCGCCGGCGCGCATTTCGTTGATGACCATATCGCGCCCATCCGGGCTGTTCAACACAATCGAGATGTCGCCCGAGCGCACGATATACGCAAACTCCGACGGGTCGGATTGGAAAAAAAGGATCGCGCCTTTTTCCACGCGTTGGAACCTGCCGGAGCGCGCCAACGCGTTCATGGCTTTTTCGTTCAAATCCGAAAACAAGGCGATGTTCCCCAAAAACTTCAAGACTTCAGATACGGCGTCCGACGGCTTGGTCATTCATCATGCCCTTTGCTAATCAAGATACATGCGTTCCTCTATCATAACCCTCGCCTCCGCAAAAAGAAATGCTCAAACGCGTTCAGGATGTTACAAACGCCCGGATATTTTTGACAGGCGTGGACGGGACGAGATCACACCCCGGCCAGACCGCGTCCACGCCCGCCTCTTTCGACCTTGTAACTGCCTCAGTGACTTGGACCTCATCACCCCACGACAACAAAGATGTCAATGTACCCGCCTCACTGCCAACAGCGTAATATCATCGAACTGGGTGGCGCCGGCAATATATTGGCGTAAATCTGCTTCGATGGTGTTGACCAGTTCACGTGAGGAGTCTCTGTCGTTTTGAAGAACGTCCAGCAAGCGTTCGCGTCCGTAGAAATCCCCGCGGGGATTTTTGCAATCTGGCACGCCGTCAGTAAATGCAAACAACATGTCGCCTGCCTGTAGTTGCGTTGCACCGAGTTCAAAATGACCGTCTTTGACCGCGCCCACAGCAGGTCCCGTCTTGCGAAGTATCTCACGTACAATCCCCGATTGCAGGATGAGCGGTGGTTCGTGTCCGCCGTTGATGTAGGCGAGTCTGCCATCACGTGGGTCGAGGATGCCGAAGAAAAGTGTTGCGAACATTCCGCTTTTCCCATGTGTTTCGGCAATGTAATTGTTTGTCAGTGATATGGCATGTCTTAGGCGCTCAGTGGTAGACTGCGGCGGACTGGTACCTTCGGCGTGTTCAAAATATTCTAGGTTGGCGGTGGCGCGAATCAGGCTTCGAAACAAAGTCATGAACAATGCCGCGCCCACACCTTTGTCGCACACATCCGCAATGACGAGACCCACGTTTCCATCAGGTAATTCGAACGCGTCGTAGAAATCCCCGGCAACCTCCCGCGCCGACATGAGCGACGCGGCGATCTCCCAGCCCTCGACTTGTGGAAGCGCCTCAGGTAGGAATCCAGCCTGGATCTCGCGACCAATTTCAAGTTCCCGTTCGAGCGCTTTGCGATACATTTTCTCTTGCTCCCACAGCCGCGCATTTTCGAGTGCGATGCTCATGCTGTCAGCAAGCGTTTGCAAAAGGCGCACATCAGAATCGCTAAAGGCGCCTTCGCGATCCAGGTTGTGCAGATTAATCACGCCACGAACCTCATTGCGGACCACCAGCGGCATCCATATTGCAGACTTTCCCAGCGAGGTGCCTGGGAGGGGACTTACTCCAAATTGGGTGGAACGCTGTTCCATATTTTCATTGATCAACACGAATTGACGCGTATGAATAAGATGGCGCGTAATCTTTGCAAATGGTATGGGCTTTGCAAATGTTCGTTTGCCCTTCTCAACAAAATAATTAAAATGGATGGTTTCAGTGGCATGGTCATATTCTGCAATTAACACTGCCTGCGCATCGAGGATGTCTCGGATTTTATCCCCGACGAGATCATAGATCGCCTGCAGTTCCAGTTGGGAAGCAAGCCCCTCCTGCACACTGTTGATTATGGCGAGTTCGGAGTTGCGTTGCTGTGTCTCGTCGAAGAGACGCGCGTTCTCAAGCGAGACGCTCATCGAGTTGGCTAGGGTTTGGAGCAGGCGCACATCGGATTCACTAAAGGCGTTCTCACGCTCCATGTCTACCAGATCGATAATTCCGCGGGCTTGATCACCGACAACCAGCGGCACATAGACCAACGTTTTCGCCATCTGTGTGCCAGGCAAGACGTCATTGCCGTATTTTTCCATTTCCTGCGCCATGTTCTCGTTAATGACCAGTGTCTCCCGAGTGTGCAGGACGTGCTGAACGAATCCCTGCTCGGCAAGGGGCAGCGACTCAATCGTGATCCGTTCCCCGTTTTCGTAATAATAAGGGATGTGCATCATGTTGGTCTGTGGATCATAGATTCGGATGCTCATATCCACTTGATGGAAAGTCTCGCGGATCTTGTCACCCATCGCGTCGTAGATTCCTTGAATGTTGAGTTCAGCGGCGAGTGCGGCTTGCACGCTGTTGATGATGGCGAGCTCGGCTTCACGTTGGGCAAGCTGCTGTTTTATGCTTGGTGTTTTTAGATGGGGTTGAGCCGGTTTCCTCCCGATCGCGGTTTTACCCCCCTTGCGATTTGAACCCTTCAACGATGGCTTTGGCAGGCTTTTTGTTTTCGGCTTGACCACCTTGTCTGCAGACGGTGACTTCCTTGCCATACCTGTTGCTCCTCATTTCTCTGGTTCGATGAAATGAGTTTACTTTTCAGTATGGCTTAAGTCAATGGAATACACTATGCCATCATCGCTTTGATATTTTGGATCGGCGTGGACGGGACGAGATCGCACCCGGGCCAGACCGCGTCCACGCCCGCCTCTTTCGACCTTTGAACTGCTTCGCGTACCTCAGCCTCATCGCCCCGAAACAGAGTCGCCACCGGATCAACGTTCCCAAACAGGGCCGCATCCTTCAACGCCTCACGCGCCGCTTTGAGATCCGTCAACTGATCCACGGATACTGCCTCCGCGCCCGTTTGCGCCAGCAAGTGAATGGACTTATCCACATTCCCGCACACCGACAATACGCGCGGCTTCGGCAGCCTCTCAATCAAATCCTTCTCCGCCGGGAACACAAACTGCTCATACTTCGACGGCCCGATAAACCCCGGCGACCCGCCCATATCGTGGATCGTGATATAGTCCGCGCCGGCGTTTTTATACGCGTTTCCAATTTGCGCGAGGAAAGAGGAAAGATGAAAGAGCGCGTCCAAAACCATTTGCGGTTCCTTCTTCATCTCGATAAACAAATTCTTCGCGTCGCACAAATACAACAACAACGTATACGGCCCCGGCATCATCCCCGAAATCACAACATCGTTTCCAATATCATTCTTCACCAGCCCAATCGCCTCACACACAACTTCAATTCTCCCACTTCTCAAATTCTCTGTGTTCCCTGTGGCTAGGGTTTTCGCCGAGTCGAACGCCGCCCTCCTGGCCTGCGGAAATCCATCGCTTTCATAATTCAACTCCGCGCCCAGCGCCTCGGCAGGCAAACACAAATCCAAAGGCAGCGTCGCGGATGGCATCCCCGTGGACTTGAACGTACTCGCTGCCGCGCGCGCCATCTTCCCCGCCTCGTGATGGACTTCATGCAACGACAATCCCTCGCGTTCAAGCCTCTCCGCCGTAACGTGAATCAACCCGCTGAACGCGGGCGTCGAATCGATCTGTTTGCCGGAGAGCAGGTCAAGGATTGTTTCGCGTTGGTTCATAGGACGCTTCGATATATTATCGCACGAAAATTGACATTCTCCGTATCCTGCTGATGGGACTCAAACGGTCTCCTCGTATTGAATTGATTTTCCAGTTATTATAGGCGGGGATTTTACCCACAACGGCGCCTCGCCCGCTGAATTGATTGCGACTTTAACGCCGCGTTTGCGTAAGGATAGTAAGTAAGAGACCCTAAAGGTTTCTTCCGCAAATCCCATACCAGATTTGAAGAAGTAACCAGCCTGAAGTTCGTTATAGTTTGCCAGGGAAACCTTTAGGGTCTTCATGTTTCCAAATATCGAAAGGAGAAGAAAATGCAAACGAATCGTTCCAACGCCGGCGCGCTGATCGGGGGCGCAGTGTTAATCGCCGCTGGCTTGCTGTCGCTGGCAGGACAGGTCTTGCGCGGGTTCAATTGGGGACTGCTCTGGCCCTTCATCGTGATCGGGATCGGCGCGCTGTTCTTTGTGGCGATGTTCGCGGGCGGCAAACAGACCGCGGGCTTTGCCATCCCCGGCAGTATTGTCGGCGGCATCGGGCTGGTGTTGTTGTTCCAAAACATCGCCCAACGTTGGGAATCCATGTCCTACTTTTGGACGTTGATCATCCTGTTTGTCGGTGTGGGCATCTACATCATGGGCTGGCACAGCGAGGATGCGGGTCAGAAGCAGTCGGGATTGCGCGTGGCGAAGGCGGGCTTCATCCTCTTCGTCATCTTCGGCGTGTTCTTCGAGATACTCTTCTCGCAGTTCAATAACCTGCTGATCCCATCTCTGATGATTGCATTGGGCGCGTATCTGGTCGTGGCGCGCTCCGGTCTGCTAGGCGGAAAGAAACAGGATTCAACTGATTCGATTCCTCCGGTAAATTAATATATTAGACTTTATCCGTAATAAGCCGGTGGTGTTTTTTGGAAGCTGATTCAAGAAGAAAAAATCTGCGTTTTCTGCGTTCATCAGCGTCCCGAATTAATTTCGGATAATGTCCATTGATCAAACACATTTCAAAAAAGGAAGATAAAACCATGCAACAACCCAAATCATTATTCGGTCCGTTATTTCTCATCGCCGCGGGCGCGATCTGGCTGCTCGTCAAAGCGAACAGTATTCCCGCCGCGAACCTGTGGGCGTTGACTCACATCTGGCCCTACTTGCTGATCGCGGCCGGCGTGGGCATCATCCTGCGTCCGTATTGGAAATACACCTCCCTGCTTATGGATGTTCTGGTCATCGGCGGCGTGACGCTGGCAGTCGTTTTCGCGCCCGTATTGGGCTGGGCAAATCCGTCCATGTCCTTTATGGTGGGCGACGGCGATTTTTATTTCGGACCGGGCGAACCCGGCTCCGGCAAGGTGATCAGCCAGACGCGCGAAGTCAGCGGATTCGATTCCATCGAAGTGAGCTTCTTTGCCGAGGTCTTCATTTCACAGGGCAAGACTGAATCGGTCAAGGTTGAAGCGGAGGATAACGTCCTGCCCGGCTTGAAGACCGAGGTGCGCGGCGACACGCTCCATATCTTCTACAAGACCGGGAACGACAAACATGTGCGGCCGACCAAACCCGTCAAGATCTCCATTGTGGTCAAGGATTTGAAGGCTGTGAGTTTTGACGGCGCGGGCGAACTCAGTATCGCGGGACTCGAAACCGACGATCTGAACGTTTCTGCCAGCGGCGCGGGGACTCTCCGGTTGAATGAAATCACGGCGAAGAATCTTTCCGTGGACTTGAGCGGCGCGGGAGACGTGTCCGCGTCTGGTTCAGCCGACAACCTCGATTTGACCATCAGCGGCGTCGGCAAATTTGACGGCGCGGACCTGCACAGCCAGACTGCCAATGCGAGCCTGAGCGGCGTGGGCAGCGCCACCGTTTGGGTGGACGATAAACTCGACGCCGAAATTTCGGGCGTGGGTTCGGTCAGTTACTACGGCGCTGAGGACGCGGTGACGAAACAGATCGGCGGTTTGGGCGGCGTCAAGTACCTGGGCGATAAGTAAGTTTCTCATGCCTCTGTTTTCATTACTCCATGTTTCACCGGGATGGTAGATTACCTGCCTCCTTGTCTACTTGTTTACCTGTCTCCTTGTCTACTTACCCATGTTCAACCTCAAACGTCACTTTCAACTTGATCCATCGGTCGTCTTTCTCAATCACGGATCCTTTGGCGCGACGCCGAAGCCGGTCTTCCGCGAATACCAACGCTGGCAACGCGAGTTGGAAAAACAGCCGGTGGAATTTCTGGGTCGGCGCAGCGACAACCTGCTCGCCGGGTCGCGCGCCGCGTTGGGAAAATATCTGGGGACGCATGGCGATAACCTCGTCTACACCCAAAATGTGACCATCTCGCTCAATATTGTGGCGCGCTCGCTGGAGTTGAATCCGAACGACGAGGTGTTGACGACGGATCACGAGTATGGCGCAATTGATCGCGCGTGGCGCTTCCTCTCCAAAGAACGCGGCTTCAAATATATCAACCAGCATATCACAACGCCGCTGACCAGCGAGGAAAAATTTGTCGAAGATTTTTGGCGCGGCGTTACGCCCAATACGCGCGTGATTTGTTTGAGTCATATTACCTCCGAGACGGCGATCATTTTTCCCATCACGGAAATTATCCGCCGCGCGCGCGAAAAGGGAATCGTCACCGTCATTGACGGCGCGCACGCGCCGGGACAAATTCCGTTGCATCTTGATTCGCTCGGCGCGGATTTTTACGGCGGTAATTTACACAAGTGGCTGTGCGCGCCGAAGGGCGTTGGCTTTTTGTACGCGCGTCCCGAAATGCAGCGTCTCCTAAAGCCGTTGGTGGTATCGTGGGGCTACGAATCCGAAACGCCGAGCGGTTCCACGTTCATTGATCACAACCAATGGTGGGGCACGCGCGACCTCGCCGCGTTTTTAGCCGTCCCTGCCGCGATTCAATTTCAAGCGGAAAATCATTGGGATGACGTGCGCGCGTCCTGCCGTCAACTCTTATGCGACGCGCAAAATCGGATCTGTGAATTAACCGGACTTGCCCCGCTTCACCCCGCGACCCTTCGACACGGCTCAGGGCATGCTTGGTTCGCCCAAATGGCGACCGCGCCCCTCCCGGCGGATACCGACATCGCCTCCCTCAAAACAAGACTTTACGACGAATATCGAATCGAAGTCCCGTTGATTGACTGGAACAAGCATAAATTGATTCGTATTTCCGTGCAGGGCTATAACACAAAACGCGACCTTGACAAACTCTGCCGCGCGTTGTCCCGGTTGTTGAATAAGAATTAAGATGGTATCCTAACTCTCGCCAGTCCCGCTTCTTGGGGTCTCAGACCCCGAAGAAGCGAAGACATTGCCCATGAAACATTTACTCCGCACCCGCGTCTTTCTCAAGCCGTATCTCTGGCAAATCGTCGCGACGATGATCCTGCTGTTGACGCTCACCGGACTCAACCTCGTCGTCCCGCGCATCATCCAGACGGTGATAGACGAAGGACTCGCGCGCCGCGCGACTCGTTACATCGTCTCGTCCGCGCTGCTTTTATTTGGACTTGGGCTTGCCTCGGCGGTTCTGACTCTGATCCACCGCTATCTGTCCGAATGGATCGCGGCGCGCGTCGGCTACGATCTGCGTAACCGCATGTACGATCACATCCAGCATTTGCCGTTCACCTATCACGATCACACCCAGTCGGGACAACTGATCTCGCGCTGTATCGAAGACGTGCGCTCGATAGAACGCTTCGCGGGCGGCGCGGTCGCGGATCTCGTTCGATTCGTTTTCCTCACAGTGGGGGTTCTTTATATTATGCTCGCGACAAACCCGACGCTGGCTTGGATCGCGCTGCTCCCCATGCTTCCGTTGATCCTGATGACCTCCATGTTTGGGGCGAAAGTCGGCGGGTTGTTCTTCAAGGTGGATCAGGCGGTGGGCGAAGTCTCGAACCGTTTGCAGGAGAACGTCGTCGGCGTGCAGGTGGTGCGCGCCTTTGCGCGCGAAGAGTACGAGACCAAACGCTTCACCGAAGCGAATCAAAACGTCTTCAAAACCTGGGTGCACGTCATTGACGAGTGGTCGAAGATCATGCCGACCACAGGCTGGTTGACATCGCTCAGCGTCATCCTGATCCTTTGGTTTGGCGGGCAAATGGTCATGGACGGATCGTTGACCATCGGCGCGATTGTCGCGTTCAACGCCTATGTTTTGATGCTGGCTGAACCCGCGCAACAACTGACGGGACTCGTCAACGCGGGCGGCGAAGCCGCGGCTGGCGCGCAACGCGTCTTTGAAGTGCTGGATACCGAACCGGCGATCCAATCGTCCGCCGACGCGGTGAAGAATGATTCGTTGCGCGGGGAGGTGGAGTTCCGCGACGTGGCGTTGAAATATAAGGATGAAAAGATCGCCTCCTTAAACGGGATCAGCGTCAAGGTCGAACCGAATCGCATCGTCGCATTGATCGGACCGACGGGATCGGGCAAAACGTCGTTCGTGAATCTCATCCCGCGCTTTTACGATGTCACCGATGGTCGCGTGCTGGTGGACGGAGTGGATGTGCGCGCGCTGGATTTGGTCACGTTGCGAAGGCAGATCGGAATCGTCCTGCAAACGTCGCTGTTGTTCTCCGATACGATCAAGGCGAATATCGCGTATGGCAGACCCGACGCGACGATGGATGAGATCGTCGCCGCCGCCAAAGCCGCGCAGGCGCATGAGTTTATCGAAGGCTTTACTCACGGCTACGATACGATTGTTGGCGAGCGCGGCGTGACGCTTTCCGGCGGGCAGCGTCAGCGCGTGGCGATTGCGCGCGCCTTGCTGATGAACCCGCGTATTTTGATTCTCGACGACTCCACTTCATCGGTGGATACGCAAACCGAGAAATTGATCCAGTCCGCGCTGGACACGTTGATGGAAGGACGCACGACGTTTGTCATCGCGCATCGTCTTTCAACCGTAAGGCGCGCGGATTTGATTCTTGTGCTGGATAAGGGTCGGGTTGTGGAGCGCGGCGCGCACGAAGAATTGCTCGCGCGCGGCGGCTTGTATAAGGAAATCCACGATTTGCAACTGGTGGATCATGCCAAGTTCGCGGAGGAGATGGGCGGCGAAGATGTGGAACGGAGCGAGTTGAAGATCGAAGCGTTGGAGGAGGAAGAGGTTGAGTGAGTGAGAAGACCACAATTGCCGGGACGCGAGTCCTTAGCGAGTCCACCCACCAGCGCATGTAATTTAGTAACAACGCACCCCTATTTCTTCGGCGATTTGTTTTGCCTCCTCCGCTGCAGCTGCTGCCCGCCTCTTTGGGATGGGAATGCCGTACTTTGCAAAAATTGCTTTTGATTGATATTCGTGGAGTTTCATATTACCCTTTATTACACCGTAAAGTAAGTAATCTTATGATTTTGCCAATTGAAAATTTCAAAAAACTTGGTTTACGGTGTATTTATTGCCTTTCAAGATTTTAAGCATGGGCATTATACCGTCTCAAATTTCTTTACCGATTTGGTACTCGGGTATACCATTGAGAATGATTTTGCCCCAAATTGTTATCCTCCCGGTGTCGGGGCTCGCAGTGACGTTCTCATATAGGTAATTCACTGGCAATCACATCTTCGACGCGCAGGCTTTTGCTTTTCTCGATAATCTGGTTGAAGGATTTTACGCCCACTTTGGTTTTTCCATTGGCAAGCAGTTCGTTGAGGGCAATTGAGTCGGGTTCCATCAGCGAGATTGATTCGGCGTTCAAGCGACTCTCGACCAGCGCGGCGTACGTGACCGCTTTTTCCGCGTTTCCCTCCGCGAGTTCGCAGGCGCCGATTGCGACCAGGCAAGCCAGTTGCCCCGTCAGATGGTCCAGCGCGCGATTGCCTTTCAGACTCTCCAGAATCAATTTGCGGGCGCGGACAATGTTGCCCGCGTGGATGGCTGAATATCCCATCAGACGCAGTGGAAACGGTTGTTGCAGTTCGTCGCCAATCGCTTGAAACGCGACAAGGGACGCTTCGGCGGCATGACCCGACGCGGGGTAATCCTTTTTCAGATTGTGCAGCATGGAGAGATTCACCAACGTTACGCCCTCGGCAAGACGGTCGCCAAGTTCGCGGATATGAGGCAGGGAACGCTCGAAGTAGCGAATCGCCGCGTCCCGTTCACCGATGAGGCGGTGCAAGCCTCCCAACAGTTGCAACGCGTGACTCATCCCCCACGTATCATCCACTCCTGCGGCGATTGCCAGCGCCTCTTTTGCCGTGGCAAACGCGCGCTCGCTCTCGCCCTGTTCATATAAGACCGTGCCGAGGTTGGTGAGCGCGATGCTCAGTTGTGTGGGGTAATGGTTTCCCCAGCATACGGAAACGCTTTCGTCGAGGAGCGTTCTGGCTTTATCGTAATCCTTGACGGCAGTGCAGATGTCGCCCAGATAATACAACGCGCTGGCGAGGATGCGGCTGTCATTCAACTCGCGCCCCAGCGCGATACTCTGTTCGCAAAGTTTATAGGCGGCATTGTAACTGGAGAGGCGCGCCTGAATCGCGCCGCAACGATACAACATTCGCGCGCGCACTCTGCGGTGTTCGGGCGCCTCAGCCTTTTCGATAAGTTTGTTCAGCCGTTCAATCCCCTCGTGGAAATGATTGTGCGCCAGCCAGAACAGGCTGATGCCCGCGCCGACGCGAAGCCCGTAAGACAGAACCTGCTCGCGACTCAGCGCGTAATCCAACGCGGCGCGGAAGTTGCCGTGTTCCTTCTCGGTGATGCGAATCCATTTGCCTTGCTCGGTCCCATCCAGATGACTCTCTGATTCTTCCGCGTATTCGGTGAAGTGCATCAGATGTCGGGTGAGGACTTCGTCGAGTTCGCCAGCCTGCTCGAGTTTTTCGCGGCAGAGTTCGCGCATGGTCTCCAGCGCGTGATAACGGACCTGTTGTGGATTCGTTTCGACCGCGACCAGCGACTTGTCAATCAGATTGCCGAGCAGATTCAAAACGTCTTCGCGTCGCACGACGGGTTGGTCTGACTCTTGAATGGGGTCGGCGCATATCGCTTCGACGGCGCGCAAGGTGCATCCATCCACGAACACGGACAAACGTCGAAGCGCGACGCGTTCCGATTCGGAGAGCAGGTTATAACTCCATTCGAGCGCGCCGCGTAACGTCTGTTTGGCGTCGCCGCGAGCGCCAACGCGAGCGCCGCGCGTCAGCCATTCGAGGCGGCGGTTCAATTGCGTGAGCATGGCTTGTGGGGAAAGGGTCTTGACGCGCACCGCCGCGAGTTCGATGGCGAGCGGCAGTCCATCCAGTTGTTGGCAAATCTCCGCGACGGCGCGGACGTTCACGTCATCCAGTTTGAAATCGGGTTGAACCGCCTGCGCTCTGTGTGTGAACAGTTGCACCGCCGCAAAATGCGATAGGACCTCAAAGGGTTCTTCGTCTTTTGATGCCTGAGCAAGACGCGGGAAAGGCAACGGGGGGAGCGGAAATTCATGCTCGCCCGAAACATGCAGCGACTCGCGGCTGGTGACGAGCGCCTTGACATTGGGCGCGCTCATCAGCAGGTTGGGCAGATGCGATGCCGCGTTGATGATATGCTCCATGTTATCAATCACCAGCAACAGATTGCGCGGGCGTAACGAAGCGATGATATTTTTGACGAGCGCGCCGTCCGACGTTTCCTGCACGCCCAACGACTGCGCGAGGATGGGCAGGAACTCATCCGCGTCCGTGATGGGCGTCATATCCACAAACAACGAACCGTGCGCGAACGCGCCTGCCGTTTGCGACGCGACGTGCGCGGCGAGACGCGTCTTGCCCACGCCTGGCGGACCCATCAACGTGACCAGTCGAACGTCGGCGCGGTTGAGCAGGTCGGTCAGCGCGTTGACTTCCTTGTCGCGTCCAAGTAGTGAGTTGAGGAAGATGGGCAGGTTGCTGGCGGATAGGTCGAAGATGGGCAGCGCAGTTGTGGGTGAGGGGTTTAAATCCACAGGCGGCGTCTTCGCTGCGGACGTCCTGCCAGCCAGTTCGAGCAGGCGCGCCGTCCATTGCGGTTCGTCATCCAGCGCGAGGGCTGGCACGAAGCGCGTCATCAGGGCGCTTGTGTCTGGCGTGCGTTGGTTTTTTTCGATGCGGCACATATAACTATAATGATAGCCCACCTGCAACGCCAGTTCCTTCTGCGATAGTTCGACGCGTTCACGCAAATAGCGGAGCAGTTCACCGAACGTGGCGAAAGTCTGCGGGGTAATTCCAGCAGCGACGCTCATGTTTTGATTATAACTTGCCGCGCGGGTCGCGCGCAAAACTGTAATCCAACCAAAAAGGCTTACCGCGAAGACCGCAAAGAGCGCGAAGGTTTTCGCGAAGTTTCTAAAGGTTTTTCTTTGCGGTCTCAGCGCGCTTGGCGGTTCAAAATTCTCGGCGCTCCGCGTCACTTGTCAGACGCTAAAGATATGGTATCCTACCGAGTGATGAATCATTGGTTGATATGTAAACGTGTTTTGCCCAACTCGACGCTAGAGAGCGTCTCCTACGCACAGTTGGTCTTCTGCGCGTCGTTGGTCTCCTGCGCGTCGTTAGCCTCCTACAAGTCTTTAGCGCGTTTTTCCTACACATTATTAGCGCGTAGCGGACGTTCTCTAACGTCCGCTCTTTGACCCGACACCGAAAGGGAAAACGACATGAACATCGAACAACTCAAACTTGTGCAGGACTCCCTTTTGCTGGTGCAACCGATTGCGAGACAGGTTGCCAAGAGTTTTTACCTTCATCTGTTCGAGATTGCCCCGCAAACGAAAAAAATGTTCACTGGCGACATGGAGCGTCAGGAGTCCATGCTGATGACCAGTCTCAGCCTTGCCATGAATGGACTGAGCGACATGGAATATATCCTGCCCTCCGTGCGCGCGCTGGGCGAGCGGCACTTCACGTATGGCGTCAAGCCTGAACACTATCAGCCCGCCATCGAATCCTTTTTATGGTCGCTTGAATATCATTTGGGCGAACAATTTACCCCCGCGCTCAGGGATGCGTGGAATCAGGCATTTCATGCGCTGGCGGAGGCGATGTTGAGCGCTTATGAGGAGAATTAGAGAATTGGAGATTGGGTCTAATGGCGTCAGGGTAAATATTTATGGATTACGAATCTCGGTTTATACTTTTCTACAATTGTTGCTGTGCAAACACTGTCAAATCCATAAACTCGTTCGGTTCCAACTGCTCGTATTCCTTTTGCGGCACTTTGATGTATTGCCAGTTTGTCCCTGTTAATCGCGTGGCATTTTCGCACCAGAGAATTGCGGCGCGGTCTTTGTTAGCGACATCCACATCTTCACGTCCTTTGGTTTCGACAAGGTAATGCGCGCCTTCTTTGTGCACGGCGACAAAATCAGGTTCATAGTAACGCAGGTTGTTTCTCGAGTCGGTGTATTCAATGGCAAAGCCGAATTGTTCGGGAAGTTTGGCGAAGCGCTCGATGTCTCTGGTGTTTTCAAGGAATTTGGCAAAGTTGAGTTCGAACTCGTTGCCAGCCGCGACCAGGTTGTAAACAGTTTTACGCGCGGGCAAAGTTTGACGTGAATATGGGAACGCAGGAGTCTCTGAAAGTTTGCGTCCTTCGGTGAGGAGTTGCGGTTCGAGTTCCTGCACGACCAACGGACGTAATGCTTTGACAAAAGTCTGCACCGTCACATACGCGGCTATTTTGGTGGAGATGGCTTCGATACTAACAGGGTCATCCAGATTGATTGCCTCGCCGAAAGCGCGGAAGCGTAAAAACTCCTGCACCTTCGGCACGAGCGCGGCAAATTGCGAAGGCAGTTTCACATCGCTGGCGATTTTCTTGGCGTAATACGAAATGACTTCCTGCGAAGTCTGCGCTTCGGGCAACGTGTACGTTCGGTCAATTTCTTTTTGCAGAGTCAGCAGGTCGTAGCCTTCATATTGGAATGTCTTGGCGGTTTTGTCGTCGGATTTTTTGGGCAGGGTCGGACATTGGAAAGACATCACATCCAACGCGGCGATTTCCTCAGCAAGAGTCTTCTTTCGCGCTAAAGCGGGACTCAAGACTGGAATGGTGATGTCTTTATCCATCTTGTCGGGGTCAGGCATGATGGAATTGATGACCAGTTTATCTTTGCCGACTTCGAAAGTGCCGAAGGCAATTTCTTCTTCACGCTCCAAATCTTCAACGAATTCGATAAATGCCTTGTTGCCTATAACATCCACGCGCTCGATGTAATCCATGGCAATATTGCGGAACATGCGCCGCAAGCCGCGCCCAATCGTTTGTTCTGGCAGGATGTTTGCCTTCGATGTATATGGACGCAAACCAACTACAACTGTCACATTTTGAACATCCCAACCTTCGCGCAGCATCAATACACTGACGATGGCTTTCACGGGGCTATTCAAGTCATCCACTTCTCTGGATGCCTTACGGGCTTTGTCCAAATCCTTTTTCGTGATTTCACCTTTGGTGTCCGTGTGAATGACCAGCAATCCTTTACCTCCGAATTCCGATGGATATTTCTTTTGCAGATAGTCGCCCACATCATCGGCTTCGGTCGTGTCGTTCATCATCACGAACAACACAGGTTTTTTGCTAAGCGGTTTTAATTGTTCAACGTATTCCTTCCAGCGTTCCACGCCAGCGGTGAGATAGGCTTCATATTTGCGGCTGGCAATCGTGGACTTGGCTTCGGCAATGCCGTGCGTAATCCCTTTGATGGGACGCTTGACGATACCATCAATGATGGCTTGTTTGAGCGGGTAATCGAAAATCGTCCAGGTGAAAAGAGCGCCTTTGGAATAGCGCGGGGTGGCGGTGAAATCGAGTTGAACGGCAAGCAAGCCCTCACCCTGTCCTTCGGACATCCCTCTCCCAGCGGGAGAGGGGAGAGCGGAGGGGGAAGCGTGGAGTTTGCGAATGATTTTGTTCCACTCACTTTCTTCATCGTGGGTATGATGCGCCTCGTCGTTGATGACCATTGCCGCGTTGCCTCTTGAAACGATGCGCTTGTCAAAATCTTCGATTTCCAGTTTTTGCGCTGGCGGCTTGCTTCCGAGAACTGCCGTCATGATGTCAGGCTCATCGTCGTTGGAGGTATCGGCGCGTTCGTAGAGTTGCTGGATGTTCGTGAGATATAACGCGCCAAGCGAGTGGGCGCGTTCGGCGTCGCCGCGCATATAACAATCAAAGTCCCAATAAATTCTGAGTTCTTCGGGGATAACGGGGTCGGCGCGGAAAATGAGACCATTGGCAAAGTCCGAGCGGAGACGTTCAAAGACAATGACGTTTGGCGCGAAAATCAAAAAGGTTTTGGCGTAGTCGTCACGTCCTTCCGCGACCGCGTTGAAGTATTGCCACGCAATCGCCAGCGACATGACTTTGGTTTTTCCCGAACCCGTCGCCATCTTGATGCAATAGCGCGCAAAGTCGTCGTACTGCAGGAGGCGCAAATCTTTATTTGACCCCGCGTAGTTCTCGACCAAATCTTTATGGCGGCGGATATTGGCGACTTCGTACAGATAGATGAGCGTTTCAATCGCAAACTTTTGCGAGTCGTGATAGATGAATGTTTTTCCGTTCGGCAAACGATGGTCGGTATGGAACCAATAATTGAGCAGAAGCCTGCTGGTCTCGGTCGCGCCTTTGTAACCAGAATCGCGCCAGGCGTCCACCGCTTCTCGAATGGCTGGCACGCACGGCGCGGTTTTGACCTGCGGCTGCAGAAAGTTTAATTGCCCCTTTGTCTTTTTGCGGGCGGAAGGTTTCGCTGACGTTTTCTTTATTGTGTGAGGCATAGATACATCCTCAAGACTTCGTTGACATTGTATTACATTGCGCTATACTGTGGATGCAGCCAGTCGGCTGTAGGTAAAAGTCGGCTCCAAGCCGTGCGCTCGAAATCCGAGCCTAGCCTACAGAGGGCTGGTTTTATTCTTTAACGTCTTCTTCGACCTGCTCGTCCAGGTCGTCTTCGTCAGGGACATAATAAAAGCGGGCGGGTCGAATCTCCCTGATAATCAGGGTGATTTGCCGAGTGACTAAAGGGCGCAGGTTGAAAACATCTGGGATTTCAGCCTCGTCGTCGTTGTCGGTATCAGGAGTCTCTTCCGTGTTGAGTGGGTTCGTCATTTTTTCCATCCATCGTTTCACATGTCGCTGCGAGCCGTACTTAGGCGAAGCAGTCTCCTGTATCGAGGGGATTGCTTCTCGAAGACTCGCAATGACATCAAACTTTAATTTTCAACGTCTTCGTCGTATCATTCCCAAGTATATCAATCACCTTGACCACAACCGTATATTCGCCTGCCTCTTCATAGACATGACTTGCCGACTTCTGCAAATCGGGGTTCTTGCGCGTGCGATAGGTCTGCCACTGATTGTGGAAGGTATCGCCTTTGTAGTCCCAATCGACAGCCCAATAATCCACCCACTGTGACCAGTGCTTGATGGCTTTCTGCACATCCTGAGGAACGTCGTCGGGAGGGATGACAAAATCACTCAGGGTCAACGAGACTTCGCGGGAGACTTCCGAAGTCTTTGGAGACTTCGGAAGTCTGATATCAACCTTCAGCGCGGCGAGTTCAAAGAAATGAATATCCCCTTGCTCAACGGCGCGTTTATCCATCACGTCACGCGGGACGCGATAGAAGCGAACATCCAGATTGGCTTGCGCGGCTTGTTGCTTGGCGACTTCGTTGAGTTCAAAGGCAAAATCCCAACCAAGCACATCTACGCCGTTTGATTTGGGCGCGTCCTTGCCCGTGCCGACCACTTTCTTGAATTCAGCCGCGATGTGGGCAAGGTCGCCTGCCGTGACGGGCGCGTCCACCGAGCCGACATGCACCATGCGCCCGCTTTTGACGCCGTGCAGCCAGGTGTGCTGATTCAACGGACGGGCATGATACAAGTCAAGAATGAACTCACGATATTTTTGATACGCTTCTTTCTGTGTGAACTGTGTTTCAAGCCATACCTGACGCTCATACTTGCCAAGATTTTGAACCATAAACGGTTTGATGCCTTCGATGCCGAGCAGGCGCTTGCGCGTGACATGGATGGCAAAGCGACCTAAATCACAGGTGATCCAACGCCGATTGAGTTTTTCAGCGACGGCAGCGGTTGTACCCGAACCACAAAAACAATCCAAGACTAAATCATTTTCAATAGATGAAGTAACAATAACTCTTTCGAGTAGAGTTTCAGGCTTTTGTGTGGGGTAGTCTACTCTCTCCTGAGACATAGAATTTATTGGAGAGATATCAGCCCATATGTCTTCAACGAAATTACCTTCTACTTCATCTAAAAATCTTTTTACACTAGGCATTCCGTCTTTTGAAAACACCAAAAGCCCTTTTGACATGCCTTCATCAATTCGCTCTTGTGACCAAATCCAATGCTTTCCATGAGGAGGTTCAAGAACTTTTTTCCCAAATCGTCTTGCAGGACCTTGCCCTGCTTGTGTGAAATTATCTAGCCTGTAGCGCCTGTTGGTTTCTGGCTCAGCATAGCGATAATGACTTTCAAGATATGCGTCTGAGTGTGCGACTCGTTGAGGGTTGAAAATTACATTTTGATTTTTCGAATAAAAAAATATCGTGTCATGAACATTTCCAAATCTGGCACTTTGAGCCTTTGATGAACGTATTTTTTGCCAAATAATTTCACTTCGAAAATTTTCGATTCCAAAAACTTCATCCATTATTGCCTTGGCGTAATGTCCAACGTGCCAATCTAAATGTATATAAATGCTTCCATTATCTGATAGTAGTTCGTTCAATACAGTAAGAGTTTCATAAAACCACTGTAAATAAGAGTCTAGCCCTCTTCCCCATGTATCTCGATATGCCTTCATTTCAATAGCACTTGGTTCTTTTACAAATTCTGAGGTTTCATCATCACCTGTATCAGGATGGTCAGGAAGTGTCGTAGTGAAGGAAAAATCTGCCCCCACGTTGAAAGGTGGGTCAATGTAAATCAGGTTCACTTTGCCTGCGAACTCATCCAACAGGGAAGGCAATACATATTTCTTGTCACCCCAAATCAAGCGGTTGCGCCAGTCCGAGTCACGACCTGCGCTGAACAAGTCCAACATGCGCTGGCGTTCGATGGTCGATTCGTTGATGGTCTCCACGGTTTGAAACGGGAGAGACACGCGCAGAGGCGCCGCGCGTTTTCCGTTTTCGTCGTATTTGCCTTGCCAGGTGAGTTCGGTCATGAGGAGAGTTCCTTGACTCAATTATACAGCAACAAAAAAGCCCCGAAGGTTGCGACTCCGAGGCTTTCCTGTTTCACTGTAAACAAAGAACTCGGAGGTTTTCAAAACCTCCGAGTTCTTCCATGAGAAATGACTGGCGTCTTTCATTCAAGCGCGATTCTATCGCAGGCTTGACGGTTATTTTCTTTCTCGACTCTTACGCAGGCACGAGTTCGGAGGCTTCAATCATCACGGTTGCGAGCGTGGTGTACGCCACGGTCCAAGCTTCCTCCAGTTCAGGTGTGAACGCATCGCCGAAGGCTTGTTCAAGAGTCCACAGGAAGGCTTCCGCCACGGGCTGGTAATCCTCGGCTGTGACGCCGTAACCTGCATGGCGTTGACCGAGCGCGCGCACGGCGGGCAAAATCTTCTCGAGGTCGTTCAGGCTGCCGACAGCGAGTCCAAGAGCGCTCATCAGCATCGCGCCCTGCTTTTTCATGTCATTTTTGAACATGTGGCGGTAGTGGGGGGCAATCTCGAACAGGCGTGTGTAAAAGAGTTCAGCCGCCTGGTCGGCGATGGGGCGCACTTTCTCAAATGAGGCCTGGACGAGTTCGATTTGTCGTGAATTCATTTTATTTCTCCTTATTGGCGGACATCTTGTCCGCGTGGGTTGGTTGAGTTGCGCTTACTTTATCAATATTCTTGTTGACAAAGTTGACATTAATTGACTCGTTAATTGACTCTTGCTCGCAAACAGGGCGCGTAGTTTGCGCCCTCTGGCGTTGGAGAACGCCAATTACGCGCTGTCGTGAAATACTGAATATGCTAGAATCACACAGACTTATTGGTGAACCATGAAATGCCCAAACTGCCAGACAGAGAATCCCGATGTCGCAAAATTTTGTATGAACTGCGGCGCGCGTCTGGTTGTTGAAAGCGCGAATGTGGAGGGGAAATCCCAATTCAATCTTGACCGTTATCTTCCACAAGAACTGATTACGAAACTTGAAGCCGCGCGCTCGCGCAATACGATGGTGGGCGAGCGACGCGTCATCACGATGTTGTTCTGCGATGTGAAAGGCTCGACCGCCGCCGCCGAAAAAGTGGACCCCGAAATCTGGACCGACATTATGAACGGCGTCTTCGAGTATATGATTCGCCCGATTTACAAGTACGAAGGACTCGTGCCGCGGCTGATGGGCGACGCAATCCTTGCGTTTTTCGGCGCGCCGATTTCACATGAGGATGACCCGCAACGCGCGGTGTTGGCGGGACTCGAAATCCAGCAGGGAATCAAAACCTACGCGGACGAAATCCGCCTCAAGCACGGACTTGAATTTGGTCTGCGCGTTGGAATTAATACGGGCTTGGTCGTCGTCGGCGAAATCGGCTCGGACCTGCGGATGGAATACACTGCCATCGGCGACGCCATCAACCTCGCCGCGCGCATGGAGCAGACGGCGCAAGTTGGAACGATTCAAATATCCGATGAAACGTATAAACTCGTCGCGCCGTTCTTTGAGGTTGAGTCGTTGGGCGAAGTGGAGGTCAAAGGGAAGTCCGCGCCAATAAAAACGTATCGCGTGCTGGGAGTGAAATCCACGCCTGGTCAGTTGCGAGGGCTTGAGGGGTTGTCGTCTCCGTTGGTGGGAAGGGAATCGCAGTTGGGGTTGTTGAAAGCGAGAGTGGAGGATTTGAGAATCGGAACAGGATCAATCGTCGGCGTGATTGGCGAAGCGGGACTTGGGAAGTCAACATTGGTGGCAGAGTTGATCAAGTCGTACGAGTTCAGTTGTGTCTGGTTGAGGGGCGAGGCGTTATCGTATGCGCGCTCCATCAGTTACTTTCCATGGCGACAGGTTATCCGCCAGTCCATTGATGCGCGTGATGATGATTCGCCCGCTGAGGCGCGCGAAAAACTTCGACATGTGTCATCCAGTGATTTGCCTTTTCTGGAGGCAATGCTCGCAGTGGAAAGCGAGGAGAGCCTGAAGATATTGGCTGACTATCAAGGCGAAGCCCTGGTCGCGCGCATGACAGATGCAGTGCGTAACGTTTTGCTTGGTTTTGCGAAGAAGAATCCGCTCGCAATTATCTTCGATGATTTGCATTGGGCGGACGAAGCCTCGTTGAATTTGTTGCTCAATCTTTCTGATTTAACTGAAACACAATCCATTCTCTTCATTTGCATGTCGCGTCCTGATAAAACAGTCCCCAGTTGGGATACGATGGAAAAGATTCAGCAAAAGATTGGCGATAAGTATTCTTCTATTTCACTTGAGCCATTACGCGTCGAACAAACCGAGGTGATGCTGTCGAATTTGCTGGGCATGAAAGACATGCCGAAAAATATCCGTAATTTGATTGTTGAAAAAGCAGACGGCAACCCGTTCTTCATTGAGGAATTGATTCGTTCGTTGATTGAGACAAAACAACTCGTGCGCGAGAATTCTCATTGGCGCGCGGTGAGCGACGATGCGAAAATCTCACTGCCGAACACGTTGCGCGGCGTGTTGAGCGCGCGCATTGACCGTTTGCCTGAAACGTCAAAACATGTTTTGCAAAACGCGGCGGTCATTGGACGGTTATTTGATTTGCGCGTGTTGAAGCGCCTCACCAGTTTGAACGGCGGATTTGATTCGCAGGTCGAGTATTTGAGGGAGGCGAGTCTGATAGAACCCGCGCGCGAGGAATACGCGTTTCGTCACGTGTTGATTCAAGAGGCGGCGTATGATTCCATCCTGATTAAGAATCGCGCGATTCTTCATAAACAAATCGGGGAAACGCTGGAGGAACTTCACGCGGACCGCATCGAAGAGTTTGCTCCATTGCTCTCGTATCACTTTTACGCCGCGCAGGATTCGCGCTCGCTGAAATATGACACGCTGGCGGGCGAGAAAGCCGCGCGCCTGTATGCCAATGCCGAAGCCGCGACTCATTTCAGCCGCGCCATCGAGGTTGCAAAAAAACAAAATATTGAAACCGAGCGCCTTACAAAAATATACCTTCAACTTGGACAGTCGTATGAGGTCTCTGGTCGGTACGAGATTGCGTTGCAAACTTATCAAGAGATGCAGGCTTTTGCGGTTGAGCGCCATGATCGTCTGATGACATTAAAATCTTTGACCGCCCTTGCGACGATTTACTCGACTTTCACACCCGTTCATAACCCAGCCTTGGGAGAAAGTATTCAGAAACAAGCGCTTGCGTTAGCAAAGGAATTGGGAGACATATCTTCTCAAGCAAAATTGCATTGGAACTTGATGCTCAATTATTTGTTTTCAAGCCGCTTGTCAGAGGCTCTGCAACATTGCGAACCTACGATTGCATTAGCGCGCCAAATAAATGACCCTGAACAATTGGCGTTTACTTTGAATGACTCAGGGCGTGTGTATCAGGGTGTGGGTGAATTTGAAAAGGCTTTGGCGGCATTTGAAGAATCACGCGAACTTTGGCGGGAGCAGGATAATCAAGTGATGCTGGCGGACAATCTCACTGCTTCGGCTGTGACGAATCTCTTCGCGGGTAATTATGACGAGTCTTTATCCCTTGCCGACCAAGCCTGGGAAATCAGCAAGCAAATCGAAAATTATTGGGGGCAATCGTACAGCCGTGTCCCTGCAACGTTCGTTTATTTTGACCGTGGTCTTCCAGACCTTGCCATCCAATCCGCTCAAGAAAACATACGCGCGGGTGAATTGGGAGGCTTGATGGCAAGCACGGTTGCCATGCGACCTTTGCTGGCGTGGATATATGGCATATATGGCGATGCTGGGCGCGGTATTGAAATGGCTCAACAGGCTCTCGACCATGCTGTTGAAAAAATGCCCGATTGGAAATCAATTCCATTGGCTGTCTTGATTCGGCTTTATTTGTTTACAAACGATCTGGCATCGGCAGAGAAACTTGCTGGAACAGAATACTTGAAACCCATACCGCTTCCGTATCCGCGCTTTATTGCGATGACTGGGCTGGTAAATATTGAACTGGAACTTGCTCGAAAAAATTACCAACTTGCGTTGACGCTCAGTGATGAACTATTGAAAATCATAACACCATTGAGCCGGGCAGATGTTCACGAAGTAACTCATCGAAAAGCGGATGCGTTAATTGGATTGAATCGACTCGACGAAGCGCTTCATATCTTAACCGATGCCTGTTTGCTGACCTATAAACTTGGTCTTAACCACTATCTTTGGTCTATGTTAGCGAAACTCGCAGAAGTTCACTCCAAACTTGGCAACCAAAAAGTAGCCACTGACAAACGCAAGCAGGCTCGCCAGATTATCGAAGCCATTGCGGAAAGACTCCAAACGATTGGACTTTCTGAATCGTTTTTGAACCAGCCTCAAGTCCAAAAAGTGATGGCTGCGTAACGCGATATTCATATCGCAAATTATCCGCTACTCTAAAACAGCATTCTCCAAAATCGAAAAGCGCCTATTATCGCAATCAATCTCCGCCTGTAAGCCATAAGGTAGGACGAACATCGGGCTGGTGTGACCAAAGTCCATGCGGGTGATGATCGGCAAATCAGTTAATCCCGCTTCATCGCGGACGACATCTAAAATGGCTTGGTCATATTTCTCGAAGTCTTCCACCGGAACTTGATGACCGCCAGGACGACCAAATAAGATTCCTGAAAGTTGATTTAGGATTCCCAGCGCGGCAAACGCGCGCAAGGTATAGCGCACAAACGCCGGGGGAGGCGCGTCTTCGGATGTTTCGATAAATAAAATCGCATCTTTCCAGTTTTCAGGAAACAATTCTGTGCCGCGCGTCCAGTCAAAGACCTCGAGGCAACCGCCAATCAGATGTCCACGATGGATGCCTTTGCCTTGCAAAAATTTCCAGCCTGTAGATGGATTCAATTTGCGCTTGATGTTTTGGTTATCAGGGTTTCCCCAATCGAGCATTTCAACTGTCCAATCTGCGCTCGGCTTGATCTCTCCAATGGCAGCGCTCGAAAACAGAGTCTTCCGCGCTGATTGAATGACATAAGGAAATATCCCGCCGTTCTCGGCAAACTCCACCATAACGCTCGGACCATAAAATGAAACCATCTCCGCCTTGTAACACATCAAATGGCTGATGGTTGTGTCGGAATAGCCCATAAAGATTTTGGGATTACTACGGATGACATCCAGATCAACATACGGCAACAGCCGAATCGAGTCGTCGCCGCCGATGGTGGCAATGACTCCTTTGATGGCTGGATCGGAAAACGCCTGCATGAGATCTTCAGCGCGGGCTTTGGGATTACGCGACAGCCAGCCCGCGTCTTTCAACGTGTTGGGCATTTCAACGACTTGCAGATCGAATTCCTTTTGCAACTGCTCCACGCCGATTTGATAGCGATGCGGAAAGACCGACGGTCCGCCCCACGAGAGGGAAACCGTCGCGATTTTATCGCCGGGGTTGAGTTTGGGAGGTTTGAGCATATTCCTTTGTTCCCCTCTCCCTTTGGGAGAGGGTAGGGGTGAGGGCTAAAACATCATCATCTGCGCTTTGGATTTTTCCAGCGGATCGCTGACGATCTGCTCTTCGAAGGTCTCACGCGTCAACACCGGCACCTCGACCAGCGCGCGCAACAGGCGGTATTTCATCAGCCGATACTGTTTCATGCGCGCCGAGAGCGCGGGGTCGCGTTGCGCTTTATAAGCGATCAGCGCCGCGCGCCCGCCGGGGATCACCATGATCGTCTGTTCGGGCGGGTAAGGCGTTTCCGACATGGCGCGCCCGATCAGCGCGGAGGCGAGCGTGTAAAAGACGTAATGGATTTGCCCATCCGCTTCCCATAAAAGATTTTTCTCGTCTTTGCGCGTGGAATAGTTCAAGCGCTTGCCCACGACTTCGATCATGGCGGTAATGGTATTCAGTTCATTGCGCCGCGCCGACGCGACATCCTCCGCGCGCAACTTCCACGCCGCGCCATCCTTCTCCGCGTACGAATTAAGTATGGAGTAGATCATCGCCTTCGACGGCGTGAGCAAACCCGGAAAGCGCGGATACAAATCATCTTCGATCTCAAGATAAATGCTGTCCGGGTTCTTTTGCAAAAAAGTGACGATGGCGACTTCCACGCGGTCTGCAAGCGACTCGTAGCGCCGAATTAATTCGGCGCTACCCCACAGTCCCGTATCCACATTCTCTCCGGTTGAGTAATGGATAAAGCGTTCATCCTCCGCCAGCGCGTTTTGAATCGCGGATTGCGTCGCGCGCAGCGCCTCGTCGAACTCCTGATCCTTTTGTTTGAGCGCATGTGATTCGGCGAGCGCGATCAATCCCGCCGCGTGCGCGTGCAAATAACTGGCGGGTTCGCCGCGTTCCATCAAATGCGAATGGATCGCCTCACGCGCGGCTTCAACGTTCGGTTCGTTTGTCTCGCGCTTCAAGTGTTCGCCGCGCGCCCAAACGATTTGAACCGGGTCTTCCTGCGTCCGCATGGCGAGCGATTTCAAATCGAAGCCCGCCGCGTTTGCCGCCGTCAACGCGGAGGTGAGAAACGACGGCTCGGGCTCCGGCAACAATCCAAGGAACGGAGTGCCAAGCGGCAACAACTCAAACAAATGCGCGAACGCGGCGTGCAACGCGGTCGCGTTCCATGCCCAATCATACCTTCGCCTTCGCAACGCGATCTTATACGGCTCGACGGCTTCGCGTCCCCACAGCCAGCCAGCCCACAATGCGGATAGAGTCCAAAAGGCTTGATTGGGACGCGGCAACGATCCAAGCGCCGCGGCGATGGGAATTTCCTTTTTGACCTCATGCGCCAAATCTTTGAGACGACCCTCGTAGACGCAGATTCCGCCGCCTTCGGGAATCTTTTTAGGCCACGCTTCAACGACTACGCTTGAACCTGTTTCTGTCCATAGACTTAATCCACGCTCGAGCTGAAGCCACAGGTTATGTTCGCGGAATTGATTGGGGATGGTCAGTTGTTTGGGTCTGAGTCTTTCGGATGGATAGCCCCATAAGGTGTTGCCCGCGTCGCACGCGACCAATATCAAGGCGCTCAACGCGCGCTTGCGTTCGGGCGTCAGATTCAAACCGTCGAGTTTATTGATCACCGTCGTGAGAAAATACAACGGGCGCGGCAGATAATGTTCGATGGCTTCTTCGGCGTAGACGCGGTCTTCGTCTTTCAACGCGGCGACCCTTTCGAAAGAGCGCGAACGATGCAGTCCATCGGTTGCGGCGATTTTCTTTGCGCGTTCCATATCCTGTTCGGTGACAACGCGTTCGCCGGAGTCCTCACAGTGCGGACAAGTGTATATGCGCGCGTACGGAGCGTCTTCGCCTTTGCGCCACAAAAAGGACTGCGCTTGAATCTCGCGTCCGCATTTTTCACAGGCTGTACGATATAACGCTTGTAAATGCGCGCCGAGTCTTTCCTCTCCCTTTTTAGCGATTTCCAATTCGGAGAGCGCGGCTTTGAAATCCGATTCAGAGGGGGGATTGGCGGACATCTCCAACAGGAAACGCGTGACCGGGTTGTTGACTGTCACCAATACGCGATAGCCGGCGCGCGCGGCTTCGAGAGTCAGGCGCGGGGCGAATCCGAATGGGTCGAGCAACCAGGACCCAGTCGACGCGTGAAGCGGGAGCCAGTGTGAGACGACTCCCTCTTCCAATGGAGGGATAAAGCGCGAAAGCGGGCCCGGATCCGCAGGGCTTAATCCTGGGATGTAAGGTTGGCGATCCATCTTGGGTTAAGTATACATCCCCCTGAATTTTTTGTAGCGCAAGATGCCATCTTGCGCTACGGGATTTGCCCCAGTGTTGGCGCGCACATGATGTTGTAGTATTCGAGTTCGGTCGCTTTGTTTTGTTCGGCGTAGGCGGCGGCTTCCTTGCCGAGGTTGCGGACGGCATCGAGATTTTCGCGGACTTGATAGGGCCAATAACGCGGGATGACCATGCGCGGATCGTCCACGTAGCCTTCGGGGAGATAAACGGGCCGCGCCGGGTCGGGTTGATCGGCGAGGGGAATCCAATTGAACATGATCGGTCCGCGCGGGTTAATGGTGAAGCCGAGGCGATAACCATATTGCCGCGCAAATTGCACGGGGCGGACGCCAAAACTTCCGCCGGGCCAGATGATGGCGATGGGCGTTTTGTTGAAATACGTTTGAAGATTCGTGATCGAGCCTTGCAGTTCGCTGGTGAGGAATTCGTCTGACGAGTCGTCGCTCATGTTGACGTTATGAACGACGCCGTGCGATTGATAATCCACCCAGCCTTCGTTGGAGAGCGCGACGTTTTCCTGCAGGAACGCGTCCTTGCCGCCGAAGGCGCTGATCCAGCCGTTGATCGCCTGCCAGCCCCATTGTTCGTGGTAGGGACGGAAATGTTCGTTGAAACTTTCGGCTTGGTGACGATCGTCCACGATGAGGACGACGGAGCGCGTGGGAATCTTCGCGTTGCGGTCAAGGAAATCCGCTAGTTGCGTCGCGTTGATGGCTTCGAAGCCCTGCTCTTTCATATCGTTCATAAGATGATTGAAGTCCTGCTTGCTGATGTCGTGCGCTTTGGTCGCCTGTTCCTGTGTGATGCCGTGGAACATGACGACCATGACGACGGTTCCGGGCGCGGCGTTGTTCGAGTTCCACTTGTCGTGGAGATATTGGCACACGTCTTGAATGTAGGTATGAGGCGTATCCAGTGAATTTAGACGCGCGGTTGTAAAGGTTGAGGGAAGCGCGGGCGGCGTACGAACCGCCGTCGGCGATGGCATTAGCGTTGCGGTGGGAACAGGCGTATCTGTAGGTTGGAGTTGCGCGAGCGCGGTTTCAAAAGCCTGGGTGTAGAGCGCGTTGACATCGGGAGTGGGGGAGGAGGTTGAGGGCGCGCAGGCGGTCAATAGTACGGCGAGCAGGCTGAGGCTTGTCTTGAGCGGCGCGAGCCGCGCCAGCGAAGGGTTGAGGGTGGTCATGCGCTGGATTCTACCTGAAATGGATCGGGGCGTTCATCAAAACCGCGTTTGCTCATTTTGAGTCGCGTCCTGAAACTTTAAGAATCTTTTAAGAACACTTCCAGACGCCTTTAAGAAGTTGCGAGTAGGATTAAGATGATATTAATCGGAGTAAAGGCTCGGAGATTAAGTTTTAAGTTTGGGTTGTGTGTCTATAAGGATCGAAAAACTAATTTTTAGTAGGAGGTTTTTCCCATGATGCGTTCGATTGTGCGATCAAGTTTACAGTATCGGTTTCTGGTGGTTGTAATCGCCGGAGTATTGATGCTCGCGGGCGTCTACCAGGTTCGTTCGATGCCTGTGGATGTCCTGCCTGAATTCTCCCCGCCTTACGTGGAAATTCAGACTGAAGCCCTCGGGCTTTCCGCCGAGGAAGTGGAACAGATGTTGACTGTTCCAATGGAACAGGACCTGCTTGCCGCAGTGCCGTGGCTGGATGTCATTCGCTCCAAATCCGTCCCTGGGTTGTCGTCGGTGGTTGTCCACTTCGAGCCTGGAACAGATATCTTCCGCGCCCGGCAATTGGTGGGTGAGCGTATCGCCCAGTCGGCAATTGGTTTGCCGCACGTATCGAAGCCGCCCATAATGATCCAACCGCTTTCCTCGGCAAGCCGGTTTATGATCGTTGGGCTTTCGTCGCAAGACATGTCGCTGGTTGATCTGTCTGTGCTCGCGCGCTGGACGATTGCCCCGCGCCTGATGGGCGTGCCGGGCGTGGCGCATGTGGCAGTCTGGGGTAATCGCGATCGGCAACTCCAGGTGCTGGTGGATCCGGAGCATTTGCAGGCTCAGGGCGTTACGCTTGGTCAAGTCGTCGAGACGACCGGTAACGCGCTGTGGGTTTCGCCATTGACATTTTTAGAGGCATCCTCGCCCGGTACCGGCGGGTTTATTGATACTCCCAATCAAAGACTCGGAGTCTGGCACGTCCTGCCCATTTCCTCAGCCGAAGAACTGGCACAGGTGCCTGTCGAGGGAACCGAGGGACTCCTGCTTAATGATGTAGCGACGGTAGTGGAAGACCATCAGCCGCTCATCGGCGACGCGGTCGTTAACGACAGTTCCAACCTGCTGCTTGTCGTCGAGAAACTTCCCGAAGTTAACACGTTGGAAGTGACGCGCGGCGTGGATGCCGCGCTTGCGGCGCTGCAACCCGGCCTGCCGGGCGTACAGTTTGACGCGACGCTGTTCCGCCCCGCGACCTTTATTGATATGGCGCTCGCCAATATTAGCCAGGCGCTGGTGATTGCGGCGCTGCTGATCGTCCTCGTCCTCGGCGTCTTTATGTATGGATGGCGGACCGCGCTGATCAGCATGCTGGCAATCCTGACCTCCCTGGCCGCGGCGTTGATGGTTCTTTACACACGCGGCGCGACCCTCAATTCGATGGTCCTGGCCGGGTTGGTGATCGCCCTCGGTCTTATCATTGACGAGGCGGTCGTGGACGTCGAAAATATCATGCGTCGTCTGCGCCAAAATCGCCAGGAGGGCGGTCTCAGGTCGGCTGAGAGCGTTATTCTGGCGGCCTCGGCTGAAATGCGAGGCGCCCTTTTCTTCGCCACGTTGATTACCTTGTTGGCGGCTTTCCCGCTGTTCTTCGTGGATGGGATGTTCGGC
>Ga0247727_10004611_pt1 | contig 29010 bp, 27 predicted proteins | sample WisWelCaveWW1625_FD_202498 | JGI IMG/M metagenome (GOLD analysis project Ga0247727, IMG submission 202498) | Biofilm microbial communities from Wishing Well Cave, Virginia, United States - WW16-25 | ecosystem: Environmental > Aquatic > Deep subsurface > Groundwater > Cave microbial mat | place...
CACGGACGTCGACGCCGATGCCGACGCGGACACCGATTCCGACACCGGGACGGGCTCCGACACCGGCGCGGGTTGCCCCGCGTTTGCCGATTGGGGAACCGGCGCGGGCGGCGGCTGGCGCGTGGGAGACGTCGTCACGAACCTCACGCTCCCCGGCAACGGTCCGGGCGACGACTCCTGGTCGATGGACGATTTCCGGTGCATGGCGCACGAGGAGGGCAACCCGGCACGGTTGCTGGTCCTCAACGTCCACTCGATGACTTGAGGCATCTGCATGGCTCAGGCGGGTCCTGAGCTCCCCGTGTGGTGGGAGACGTATCGCGAGGACGGAATCGTTCCCTTCGGCGTCTCGATCCAGGACACGATCGACGGCGCGCGGGAATACTGGGAGGGAACTCTCGGCGTGACGGACATGCCGTGGGCGGCCGATCAGATGTTCTCGACCGGCCAGTTCTTCCCCGGACCGATGGTCGGCACCCCCGCGTACATCTTCATCAACCTGGATACGATGATCATCGAGAACATCCAGGAAGGGTTCAGCGGCTCCGAGGAGAGTTTCTTCTAAGCTCCGCACGTAGCCCCTCTTCCCCCCCCCCGACTTTCTGGTTCATCCCCTTCCCACTCCACCAGTTCGCCTCGTCCGGCCCGGCCGCTGTCTCGCTTCGCTCGCGGCGTTGCTCCCGCCCGGTTATGTCCGTGCCTCCACGGCATCCAACGCATGGAGGAACTGCGATGGTGCGCGATACGGTCTGGCTTCTGGCGGCAGCGATGGCCTCGGGCGGGGGTTGCCTGACGGCGGGGAACGACGGCTTCTCGAGCGGCGGCGATGCGGACGTCGACACCGACGCCGACTCTGACGCCGACACGGACTCCGGTACGGGTTCGGACACCGGGTCCGAGGTCGTCTGCCCGCCGTACCCCGAAGGCGCGATGGGGTTCGAGGTCGGACAGATCGTCCAGAACTTCACGCTTCCCGGCGACGGTCCGGAGGATCTGTGGTCGATGGAGGACTTCTGGTGCATGGCGCACCAGGAAGAAAACCCGGCGACCGTTCTGCTCATCAACATCCACTCGCTGACTTGAGGCACGTGCCTGACTTCGGCGGCGCCGGAGCTCGAGCAGCTTTTCCAGAGGGACGCAGAGCGTGGACTCGCGGTTCTGTCGACGCTGATCAACGACAGCGGCGGGGGACCAGGCAGTTACGACGTTGCCCGCGCCCACTACGAGGACGAGATGGGCGTGACGCACCCGTGGGCTGCCGATATCGGCTTCGCCACCATGAGCCAGTTCTTCGCGGGGCAGCCGAGCGTGGGGACTCCGGGGTACATCGTGATCGACCTGGCGACGATGCAGGTCGTGGACAAACAGGAGGGGATGTCGGACACGCCCGGTCTCTACTCCTCCTACCTCCGGTAGTCCGACCGTCGTAGATTCGGGCGGCCTTGCGCCGCCTCGTCCCTTCCCTCTGCACGACTCTCTGCGCCCCGATCGCCCTGGCGGACGAGCCATCGCCGCTCACGCTGCACTGCGAGCTCGACGGGCCGGAGTGCGACGCCGTCGCAGCCGACCTCGAGGAAAGACTGCGCGGGGAATCGCGCCGCGTGGTCCGGGGCGGCGACGCGTTTCCCGCGGCGCGGGTGACTCCGGACGGCCGCGCCGTTCACGTGACGGTCGTTGCCGCCGGGCGGCCGCCCGTCGAGTCCGACGTTCTCGAGGATGCTGGCGTCGTCGAGCCGTGGCGCATCGCGCTGACAGTCGAGCAGCTCCTCGGCAGGGCGGAGGCGCCGGCTGCGGCGCTCGAAGACCCGAACCCTCGCCCCGAGCCGCCGGCTTCGCCCGGCACGCTCTTCTTCGGCCTTGCGGGCGGGGCGCGAGGCGACCTGATCGACGGCGCCCTCGCGCCCGCGTGGCAGGGGGGACTCGTCGCCGGCTGGCAACCCGGCGGGACGGTCGTCGCGCGCATACGTGCGTACGGCGAGCTGCTCTTCGCGGGCCCCTGGGCGACCGAAGCGTTCGGCGTGGCGGCGGGCCCAGGGCTCCTGGTCGTCGAGCGTCCGTCGCTGCGCATCGACGTCGTACTCGAGGGGTTCGCCCGGATCATGCGCGCGCGCTACCGGTCCGAAGACGATCCGTCCTGCTCCGGGGAGGTTTTCGGAAACGACCTCGAAGCCGGCGGCGGCCTGTGGGCCGACCTGCTCTTCTTCGACTGGTCCCTGCGTCCTTTCGTCGCGGCCGGGGTCGAGGCGTTCGCGCGGCGTAACCCGGACGTGACCTGCGACGCCCTGGATCCGCCGCTCGTAGCCCCGTCGATCCAGGTCGGGCTCGTATATCATCCATCGTAGGAGGTCTTGCCATGGTCCGCTTCGCCGCGTTCTTCGCTCTCGCTTTCCTCGCCGTCGGCTGCACCTGCGGCGGCGGCCGGACCGCCGGCGACGGATCGGACGCGGACACCGACACCGACACCGATGCCGACACCGACACGGACGCGGACACCGACACGGACGCGGACACCGACACGGATGCCGACACAGACACGGATGCCGACACCGACACGGACACGGATTCCGATACGGAAACTGGCACGGGCACGGGCACGGGCACGGACACGGATACCGGAACCGGCACCGGAACCGATACCGATACCGACACCGGAACCGATACCGGAACCGATACCGGATCCGACACCGGATCCGACACCGGAACCGATACCGGAACCGGAACCGGAACCGGAACCGGCACCGGAACCGGAACCGGAACCGGAACCGATACCGGAACCGGCACCGGCACCGGCACCGGAGTCGACGACGTCGGCTGTTCGGACGGCGAGCGCGAAGGCTTCATGGACGACGTCGCCTACCCCGACATCGCCGGCTGCTCGGGAGGCTGGGACGTCGCCGGCTGCTACGTCTACGAGGCGCCCGCGTGCGGCCGCGTGGCCGGCGACGATTCGGCGGATCCCGACGGCGTGGGCTGCAACGTCGAGGACCTCTGCTCGGCCGCGTGGCACGTCTGCGACAGCGAAGGCGACGTCGGCGGACATTCGGCCGACGGGTGCGCGGGCGCCGGCGACGCCGTGGCCTCCTTCTTCGTCACGCGTCAGAGCGGTCCGGGCTGCGGCGAGTGCGCGACCGGCGCGACCCCGGGGTGCACGGGCGGCGGCTGCGGGGGCGACTGTGAGCCGAACGCCGACACGACGAACGATCTGTTCGGCTGCGGAACCCTCGGCGACGCGCCGATCGGCGCCGCGAGCTGCGGCGTCCTCGACCGCTTCAGCCAGAACGCGTGCAGCGCGCTCGGCGCGCCCTGGTCCTGCGACGACGGCGGGGCCGGAGAAGACGAGGCCCTGGTCGTGGTCAAGAACGGTCCCGACGGCGGCGGCGTGGTCTGCTGCAGGGACTGACTACCCGTCCAGCTTCGCCTCGATCTCGTCCACGACTGCCTCGACGCCCTGGTCCGACGTATCCACGACGTGCGTCGCGCTCCGGTAGAGGTCGTCGCGGTCGTCCAGGAGCCGCCGCAGCCGCTCCATCGCCAGCGGGTCGTTGGCCATCGGGCGGTGATCGCCCTGTTCGACGACGCGCTGCCAGTGCACCTCCGGGCGCGCGCGAAGCCAGACCGTCACGGCGTGCGTTCGCAGCAGCTCGAGCGTTGCGGGATCGGTGACGACGCCCCCGCCCGTCGCGACGACCGCGCGCGGGGCGCTCGCCAGCACGCGCAGAAGGGCCTCTCGTTCGAGCGTCCGGTAGGTCGCCTCGCCGTGGATCTCCCAGATCTCGCGCAGTGACAGCCCGGCCGCGTCCTCGACGCGCGAGTCGAGCTCGATGAAAGGCAGCGCGAGACGGGCTGCCAGCGCTCTTCCGACGGTCGTCTTCCCGGCGCCGCGCAGACCGAGCATCGCGACGACCCCGGCCCGGCGGCTCAGAAGGGCCGCGGCCGTCGTCTGCAGGGCGGCTGCGATCTCCGCGAGGCTCCGGACGGAGGGGTTCCCCCGGCCCGCCTCGACCTGAGCCAGGAAGCGCTCCGAGATGCCGGACCTCGCTCCCAGCTCCTTGCGACTCCAGCCCTTTTCCTCTCTGAGGGTCCGGACCCGGAGGCCGAGGCTGACGAGCACCTGCTCCATGAGTAATGCACGTTAGTGCATGTTTTTTTGTCTTGCAAGAACTAAAGTGCTGATTCATGATACCTCCATCACATGACGGACTTCGAGACTCATCCGGACCGCTACGTCCACTGGCAGCTCCACGTCGACGGGCCGATCGCGCGCCTGCTGATGGACGTGAAGGAGGACCGGCCGCACCGGGAGGGATACCGGCTCAAGCTCAACAGCTACGACCTCGGCGTCGACATCGAGCTGGCCGACGCCGTGCAGCGGCTGCGCTTCGAGCACCCGCAGGTGAAGGTCGTCGTCCTGTCGTCCGCCAACCCGCGGATCTTCTGCGCCGGGGCGAACATCCTGATGCTCGGCTCGTCCACGCACGGCTTCAAGGTCAACTTCTGCAAGTTCACGAACGACACGCGCTGCTCCATCGAGAACGCGAGCGCCCACTCGGGCCAGCGCTGGATCGCGGCGCTCAACGGCACGGCGTCGGGCGGCGGTTACGAGCTGGCGATTTCCTGTGACGAGATTCACCTCGTCGACGACGGCAACTCGGCCGTGTCGTTGCCGGAGGTTCCGCTCCTGGGCGTCCTTCCCGGCACGGGAGGCCTGACGCGCCTGGTCGACAAGCGCAAGATCCGCCGCGACCTCGCCGACTGCTTCTCGACCCTCGCCGAAGGCTGCAAGGCAAAGAAGGCGAAGGAGTGGAAGCTGATCGACGCTTTTCATCCGCGCAGCAAGTTCGATCACGCGATTGCGGAGCGCGCGACGGCCCTCGCGAAGGTGCCGGCTCCTCGAGATGCGGCCAGGGGGATCCGGCTGACGCCCCTCGCGCCCGAGGTCTCGGCCGACCGGCTCGCGTACCGGCACGTGACCGTCGCCATCGACTCCGGACGCCGCGTCGCGCAGATCGAGATCCGCGGGCCGCAGGAGCAAGCGCCCCGATCGATCGACGACGTCCACGCCCTCGGCTCCGACTTCTGGACCCTGCGGGCCTTCCGCGAGCTCGACGACGCGCTGTGCCGCCTCCGCCTCGATTTCCCCGAGATCGGGCTCGTGCTCTTCAGGACGAAGGGCGACGTGGATCGGACGATCGCCTTCGACCGGTTCCTCGCCGAGAACCGGGCCGACTGGCTGGTCGGCGAGATCGTGCACTTCGTGGCGAGGACCTTGCGGCGCCTCGACGGCACGGCCAAGAGCCTGTTCGCAATCGTCGAGCCCGGCAGCGCGTTCGCGGGGAGCCTGCTCGAGGTCGCGCTCGCCTGCGATCGCATCTACGCGCTCAGCGACGCATCCCGCCCGGTCCACCTCGCCGTCGGAGCGACGAACGGGGGCGCGCTGCCGATGGGCAACGGACTGACGCGCCTGCAGTCCCGCTTCCTCGCCGACCCCGCGCACGCGGCGAAGCTCGCGGCCGAGCAGCCGAAGCTCGACGCCGCCGCGTCGCTCGGCGCCGGCCTCGTGACCGCGGCGCCCGACGAGATCGACTGGGACGACGAGGTCCGCGTCGCCATCGAGGAACGACTCTCGCTGTCGCCCGACGCGCTCACCGGCATGGAGGCCTCGCTGCGCTTCGCGGGACCCGAGACCCTCGACACCAAGATCTACGGCCGCCTGTCCGCTTGGCAGAACTGGATCTTCATCCGCCCGAACGCGACCGGCGAGCACGGCGCCCTCAAGCTCTACGGCCAGCCCGACCGCCCCAAGTTCGACTGGAAGCGCACATGATCCGGGGTCACTCTCCCGGGTCGCAACTACCCGGAATGAAACGGTTCCCCAGGCTTCACGACCACAGATCCGGAGTGTGAGCTCATGGCCATCGACCTCGAAGCAAAGATCCCAAACAACGTCGATCTGAAGAACGACCCGAAGCTGCAGCGGGCGCTCGAGCACTGGCAGCCGAAGTACCTCGAGTGGTGGATGGACATGGGTCCGTCGGATTTCTACAACCACGACATCTACCTGCGGACCGCCGTCGGCGTCGGGAAGGGCGGCTGGGCGAACTTCGGACACGTGAAGATGCCCGACTACCGCTGGGGAATCTTCCTCGCCGAGGGAGAGGCCGATCGCAAGATCCATTTCGGCGATCCGGTCGGCGATCCCGTCTGGCAGCAGGTGCCCGGCGAGCTTCGCAACCGCCTGCGCCGCCTCATCGTCACGCAGGGTGACACCGAGCCGGCCTCCGTCGAGCAGCAGCGCCTCCTCGGGCACACGGCGCCGTCGCTCATCGACCTGCGCAACCTCTTCCAGGTGAACGTCGAGGAGGGCCGCCACCTCTGGGCGATGGTGTACCTGCTCCAGAAGTACTTCGGCTCCGACGGCCGCGACGAGGCCGAGGATCTCCTGCGCCGCCGCAGCGGCAACCCCGACAACCCGCGCATCCTGCAGGCGTTCAACAAGCCCGTCGAGGACTGGCTGACGTTCTTCTGCTTCACGACGTTCACGGACCGCGACGGCAAGTACCAGCTCGCGGCCCTCGCGGAGAGCGGCTTCGATCCGCTCGCCCGCACCACGCAGTTCATGCTGACCGAGGAGGCGCACCACCTCTCGGTCGGTGAGAACGGCGTCGGCCGCGTCGTGCAGCGCACGGCGGAACTGATGAAGGAGGGCACGGACCCGCGCGCCGTCGGCGCCATGCCGCTCGAGATCATCCAGAAGTTCGTCAACGACTGGTCCACCTCCAGCTACGACCTCTTCGGCGGCGAGGACTCGTCCAACGCGGCCGAGGCGTTCGCCTGCGGCCTCAAGGGGCGCTACCGCGAGGGCGACGGCATCTACAAGGACCCGCAGGCGTTGAACCAGACGTACTCGATGCAGGTGGAGGAAGGCGGCAAGCTCGTCACCGCGGAGATCCCGCTGCGCCGCGCGATGAACGCCCTGCTCCTCGACGCCTACCACGCGGACGGCCTGCGGATCGTCGACCGGTGGAACCGGATCCTCGTCCGCCACGGGATCGAGACGAAGATCACGATCCCGAGCTTGCGCTTCAACCGGCAGATCGGCGTCCACGCCGGCAAGTGCTACGACCCCGCGGGCCAACCGATTCCGAAGGACGAGTGGGAGCGCAACCGATCCACCTGGTTCCCGACGGCGGACGAGCACGCCTACGTCCGCAGTTGCATGATCAAGGTCGACGAGCAGGGAAAGTTCGCGAACTGGATCGCCCCGCCTGCGAGCGGCATCAACAACGAGCCCGTCGATTTCGAGTACGTGAAGCTCCACTAGACGAGATCGCCCCATGGAAGAAGGAAAGCGGCTCGTCTACGTCTGCGAGGGTGGGGATTGCTCGGAGAAGGGCTCCGTCGAGCTGCACGCGGAGCTCAAGGGGATGCTCGAGGAGAAGGACGGCGCCGGCGTCAACCGCCTGCGCAAGTACCCCTGCTTCGGCGGCTGCGAGCACGGGATCAACGTCGTGCTCTTCCCCGACCGCGTCTTCTACAGCCGGGTGAAGACCGGCGACCTCCCCGCGATCGTCGATCACCTCTGCGCCGGCGGACCCCACGTCGAGCGCCTGACAGGCAAGGTCGCCAAGGACGTCGAGCAGATCACCTGGGACCTGCTCGACACCGGATTCTGATCACTCCCCGAGGACGTGGACGACGATCTCCCGCCGGTGGCGACCGGTCCGGTGCTCCCAGACGTAGATCGCCTGCCACGTCCCGAGCGCGAGCCTTCCCTCGACGATCGGGATCTGCTCCGAGGTCTTCGTCAGCGCCGCCTTCACGTGCGCGGGCATGTCGTCTGGACCTTCCGCCACGTGCGTGAAGAGACGGTCGCCGTCCGGGACGAGTCTCCCGAAGAACGCCTCGAGGTCCGCCAGGACCGCCGGGTCCGCGTTCTCCTGGATCACGAGGCTCGCGGACGTGTGGCGGATGAAGATCGTGCAGAGGCCCTGACGGACGTCTGCCGATCGGACGACCCGGACGACGTCGTCCGTCACGTCGGTCAGGCCCCGCCGCGTGGCGACCGTCACGACCTCGGAGTGCTGTCGCACGGCGGGCATTGTAGAGGATAGGCTGGAGACCCGTGGCGCTCCTGCTCACCCGCCCACCCGATGCGCCTCCCGAACGGCTGGACGAGTGCCTCGCCGCCGGCGGCTACGAGGGCCTGAGGAAGGCGCGCGAGATCGGCCCCGACGAGGTGATCCGGCTCGTCGGCGAGGCGGACCTGCGCGGCCGCGGCGGCGCGGGCTTTCCCGCCGCGAAGAAGTGGGCGCTCGCGCGGGCCGCACAGGGCGCACCGAAGTACGTGGTCGCCAACGGCGGCGAGCACGAGCCCGGCAGCCGAAAGGATCGGTTTCTGGTCGCGATGTACCCGCACCGCGTCCTCGAGGGCGTCGCCGTCTGCGCGCACGCGACGGGCGCGACAGTCGCGTACCTCTACCTCATCGAGGACATGGCCGACGCGATCGAGAGTGCGAAGACGGCGATCGAGGAGGCGCAAGCGAAGGCGCTGCTCGGCGACCTCGAGGTCCACGTCGCGCTCGCCCCCACGACCTACGTTGCGGGCGAGGAGACCGCCGCCCTCGAGGTGATCGAAGGGAAGAAAGCCTGGCCGCGCCGCAAGCCGCCGTACCCGGGCCAGGCCGGGCTCTTCGGAAAGCCGACGACCGTCACGAACGTCGAGACGCTCGCCTGGGCGGCGGGCATCGTGCGCGGCGGGGCGGACTGGTGGGGGCCAGGTGCGATGCTGGCGACGCTCGGGAACGACGTCGTCCGCCCCGGCGTGTACGAGGTCCCGCTCGGGACGACGTTCCGGGCGCTCATCGAGGGCTGCGGGGAGGGCGCCGCCGGCGGCCGCCCCGTCCGCGCGATCCTCCCGGCCCTCTCGTCCGCGTTCCTGCCCGCCTCGGCCCTCGACCTGCCCATGACGAACGCCGCCGTGAAAGCCGCCGGCTCCAATCTCGGCTGCGGCGGCGTCTCGATCCTCGAAGACGGCTCGTGCGTCGTCGAGCGCCTCGTCGAGATCTCGCAGTTCTTCAAGCGCGAGCAATGCGGCCAGTGCCCGCCGTGCCGGATGGAGACCAGCACCCTCGCCGCGGTCCTCGAGAAGCTGGCGGCCGGAGCGCCGGGCGATTACGAGACCCAGATCGAGAAGATCACGTCTTTCACGCGCGGCAAAGGCAACTGCAGCCTCATCGAGATGGCCGCCGCCCCCGTGCTGTCGGCCCTGCGCCACTTCCCCGAGGACTTCGCGGCGCACGCCATGACGGGGCGGTGCGGGGGCAGCGCAACGTCTACCTGACCGCGCAAGTTCGCGTCGTAGGGTGGCAGTACGTGTCTGGCGGACAGTCGGCGTGGTCTCGGCACCGCTGTCCCGCCGGCGTCGGTGCCGGTGGCGGGTGGCGCACGAAACACGAGGCGCTCACGTGGAGCGAGGAGCCACGGTCCAGGTCGTCGAACAGTAGGAGGATCAGAGGCCTCGGGTTTTCGCGCACCCCTTCGTCCCGAATCAGGAGCAAGTCACAACCCTGTCTCGCCGCGTCGATCACCGCGTGGCGCACCGCTTCCCGGTAGCCTTGGCCGTCCGTACCGATGCTGCCGACCTCGAGGAACTCCTGGGCAGGCGGCGGCGCCCAGGTAATGAGGACGCTCGAAGGTGCCCGCGGCTGCATGCGGTAGGGGCGCGTTTGCGCGAAGTGAGAGTTGTAGCAACCCGAGAAGAGGATCACGACGAAGAGGGCGTTCCGCACGACGCTGCAATCCACACTGATCGGTTCCAGACCGGTCCACAACCCGGGTACTCGCCGGACCGATTCCTCCGGTTGGTTGTGTGAGATGGTTCATGCATCATAGCTTCACGATGCGAACCACCGTGGGGGTGGCCGACCACCTCCTCCTGCGCGCGAAGCAACTCGCGGCGGCGAGGCGGACCACGCTGACGGCCGTTCTCGAAGACAGCCTGCGCATGTACCTCGACTCGGAGGCGCAGGATCCGAGGTGGCGGAGCGGTCGGTTCCGGTTGCCCGTCGCCGACGGGGGGAAGCCGGCCCCGGGGATCGACCTCACCGACACGAGCGCGCTCCTCGAGGTCCCGTGATCCTCTTCGACGTGAACGTCCTCCTCCCGGCCTGCATGCCGCGCGCACCCTCCCACCTGCGGTGCCGCCCGCTCGTCGAGGAGATCGCGAACGGGCTGCGCCGGAGAAACGTGCTCGCGACTTCGTGAGGTTCGTTCGAACCGCGGTCAGCGCATCCGGCGCCGCCGCGTGAGCCAGGCTAGCCAAAGCGGGTGCTCGGGGGAGACATCCGCGTGCTAGAGTTCACGCCGATGCATGTGCGCAAGGAGTTGCTGTGGGACTACGAGGTGCCCGCGGATCCCGAAGCGGACGAGGCGTTCCTCGCCCTCTACGTGGGTCGCGTTCTCGATCGCGGGACCGCACAGGACGTGAGGGACCTCGGGCTCCCGTTGATCCGTCGTTTCCTCGATGTCGCGCCCGTACGCCGGGAGGTCCTTTCTTTCTGGCACTGGTGGCTGGACCGAACGGAAGGTCGTCATGGAGATCTTGACGGACGCACAGCGGAAGTTCCTGCGGGCGGCCGCGACGGTCGAGCCCCTTCGATCTAGCTTCTTCCTCACGGGAGGGACCGCGCTCGCCGCGTACTTCCTCCATCATCGCCTGTCCGAGGATCTGGACCTCTTCACTCAGACGCCGCGCGCCGTGCCTCTGGCAGTCGCCGCGCTACCGGACGCCGCGGCCGCGGCGGGCTTCGGGGTCGAGGTCGTCCGAGGCTTTCCGACTTTCGCTGAGCTCCGAGTGACCGGGCACGGGGAAACGCTCAAGATCGATCTCGCCGAGGACGCGCCTTTTCGGCTGTCGGCGACCCGCCCCGGCGCCGCCGAGGGTCTGGCGCTCGACAGCCTCGAGGACATCTCCGCGAACAAGCTCTCGGCGCTCTTCGATCGCGCGACGCCGAAGGACTTCGTGGACGTTTTTCTTCTCGCCTCGGACGTGAAGCCACTTGACGAACTCGTCGAGCAAGCGCGACAGAAACACCTGGGGATGGACGACTACTGGCTCGCCTCCGCGTTCGCGCGCGCCCGCAACGTTCGGGTTCTTCCCCGGATGATTCGTCCGGTGGACCTGGAGGAGCTTCGTGCGTTCTTCCTCGCGGAAGCAGCGCGCCGGATGGCTGCGGTGACCGGCTAGGTCCGGAGCGGTGGATCCTCCAGGAGCTCGGCGCGCCGGCTCCGGTTCCTACGCGCAGTCGGGGTCGGCTTCGTCGACGAGACCGTCGCAGTCGTCGTCGAGGCCCGCGCAGGTCTCGTCGGACGGAAGGACGTCGCCGGAGCATTCAGAGTCCCAGGTGCCGCCCGTGCAGATCTCGGTCCCGGCGATGCATGTCCCGACGCCGTCGCTGCCGTTCGGTCCCGAATAGCAAGGGCGAGTCGATTCGTCGTGCACCTCGGGATCGCGGTCGTCGCAATCGTACGGCCCGTATTCGAGGGGCCCACTGCAAAGGTCCGTTCCAGCGGCGTAGCCATCGCGGTCTGCATCCAGGCATTTCCCGTAGTACTCCCTGTCGCAGTTGACGTACACGGAGCATGTTTGGGACTCGTCGCAGTACCAGCAGCAGGGGAAGGTCCCCGGTGGGCAGCAGAGGCGTTCGCATTCCGGTGTGTCCTCGCACGCCGCCCCACCGGTTTGCGCGTCGCAATCCGTATCTGTGTCACTGTCCACATCCGTGTCGCTGTCCGCATCCGCGTCGCTGTCCAAATCCCCGTGGACCTCTCGCGTCGTCGGGCAGCCAGACAGCACATGACAGCCCCCCAGCGCAAGCCACCAAACCCCGCGCGAACCCGCAGCTCCAACCCTCATCCCCATCGACCCCGCCCCCATCCCGGTTACCCGCGCGCCCCCCTGCGCCGCTGCGTCACCGCCAGCACGACCGCGAAGAACGCGAAGATCCCCGCGCTCGGTACAGGCCCCGCAACGTGGCAGCCGCAGCCGCAGCCGCCTGTCTCGCCGTACCCCGGTCCGCCGCCCCACATTCCGCCGTCGTGGCCGCCGCCGCCGGCGTCCTCCTCGGGGCCGGCGTCGCCGGGGCCGTCGCCGCCGCAGGCGTCGGGCGCGTCGTCGCAGGGGTCGTTCGGGTCCGTCTCCCCCTCGTCCTCTTCGCCGTCGTGATCCGCGTCTTCCGTACCGTCTGGCAGCCCCCCGCCGTCCGTGTCGTCGTTGTCGGGGTTCGTCGTCGTCGTGGGATCGGCGTCCGGCACGAACGATCCGGCGTCGCGGTCCGTGTCCGGGCCCGGGTCGGTCACGCCGGCCTCGGTCCCGTCCTTGATCCCGTCGTCGTCGGAGTCGTCGTCGCGTGCGTCGATGGCGCCGTCGTCGTCCGAGTCGTTCAGGCCGTCATCGCCGTCCTCGACACCGTCGTCGTCCGTGTCCGCGTCGTTCGGGTCCGCCTCGTCGTCATCGAGCACGCCGTCGTGGTCGGCGTCCTCCTCGCCGTCGAGGGCGCCGTCGTCGTCGCTGTCGGAGTCGAGCGGGTCCGTCGGGTTCTCGGCGTTCAGCTCGAGGCCGTCGGACAGCCCGTCGCCGTCCGTGTCCGGGTCGTTCGGGTCGGTCTCCGTCAGGTCGAGCGCGCCGTCGTGGTTCGCGTCCTCTTCCCCGTCGGTGAGCCCGTCGTCGTCGCTGTCGGCGTCGAGCGGATCCGTGGGGTTGCCGCCGTTGACCTCGGTCCCGTCGGTCAGTTCGTCGTCGTCCGAGTCCGCGTCGTTCGGATCGGTCTCGCCCTCGTCCTGCATCCCGTCGTGATCCGCGTCCTCTTCCCCGTCGAGCAACCCGTCGTCGTCCGAGTCCTCGTCGACCGGGTCCGTCGGGTTGTCGCCGTTGACCTCGGTCCCGTCGAGCAGGCCGTCGTCGTCCGAGTCGGGGTCCAGCATGTCGGTCGGTCCGCCGAGCTCCTCGCCGTCCGACAGGCCGTCGTCGTCGCTGTCCGCGTCGAACGGGTCGCTGCCGATCTCGCCTTCCGTGCACCCGTCGATCCCGTCCGCGTCCTCGTCGGCGACGTAGAAGTCGCACCCGACGATCACCGCGACGATCTCGGCGTCGGTCGCGCCGAAGCCCCAGGTGTCCATGATCGTGCCGTCGCCGATCCCGAGGCCCGTCTGCGTCGAGTAGTACCACTCGTGCGGATAGGTCGGGACCGCGTCGTTGCAGGCGCCCGGCAGGTCCGTGTCGTTCGCGGCGTGCCCGCCCGGCAGGTTCGTGTTGCCGTCCGGCACGGCGTCGCCGTCGAGGTTCGTGTCGTCGTAGAAGTTGTCGATCGGGACGGCGATGTCATCCACGTCCGGGTCCACCCCCCAGATCCGCACGCCGCAGGTCCCGCCGACGTCGATCCCGCAGATCTTGTCGTCGTTCATCTGGTACTGGCAGCTCGCGTACTCGATGTCGCTGACGGGGAAGTGCGTCTCGGCGATCACGAGCTGGATCCGCGCGGTGTAGACGCCTTCGGGGAGCGCGTCCCCGTTCTTGTCGAGCCCGTCCCAGGGGATCCGGTTCGAGCCGACGACGGCGTTGCCGGTCAGGAGCCGATCCACAGACGAGTCGTAGATGCCGTCGGCGCCGGCCGCGCCGCCCGCCGTGTTCCAGGTGTCGATCACGATCCGGTAGGTCCCGGCCATGTTCGACTCGAAGACGAAGTCGCCGTCCGTCTGCACGGCGTTCAAGACGTTGAGTCCGACGTCCGTCTCGAACCGCGGCATCTCCCGCACGTCCGCGTCCGGGTCCGCGGGGTCGTAGATGTGCGGCGCGAGCGTCGGTCCCTCCGCGATGGACGGGATGCCCAGGTAGATCTCGTACTCGGGCCGGGCGGTCGCGACGAGGATTCCGCCGACGACGATCTCGTGGCTCTGCGAAGGAAACTCGCGCACGCCGACGCGGTTCGCGAGGATGTTGTACCGGAAGCCCGCAACGTCAGCGAGCTGGATGCGGAACGTGTAGTCGCCGTTCACTCCGGCCGGCACGTACACGTAGAAGCTCGAGTTAGCCGGGTTCACGTAGAACCCGTGGGCGGTCAGCGACCAGGCGTCGGTGTGCACGCGGCCCCCCGCGACGGCGGCGTCGCCGGCGTCCAGCACCGTCACGTCGAAGAATCGCGTGTTCTGGCCGTTGGTCCCCGGATTGAACGACTCGTCCTGGCCGGCGAAGTCCACGGTCCAGTTTCCTTCCTCCAGATCTGCGACGCCCCCGGGCAGATCACCGGGGAGGACGAAGAAGCCGGAAAGCGCCATCCCGAGATCGCCCACGGCGTCGCAGAAGCCCTTCGCGCCCGTGACGTCGAGGTCGTATTCCACTCCGGACGGCGACTTCACGATGATCTCGTTCGCGTCGCGCGTTGCCCCCACGGGGCGGATGCCCGTCGTCCCGCCGTTGTCGCTCGAGCAGATCCGGATCTGCTCGGTCGTGTCCAGGATCTCCACGGAGATCTCGTCGACCGCCTCCGATGACCCGTAGTTCCCCTGATCGAGCCCCTGGTTGGCTCCGAGGTTGACCGACCCCTCGCCGTGGGCCGTCAGGGGAAGGAGAGCCACGAGAAATCCCGCACCAAGCCCAGCGAGTCGCATGGTCCGCCTCCGCGACAAAGGTTCACCGGCAGTGTACCGCACCTTGCGCTCGTCGGGGGGACGCTCCATGCTGCGCGCGTGATCGCCCCCGCCGAGATCGAAACCCGGATCAAGTCGGCGCTGCCCGACGCCCTCGTCCGCGTCAAGGACCTGACCGGCACGATGGACCACTACGAGGTGGAGATCGTCTCGACCGGCTTCGCCGGAAAGAACCTCGTCGCGCGGCACCGCCTCGTCTACGCGGCGCTCGCCGAGGAGATGAAGGGTCCGATCCACGCGCTCACCCTGAAGGTGCGCACCCCGGAGGAGAAATGACCGACGACGTCCAGAAGACCATCGACGAAGCCGTGAAGGGCAACAAGGTCGTGCTGTACATGAAGGGCACCCCGTCGATGCCGCAGTGCGGGTTCTCCGCGGCGGTCGTCGCGTGTCTGAAGGAAGTCGGCGAGCCGTTCCACTCGGTCAACGTCCTGGCCGACCCCGCGGTCCGCGACGGCATCAAGCGCTACTCGAACTGGCCGACGATCCCGCAGCTCTTCGTGCGCGGGGAGCTCGTGGGCGGCGCGGACATCGTTCGCGAGATGCACGCGAAGGGCGAGCTGGCGGCGCACATCAAGGGCTAGCCCGCATCGCCCGTCCGAACGTGTTGCTCACGTCGTCGTAGCGCCGGATCCGATCGACCCGGCCGCCACCCTTCGTTCGTTTCTGCAGGCGAACGACGTCCCCGTCCTCGCACAGGCCCACCCGGACACGGAACCCCGGACGCCCGCAGCCTCGGCGGCGCCGGACGACCTCCTCCATCGCGGGCGCGCTGCCGGGCTGCAGGTCGCGGTAGACGACCACCTTCTGCTCGTCAACGAGGCACCCCTCGGGCGAGCCTTCCGGGTGCGCCTTCGCGTTCCAGAGCAAGAGCAGGTCCGCCCGTTCGAGCGCCGACCGAGTCCAGCGCAGCACGCTGGGCAAGGGCTCGGCGTCCGTCTCCATGCCGCCGTCCGCTGCGAGCAGCAGCTCCCCGGTCGAGTCGCGGATCTCCAGCCGCCTTCCCTCGAAACGAATCCGCTCCCGGCCGTGTCGCGCGGAGACGTCCAGGTCGACGCTGCGCGCCGGCGCCCCCGCCGGCGGAGGCTCGAGCGCGACGCGCGGACGCGTGCACGCCTCCTCCCCCGTACGCGACGCGCGCGAGGGCCGCTCCCTCGGCCCGCCGCATGCAGCGACGAGTACCATGACCGCGAGCCCACGCATCATCCTCCAGGCCCCTTCCCGACCGTGCCCGCCGAGCGTACCCGATTCAGCGCGAGGACACGCGGACCAGGATTCGCTCGGTCACGAGTCCGTCCGTCCGCCGCCGCACGCCGAGGAGCGCAGCCGCACCGTCGTCGGTCCAGGCGGGGCCGCTGCCGTCGAGAAGCTCGTCCACGCTCGCGATCGCGCGGCCGTCGACGAAGAGAATCCACGCGCCGGTCCGCGCGACCCACGCCGCGCCGGCCGAGCCCTGGGCCGGTCCCCCGGTGAAGACGACGCCGGCCGATCCGACGGCCTCGTACGGACCGAAGGTCCGATCGCCGACGACGACGTCGTAGCGTGCGTCCCCGTCCACGCGTGTGCGAACGACGTACGCCCGCCGCCCGTCCGCAGCCACCCGCAAGGACCCCGGGACGACGTCCTCGTGCGCGCCGGCGGGATTGCCGTCGACCACGACGGCCACGCCCTCCGACGCCTCGTCGACCCACGCCAGATGCGCGCCGTCCGCGCCGATCGTCAGATCGCGCGGCGAGCGCAGGCGGACGTCGGATCGGGCGCCGTCGCGGACGAGGATCGGGTTGCCGTCCACGTCTCGGCCGAAGAACGCATGATGGCCCGCGGCCTCGACGAAGCTCTCCGCGGCGACGGACCCGAGCCGAAGGGCCTCGCGCGCGCCCACCCGCAGCGACAGCCCCTCGGATTCCTGCACCGCGTGGATCGGCCGACCCTGCGCGTCGAAGCCGAATGGCTCGATCCGGATCCCGCGGGAGACGATGCGGCCGTCGATCAGGAGTCGCTCCTGCCGGAGGGTCGGCGTGACGAGCATCAGCCGGGAGCCGTCCGCACTCCAGCGCAGGCGCCCGGTCCATCCGTCCCCTTCGAGTCGCCGCCCGTCCAGCCAGACCCTCGACGCGTGTCCGACGACGAGGACCCGCCCGCGGGGGCCCTTGTGCAGCACGACGACCGGTGTCGGCCCGACGGAGAAGGACCGCGCGGCGCCGGAGAGCAGGACGCGGTGGGCAGCCCCCGTCCGGTACTGCGCGGCGAACTCGGCGCCGTGCCCCGTGAAGACCGCCGACGAGAGGTCGGGCAAGCGCGCCACCTCGGCGGAGTCCACGATCACCGCAGAGTCCTGGAAGGACGTTTTCCGAACGAACAGGACGTTGCCCTCCTCCGAGAAGGCGAGGTCCGACACCCCGAGGCCCGCGGGCTCCTCCTGGCCGTCCACGAAGATGCGCCGCGTGCTCCCGACGTTCTCGATCCACGCCGCACGGCCGCTCTTCGCGTGCAGAACGACCGTCTCGACCCACTCCGAGAGCGTGCCAATCTCCACGATCCGCGCCCGCGGATTGTCGGGCGTCGGGTCTCTTTCGCGCAGAAGCGTCGCGACGGGTGTCTCGTCTCCCGCCGCGCGAAGGACCCGCGCGATCGAGCCGTCGATGTGCGCGAAGTGCGAGAGACGTCCGTCGTCGGCCCAGTCCACCTCGAGCAACTCGTCGCGCAGCGACCCGAGCGCGATCTCGCCCGTGGCCATGTAGAGCGACGCGGCCTCTCCGTGCCGGGCCGCGAAGGCGAGCATCCCCTCCTGCGACCAGCGCGGGGCTCCGGCGCCGTCGAACGGACCGCGCTGATCGGGCTCGCAGGCGCCCGGGTGCCCCGGGATGCCGAGCGTCGAGACGTACGAGGCGCCGAGGCTCGACTCGGCCCACGCCACGCACCCTCCGTCTGGCCGCATGGACAGCGTCCCGGGGCGGACGCTGCCGAGCAGGGTGCTCTCGGGGCCGCCCAGGACGATCACACGCCCGAGTTCGCGATCCTTGCCGACGTAGACGACCGTCCGGCCATCCGGTGTCGTCGTCAGGTCGGAGACCTCGTCGTGCGTCGCGACGATCCGATCGTCGACGATGAGCTGGTGCTGGCGCGCGGCGACGATCGCGTATACGAGGCCTCGTGCGGTCCGAAGGGCCGGCACGGCGAGCGCGGCCGGGACCCCGACGGGCGACGGCCCGACCCCGTGGAGCCGCCGCTCCCCCGCGCACACGCCGGCGAACGCGATCTCCTCTCCCGCCCACTCGACGGACGGCGCGTCGATCGAGCGGCAGACGCTCTCCCAGCCGTCCCGCCACACGACCGCGTCGCGGCGCCGTGCTCCGATTGCCGCGAGGCGTCCGCCGTCGCTCCAGAGCACGCGGACGTCGCCGAGGTCGAAGGACGCGCGCACCTCGCCGTCGACCCAGACTTCCTCGTGCGTGCCGCGGCGATCGCTGCGGCGCAAGGTCGCCGCCAGGCGACGTCCGTCCGGGCTCCAGAACAGCTTCGACGCGCGAAACCACCCGTGCTCTCCCGGCGCCCGCAGCAGGCGCGCGTCGACCGACGTCTCGCGGCCGTCGACCACGAGCACGTCCGTCATGTCGGTGCGGCTCGCCCAGTACGCGAACCGTCCGCCGCGCGGGCTCCACGCGGCGGCGCGGACGTCGCGATAGATCGGCGACGCTTCGCCGTCCACGAGGACCCGCAGGAGGCGATCGGGTCCCGCGACGACGTACGCGACGTGGCGCGCGTCCTCGCTGGCGAGGACCTGACGGACGTTCGCCGATGGAGGAGGAGGAGGGGAGATGCGTCGGGCCTCGGACGGGTCCGCCTGGGGCACGGGGACGGGCACGGGCACGGGCACGGGCACGGGCACGGGCGCGGGTCGGGCCGGCCCGAGCGGAGCAGGACCGGCGCACGAGAGCAGCGCCAGGAGGAAGCCGACGCTCACCGCGACGCGCGGCGAGGATCGTAGCGGAGGCTCACGATCCGCCGGACCGGAGCGCCCTCGCGCTCCGATTCGCGCAGGACGAGGACGCGCGCCACGCCATCCTCCGTCCAGGTGACCTTCGCGCCGGGTGCGAGGTCGTCCGCAGAAGCGACCTCGCGGCCGTCGACCACGAGGAGCCAGCGGGAATCACGGCGCGCCATCCAGGCCGCGCGCTCCCCGTGGAACGAGACTCCAGGGGCCGCGACCTCGTCGTACGGCCCGTGCTCGTCGTCGCCGAGCACGACGACGGCCCCCGCCCGATCGCCGGATCGCATGGCGACGTACGAGAGGACGGACCGCCCCGACCACTGCAGGGTACCGGGGACGACGTCGTCGTGGGCCGCGACGACGCGCCGGTCGATCAGGACCGCGCGTGCATCCGCGATGGTCGCCGCCCAGGCGAGCCTGCCGTCCGGGCTCCACGAGATGCAGCAGGGGGCCGCCAGATCGCCGCGCACCTCCTCGGCGTCCTTCACGAGCGTGGTGCGTCCGGTCCCGCGGTCGATCCCGAAGTACGCGAGGTGCCGCCTCGCCCCGTCGAAGACGACGCTCTCGGCGAGCACTTGCCGCAGCGTCGGCCCGCGCACGTCGCCCTTGACGAGGAACGCACCGGACTCGCTGGCCACCGTGTAAATTGCCGTGCCGGACGCGTCGAAGCCGATCGCGACGTGCACCCCGTTCTGCTCGACCGCGCGGCCATCGACGAAGATCGATCCGCGCCCGCGGTTGGGATCCTGGACCGTCGCCATCCAGTGGCGGCCGTCGTCGCTCCAGACGGGCCTGGAGATCGGGAAGCCCTTCGCGGCGACGCGGCCGTCGACGAGGAGGCGAGCGGGAAACTCCGGCGTCACGACGGCCAGGTGCGCGCCGTCCGGGCTCGGCGCCACCTGCTGCGGGGGCGAGACGCCGATGGCCGTCGAGCGGCGAGTCGTGCTCGAGAAGACGTTGTACTGGTTGCCTTGCACGTGCGTGACCACGAACGCCGCCGTCCGTCCCGCGAACCGCGCCTCGACGATTCCGGACAGGCGTGCCTCGACGCGGCCGTCCACCACAACGTTCTGGCTCGCGACTCCGGGCTGGCCGCTCGTGTACATCAGGTGTCCGTCCGCGCTCCAGACGGGCGGGTTGAAGAGGAACTGGCTTTCGGCCTCGACGCGGCCGTCCACGACCATCTTGCGAACGGCTGCGGAGGTGTCCAGCCACGCGACGCGCTGCGCGCCGTCGTGGACCGTGAGCTGGACGGTCCCGGTCGGCATGTCGGCGATCTCGTGCACGGACACCCCTGGCGCGTCCGGCGTGCGCGGCCGGGATCCGCTGCGGGCGATCCGCTCCGAGGCGGTCCGGTCGCCGGTCTCTCGCGCCACGCGATACAGCCAGCCAGCAGCCACGGCCAGGTGCGAGACGCGTCCGTCGGCCGTTCCGACGACGCGCAGCATCTGCTCGCTGAGCGGCCCCACCGTCAGCTCCCGGCGACCGACGAAGAGCTTCCCCTCGCCGTTCTCGATGCCGGCGAACGAGAGGGTTCGCCCGTCCTCGCCCCATGCCGGCGGCCCGACCGCCTGGAAGGGGCCCGTCGCACGCCGGCGACAGGGGTCGCGTCTCCCCGGCACTCCTTGCTCGACGATCCACCAGCCCGGGGAGGAGAACTCGGCGTAGGCCAGGCAGGCTCCGTCCGGCCGGAACGCGAGCGACCCCTCGTTCACGCGCTCGGCCGGTTCGGTCTCGCCCTGTCCCAGAAACACGATCCGCTGCTTGCCGCCGTCGGTCGCGACGTAGACGAAGCGCTCGCGATCAGGAGTGAGCTGCAGGGAAACGATGGCGTCGTGCGTCGAATGGATCCGATCGTCGACGACGAGCTGGTGCTGGCGCGCGGCGAAGACGGAGAACGCGAGCTTGCCGCTCCGGTTGCGTACGATGGGCCCTATCGGCTGCGCCGGCGCCTCGATCTCGGCGTCGCCGAGGAAGAGGACGTGCCTGCCACTGCGGGTCGCGGCGTACCGCAGCGTCCCGTCGGCGTTCCAGCCGAGCGATCCCGGGACGATCGCGTCGTAGCCACCGCGCTCCCACCCGTCGACCCAGACGGACCACTGCCCGCCGCGCATCGCGACGACGGCGCACTTCCCGTCCGGGCTCCACACCGGCGGTTGATCCATGTGGCTGAACTCCGCGACGCGATCGCCGTCCATCCACAACTCCGTGCGCGTGCCGCGCTCGTCGGAGACCTGCGCCCCGGCAGTCACGTGGCGACCGTCGGGGCTGAAGGAGGGCGCGACGCTCGGGCGAAGCGCGATCGCGCGGTTCGGCTGGGCCGGGCCGAGGTCGCGACCGTCCGGCTTCGACTCGCGGCCGTCGACGACGAGCACGGTCGTCTGGTCCGCGCGGGTCGCCCAGTAGGCGCTTCGTCCGCCCTGCGCGCTCCAGGTGACGGGCGGCGGAGCGGCATAGGTTCCGTGGCGGCGTCCGTCCGCCACGACCTCGAAGCCCGAGAGAGTCGGGCGCGTGATCGCCACGTGCTCCCCGTCCTCGCTCTGCGAGACGAGCAGCACGCCACCGGGCTGTCCGGGGCCTCCGATCGCGCCGACACGAATCGCTTCGGACCTCGGCGATGCCGTAGCAGCGGACGCGCCGGGGGCTCGCCCCAACGCGGCCTTCTGCGGCCCGTTCTTTCGCAGTTCGATCGCGACGCGCATGCGCGGCTCGCGCGTCGACCCGCATGCGGGCAGGAGGGAGAGGAGCGTGAGGGTGACGAAGCGGAAGGAGATCCGGCTACCTGCGGCCCGAGTCGCCACGGGCGAGCACGTTACAGCGTCTCGAGATATGCGACGAGCGCCGTCAGGTCGCCGCCGGACAGGTGGCGGCTGCGTCCCATCCGGTCGTCGTGGTTGAACGCGACGAGAACGCTCTCGAGATCGGGGGCGCTACCGTCGTGCAGGTACGGAGCGCTCGCGCGCAGGTCGCGCAGGGACGGCGTGTCGAATCGCCGCAGCGCCGCGCTCTCGCCCCGTTCGGGCGCAGGCCCGAGCACGCGCTGCGACCCGTCGGTGAACCCTCTCTCGGGATTGTGGCAGGAGGTGCAGCCGAGGTCGGTCGACGCGAAGAGCGCCTGGCCTCTTCGCTCGATCGGCGTCATCTGCCGCGCGTCGGAAGGATTCGGAACCGGCTTCAGGCCGTCCACGAGGAAGCGAGCGATCTGGGATACCTCTCCCTCGCCGAGGCCCGACCCGCCGAGCCGCGCGATCGTCTCGCGGATGGACGCCTCGATCGTCGCGGCGGAGCCGAGCCAGTGGTACGGCGCCGTGTCCGCGAGGTGTCCCGCGAGGATGGGCGTCTGGCGGGGACCGAGGTCGATGTTCCAGGTGATTCCGTCCTGCCGCCCGTCGGGGTGGCAACTCTGGCACGCGAGCGAGCTCTCCGACACCTGCGTGGAGCGCTGGTGGAAGAACCGCCGGCCCGCCGCGATCTCGGCGGGGAACGGGTCGTCGGAGACCTGCACGGAGCCGATGGCGTTGCCGACGCGCGCCGGATCGTACTTGCGGACCTGGAAGGCGATCGGATCCCACGCGAGCACCGCGTCGCCCACGGGGGCGATCGCCTCGGCATACTCGCTGCGGACGAACTGCCGCTGCTGCGGGCTGGCTGCGTTCGAGATGTCGAAGGACATCGCGAAGGGGCCGGCGCCCGTGACGTAGAGCGTCCGCCCGCTGGCGCGCAGGTCCGACGGGTCGAGGAGGTTCGGCATGGCCGTGATCGTCGCCGCCTGATCGGAGCCGTCGATCGGGATCGACGCGAGGACCGCGAGGATGGGCGTCGAGACGCCGGCGCCGTAGCCGCCGGTCCGCTGGCCGAGGGGGATCTCGCCGCCGCTCGACTTGAGATCGAAGGGGACCAGCAGGCGACGTCCGTCCGGGGACACCATGGCCGCGATCGCGCGGTTCGGGACGCCCGACAGGCCGCCCGCGTTCACGAAGGGGCTGCCCATCTCGGAGTCGAAGTGCCGGAAGCGGTTGCCGTGCCGCGCGCCCTGGAAGCCGACGCGCTCCGGCGAGGATCCGCCCGGAAGGGCGAGCCGCGAAAGGGCGCGGCCGGACTCCAGGTCCACGACCGAGACGTGCGGAGACTGGACGTGGACGACGTACGCCTTCTCGCCGTCGGGCGCGACCGCGACGCCGCGGGGCTCGCTCTCTTGCAGATCGACCGTCCAGGCGGCGCGCAGCGTGTCGGTGTCGAGGGCCGTCAGGGTCTCGGACTGCGCGCTCGTCACGTACACGCGACGACCGTCGGGGGACAGGGCCAGCCCCCACGGTTCGACGCCCACGCGCGCGCGGCCGACGACGCGCATGTCGGGGCCCATCGCCACGACCTGACCGGCGTCCTTGAGGGTGACGAAGATCCTTCCGTCCTCGCGGACGACGACCTGCTCGGGGCCTTCGCCCACCGCATGGCGGGACACGACGGAGAGGTCTCGCAGATCGAGCGTGACGAGGGCGTCCGTGTCCGTGTCCGCGACGTACAGGCGCGTGCCGTCGGGGCTCTGGGCCATCGACGAGCCGTGCAGGCTCTCCTGGCGGCCGGCGCGGACCGGCGTCTGCCGCCGGCCCACCTCGACCTGTCCGACGGAAACGGAGTCGGCGGTCGAGGCGCGGGGCAGAGCGGCTCCGGCGATCGCGGCGGCCAGGGTAACGACGGGGAGAACGGGGAAGCGCTTGTCCACGTTGCTGCCTCCTTCGGATGACAGAACGCAGATTGGACGCGTCCGCATGCCCGAAGTTCTCGATTTAGGTAAACGCCGGGTAAAACCCGGCGGCCCTTGGCTTTCCGGGGTTGGGGCGGGCGCCGGAGGGGCGAACGCCGGAGGCTGCGGCGTCGATGCGGCGAGCCTCCCGTTTCACTTCCGCGGGTGGGCGGGCTATCCTGGCGACGCGAAAGGGGATTCCGGACTCTGTGGGGTTAGGCCGCGCCGGGCTCTCGGGGCACTATTGGGGGAATGGAGGTGCGGATGCGTGGGTCTCGTCGAGCAGGGCTCCTGTCGTGCGTGGTGGCCGTCGCGGTCCTCGCCCCCGGTGCCGCATCGGCCCAGAGGCGGATGTTCAACGCGGGTGGCGTCTCGCAACTCGGCGGTCAGATCGTTCCTCCAAATCGCAACGCTCTGATGGCCGGGGGGCTCTACCCGAGCATCATGTGGGGCCAGTACACTCTCGGGATGAGTCAGACTTTCGATCTCGGCCTGCGCGCGGACTTCTACATCGCGTCGCCGCTGTCGACTGGCGACTTCGGGATGGGGTTCGGCTTCGGGGTCCCGATGCGCATCGGGCTGTCGGATTCGAACAAGGTGTCGTTCGCGCTCAAGCTGGCCCCCGACTTCGTCCTGGGAGAGTTCGGCGACAACGACTGGGGCTGGTGCTACAGCGACCGCTTCGGGAGGCGCTACTGCCAGGGGAACCGTGACTGGAGGGACGACTACTACGACGATCCCTTCGGGATCGGCTTCGGCCTCGAGTTTGGGTTGCTGGTCGGGATCCCCGTGTCGATCGTCAACATCGTCACGGGCATCACCTCCCCGATCCACTTCGTCTACGTCGACGGGCCCGACGACTTCGTCTTCGTCTTTCCCTTCGCCCCATTCGGCGGGGCGGAGGTCCGCGTGGCCGACGACCTGAATGTGTTCGGCATGTTCCAGTTCGGAATGGCGATCCAGAAGTGGGAGAACGACACGGACCTCGACGGCTTCTTCCGCTTCTGGGCGGGAATCCAGTACGCCATGTAGCATGGCGTGATGCGCCCGCTCCTGCTCGCCATCGTCTGCACGGGACCGACCCTCCAGGGCTGTGAGGGGGGGCCGTACCACGAGGTCGCGGACGCGTCCGCGGATGCGGACGTCGACACCGACGCGGATTCGGACACGGACTCGGGCACCGGCACGGACACGGACACGGACACGGGCACGGATTCGGACACGGACACGGAGAGCGAGACGGAAACGGAAACCCTGTCCGAAACGGACACGGAGACCTCCACCGGTCCAGCCTGCGACGAAGCCGCCGACTGCGACGACCTCGAGGCGTGCACGGACGACTCCTGCTCCGACGGTCGCTGCATGCGCGCGCCCGTGACGGCCGGCGACGATCAGGGCCTCTGCGACGAGTGCGACGGGGCAGGGGGGCATCGTCCGCCCGTCGACGACTCCGCGTGCGCCGTGATCGACTGCGGCGAGGACTCGCACGCCATCTCGCTCGCCGACCCGAACGAGTGCCTGCTCGTGCACCGCGATCCGATCGACGACGCCCGCTGCGACGCGGTGGGCCTGTGCAAGACCGTGGCCGATTGTGACGCCGTCCCGGAGGTCGTCGACACGCTCGTCATGTGCGAACGCTTCGTGCCCGGCACCTGCGCGGGCGCCGCGGGTCCCGCTGTCGAGAACGCGCCCGCCGGAACCCGCACGGAGGGGTGCAGTTCGGCGTCGTGCGACGGCAACCAGGCCGTCGAGGCCGGTTGCGACGGCGCCGGCGGCTGCACGGCCGAGTTCTCGCGCGTGGACTGCACAGTCCTGACCTGCGTCGCCGATGCGGAGGGTGCCCGATGCGAGTAGCGATGCTTCTCCTGTTCCTTTGCGTGTCGTGCGGCGGACTCGATCGCCACCTGCAGATGCAGCTTCAGAGCCAATCCGACCGCCTGCACGACGACTGCGCGCGTGGCGCGACCGTCGACGACTGCGCCGGCCACCGAGGCCACCTCGAGTGCATGCTCGGCAAGGTCGAGGTGCTCCCGCACGAGTCCGACGAGGAGATTCGCTTCTTCCAGACCCAGTGCCGCGACTCGCGCTACAGCGTCAACGAGTTCAACCGCAGCTGCGACGAACCGGACCTCGCGATGTCCGGCGCCTTGACGGACGTCTGCGGCCAGTACGGGGGCTAGTCTAGGCGGACCCCGACGCCGAGGGGGCGTTGCGGGTCAGCCAGATGAACGTGTAGACGTCGAGCAGGTCGCGCGGCTGCTGTCCCGCCTCGATGAGCCGGCGGCGGATCTCCTCGCCGATCGCGCGCATCCGCGCGTAGCCGTCGCCGGACGGCTCCGGATCGTAGACGAGCGACTGACCGAGCACCTGTGCCTGTTCTTCGATCGCCTGCGGCTTGACGAAGAGGTGCTCGTTCGGACGCAGGACGGCCGGAACGAAGGTCGCGAGCGGCCACGTGACCTTCCCGCGCGCGAGGACCTCGACGTACCGATCGAAGCGCTTGCCGTAGTCTCCGTCGCCGTGCAGCAGATCGATCAGGGTGTCGACGAAGGCCGCGTGATTCGCCGGGGCCATGTTCGTGAAAGGGACGACGTCGCTCTGCGGGTGCATCAGGGTGAAGGCCGACTGCATGACCTTCTTGAGCTTGTCGATGACGCCGGAGAAGTCGCCGGCGCTGCGCAGGGCATCGAGATCGGCCTTTCCGAGGCCCGTCCGTGCCATCTGGACGATCCGCTCCTTGTAGCCGCGCGGTCCCCGATGGTCGGCGGGCGCCCGCTCGTCCTCGACGTACTTGTCGCCGAGGAAGCCGCCCGGAAACTTCGTGGCGAAGAGCGCGAGCTGGTCGGAAAAGCTCGCCGCAGGACGCGATGCGCCGCGCTTCTTGGCCTTCTTCGCAGTCGCTTCCTTGCGGTTCGCGAGGCTCTTGAGCTTTCGCTCGAGCGCCGCGCGCTCTTTCTCCGGAAGCGCGACGGACTCCAGCTTCGTCCAGCCCAGCTCCAGGAGGACGTGGCGTTCCCCGTCCTCGAAGTCGTAGTAGCGCTTGCCGTCCCGTTCCTCGATGAGGAGACCCAGCCCCCACTCGGGACGGTTCGGAAATCGAACGATGAGAGTCGGCTCGGTCATGAGGGGGAACCCTATCACGCTCGCTGCGCTCGCGTGGAGGGAGAAGCTCGGCCTGCGGCCTCGCTGAGGGGAAAGCTCGCTGGCGCTCGCTGAGGGAAAAGCTCGCTGACGCTCGCTGAGGGAGAAGCTCGCCTTCGGCTCGCTGAGGGACCACTTCGCTTCGCTCGTGAGCGCTCGGCCTACGGCCTCGCGGCGGTCCTCAGCGAGCGCAGCGAGCTTCTCTCTCAGCGAGCCGAAGGCGAGCTTTCCCATCAGCGAGGCCGCAGGCCGAGCTTCTCCCTCGGCGAGCGCGAGCGTCAGCGAGCGCGAGCCCTAAGGGTACGCTCCGTCCAGCCACACGATCATCTCCTCCACGTCCTCCGGGCGGATCGTGTGGCCGCCGGGGAACGTCGCGTAGTTGAGCTGCGCGTCGGGCCAGCCGAGGTCGACGAGGCCCTGGTGGAGGGCGTCGGTGAACTCGAGGTGGACGTCCGAGTCTCCCGTGCGGAAGAAGAAGGGGATCTGGCACGAGAGGCCTTCGTAGCAGTCGGAGTTCAAGCAGGTGTTTCCCTCCTCGCCGCCACCGAAGATTCCGACCCCGGCGATCTCGTCGCCGATCGCGTCGGGAGACGCGAGGGCCGCCGACGCGAACGCGCCCTGGCTGAAGCCCGCGACGTACACGCGGTACGGATCGATCTCGTACTCGCGCTCGACCTCGCTCCGGATCACCTGGACGAACGAGACGTTGTCCTCGAAACCGTCCGGTACCCATCCGAGGTTGCCGCCCGCCCAGGACTGCGGGCTCCCTCGGGGCTGCACGTAGACCAGGCCATGGTCCTCGGCGTACGGCTCGAGTGCGTTGAAGTTGTCCTCGTTCCCTCCCAGGCCGTGGAAGAAGTAGAGCAGGCCCATCGGCGTCCCGCAGACCGCGTTCGCCGGGACGTAGAGGTTGTAGGTGCGCGTCTCCCCCGCGACCTCGACGTCGATCTTGTCCGACCGGCCCGGTGCGCCCGTACACTCGCTCGGATCTGCCTCGCGTTCGCAGCCCGGCGGTACGTCCCTCCCGGTGTCCGTGTCCGTGTCGCCGTCCGTGTCGGCGTCGGTGTCGGCGTCCGTATCGATGTCGGAATCGCCCCCGCCCGCACACTCCGGGTCTGCCACCGACGTGACCTCGCCGCCGTCGCACGTGTAGCGGAGGCCCCCGTCGCAGAATGTCTCGCCCTCGCCGAGGATCAGCCGGGTTCCGTCGCCCAGTTCGCCCTCGCACGAGTCGCCGCCACTCCCGAACCCGCCGCCGCCGCAACCGACGAGCGCGACTGCCAGGATGATCTTCATGGGCATCATCCTACCCCGCAATAAAGGGTTAGGGTCGACGCACTGTGCGGGTCGTCGTCACCGGTGGCACCGGATTCGTCGGGCGGGCCCTGTGCCGCGCGCTCCGTGCCCGCGGAGACGCCGTCGTCGTTCTCTCCCGCGGTTCCAACGCTGGCGCGGGTCCGGACGTCGTCGCCTGGACGGGTCGCTCCGACGGCGAGTGGGCCCGTTCAATCGACGGCGCCGACGCCGTCGTGAATCTCGCCGGCGCTTCGATCGCGGGCCGACGCTGGTCGGCGGCCTACCGGGAGGAGATCCGCCGCAGCCGCGTCGAGGCGACCCAGTCCCTCGTCGACGCGATCGGGCGCGCCTCGGCGCCGCCGCGCGTGCTCGTCTCGGGGTCGGCCGTCGGGTACTACGGGCCGACGGGAGACGAGGCGCTCGGCGAAGCATCGCCCGCGGGCAACGACTTCCTGGCCCGCGTGTGCGCCGAGTGGGAGGGCGCCGCGCTGGGGGCGCAGGCGCACCGGGTCCGTGTCGTGAGGTTGCGAACCGGCCTCGTCCTGGGCCCCGGCGGCGGCTCGCTCGCCGAGATGGCTCGACCTTTCCGGTTCTTCGTCGGCGGACGGGTGGGGAACGGTCGGCAGTGGATGAGCTGGATCCATCTCGACGACGAGGTCGGGCTCCTGCTCCACGCGCTGTCGGCCGACGACGTCCACGGCCCCCTCAACGCGGCGGCGCCCGGTGCGGTTCGAAACTCCGACTTCGCCCGGACCCTCGGACGGGTCCTGGGTCGCCCCTCCTGGTTTCCCGTTCCCGGCCTCGCGCTGCGCGTCGTGGTCGGCGATGTCGCCGAAATCATCACGACGGGTCAGCGGGTGGTCCCCGCCGCCGCGCTCGCCTCAGGCTACTCGTTTCGCTACCCCGAGCTCGAACCAGCTCTGAGAGCATCTCTCTGAAGGCAAGGCGAGGGCGCCGAGACGGGGAGCGAGTCCCACTTCGTAGGAGGATCCCGGAGCCCTCGGAGGCGGGGACGCCGCAGGCGTACTAGTCTGAAACCTACCCATCTTTGTTGGCTTTTCTCGGTTGGCTTTTCTCGATGATCAGGCCGCCTTGTTGAGCTGGACCTCGTACCCGAGATCCTCGAGCTTGCGCA
>Ga0247727_10004612_pt1 | contig 29008 bp, 26 predicted proteins | sample WisWelCaveWW1625_FD_202498 | JGI IMG/M metagenome (GOLD analysis project Ga0247727, IMG submission 202498) | Biofilm microbial communities from Wishing Well Cave, Virginia, United States - WW16-25 | ecosystem: Environmental > Aquatic > Deep subsurface > Groundwater > Cave microbial mat | place...
CAAGTTGGCAGTATGAGCGGCGGTGAAAAGGGCCGCGTCGCACTGGTGCGGCTGGTCCAATCGCGACCCAATCTACTGGTCATGGACGAGCCGACCAACCATCTCGACGTCTGGGCCTGCGAGGCCCTGGAACGGTCTCTTCTGGAGTTCGAAGGCACCGTGATTGTCGTCAGCCACGATCGGTACTTTCTCAACCGGGTCGCCGAGCGGCTGATTGTTTTGGGCGGCAGTCGGCCGCGAGTCATTGAAGGCAATTATGACCGTTTTCTCGAGATTCAAGCCCGCCAGACGCCCCCTACCCTGCCCTCGCAGCCCGCAGAAAAGGCGCCAGTCGAGTCGGCTCGTCGGACAAAATCGCGTGCTTCGCGCAAACGAAGATTCCCCTACCGCAAGACCGCCGATTTGGAAAAAGACATCGCTCAATTTGAACTAGAATTGACTGAGCTGGAATTTCGCATGGCCGCGCCCGATCTGTACCGCGACGGTGAACAGGTTCGAATCGTGCGTTCACGCTACGAAGAAATAAAAACTCAACTGAAGAAACTGTACGAACACTGGGAAGAGGCGGTAGAGTTAGATAGTTGAAGTATCGTCAACGATGAGTACCTAGCGGAAATGCCAAACCCACAACGCCTCATCACGACCGTGAAACGGGCTGCTGAATTTTTTCGCTCGACACCCGGTCGACGCGGCACGGTCATCGAAATCGAATCGGCCGATGATGTGCTGGTTGCCGGTGACTTGCACGGCAACCTGGCCCATTTTCAAACGTTGCTCGATCGCGCCCGCCTCGACCGCAACCCGAACCGCCATCTGGTGCTCCAGGAGCTGGTCCACGGCGATAGCCTTTATCCGAACGGTGGGTGCAAATCACATCAACTCGTGGATCTCGTCTCGGCCCTCAAGTGTCAATATCCCGATCGCGTACACTTTCTGCTGGGCAATCACGAATTATCGGAGTTAAACGATCGGCCGATTCTCAAAGGGGGCGTCCGAACCAACCAATTGTTCCGGCTGGGAATCGAACATGCCTACGGCGACAGCACCGCCGAAGTCTTCATTGCGTATCGTGAGTTGTTTCAGTCGCTTCCCCTCGGCCTGCGAACTAAGAACCGAGTGTTCATCAGCCACAGCTACCCGAAAGCCTCGAAACTTGAAAATGGATTCGACGCGAGCATTTTCGAGGCGGCATCGGTGGACCAGATCAGCCTTGAGCGAAATGGCTCGCTGCACGACCTTCTTTGGGGACGTGACGGAGATGAACAGACCGCGCGAAAATTTGCGGCAATCGTCAATGCGGAGTTACTGATCACCGGACACATGCCGTGCCCCGAAGGGTTTCGCAGCCCGAATCCAATTCAACTGATTCTTGATTGCAGCCGATTTCCCGCCTGTTATTGCCTTTTTCCAAATCAGCAGCCCATCACGTTGACCGAATTACTCTCCCACGTGCGAACACTCTGAACCGACCGGTCCCAATCGTGTGCCTGACGCGAAACGAACCGTGTCTCAGAAGTCACCAGGTTTTGGTATTTCAGCGAGATTGAAAAAATTTTTGAAAAGGCGCTTGAATTCGGAAAGGCTGGTTGGTAATCTTCGCAAAGACGTGGGATTTGATCCCAACTCTGCTTGATAATTTAAGAAACTGTGGGATCAATACCCAAAAGCCCAAGTACGGAGACCAAGCGGGCGAGCAAGAGAGTGGCCTAATGGCCGATGAAATTAAACTCATTCGCGGCGAGTACGTGACGAAGATGGGCGATCGATTTCGACTTACTCTCCCGAAGGAGCTAACCGGTGCGATTGTCACTCAGAGTGAAACTGCTTGTGTACTTGCCCGCGAGCGATTCGGTGCTCTCAGTTTGTGGAATCGAGAAACGTGGCAGGATCGAGTCGAGTCGGGGATTGAAATCGTTGAAACGAAAGTGCGCGGGCATCGGCTGCCGACGCAGATTGCCGAAGTGCAGCAGTTTAGTCGATTACTCTCAACCCGATCGCGCGAGGTAACTGTTGCCGAGCGTGGTCGGTTGGTGATTCCAGAGGCGTTTCGAGATTTTCTTCGCGTGAAAGTTGGAGAGGATTGCGTGGTGGTGGGTGCGGGATTGTGCATCGAAATCTGGCACCCAGAAACTTGGCAAGAATACTTGAAGCAGGAGATTGGATCATTCGGCGAGTTGTTTGAAAAACTATCAACCTGATCCCAGCGCAGACGCCCGTCGGTGGGGTGGCCATCATCCGTTCAGATTTCAAATTTGAGATTTGAGGTCTCAACAATGAGATCTAGGATTTCCGATTCGCTTGTCCCAGGATGGGGGCCCGGTGGCACGGAGGCCCACAAACTAACCCCCCGGCGGGCGTCGCTTATTTTGTGAGCGGTAAGAGCCGACGACAGAATCGTCTTACCAAAGACGGCTGACTCTGACTCTGCTCATTTCTTCTTTGCTGACACGTCGACGTACTGCATGCGCAGGTCGAAGAGCAGTCCATCCAGATGATTCTTTTCGTCCGGCGTCAGATTGCCCATTGTTTTCTCTTCGAGCACCCCGAGCATGTCGATGAAGTGTTTAGCCGCACCCAGATCGATCTCGCTTTTTTGCGTCGCTGGATGCGGAACGAGGCCTAAGCCGATGAATGCCTGAGTGGCCAGGCTCGCAAATAGAAACGACAGGCTGGCCGGCGGCAGTGAAGTGTGCCTCTCAGGTTGTTCCTGGGGTCCGCCGGTTGTCTTCTCCTTCTCTTTTTGAACTTGGGACTTCCAGTCCTCATCAATAATGATTTTCTTCTCGCCGGGCTGTTCTTTCTCTTCCAGCATTTCTTCACCTCACGATTCGACTTGTTCCGCAAGGTGCGATTCTTGCTCCTTCTGATGCACCAGGGATGCCTCGACAAAGCACGCGAAGAGCGGATGGGCAGCCGTCGGTTTCGATTTGAACTCGGGGTGAAACTGAACTGCGATGAACCAGGGATGATCGGGGATTTCGACCATTTCGACCAGCATTTCGTCGGGGCTGATGCCGCACTGGATCATTCCTGCAGAGGCGAATTGTTCCCGGTAGCTGTTGTTGAATTCGTATCGATGGCGATGCCGCTCGTGGATCATCGTGCGACCATATACCTGGTTCGCGTGGCTACTGAGAGCCAGCTTACACGGGAATGACCCCAGCCGCATCGTGCCTCCCATGTGCGTCAGTCCTTTTTGTTCTTCCATCATGCAGATGACCGGATGGCGTGCCTCGCGGTCGAACTCGGTGCTGTTCGCCGATTCCAGCCCGAGCACGTTTCGTGCGAATTCGATAACGGCGCATTGCATGCCGAGACAGATGCCGAAGTAGGGCACGCCGCCCTCGCGCGCGAATCGCACGGCGTCAATTTTTCCCTGTGTGCCTCGGTGACCGAATCCACCTGGCACGAGAATGCCATCGCAGCCAGCGAGTAGTCGTGCGGGCCCTTCGCGCTCGATGTCTTCCGATTCAATGCGACGCACGACCACGCGGGCTTCATTGGCGATTCCGCCGTGATCCAGCGCTTCGTAGATCGATTTGTAGGCGTCTTTGTGCTTGACGTACTTGCCGACGACCCCGATCGTCACCTTCCGTTCGGGATTCAGCACCTTGCGAAGTAATTCGCGCCAATCACTGATCTCGCACGGCCCCGTTTCGAGTTGCAACTTCTCCACGATTAACTCGTCGATCTTGTTTTCCGCCAGGCTGATCGGCACTTCGTAGATCGAGTATTCCTTGTCGCGTTCCTCGATCACCGCTTGCTTTTCGACGTTCGTGAACAACGCGATCTTCTCGCGTTCGTCTTCATTCAGTGCCAGTTCGGTGCGGCAGATCAATATGTCCGGCTGAATACCGATTTCGCGCAGCTTTTCGACCGAGTGTTGCGTGGGTTTAGTCTTGGCCTCCTCGGCCGCTTTAAGGTACGGCACAAGCGTCATGTGGATGAACAGGCAATGCTCCTTGCCGACGTCGCGACTGAATTGACGAATGGCTTCAAGGAACGGCAACCCTTCGATATCGCCGACAGTGCCACCGATTTCGGTAATGACCACGTCCACGCCTGGCGCTTCCAGCGCCCGCACCGCCGCTTTTATCTCGTCGGTGATGTGGGGAATTACCTGGACCGTTTTGCCCAGATATTGGCCGCGGCGCTCTTTTTCAATGACACTCGAATAAATCTTGCCTGTTGTGTAGTTGCACTGCCGCGTGAGCGGCGCGTTGGTGAACCGTTCATAGTGACCGAGATCGAGGTCGGTTTCCGAGCCGTCGTCCAATACGTACACCTCGCCGTGTTGATATGGACTCATCGTGCCCGGATCCACATTGATGTACGGGTCAAATTTTTGGAGCCGCACCGTCAGTCCCCGATGCTCCAGCAGCATGCCGATCGAGGCCGAGGTCAGTCCCTTGCCCAATGAACTCACGACGCCGCCTGTGACAAAAATGTGCTTGACCATTTTCCTTCCTGAGGAAAAAGGGGACTGCGGTTCCTTACCAATACGGCGGTGCGAGTTGTTCGCACCGAAGGACTCCGCACCCTTTATTCCTATTCAGATGAGACCAACAACCCTTTTCGGGTCTTACCCGGGATGGGCCATCCATTGCGAGGGTAACGTGCTCCTGCATGGGAATCGGATTATACAGACCGTGCGGGAAAGGCGTCAAACGAAGCCGACTAGATGATCCGGTTGGCAAATTTTTCCGAATGTGAAACAACGCCGATTTTGCGGCCCATGCGGAAGCAAGCTGCTGAATGGTCGATGGATTACACGCGATTGTTTGCTTTCTGAAATCATGTGATAGACTTCACCTGACAAACTCCAGCCAGCCACACAGCCAACCAATTCGCCGGTCAGTTTCACTCAAGATCCATGCCGATCACAGACGACAATTCGAAACGGGACGATGCGCGGCTGCGCATGCTCCACCATCGGACACGCCAAAACACTACCCTCCGTGCCCAGCGAATGATCATGGACCGCACCCGACTCAAACTCGATATCCTTGCCCTCGGCCTATTCTTCGCCATCGTGTTCTTTGCGATCAGCCTGCTCAGTTACGACGCAGCCGATCCGCCGAGCACACTGATTTGGCCGCAAAATGAGCACGTGCAGAATTTGTGCGGCATCGCCGGCGCCGCGACCGCCTACTGGTCGCTTGCAACCCTCGGTGCGGCCGTCTACGTTTTGCTTTGCGGGTTGGTCTCGCTCAATGTCATGCTGTTTGCCCGGCATCGCTTTACCGACCCCGCGCTGCGCGTCGTCGGTTGGCTGATCCTGTCAGCGGCGACGAGTGCACTGACGGATACTCTCGTTCCCGGCGGATTCTCCGGCGCCGTCATCGGCAGCGGCGGATACCTTGGGGCGTATCTGATGGGATTGTCGCACGACCACTTTTCAACGACCGGTACATATTTATTGCTCGTCGCGTCCTTCGTGCTGGGTGCGTTTCTCACGCTTGACTACGTTCTAGTGCGTGCAATCTGGTTCGCGTTCCGAGTGCTTCGATGGCTGATAGGCCGACCGATCCGAATCGCGGCACAGCGCCGGTCGTTTCGGCGTGAGACTCGAACGACGAAAGTTTCCACGCCCGACACAAATCTCGAACTGCCTGTGAACTTGCCGGCCGATGTATCGGAACCTTCCGAAGACACGGACACTCTGGCGACGATTCCGATCCGAACACCGGACGACAATGTAAAACTGGTTCAGAGCGATGACTTCGACACCGACGCGGACCAAGAGGAATCGGGGGATGCCTCCGACGTTGCTGCACGGCTCGATGCGGCCACGGCCGGCAACGACGACGAGATGAGCTATGAACTGCCTCCGATCGAATTGCTTGAAGATCCCGAACCGTTCCCGTACGACCAGCACACGGCAAGCATTCGCGAAAAAGCGGGGCTGCTCGAGCAGACCATCGCCGAATTCGGCCACAAGGTGAAGGTCGTGCAGATCGACACGGGCCCCGTGATCACCCAATACGAAATCGAGCTGGAGGCCGGGCTTCGCGTGGGCAAGATTCATTCTTTGGCCGATGACCTGGCGATCGCCCTCAAAGCTCCGGCCGTCCGCATTGTCGCGCCGCTGCCGAACCGCGACACCGTCGGCGTCGAAGTGCCGAACGATCAGCGGGCTAGCGTCCGAATCAAGGAGGTCATGACCGGCATCAAGAACCGATCGGCGAAGATGCGAATTCCGCTCTTTCTCGGCAAGGATGTGAAGGGCAACTCGCTGGTCTACGACTTGGCCGACATGCCGCACCTCTTGATTGCCGGCCGCACCGGAACCGGCAAGAGCGTTTGCTTGAATTCGATGATCCTCTCGATCCTCATGACCCGCCGGCCGGACGAAGTGAAGATGCTGATGATCGACCCGAAGATGGTCGAAATGTCGCAGTACCGCCGCATTCCGCACCTGATGCACCCGGTCGTGACCGACATGAAGAAGGCCGAGGCGATGCTCGCTTGGGCCGTGGACAAAATGGAGGAACGCTACGACATCCTCGCCCGGGCTGGCGTCCGCCACGTCAGCACTTACAATCAGCTCGGCGCCGAGGAAATTTACGCTCGCTTGAAGCCGGCCGACGACGATGAGAAGGCCCGCATCCCGCTGAACATGCCGTACATTGTAATCGTCGCCGATGAAGTCGCCGACCTGATGATGACGGCCCCGCGCGAAGTGGAGAGCCACATCATTCGCCTCGCGCAGAAGTCGCGAGCTGTCGGCATTCACCTGATCATCGCCACACAGAAACCGACCGTTGACGTGATCACCGGCCTGATCAAATCGAACTTGCCAGCTCGAATCGCGTTCCAGGTTTCGAGCCGATCCGACTCGCGCGTAGTGCTCGACGAGATGGGTGCCGAAAAACTGCTCGGCCTGGGCGACATGCTCTTCCTGATCCCCGGCACAAGCCACCTGGTCCGTGCCCAAGGCACCTACGCCAGCGACAAGGAGATCAACGGCGTCGTGCAATTCCTAGAAAGTTATGAGCCGCAATACAGCCGCGAGCTAGTGCAACTGCCAACTGCCAGTGGTGACAAGGCAGACCCGTCGGCCACGTTGCGGGAGCGTGACGAGCTATACGAGCAAGCGATCGACATTGTCGTTCGCGAAGGTCGCGGCTCCGTCTCGCTCCTGCAACGGGCGATGGGCATCGGCTACGGCCGCGCTGCCCGACTGGTCGATTACATGGCAGAAGACGGCATCGTCGGCGACTACAACGGCAGTCAGGCCCGCGAAGTGCTATACTCGCCCGAAGAATGGGAGCAGATGAAGCAGGGGCAGAAGCAGGCGGGTTGAGCTTCCGATTCTCACTGATGCCGCAACCAGTACTGGCGGAAGGCGCGAAGACGCGGCAACGACTCCCGGTCCTTTTGACGGTTTGTCGCGGCCTTGCTGGCGATGATGTCGTCCAAATGGCAGACAGGGAATCCCTCCACCTCGACACGCCGATTCCAGGCATCCTCGAAGTGTTCAATTCCATCCGGGGCAAAAACCAAGTCCAGATCGAAGGGGCCGTTCTTGAGCTGTACGAAGTCCTTGCCCGATTCGACTTCCTGAGCTTGGTCGTCACTCAATGCAAAGCCCAATTCGCGAAGTGCAGGGACGAGCGTCCTGCAGTTCACAGTCGTTCGATCAACAAACAAGTCCGCATCCTGGGTCGTGTCGGGAAATCCCAGCAGAATCGCACCGGACTTGCCAATGAAAAGATACCGCACACCGTGCCGCTGAAAGGTGTCGCGGATCTCCTGCGCCTGGCGATATTCAAACGCGCCCATATCCCAACCAATCGGGAAGGTTGTCCTCACACCATCGCCGGTACGCCACCATCGTATCGAAGGCGCGAAACGGCGCGTCATCCAGCACCGGCTTGTAGGTCCGAATGAATGCATAACGGAAACGCAACTTCAGCGGCCGGCGTGCAGCCGCTTTGAACTCATCGAGCCATTCCTGAGGAATCTCCTCAGTCCCGAGATCATGGTCCAAGACTTTTCCATGCATAGTTTGTTGCGCCTGCACAAAACTCATTCTACGTGGTCAATTCTCCGGTACACAACAAGTTCCTGCAATCATCGCTTCGGACCAACGGACAATCAGCGAGATCAGCCCGGAATCATCCACGGCAGCACATAGGCCTGAAGCATGACGAGTAGCCCCATGAGGGCGGCCAGGGCGAGCGAGTGCCAAAAGACGAAGCGAAGGATTTGACCTTCTTGGCCCGGCTGTTGAGTCGCCGCGGCGGAGACGACAATGCTCTGGGCGTCGATCATCTTGCCCATGACGCCGCCCGTGCTGTTTGCAGTGGCCATGAGAATGCTGGCTTGGTGTTCGCTCAAGCTCAGCACGCCGTTCTTGACGAGACCTTCGGCGGTGATTTTCTGCAGGCTCCCGAATAGTGCATTCGACGACGTGTCTGACCCGGTCAGTGCAACGCCGAGCCAGCCGAGCATCGCGGCGAAGAACGGATACAGAACGCCGGTCTTCGTAAACGCCAGCCCAAGCGTGGCGTCGGTGCCGCTGTAGCGGGTCGTGTAGGCGATGGCGAGCATCGCGGCGATGGTGAACAGCGGCCAGCTCATGCGGCGTAGCGTGCGAACGAAGCAGCGGGCAAACTGCCACGGTCGCACCCCCATCCACACTGCCGATAGCACGGCTGCGATCAGAATGCCGGTGCCGGTTGCTGACAGCCAGTTGAGTCGGAATATCGCCTTTTCCGGCTCGCCCTTCTTGGCCACTACTGGCACATCGCGAAACACTCGGTTGTTCAAGCCGGGCAGGCCAAAGGAAAACGCGGTTCCGCCCGCCAAGAAATTCGGCCTTTCCCACCACGCAAGCACGGGCTGACCATTTTTAGACTTCGCCGCCTTGTCCGCAATTTGCTTCGCCGTCAGCCCGCCATCCAAAATCGTCCGCACTTGTGGCAGACCCCAGATAAACACGCACACGCTCAACAGCACCCACGGCACCCACGCCGAAATCACCTCGCGTGTCGTGTGCTGAGCTAAAGGAGATTTGAGATTTGAGGTTTGAGATTTCAGAGCTGAGATTTGAGATTTGTTTTCTGTGACCTGAGAAGTGGGTTCAACAACTTCGCTCGCAAACTCCCACACTTCTTTCGGCCGCCACAGTTTGATACACACCGTCAAACAAACGAGCGACACCAGGCCACCGGCGACGTCGACCAGCCGCGGGCCGAAGTAGTTCGACACAAAAAACTGCACGATGGCGAAGCTGCCGCCGCCGACCAGAATCGCCGGCCAGACGCCGCGCACTCCACGCCAGCCGGCCATCGTCCACACTAGCCACGCCGGAACGATTAACGAGAATAGAGGCAACTGCCGGCCAGCCATCGCACTCAATTGACCCTCCGGGAGCCCGGTCACCTCAGCCAGAGTGATAATCGGTGTGCCGAGTGCGCCGAATGCAACCGGCGACGTGTTGGCGATCAAAGCCAGGCCCGCCGCGTGCAGCGGCTTGAATCCCGTGCCGATCATCAATGCCGCCGAAATGGCGACCGGTGTCCCGAACCCGGCGGCACCCTCGACGAACGCGCCGAAACTGAAGGCGATGAGCAGTGCCTGCAATCGCCGGTCGGCCGACAAGCCGGCCACGGAATTCTTCACGATTTCAAACTGCCCGGTTTCGACCGTCAGGCTGTACAGAAAGATCGCCGCGAGCACGATCCAGCCGATGGGAAACAACCCAAAGCACGCACCACCCACCGCGGACGCCAGGGCACTTTGCCAGGGCATTCGATAGACAAGAATCGCCACCGCCAGTGCCGACACCAATCCCACCGCCGCCGCACGCGGCGCGGACCACTCCAGCACGCCCAGCACGCCAAGTAACAAGATTATCGGCAACGCCGCAACGAGCGTTGACAACCATGCCGAGCCGAGCGGGTCATACACCTGGGTCCATTCCACGACGAGTCATCCCAAGAGAATTGCTCAAGCCAGAATCTTTGCGATCACCTCGCCGTGTACGTCGGTCAGCCGTTGTTGGCGGCCGTTGTGATAATAGGTGAGCCGCGTGTGATCGAAGCCGAGGAGGTGCAGGATTGTAGCGTGCAGATCGTTAATCGAGGCAGGGTCTTGCACGGCCGCATAGCCAAACTCATCGGTGGCACCGTGCGAGACGCCACCCCGAACGCCGGCCCCCGCGAGCCAGACGGTGAAGCCGGTGGGGTTATGGTCGCGGCCCAGCGACTCGCCCTGACGCATCGGCGTGCGGCCGAACTCCATGGTCCATACGACGAGCGTGTCGTCGAGCAATCCGCGTTGCGCGAGGTCCTGGAGCAAGGCACCGATCGGCTGGTCGGCGATCGCGGCGTTGCGACGATGGTTCTCGACGATGTCGTCGTGTCCATCCCAGTTGTATTTGCCCGTCGGCATGTTCGGCCCGCCGCAGTAGACGCTGACATATCGCACGCCGCCTTCGATGAGTCGCCGGGCCAACAGCATGTTGCGGGCAAAGGTCGCTTGTTCCGGGTCGGGGCGGTCGAGTCCGTAAAACCGTCGCATCGCTTCACTCTCTTGCGAGAGGTCGGTCACCTCCGGTGCGGAGAGCTGCATCTTCGCGGCCATTTCGTACGCGGCGATCCGGGCGGCGAGGTCGCTGTGGCCGGGATTCTTCTTCAGGTGCTCCGCGTTGAGTTTGGCGAGGTATTCGAAACTGGCTCGTTGCGAATCGGGCGAGTAACCCGGCGGCGGGTTCAGGTCGAGGATGGGGTCGCCGGTCTGTTGCAGCATCACCCCCTGATGCTCGGACGGCAAAAATCCGGCCCCCCAATTCGCATGATGACCCGGCGGCAGCCCGCGATCGATGAGCACCACGTGCGACGGCAGGTTTTCCGATTCTCTTCCCAGCCCGTACACCACCCACGCCCCAACGCTCGGATATCCCGGCCGGATAAATCCAGTGTTCATCTGAAAACACGCGGGGCCGTGGCTGTTCGACAGGGCCTGCATCGAATGCACAAACGCCAGCCGATCGACCTGGCTCCCGATGTGCGGGAACAACTCGGACACCGCCTTGCCGGACTGCCCGCACCGCTGAAACCGAAACGGACTCTTCAACCACCGGCCCGGCTTTCCGAAAAACAAATTCTCGATGCCTGCGATCTTGCCGACCTCCTGGCCATCGACCTCCTCGAGTGCCGGCTTGTGGTCGAACGAATCCACCTGGCTGACACCACAAGACATGAAAAGCTGGATAACGCGCCGGGCCTTCGGCGAGTAACGCGTGCGCCCAGCCGCCGGTTCGCGAGTCGTCGCCAGCAAATCGCCATCCGCCTGCAGCAGATCCGCCAGCGCGATCGCCCCCAGCCCGCCGCTTAGATTCCACAAAAAGTCGCGACGGGACCAGAAACGGGGCGCGCCCGCGCAACCATTGCGGTTCACAGCGCTTGCCTGCATTGGTCGCACATCGTCCATTTTCCTGCCCAATTCGGACTCTTTAAGTTTAGGACGACCTGCCTTTCGGCAGCTCAAAGAACTTCTTCACCGGCACCGAGAATCCGGGCAGCAGTTCGCCGCCACTCAACCTGTCCCCGACTCGTAGCGTGACTGATTCCGCCGGCGAGGAAAAGAACTGAACCGTCGATGTCCTGGGATCGACAAACCAAACGACGTGTACCCCGGCGGCAAAGTAATCGTCCAGTTTGCGGGCCATTTCGCGTCGGGTATTGCTGCGACTCAGTACTTCAATGGCGAGATCGGGAACCAAATCCGGTATGGGTTCACGTGGAATGTGTCGGCCGGGCAACCGCTTCCACGATACAAACGACACGTCGGGAATCCGCACCAGGCCTTTCGTCAGTCGCAACATGCCCGATTCGCCGGCCACAATGCCAAGACTGTGTTTGTCGAGGAAGTTCCTGATCAACTGAATGATGACACCCGCCAAATACGATTCGAAGTATCCAATCGGCTTCTCCACAAGAACACCATCGATGAGTTCACAGAGACGTTTTTCGCGAGCGTGGATCCGAATCACGTCCTTCTCCGTGGCTGTGCCTGGAGTCGGGCGCAGCCGCACGCGACGGGCAGGGATCCCACCGAGGTGTACCAGCAAGTCTGCGAGAGTCGAAAACCGAGTCCTTGGAATAGATACAGTTGCCATGAGCCGTCCTTCTTGCACAAGAAATCTCACAATGCTCGGGATGGTGTAGCGCCTCTAAACGTCAATCAACGTACAGGAATTCAGTCGTATTGAACAGCACTCTGCAAAGGCCGTCCAGGCCATGCCGGTGAATGAAACCCGTGGCGGCCTCAAGCTCGGCATCATTCAAATCGCGAAGCAGGGCCAGGCGGAACGCCGTGCGTGCCTGGGCTGCGAGTTCCGGCCCGGCTTCACGAGTCACACGTTCGGCAAAGTGACGGGCTTGATCAATGACGAATGAATTGTTGAGCAGGCTGAGGGCCTGAAGAGGGGTCGTGGTCTGGGTGCGAGTGGGGGTCATGACCGACGGGTCGGGACAGTCGAACGTGTCGAGGAACGGCTGGCGGTGCGTGCGCACGAGGTGGCGATAGACGGTGCGGCGCCACGTATCAGGGCCCTCGGCAAGCGACTCGTAGACTGGGATGTTGCCGTCGATGTACTTGAATGTCCGGTAGCTCGGCCCGCCCATGGCCGGTGCAAGTTTGCCGCTGATGGCCAGGATCGAGTCGCGCAGAGTTTCAGCGTCGAGCCGGCGGTGGTTGGGTCGCCAAAGCAAGCGGTTTTCGGCGTCAAGCTGGTAAGTAGTGAGTGGCGAGTGGTGAGTGGTGGGTGGAGCTTGGAGGTACGTCGCCGAGCGAACGATCATGCGGTGCAGAGCCTTGAGCCGGCCGTCGCTGCGACGGAATTCATCGGCCAGCCAGTCGAGTAACTCGGGATGCGATGGCCGGCTGCCTGCGGCTCCGAAATCGCTCGGTGTGGTAACCAGCCCGGCTCCGAAATGGTATTGCCAGATTCGATTCACCATCACGCGCCAGGCTAGCGGGTTTTCCTGGTGGGTTATCCACTCAGCCAATTTCAATCGCCGAACTGGGTCGGCGTCATCCATGGAGATGCCCGTTTCGCCGTCATTGGAGTGCGGCGACTTGTCGCCGCTTTCCGTTGCAAATTCAGCGTTGTTTTGAGAATTGCCATTCACCTTCGTTTCAAAGTCAATTTTTCCAGGAAAAGCGGCGACAAGTCGCCGCACTCCAAAGGCGGAAAGCGCACCGGGCCGCGCGTCGTCGCCGGGCGTGAGCACGTCGCCGCGTTTCAGAACCTTGAGGGGGACTGGCGGGTTACTGAGTGCGGCCCAGCTCTTGGGCAGCTTGTCGATGGCCGCGCGTTCGTCCTCGATGGACTTTTTCTCGTCTTGCAGTTTTTTTCGTTGCAGTTTCAGGGAAGCGATTTTCGCGGCTGTTTCTGGGTCTGCCGGCGGTCGGTCCGCGATTGTGGGGAGTTTGTGAAACGCTCGGCTGTCAGTTGAGAATTCCAAACGGTATTCGCTCGCCAGCCGGTCTGCGAATTTCCCGTCGCGATCACGGCTCCAGACCACGCGGGAAATTAGGGCAGGTTCGACGAGTTCGATCTGTGCCCAGCCTTTGCCTTTATCATTCGAGATCCAACTGTGGTCATTGCCGGTCAGGCCGTCGTTCAAGTGCGAAATCTGATGAATTGCGTAGCCCGGCAAGAGCGATGAGGCGCTGGCCTTGGCCCCTCGCGAAGCAAGAGCGAGATTCCGAGCCGGGTCGGACCCTTCCGCAAAATCTGGCCCGTAAATCTCGATCTCGTCGATGCACGGCTCGGTGTCGCCTTTCGTGGCAGTGATGGTCAGCCGGAGCACGCGGGCCTCGACCGGCTCGAATCGTTCTTCGTTGCGGCGGACGTTCAGTTCCGTTCCGCCCAATGTTTCAAGATCCTGCCGGATGGTGGAGAGTTGCTGGTTGATTTCCTTGATTCGCACCTCCCAGTCGGCCATCTGTTGCGCGTTTTTTGCGGATTCGCGCGGGGCCACCATCGGCCGGTCGCCGAACTTGACGCCGGAGCACACGGCGGCGATTCGATAATAGTCGCGGCTCGGCACCGGGTCGAACTTGTGGTCGTGGCAACGAGCACAGCCGACCGTAAGGCCGAGGAACACCGAGGTGACGTTTTGTACGATTTCATCCAGTTCGTCGGCCCGCTCGCGCAAAAGTTCGAGCTGACTCTGATTGCCCACGTCGTTGTTCGGGCCGGTCACGAGAAACCCCGTGGGCACGGCGCCGTTCGGATCGTCAGGATGCATTGCGTCGCCGGAAAGCTGTTCACAAACGAATGCTCGGTACGGCATGTCCTCGTTGAGAGCCCGAATCACCCAGTCGCGGTATCGCCAGGCGTTTTCCCGGATGCGGTCGCGTTCGTAGCCCTTGCTCTCACTGAACCGCACGACATCGAGCCAATGCCGGCCCCAGCGCTCGCCGTAGTGCGGGCTATCGAGCAGTCGATCGACGAGTCGCTCGTAGGCATCGGGTGCGGCGTCTTGCTCAAACTCGTTCAGCTCTTGCGGTGTGGGTGGCAACCCGTGCAAGTCGAATTTGAGTCGCCGCAACAGAGTCCGACGGTCGGCCTCCGGCCCGATCGAGAGCTGGGCTGCCTCCAATTTGGCCTGAATAAACACATCGATCGCCGTGCGTATTCGTGACCGGTCACGCACCGGCGGTAGTGCTGGCCGGGTGATAGGCTGCAGCGACCACCAGTCAGTTCCAGTTGGAAGGCTGGTGTCCGACTCCACCCCGTAAGCACCCCCGATGGCAATCGCCCACAGGCTTGCCACAACGAACCTCACCTGTCGCGGCCGGCACAATGAAATGTGGCTTGGCATCATGTTTCGAGCCTTGCAAGAGCGAGCTAATGGCACTGAAAGATCAGCCAACAATTATCGAAGTTTTGGTCGCGCAAGTCATCCTCACGAATCCAAAAATAGATCATACCCAAGTCGCCCCACATCATGTCCGAGTTCGAGTCTTCGCTGACCTGTAGCAGGAGCCGCCAATCCGCCGCCCCGGATTTGAGCGAATTTGCCCGCGGATCCGCTTGACAATCCGTCCCGCCACAATTTACACCGTTCGTCACAAGCTGACATTCGAGCTGCATGTCATTTTGAACCGGTTCGGAGTAGCCAAGTAGTCGGTGCTCGGCGCCGATTTCATTCAGCAAATCTGCATACTGATCTTCTTCTTCTTCCGTTAGTGAAACTGCCTGCTTGAATGCCTCGTACGCCAACGAAGTAAAATCGGGAAGCGTGAGACAAAGTCGAAAACTTAGCTTACATGCTTTGAACGTGTGACTTCGCTCACGCCGCTTGATCAGACCAAATAGATGACTTCGCGGTTTCGGATGCTCCGGTGCTTCACGGCGATTGATCCGGGTCAGATCCTCGCCGATGTGGATGACACGAGCGCTGCCTCGGTCCGCAGGGTCAAAACCCCACGACTCCAGATCGTAGAAGAAATACAAGATGCCGGCATGGGGAAACCGATCGTCCAATACCGCTTCGTTCATCTCGGCAAGATTGATTTGGGCCACTAGCGTCAGATAGCGACCTCTGAATTGAGGCCAATCAACGTCCGGCGGCAGGTCGGGCAGCCCACCGAACTTGGACGCTCCCAGTGGCAGCGCGTCGGCAGAGACTGGCGTGGTGTAAATCTCGATGGTGTCCGAAGCCAGGTTCAGAAGCTCACTGTGCAACCTCGTGAGCTTGTGCTTTTGAATAAGTTCGGTCAGATAAGCCTGCATGACACGATCTCACTTGGAACGCCTAACAATATGGGGACTGGCTCCGAGTCTGCGAGGTGCCTGTCCCCATTTTGTTAGAGCCTTTTAGACAGCTTGGCAGCCCGGACGCCGTCCACGATTGTTCGCAGTGTCGCCGCCAAGCCTGGCCCGCGGTCGCCCGGCACGAGCGGCCCGCCGATGACCACCGACGAGGCTCCAAGTCGTGCCGACTCGATGGCGTGTTCGACCGACAGTCCGCCCACGACCTGCACCGGAATGCGCACCGCCTGCAACACCTGGCTGAGTCCGTCGATCGCGAGAAGTCCGCGATTTTCAGCGCGATGATCATAGCCCAAGTGCCAGCCGATCATGTGTACGCCGATTTCCTGAGCGCGCACGGCCGCGGCCACCGGATTGGGGCAAAACATGATGTCGGCAATGACGGCGACATTGTGTTTTTCCGCCTCGCGGATTGCCGCGCGAAGGGTCGAGTCGTGTGCGGCGGCCATCACGTCCATGTAATTCGCACCCGCCTCACCGGCCAGCCGAGCGAACAGACCGCCGCCGTCACAAACTTTGAAATCGCACACGATTGGGTGCTTCGGAAACTTGGCTCGCAGCGCTCGCACCGATGCCATCCCTTGCTCGATCATCAGCGGAGTGCCTGCTTCGAGCCAGTCCACGCCGGCGTCCACGGCGATTTGAGCGACGTGCAGAGCGTCGTCGATCGTGTGCAGATCAAGCGAAATCTGAACTGTGCAGGGCATAATCTTTGTCCGTCGCTTTGGAGTGCGGGGGCTTGACCCCGCTTTCACTTTCATCGTCCTCACGCGCCACTGCAAAGCGGTGTCAAGCCACCGCACTCCAAAGTCCTAGAATCTTGGGATCGCGATCTTCTCGCCGCCTTTGAGTGCCGACTGGTGGGCACAGATGCCGACCATGGTCCAGTTCACGGAAGTCGGTGCGTCGGGGAATGGCGGTTGTTCGCCCCGGATCGCCATAAGCCAGCTGTGAGCCAGGTGCGGGTGCGAGCCGCCGTGGCCGCCGCCTTGAAGGAACGACAGATGTTCGGCGTCCTGGATCGCGGCCGGTTGCGTGAATCTGCGAATCGGATCGGGAAGCAAGTGGGCAAAATCCGGCACCTTGACTCGCTGGGGGATTTCCGCCTCGGTGAGCGGCCGTTCCGGGGTGCTCTTCGTGTGGATGATCGGTTCCTCATTCTCGACCTGCTGCCATTCGAATGATTTCTTCGATCCCGACACGTCGAAACTCTCGCGGTACTGCCGGGCCGTGTCGAACAAACTGCGGGTCACCTCGGCACACACGTCCGAGTCGCGGACCTTGAACGTCGCGGTCTCGATGGCGAACGGGCTGCCGTATTTCGGAATCAGCGACTCGCGAATGCGGCCCGATCCGTGACAGACCACGTGCTCGGCCAGTGCCGGTTTTCCCGGCTTCGACAGGATCGCCAGGCACGGGCTGACGCAGTGCGTGGCGTAGTGCATCGGCGGGAATCCTTCCCAATAGCCCGGCCAGCCGTCCATGTCCTGCTGGTGACTGCCGCGCAGAAACTGAATTCGGCCCAGCTCGCCCTTGTCGTGCATTTGCTTCACGAACAGGTATTCGCGGCTGTACACGACCGTCTCCATCATCATGTAAACCTTGCCGCTCGCTCGTTGCGATTCGACGATCTGACGGCACTCGTCGGTCGTGGTCGCGGCCGGCACCGTCGAGGCCACGTGCTTGCCGGCCTTCAGGCCCATGATCGACTGCAGGGCGTGCTCGGCGATCGGCGAGTTGATGTGTACCGCGTCTACGTTCGGATCGTTCAAAAGATCGGCGTAGTTTGTGTAGCGGACTTTTACTTTGAATCGGTCGCCACAAGCGTCGAGTTCCTTTTTGTCTCGCCGACAAATGGCGTACATTTCCGCGTGCGAGTGTGCTTGATAGATCGGAATGAACTCGGCGCCAAACCCCAGCCCGACGATGGCAACTCGAATCTTGCGGTCACGGATCATGGTGCGGTCCCTTTCCAAGCTCAGGTTGTATTCTCTCGATGCCAGAACCAGCCGCCGGCCAAGCCGACTTTGCCTGCGCGAGGTCGCGGCCGGCAGCCCCAAGTGGATTGCCGGCAGCATAATCAGGCAACTTAGCACCTGCAACAGAACGATGTGGTACGGTTGATCGGGAAGCCGGCTCAATGGGCATTCCCCTATTTCGATACCTTTGGTAAGTCTATTCCTCGATTCGGAACCAGATCAGGAGGCGAGGCATGGCAATTCGTTGCAGGTCCGTTGTTTGCTTAGGCATCTCTGTCGCAGTATTGGCAGGCTGCAAGTCGATCCAATCTCGAATCTCTGCCAAGTCACCTGCGAATTCGGAGGCAGTCGCCGAGCAGACTCCCACCCAAGAAGCCACGTCGCTCGGACTAACCTCTCTTGAGCAGTCAGCCGCCGACCTGAACTCCACCGCCTGGGGACGAAAGCCCTATCACTTCGGACGAGGCAACGAATCTGTTTCAGCGTCATGGGGCGATACGTCGGGAGCCGCTGCGAGGCGAAACTGAATTGGGCCCTCTTGTGCTCCGTGAGAGCACCCGGATGAACGAACCCGAACTGAATCTTGCCGTGTTTAGGGAGCAGCTTGGACGGGACGCTCGCTGGCCGTCCCTTTGATCGTCAGGGGAATTTCCATTTGGCCGGGAGAGTCGGTGTAGAGCGTAAACTCGGTCTCGAATTCGCCCGCAACGCCCACGTGGAATTCAACCTTTAGGTCATACTCCGCGCCCGGCGGAACTGTGCCCGGCAGGTCCTGCACCCGCGGGCAGCCTTTGGTTGCTCAGGGCTCTTCGGCGCCCAAGAGTCGTATGGGTCTGTTCGTTTGATTCAGGAGCTTAAACGTCACGGGCACGCAGCCACCTTGAGCAACTTCGCGCAAATCGACCACGGCGGCGTGGACGGCGAGCCCCGGGCTGCTGCCTGCGGATCGAAGTGCTACGACAACGCCTGAAACGCCGCAAAGGGCGGCGAGTGCGAAGAGCGAATTCGAAATGAGCCGAAGCCAGGTGCTCAGCGCGCTGGCACGCGGCGTTGCGAGCGAGGCGCTTTCTAAGGCAGACTCCATAGCAGACCCATCCGAGTTGTCTTTGGATTAGTCCTCAAACAAGCGACCATTCCGTGTGCAGCGCGACGCATCAGCATCTTGAGCGGCGAGCCGCTGGTTTTGGAGTGCGGTGGCTCGACACCGCTATGCATCGGGACGTGTCGAATTCCCAGGAGATGCAAAGCGGTGTCGAGCCACCGCACTCCAAAGGTCGCTTGATTGAGGATTAGTTTGCACAGCCTAATCGATGCGGCGGCGCAAAGCAAATCGCCCGGACGCGAGCCCAAACCGTGTCCGGCACTTGCCCGGGTGCCTGCTCAGTCTCGTTGGATCAAAATTGACTATCGATCATTTCGGCGCCAGCGCGGGTTCCAAGTGCCTGCCATATTCCGGGCGCTGGCAGGTTCTCCCACCAGCCACCGGGATTGCGCATGGCACCGAGCGGGTCTCCGCTGATCGGATTGTGCGCCCACGAATCGATGTTCTCGCTCATGAATCGCACGGACCCATCACCCATGAGCAGGTTGACGCCGCCGGTATGAAGTGACGACGCCGAATAGAGGCGAGCACCAACGGCACCCAATGCAACTTTCTTGTACGCGTTGGGTGGATGGAAAGTCGTGAACAGTGTGTCGCCCAGATTGCCCGACACCCACCAGCCGTGCTCGGATGACGTACTCGGCATGAAGGCATCCAACTCGCTGAACGTGATGACCGCCTTTTCACTCGCCATCACGGTTGTGCTCAGTCCGTCGGTAATGGACGAGAGCTTGATGGGGTGATAGTCGTTGAACGTGCCGTCGCATTGCCGAATGAGTTGGGCCGGCACAGTGCAATTGGGCGAGAAGGCCGGCAGGGCGCGGACCGGAAATGTCCCGAAGCAAGCCGAGTAGCTCGTCTGGACCATGCGCCAACGCCCGCTCGGCGGATCTGGCGACATAGGTGCCAATTGTCCGGCGTTCAGAAGTACCGCATGCCCTGAGCCGGGGTCGGAAGGGCAGGAGAAGACCTCGACCGCTTGCGTATGAACCGTCGTATTCTCTATCGCGAAGATGGAGAGGGAATGGTTCACAGAGTTGAAGATTTCACCCTGTTCGAGGTGTGGCAAAATTGCGACGAGAAAGCTCTTGTCGTTGAAAACCGCGGTGCAGGGTGGGTTGCTTCCGGCGAAACGGGGATCATGGATCGGCGTTCGCCCCATTGGCAGGCAGTCATGCGCATCGGCGTAATTATGAACGGCTAACCCGATCTGCTTGAGATTGTTCCGGCATTGAGTGCGTCGTGCCGCCTCGCGCGCGTTCTGAGCTGCCGGTATGAGAAGTGCCATTAAGAGGGCTACAATGGCGAGAACGACAAGCAGTTCGATCAACGTGAAAGCTGCCCTGAACCCGGAAATTTGCCTGGCCAAATTCATGGTCTTCCCCCCAATGACAGGCGCCTGTGTTACAACCGTCGCGTCGCAGTCTTCACTCAGCGGCGGCAGGAAACGCCCGCGCCGGAACGGCAGCGTCTTTGGGAGTGACCCGGAACGAGGGCGGCGCAGGCCACCCGGAGTACCCTGAAGTCCAACGACAGCAGGAAACTGGCTTAGGTCCGCTTCCACCTTAACCAGACAGCCAGCAATAGACAAAAGGTTCCAAGGGTGACACACAGCAGCCAAATCGGAACGCTTCCTGTACCCGCACTAGCAGGCTCCGGGAGTCCGAACGCACTCAACATCGCATCGGTCTTGTTTAGATCGCCCGGAGCAACATGTTCGTAAGTAATGGTTCGAGACGTGACAATTGTGCCGGACGGCGTATCGACATCTTGGTAGTAATGTCGCAACGGGACCGGCACGCTGCTGATGTCGCCCTGGTAGGTCGTGGAGCCAGAGAAATTTGAAGCTTCTCCGGACTGGTAAACGACCACAGCGTCGAACTTTCTAAGGAAACACAGTTCAGGGTCGACGGTCGCCGTTCCACGCACAATCCGACTGCCACGGAAAAAAGGCCCGTCGGCTTCGAACCTCACCATCCATTCGTGCGCATCCTTCCTCATCTCTGATATCCGGAACGACGCATCAGAAACTAATGAGTCCCATCGGTGAATAAACACCTTGAAGTCGGGCATCAACAGTCCAACGACAGGTTCTTCCACACCCAGGTCTGTGCGGGGTACGGCAGTCGATTCGCCATGCAATTTCTTGAGTGTCCAAGGCCCGCTTGAGTTCCGGTTTACAACAAAACTGTAGGCTCGATTGAAAGCGGTGATTTCCTCAAACGCGGCGCCTGCCGGCAGTTGCGAACTGTAGCGCAGCAGAAATCTAGAATCGCGACCGTTGTAGACATCTTTGGCGAAAAATTCCCTTGGCTCGGCAGCAGAGTTGTATCGTGAATCATGCGCCGTAAATTTCCATTCGCGACGCGCAGCGACGACCTTCTCGAAACCTGCACGGGTCCTTTCCGTCAGTTCCGTCCGGTCGGGCGGTTGTACGACGGAAACGAGGATACAGACGATAAACATCGGAATCTCAACCATGCATGGGCGCGCGTGGAACTTACCGTCCGTAGTATCATGGCATGGGCGCGGTCCAAAGCGGGGCGGGCGAACCGTCGGCACTGTTCGCACGCCCCACCACCAAACACTAGTTTGGACTTCACCCGCAATTACAGGTCGGATGCGTTTCCCCTGCCTTGGGACAAGTTTGAGGCGGACCACACGTGCTTCCAGATGGAACATAACAAGCGGTTCTGCCAACGTCACAGATGTTCTCGTCGGGGGCCGGAGAAGCGTCGGCCAGAACCGTGCCGCCACCCAGCGTCAAACCGAGAGTAACAAAACACGTACCAGCCGCCGACAAGCTGATAACCACAAGTGAACGAATGGACTGCATCGCGAATCCTCCATCAAATGAAGATCATTTGCCCGCGTCACCACGACGCAGGTCCTCGAACGCGTAAACGCAACGATTGTGTGCCACGATGATCCGTAAACAGAGTGAGCGCGTCGTCGATGCGAATACCGCGGCCCTTCGATCGCACGACGACATGAAAAGTGTATGTTTCTCCTGGCGGGATCGTTTTCGGTAGGCCCTGGGGTGCGAAACATGTGCAGTGACTCTCTGCGCCAGTGAGGCGCAACGGAACTCCTGTGAGGTTGTAAACCCGGAACATCGTTTCAGTTTCAAGTTCGGATGGAGGGACCTCGACCGTCGCGACCATCGGATGAACAATGACTCGCTCCCCCGAAAGCACGCGGAAGCCCACGCGCACCGAACCGAACGAACACAGTCCCCAGCCGGCGAGCGCTGCGAGCATGATCACGGGCGACAGAGACGGAACAAGCCAGATCCATCTACTGATCCTGTGTGATCCCACGTTTGATTCGTAAAGCGCCAACTCGCTGAGCCCTATGAGTTGAGCGCCTGTCTCGGCAGCAACAGTTTTCACCGAACCTCTTTTTTGCATGTCCCAAATACTTTGCCGCGAACGTCAACCGCAGATGAACTGAATCGCCGAAACCTGTCGGTTATCTTCCTTCATGGCATTGGTACCGGCGAAGGCGAAACCTCGACCTGCGGCAGTTCAGGTTCTTCGAACGCCGAAAATTCGCTGACCGGTCTCACGTTTACATGCACCTTGACCGAGAAGACTGCCTTCACGTCGTTGCTCATTCCGGCGACATCGATTGCGAGTGTGCCGGTGAATTCGCTTGCAAGCGACAAGTCCAAATGGAGGCAAGCCAGCGACGTTTCCCCTGGTTCCAACTGCTCAGACGCAAGCCTAACCAGCAGGCAATCGCAAGTCGTTTCGATTCGTCCGATCTGGATCGGTTGCCCAGTCGTGTTTTTCAACTCGACGTAATGTCTTCGTTCCTGGCCCTGCGGCACGATGCCAAAATCAATCATCTCAGCCGATACCGCGAGCCCCGTACTTGAGCCTTCGTTTCCGCTCTCACAAATGTGCTTTGGCGTGGCAGGCGCGAACGCACCGGACTGGGTTCCACAGCCACTCGGGACCGCACAGCATGCGATCAGAACGACGGATTCAAACACAGTCAGGCTACTTCTCAAAGTTCTCATGTGGCACTGCAATGAATTATCAACATCATTCAAGCAACCTCGAATATCATAACCGCAAACCGCGCCGGCCTCAACCTGCTGCACGTCGATTCGCTGTCACACGTTTGGGGGACACCCCCCAGGAGAGGTCAGCCGTCTTCGCGCGCCGCCCAGAAAAGGAGTGCAACCAGACTGGCTCGATCATGGACGCGACATTTCTTGTAAAGCCGCTTCAGATGTGTCTTGACCGTGCCGATGTTAATTGGCAAAAGTCCAGCTATTGTGCCCGCCTTTCGGCCCTGACACAACAATCGCGCGATATCAATCTCGCGCCCGCTCAGTCCGAGCCGTCTTGCGACATCAGTCCATGGGATTGAGTCCATGAAATCTGAGATTAGAAAGCGTGGCCGTCCTGCTTCCAGCACGGCTTTTTCCCCGCTCGCGGCTTGCCGTTTGCTCTCTCTGCGCCGAGGTTCTTCGCTTTCGTGGTGTGAGTGTCCTGCGTCGTTTTCTTCTTGCCATGGCGATCTCTCCGCATTGATTTGGACATGATGAAATAACCCTCCACAACGCTTCACTTGCGGCGTGCCGGGACTCCAAGCCCGGCCCTCTCCCCGCACGCAGGGCGAGGGAGCAAGTTTTGCGCGCAATCTGCCCCTCGGTCGGCGTTCTGTAATACATAATTGCAATTTGACTAAAAAACCGGACATGCACTGGAAAGATTCTCTGCAACTGTCGTGGCGGGTCAGACTTGGGCTTGAGGGGAGGCGGCGCCTTCGCTCGCGCCGTGCAATCTGAGCCATCGCCCACGACGGACCCAGAAGAATCGTACCGGGATGAAAATGTCAACGACTTCGTCGGCAATGAGCAGGCCGCCGAGTACGGGGGCGGCCATCGCCGAGATGACTTCGTGGCCGACGCCCGCGTGCCAGAGCATGGGGGCCAGCGCGATGATGGCGACGCCTTCCGTGAGAAGTTTCGGTCGCAGCCGGTGTACGGCACCCTCGATGACGGTCTGCCGGAGTTCCGCGAGCGATCCAATTTTTTCCAGCCCGCCGCGTCGCTCGATGGCCTCGCGCAGGTACACCAGCATGATGATCCCCGTCTCGGTGGCCATGCCGAGACAGGCGATGAATCCGACCCAGACGGCGACCGAGAATTTGAAGTGGAACAGCCAGAGGAAGAAAATGCCGCCCACGATGGCTTCGGGAACGGCCATCATCATCAGAAGTGCGTCCATGAAGTCGTTGTAAGTCAGATACAGAATGATGAAGATAAGCACGATGACAGCCGGCACGACAACCTGCAAAGTCTTTCTCGCTCGCATCTGGTTTTCAAACTGACCGCTCCATTCCAGGTACATCCCCGCCGGCAGGTGCGGCTCAATTTTTTGCTTGACCAGCCTCTGTGACTCCTCGACGAACCCGATCACATCGCGGCCGGTGACCGTGGCACGGACGTACGATCGAAGCATGCCGTTTTCGCTTTTGATCATGGCCGGTCCTTCGACGACTTGGACATCGGCCACTTGCGAGAGTGGGATTTGGAGGGGAGACGCAGAGAGAGAACTGCCGGACTGGGTGGACGAGTCACTTCCGCCGCCCATCGAGCCTGCGGTGCTGGCGGTTTGCATCGACACGTTTGCGCTGACGAGGAGGTTTTTGATTTGCTCTTCGTCCTCGCGCCAGTCGCGGGCGTAGCGGATTCGCACGGGGTGCCGTTCGCGACCTTCGACCGTCATCGTGATCGCCTTGCCGCCCAACGCGACTTCGATCACGTCCTGAATGTCGCCGACGCTCACGCCGTACCGTGCCGCCTTTTGGCGATCGATCATGATCTCGACATACCCTTTCCCGATGTTCTGGTCCGGCACGACGCCGCCTACGCCCGGCACCTGCTGCAGCACCGCTGCGATTTCCTCGGAGACCCGTTGAATCTCATTCGGGTCCTTGCCGAACACCTTGACGCCCACGGGCGTGGTGATGCCCGTGGCGAGCATGTCGATTCGGTTGATGATCGGCTGCGTGAAAATGTTTCCCCAGCCGGGCATCTGAATCGCACTGTCCATCTCGCCGCCGTTCTCGGCCAGTTCCTTCTTGTCCTTCTTCCACAGAAACAGCCGCCGGGCAAACGGGCCATCGAGCGCGGCACGGAGGGACGAGAGGGTTGAGGGTTGAGGGTTGAGGGTTGAGGGTTCAGAATCCGAGTCCGAGGATGCTTGGCTGTCTTGGCCTTCAACCCTCAACCTAGAACCATCAACCTTTCCAAGCTCCTCGATCGCGAACCAGTTAAACGTGCCGGCGGCAAGGTCGAAGATTTCGTGGTCGAGACTCGCTACGCGCTTTTTCCAAAGGTGGTCGCGGCGACCGTGGATGATCGAGAGCATTTCGGTGAACAACGTCGGCCGTGCGACGCCGAGTTGCTCGGCCAGCGTTTGCCAAATGCGGCGGGCGGGATCGAGATTCAGTTCGAGCAGTTCCTGATTAAATTCGACACCACCCACCGTGGATAGCTTCTCAGCGATGCCTTGAATTAGGCGATTCACGTCTTCTTGGGCCGGTCCTGCGGCGAGAATCGGACCAAACTCGCGAACGAGTTCTTGGGCGAGGCTGTCAGTCTCCGATAAACCAACTGGCCGCAGCAGTCGGCCGGCTCGCTGCCAGCGACGCATCAGTTCTTGGACAAATTCGTTACTTAGCTCCTGACCCAGACGGGCCTCGAATTCCCGGTGACGTTGCCGGGTAAAGCCTCGCATGGCGGCGTCGTAGCGCGAAAGCGTGTTCATCGTCGCCGTGTTCAGCAAGGACTTGCGAGCCGTTTCCTTGTCCGGTGCGCGGGCCAAGTCTTTTTCCACCAGTGCGGCCAGCACCGCCGCAGTCTGTCGCTCGGCGTCTTCATACTTGATCTTGCGTTTGGGCCAGAATTCCTTGGGTCGCAACGTGATGACTGTTTCGATCATGTCGAGCGGGGCCGGATCGGTGGGCGTGTCCGCCCGGCCGGCCTTGCCGACGACCATCTCAACCTCCGGAAAGCCGCGCAGAATCTCGTCACGCACCTTGATGTCGTCAGCCGCTTCGGTAACCGACGCACGTGGGACCGTGATCGGCATGTCCATCGCGCTGCCTTCGTCAAGCGGCGGCATGTACTCGCGCGGCAGTTTTGCGGATAAGTGCCAGCCCAGACCAAGGAGCACGACGAAGAACCAGTTGACGGTCTTGGGATAATTCATCGCCCAGCTCAGCACCGGCTTGTAGATCTCGATCATCGTGCGGACCAACCAGCTCTCGTCTTCGCTCCGGATGCGACCTTTGATGAAAGTGGGAATCAGCGCGGGCACGAGCGTGATCGAAATCACTGCCACGCCGATCATCGCAAATGACTTCGTGAAGGCGAGCGGATGAAACGTCTTGCCCTCCTGGCCTGTCAGGGCAAAAACCGGCACAAACGAAATCAGGATGATCATGACGGAGAAAAAGATTGGCCGACCCACCGTGCGGCAGGCGGGCAGGATCAGTTCGCGCGTGTCGCCGTGGACCTTCTCTTTGCCGAAATGGGCCGTGAGGTGGTGCGTGGCGTTTTCCACCATCACGATCGCCTGGTCCACGAGGATGCCGATCGAGATCGCGATCCCGGAAAGCGACATGATGTTCGACGGGATGTGAAACAAATGCATCAGGATGAACGACACCAGCACTGAAAGCGGCAGCGTTATGCAAATCACAAAGGCACTGCGAAAGTGCATCAAGATTAGCAGCACGGCCAGCGACGCGATGATCATCTCGTGCGTGAGGATTTCGGTGAGCGTGTGGATCGCTCCGTGGATGAGTCGCGTGCGGTCGTAGAACGGCACGATGCGAACGCCGTCGGGCAGGCCCGGCTGTAGCTCCTCGATCTTTTTCTTGATCGCTCGCGTGACCGCCAGCGGGTTTTCACCGTGCCGCATCATGACCACGGCGCCGACCGCCTCGTTGCCGTCTTTTTCGAGCACGCTGCGACGGAATTGCGGCCCCAGTCCCACCGTGGCCAGATTCGACAGGTAGATCGGCGTGCCGCGCATTGGGTCCGCCTTGACCACGATGTTCTCGATGTCCTCGATGATGTCCTTTTCTTCCGGCTGCGGTTTGTCCTTGCGGGCACCGAGCCAGCCGACGCCGCGGATCAGGTATTCGGCGTTTCCCTTGTGGATCACCCGGCCGCCGACCGCCGAGTTGGCCCGCGTCACGGCCGCGAACAGATCGCCCAACGTCACGCCGTAGGCCCGCAGCTTGTTCGGATCGACGTCGATCTGATACTCGATCGGATAGCCGCCCACCGACGCGACCTGGGCAACGCCACGCACGGAATTGATCTGGTAACGCACGTACCAGTCCTGAATTGCCCGCAGCCGGCCGAGGTCATAGCCGTCCCCCTCGACCGTGTACCAAAAAATCTGACCGAGCGCCGTCGCATCGGGCGCCATGTATGGCACGACACCGGGTGGCAGGTCCGCGGACGCAACGGCGAGTCGCTCCAGCACGCGTTGCCGGGCGAAATAGAAATCGACCTTGTCCTCGAAGATGATGTTGATCATCGAGAAGTTGAACTCACTCGACGACCGCACCGACTTGACGCCCGCCAACCCTTGAAGGTTTAGCGATAGCTTGTAGGTGATTTGGTCCTCGATCTCGCGCGGACTGCGGCCCATCCAATCGGTGAACACGATTACCTGGTTTTCCGACAGGTCGGGAATCGCATCCACCGGCGTGTTGATCACCGAGAAAATCCCCCAGCCGATCACGACCAGGGTCGCGACGATCACCAGGAAGCGGTTGCGGATTGAGAATTCGATGATCTTTTCAATCATCTACTTTTCTCCATTCTCTGCTCCTGTTCTTCTTTTGTTTCAGAACCACAGAACATGATGCGATGCGACCATATCCAGCAGCCAATCCGGCCCTTGCTGATCCAAGCCGTCGAGCGCGACCGCGCCTTTGACGCCGTAGAACTCGGCGCAGCTCGGTCATATGTGAACCGCCGTGCCTTTGGCTCGAATCTGTTCGATGAGTTTCCCGGCCGTGCCCTGCTTGGTGAAAAGCGGCGAAGTCACTTTCTCGGCCTCGCCTTTTTTGCAAAGTTGCCCGCCGTCGATCGCGAACCACACGTGATTGTCACCGGCAGGGAGCCTCGTGGCGGTGAACAGGGCCAGCATCACACGTGTCGAGTCACCTGGTCCGTGCGTGACGGCCACGACGTAGCCTTTTCGGGTTTGGGCTGGCGTTGATTCGGCCGAGCACACGGCGGGGATCAGCGCGGCTGCGCCAAGGCCCGCCACACCCAACGTCGAAGCTCGCAGGAATTCACCTCTAGACAAGTCTGTCGCTCTTTCCTCACTCATGAGTTTCTCCTGTTATGGTTGTGCTCCACGCGATTTCAGTTCTGCCACTCTTTGTAACACCTTTCCCGGTTCACGCCCCACCTTGGACTCGCAACCGCTGCAGCACAGAAACACGGTCTGCCCCTGGACGATCATTTTGTAAGGCATGCCCATCGAGCCGAGAGGTTCGTTGGTGATCGGACAGAACCGCTGGGCTTGGGCTGCTTGTCGATCAGGCTCCTTCAGTTGGCTAATACTTTTCAGTTCCTCGTCGCTGAATTTGTGGGTGGTCCCAAGATTCTCTTTTGTCGCGTCATTTTTGCTGGACCGGTCGCTACCTGGAGGTTTCGCAGCGGCCTTGCTTCCTCGAACTGCGGGAGACTTGCTCGTTTGAGAACCGCCGCTCGCTCCGACGTAAGCGGCGGCTGCCGCGGGATTCAGGCGAGTCTCGGCGTCGATCAAAAACGCCCCGGCGGCGGCGATGCGCTGGCCAGGTTCCAGGCCACCAACGACAGGGTAGAACCCACTCGTTCGCGGACCCAGTTCGACGAGCACGCCGTCGAACAACCCAGGCTCGCGTTCCACGTACACGATCTTCTTCGATCCCGTGTCTACAACCGCACGATCGGGCACGGCGAGCACTTCGCCTGGTTTGGCCAAGAGCAACAGCCTGGGAACGAGTTTCATTCCGCTGCAGTCATCGCAAACGGCACCAAGTTGATCGGCAGTGACTTTCGGGTGCACTGGGCACCACCAGATGAGCCGTTCGTCA
>Ga0247727_10004613_pt1 | contig 29001 bp, 29 predicted proteins | sample WisWelCaveWW1625_FD_202498 | JGI IMG/M metagenome (GOLD analysis project Ga0247727, IMG submission 202498) | Biofilm microbial communities from Wishing Well Cave, Virginia, United States - WW16-25 | ecosystem: Environmental > Aquatic > Deep subsurface > Groundwater > Cave microbial mat | place...
GAGGGACTTTTAGCCCCTTCTCCTCGGGAGAAGGGGTTGGGGATGAGGTCTTAAACCAACAGAAATCGTCAAATCCTGAAACATGACAAAGTAGGATTAACCAAACAATGTTAATCATAACCTTATAGCGAGGGAAAAGCGAGGATATTGTAAGTTATAATACCGATATTCGGAAATTATTAAGCCATGACTACTCAGTTTAAAGAACTTAGTGAAAAAATAACCCTTGGTGTAAACTTGGCCATGCAACGTCTTGTCGAGCGTACAAAAAAAGAAGATGGCGAACTAGTTGTTTCGAAAAATGGTAAAGTAGTTCGTATTAAAACACGTGATCTAAAGTAGTTACACTATGCTAAGACTCCTGCTTATAGTCTCCCTCATTTTCTACGTGCTGTACAAGTTCGGTTTCTTTCGCGCACTGTCACAGGGAGCACGCAGGCAACAAAATTTTGATCGCAAGCCGCCAAACGGTAATGTAAATGTTGATGCCCCACCTCCTAAAGAAAAGAAACGCTCTGATTTTAAAGGAGGTGAATATGTGGATTACGAAGAAATAAAATAATGGAAATTGGAGGCCGGAAGTTAGAGGTTAGAATTACCACCTCCAGCATCCAACCTCCAACCTCTAAGCTCCAAGATGAAAATTCATTTCTACAAATATCAGGCAACCGGAAATGATTTTGTTTTGATCGACAATCGATCAGGTCTGTATTCGTTTTCGATTGAGCAAATCAAAAAAATTTGTGACCGTAAGTTTGGCGTGGGTGCAGATGGCATCATGCTGATTGAAAAGCACCCTGACCTTGATTTCAATCTCGTATATCATAACAGTGATGGCTCACAAAGTTTGTGTGGTAACGGAAGCCGGGCAGCCATGCACTTTGCTTCCTTTTTAGGAATAGTGAATGGTCGCGCTTCCTTCAACGCGTACGATGGAAAGCATGACGCTGAATTACTTTCTCCAGGTATTGTGCGACTGAAAATGAACGACACGAAAGATGTGTCCTCGCTCGGCAACGATTTTAAAATCAACACCGGTTCACCTCACCTGATTCGGTTCGTTGAAAGAGTCAACGACTTTCCTGTGTTTGAAGAGGGAAAAAAAATCCGCTACAGCGATTTGTACAAAGAAAAAGGCATCAACGTAAATTTTGTTGAACTGCTCCCCAACAATACCATTTTTGTTCGCACCTACGAACGGGGGGTTGAAAATGAAACACTTTCATGCGGCACGGGTGTTACAGCAGCCGCATTAGCAGCTTCTTTAAAGGGATATAAATCACCCGTTTCTATTAAAACATTGGGTGGCGAACTCTCGGTTGAATTTAAATCCGCCCGCCTCGGCCAGAGACAATTTGCCACCCGCTTGTCGGACGGGCAAGGACAAGCAGGCACATTTCAGGATATTTTCCTCGTTGGCCCTGCCAAAATGGTCTTCCAAGGCGACCTGGAACTATAATTGAGCACCTCCTAATCCAAAAAATCGAATTAACTTTAAGCCCATTTTTAGTCGAGAGTATTGAGTAAATAGTCCTTAGTCTTTGCATTAATGGGAAAATATTAAAGACTAAGGACTTAAGACTAACGACTAATGACTACTAACTAATTATGCTACGACTCATTGCCAAACTCTTCGGAACAAAATCCCAAAAAGATATTAAACTCATTATGCCGCTGGTGGAGGAGACCATAAAAGAAGGCGGCAACCTTACCAACCTGTCGCATGATGAATTGAGAAACCAAACCCGCCAGGTTCAGGATATCATCAATCAGGAGTTAAAAGAAATTGATGACCAACTGGCTGCCCTTCATAAACAAATTGAAGAAAATCCGGAGCTCGGCATCCAGGAAAAGGAATCCATTTTTGCGCAGATCGATAAACTAGAACTTGATCGCAATAAAGAACTCGAAAAAGTCTTATTGAAGGTGTTGCCGAAGGCATTTGCCATTGTACGCGAAACCGCGAGGCGCTTTAAAGAAAACGAATACCTCGAAGTAACAGCGAATGACTTCGACCGCGAGCTTTCGGGAAGAAATGAGAATATAAAAATCGCAGGCGATAAGGCACATTGGCAAAATCGCTGGATAGCCGGGGGCACTATGATTACCTGGGACATGGTGCATTACGATGTGCAGATTATCGGTGGTATTGTATTGCACCAAGGTAAAATTTCCGAGATGGCAACCGGTGAAGGAAAAACTTTGGTGGCTACATTCCCCGCTTTTCTTAACGCGTTAGCCAAACGCGGTGTACACATTGTAACGGTGAATAACTACCTCGCTTCTCGCGATAGCGAATGGATGGCACCCATCTTCCAGTTCCACGGACTTTCCGTTGACTGTATTGATAAGCACGAGCCGAATTCAATCGCTCGCAGAAACGCATACAAAGCAGACATCACGTACGGAACCAACAATGAATTCGGTTTCGATTACCTCCGCGATAACATGGCTCGTGAGCCTGAAGAATTGGTACAACGTGGACATCATTATGCCATGGTCGATGAGGTGGACAGTGTATTGGTTGATGAAGCTCGTACCCCGCTTATTATTTCAGGTCCGGTACCACGTGGGGACCAGCATGAATTTTACGACCTCAAGCCCCGCATTTTTAAGCTGGTAGAAGCTCAGAAAAAGGTAGTAGGGCAATACCTGATTGATGCTAAAAAATTAATTGGAGACAGTGATGAGAAGGAAGGTGGAGTTGCATTATTCCGCGCTTTCCGTGGATTGCCTAAAAATAAACCGCTTATCAAGTATTTGAGTGAAATGGGTAACAAATCTATCCTGCAAAAAACAGAAAACTTTTACCTGCAGGATAATAAGCGCAACATGCCGGAGGCCGACAAACCTCTGTTTTTCATCATTGATGAAAAAGACAATAGCGTTGAGCTTACTGAAAAAGGTATCGATTTAATCACGGGTGAGGGAGAAGATTCGAAGTTTTTCATCATGCCTGAGATTGGCACGGAGTTGAACAAGCTTGAGAAAGATGCTTCACTCAATGAACAAGAGCGATTCCATAAAAAAGAAGAACTGATTCGCGAATACCAGGTGAAGTCGCAGCGCATTCACAGTGTGAACCAATTGCTGAAGGCTTACACGTTATTCGAAAAAGACACAGAGTACATCATCGTTGACGGAAAAGTAAAAATTGTTGACGAGCAAACCGGTCGTGTACTGGATGGAAGAAGGTATTCAGACGGACTACACCAGGCAATTGAAGCGAAGGAAAATGTAAAAGTGGAAGATGCTACGCAAACGTACGCCACCATCACGCTTCAAAACTATTTCCGAATGTACCACAAGCTGGCCGGTATGACGGGCACAGCCGAAACCGAAGCGGGCGAGTTCTGGGACATCTACAAACTGGATGTCGTAACGATTCCTACCAACCGGAATGTAACACGTACCGATCACGATGATTTTGTATTCAAAACCATGCGTGAGAAATTCAACGCAGTGGCTGACGAGATTGTAAAACTTACTGAACAGGGTCGACCTGTACTGGTGGGTACTACTTCTGTCGAGATTTCGGAATTAGTTAGTCGCATGTTGCAGATGCGCAAAATCAAACACAACGTATTGAATGCGAAGCAACACCAACGCGAAGCAGAAATTGTAGCCGAAGCGGGTAAGCCCGGTACCGTTACGATCGCTACGAACATGGCCGGACGTGGTACGGATATCAAGCTTACACCCGAATCACGGGCCGCAGGTGGACTCGCGATAATTGGTACTGAGCGTCACGAATCGCGCAGGGTTGACAGGCAGTTACGCGGTCGTTCTGGTCGTCAGGGTGATCCGGGATCTTCCCAGTTTTATGTTTCACTGGAAGATAATCTAATGCGTTTGTTTATGCCGGAGCGAATCGCCCGTGTAATGGACAGACTTGGATTGAAAGAGGGTGAAGTGATTCAGCACTCGATGGTAACAAAATCCATCGAACGGGCGCAGAAGAAAGTAGAGGAAAATAACTTCGGTATACGGAAGCGCCTGCTGGAGTATGATAACGTCATGAACTCACAGCGTGAAGTGATTTACACGCGCAGAAGAAATGCGTTATACGGTGAGCGTTTGGAGCTTGATATTCTCACGATGCTGTTCGATACCTGTGAAGAAATCGCCATCAATGCAAAAAATGCAAATGACTATGAGAGTCTCCGATTGAATGCGTTGAGCATACTCGGTATTGATTACGAAATCACACAAGCGGATTTCGCGAAAATGGAGGAAAATAAATTAGGCGAAGACCTGTACAATAAAACACTTGATCACTACCACAAGAAAAACAAAATGGTAGCTGAGAAATCCATGCCGATCATTCGAGATATTTATACTACTCGCGGAGCTACGGTAGAAAATATTTTTGTACCCTTCACAGATGGTACTAAAAATATTGGTGTTTCGGCTAACCTGAAAAAGTGTATTGATACCCATAATGCTGAGCTGATCAAATCAATGGAGAAAATGATCACGCTGTCGATCATTGATCAGTTGTGGAAAGAACACCTGCGTGACATGGATGACTTAAAGCAATCGGTGCAAACAGCAGTGTACGAACAAAAAGATCCGCTGTTGATCTATAAATTCGAGGGCTTTGAACTCTTCAAACGATTAGTTGGAAAAGTAAATGAGGATACAATCTCCTTCCTGATGAAAGCCGATATACCGGTTCAAAAAGCTGATCAGGTTGAAGAAGCCAGGAATCTGCGCAGAGCACGGTATAGTGAACAGAAAGAGGAATCGCAATCATTATTAAGTGGTAGTGGTGGCAGACCTCAAGCCGGTCAAACCGGACGTCCTCCACAAGAAAAAGTGATGCCAGTTAAATCAGAGAAGGTTGCGAACCGTAACGATAAGGTAAATGTGCAATACACCGATGGCCGCATCGTTAAAGATGTGAAGTATAAAAAAGTGGAAGACGATATTCACAATAACCGTTGCATTGTAATTGACTGATCCATGAAAGTACTATCAGCAATATGTGTTATCCTCCTGATTGCTTCTGGCTGTAAACCAACGAAGCAAACACAAACTCAAGATGGAAAATATTCAGAAGACCTTTCCGGGTTAAGACCTAAAGTGGAAGAACCAGCAGAAATTACCGCTGCACCTGATAACAATAAGCGCGATCCGAAAGCATACGTAGAACCTCAGCATACAGTCAACAAACAACTGGATGCTGTACTGGATAGTATCGATAGGATTAATCTCACACGTAAATTTGTTGAGGGCTATACAATCCAAGTGTATTCGGGCATGAAACGTGAAAATGCGATGAATATAAAAAAGGAACTCACCATTACGTTGCCTCAGCTTGACTCGGAAATACAATATCTTCAGCCGAATTATCGCGTCAAGACCGGCAAATATTTTAACCGTCTGGAGGCCGAAAAAGATTATCAGCAGGTAAAGCGGTACTTCCAGGCTGCCATTCTGGTACCGGATAAGATTGCTATTAATTAAGCACAACGTCATTGTAAGGAATCGTCCTGACAAAGTCGGGGCATGATGACGTGGCAATCTCCTTACTACAACGTGCACACTTCATAGTCTGGGGATTGCCACGCCCCATCGCACATTCAACCCTGCGCTTACAATGACGTACTCTCGCTTTTCTTTTATATTTGTATATTATGACACTTCTCGAAAAAATCAAGTCACTTTCACAATCATATAGTCAGGAAGTCGTTGGCTTACGCAGGCATTTACACGCGAACCCCGAACTTTCTTACCAGGAATACAACACTGTAAAATTTGTTGCCCAAACACTTCGATCCTTTGGCATTGAGCCGACTGAAGGGATTGCCACCACCGGATTAGTTGCTGAGGTAAAAGGAAAAAATCCAGGCAAAAAAACAATTGCGCTGCGTGCCGATATGGATGCCCTTCCGATCACGGAAGCCAATGATGTTCCATACAAATCAAAAAATAACGGTGTGATGCATGCGTGTGGTCATGATGTACACACGTCATCTTTATTGGGCACGGCTAAAATTCTCAACGAAGTAAAAGATCAGTTTGAGGGAACTGTTCGATTTTTGTTTCAGCCAGGAGAAGAAGTAAACCCGGGAGGAGCTACCTACATGATCCGCGATGGCGCTTTACAAAACCCTGCTCCCGCATCAATCCTTGGTCAACATGTATTTCCGTTATTACCTGCAGGTAAAATCGGATTTCGTGAAGGTATGTACATGGCCAGTTGTGACGAAATATATTTAAAAGTAATCGGCAAAGGTGGACATGGCGCTGCACCAGAACTAACTATCGACCCGGTGGTGATTGCATCCCACATCATCATTGCCCTGCAACAAGTGATCAGCAGAAATGCGTCACCCAAGCAACCCACCGTACTCACGTTTGGAAAAATTGTTGGAGGCACCGCTACGAATATTATTCCGGAAGAAATAAACATCGATGGCACATTCCGCGCCATGAATGAAACCTGGCGTGCAGAAGGATTGAAGAAAATAAAAAAGATGTCCGAAAGCATTGCCGAAGGCATGGGTGGAAGATGCGAAGTGAACATATCACCAGGTTATCCTTATCTGGAAAATAATCCGGAGGTTACCCGAAGAATAAAAAAGGCTGCTGAAGAATACGTGGGGAAAGAAAATGTAATCGATATAGACATCACACTTGGTGCTGAGGATTTTGCCTATTATTCACAAGTAGTACCTGCTTCTTTCTACCGCCTCGGCACACGCAACGATGCAAAAGGTATTACCTCGTATGTACACACCCCCACTTTCGATATTGATGAGGATGCTTTAAAGATAGGCCCAGGATTGATGGCATGGATGGCTGTAAAAGAACTAGACAGTAATGCTTAATTAAATTTTGGGTGTACGACAGTTTTGTAGAGAAGCAAAGGAATTTTAAAAACACCTTATATCACCTCTCTTTTGGAGAGGTAAGGGTGAGGTCATAAAAAGCAGTTTTTAAAATTCCTTTGCAAAACTGTTGTACACACTAAATTTTGGTTATGTCGACAGTACGAAACCCTTCGTGTATCTTTAGTCTTTTATAGGGACATTCTGGTAAAGCTGGAATTTTAAACATATTGTAAACATCACAAGAATTCGAGGATACAATTCAGTTAACATAAAATATCGACACCGGATTTTGGAAATTAGGACACCTAGAGAAATTTTAGAATTATGAAGACAGTCGAGAAGAAAGAAAAGACCTTTGACACAGTTGCCATTATGAGAAAAAGAAAGGAGGAGATTTCTAAAGAAATTGAAGGAATGACACCCAAACAAGAAATCTAATACTTTAGGAAAAAGGCTGCCGAATTTCGGGACAGAAAATAAACGGTCCATCCATAGAGTCATGACATGCCGACATGCCGTGTCGAAGGGTTTGCATGAATGGCTTCATCAGTATTTTACGATCTTTGCTTATATTGCAACGAGCCCATAATCATGTTAAAAGACTCCTTACTAAAACTTTTCAAGCTTGACGGTCTGGTAAATAACCTAACCGGTTACATCGAAACGCGCATCGAGCTCATGAAATATGAGGTGAAGGAAGACATGGCTAAAGCTATTGCTAAAATATCAATCCTGTTCTTGCTTGCCTTGCTATTTACATTCTTCTTATTGTTTACAAGTGTGGCGGTGGCACTTAAGATTGGTGAATCATTGGGAAGTTTTTCAGGCTTTGGCATGGTTGCCGGATTTTATTTACTACTGCTCTTGCTAATCATCGCCCTGCGCGAACCGATTGGCAGCAGCCTGGAGAAAAAATTAAAGAACATCATAACACAAAAGTGATATGGAACTGAAGGAAACAGACGATCCGGTAAAAAGCAGGCTGCTGAAAAAATCAACGCAGTATCGCGAGGACCTCGAAGATGAGGCGAAAGTAATCTCTGACCGAACTGAAAAAATTATCACCAATGCGCTTATCATCGGTGGCTCGTTGGCGCTTTCGTATTTTGCCTACAAGCAATTCTCAGGAGGATCAAAAACAAAAAGCAAAGCAAAAGCCAAGAAAGTAAAACTTGTTGATGCTGCAACCGAAGTGGAAGAAGAAGTGGTGGAAACATCCGGCCCTAATAAACTCATAACACAAATTGGAACCGTATTGGTAAGTCAGGCGAGTGTGTTTTTATTAACCCTGGCGAAAGAAAAATTATCAGAATACCTGCAGGCGCAGGCACAAAAGAAAACGGATGAGCATTCATAAAACATTACTGGAGCGCAGACAGCAAGGTAAAAAATCAATTGCCGTCTTGATCGATCCCGATAAAGTGGCCGATGCTTCACAACTACAACACCTGATTAACCTCGCCAGTGAAAACTGTGTTGATTTTTTCTTTGTTGGCGGAAGCTTGGTAACGACCACGAACCTTTCGGAGGTGGTGAAGCAAATCAAAGAAAGCGTCTCCATTCCGGTGGTGTTGTTCCCTGGCAACTCCATGCAAATTGAACCGACTGCCGATGCTTTGTTATTTCTTTCCCTCATCTCCGGAAGAAATCCTGAACTACTCATTGGCCAGCATGTGATAGCTGCACCCATTATTAAAAACACAAAACTTGAAATTATTCCTACAGGCTACATGCTGATCAACTCCGGCCGCACAACTTCCGTGGCTTATATCAGCAACACCACGCCCATCCCAGACGATAAATATTCGTTGGCAGCCTGCACCGCTATGGCCGGTGAAATGCTGGGGCTTCAAACCATATACATGGATGCCGGTAGCGGAGCTGAAAAAGAAATCAGTGCGCGCATGATTACCACCGTGCGCAAATCCATACAAGTACCCCTGATTATTGGCGGTGGCATTAACACCAGCCGCAAAGCCTTCACCGCCCTCGAAGCCGGTGCCGACATGATTGTGATTGGCAACGCCCTCGAAAAAGATCCCGACCTGCTGATTGAAATTTCAGAGAAAGTGTACGATTGGAATCAGAGTGTGGAGACGGGAAAGTAAAGTTTAAATTTCGTAACGTGATGCGTGAACATAACCCACAACCTGCTTTACGCAACTACCCAATTCTTTTATCACCTGGCTTTCCCAAAAACGAAAAACCACAAAACCCATTTGCAAGAACTTAAAATTATTCTGTTGATCTCTCTGCATATTGCGTTCAATTTTGGGTATCCAAAATTTGCGATTCGATTTTATCTTGTGCTTTTTCACTTTCCAATTGTATCCATGCCAAAAATCCCCGTCAATAAACACAACAAACTTTAATGATTTATTAGAAATGTCTGGCTTGCCGGGAAGAGCCTTATGATTAATTCTATACCGGATACCCTCATTCCATAATGCTTTTCTAAAAAGTATTTCTGGCTTCGTATTCTTGCCCCTGATTTTGGACATTATTTTACTTCTCTGCTCAGTGGTATAAAAACCTGCAGATTCTTCAAATCGGGGTACTTTTATGGGTATTTCCGAATACTCTTTTGGCATTTAAAATTCCTAGGTCAAAAGCCCAATTATTTAGTAGCAAATAATATATTTGTAACCATGTATAAGGTTAAACAACGTGGTTATGAAAGACTATTATTCATTGTCCGAAGTTGCTGATTTGTTGGGAAAGAGTAAAGAAACATTGAGAAGATGGGACAACAATGGAAAATTAACGGCTGTTCGGGAGCCAATGAGTAACTATCGAGTCTATCGAAAAGAACAACTAAAAATTTTTGATGAACTGGATTTTTTATTTCATAAGGAGGAAAATGGAAACGAAGTAAAACCTGATAGAACCTATACAGTACTTGAACTGTTCGCGGGAGCAGGTGGATTAGCCATAGGCTTAGAAAAGGCAGGATTAAAATGTGTTGGATTAAATGAAATTGATCATTGGGCTGCAGAAACGCTCCGTATAAATCGTCCTCATTGGAAAGTAATAGAGGCCGATGTAAAAGACGTGAGCTTTAAGGGATATAAGGGAAAAGTTGACGTGGTTACAGGCGGCTTCCCTTGCCAGGCATTTAGTTATGCTGGCAAGAAACTTGGGTTAAAAGATGCAAGAGGAACTTTGTTCTACGAATTTGCCCGTGTGGTAAACGAAACAAAACCTTTATTGTGTGTAGGTGAAAATGTTCGTGGCCTCCTAAATCATGACGGAGGAAGAACCCTTGAGGGAATGAAATCCATTTTGGATGAAATAGGCTATAAGCCACTTGATGAACGTATACTAAAAGCGATTTTCTACAAAGTGCCCCAAAAAAGGGAAAGGCTAATTCTGATTGGAATACGAAAGGACATTGACATGGATTTTGTTTTTCCTAAACCACACAACAAGATTTATAATTTACGGGATGCCTTGAAAAAGGGCGAATTATATCCAACAAACGTTCCGAAATCAGGGGGAACAAATTATCCTAAAAGAAAAAAGGAAATATTAGAGAAAGTACCCCCCGGAGGATACTGGAGGAATCTTTCGTTAAAACTACAGAAGGAATACATGCAAAAAAGTTTTTACTTAAGCGGTGGCAAGACTGGAATGGCCAGAAGAATGAGTTGGGAAGAGCCTAGCTTAACACTTACCTGTAGTCCAGCCCAAAAGCAAACAGAAAGATGTCACCCAGATGAAACAAGACCTTTCACAGTTCGCGAATACGCCAGAATTCAAACCTTTCCTGATGATTGGGAATTTACAGGTTCAGTTGCCATGCAGTACAAACAAATTGGCAATGCTGTGCCTGTGAACCTTGCAACGGAACTTGGCTTTTCAATTGTTAGGTTCTTAAATGCTGCATATGAAAAATATCATCTTCAAGATCGTATTATAAATCAAACTTCCATGGCCTTTGTGGAGTAGCTTAATAGTTGTCTTAGTTCATCTTATTATAATGTCTAATTTTCAGTTGAATCCGGAAAATTCGAAAGAACTTAACAACGATCCATGCCTCTATTAAATTGGGTAGATGATACAAAACTAGAATCTGCAGTTTTGCATTTATTAAGCACAGCCCAGAAAGCTGGTCAAAACGCAGAAAAGGAGTTTGGAAAAAATGTAATTGATCCATTCGCTGCCGTATTCGAAATGGCTGGTTTCGAAATCGATTATAAAACATGGTTTAAAAGCGAAACAACAAGACAGGCTCAAAAGACTTTACAAAATCATATAGGTGAATTTCATCAAATAGTATTGGGTTCTGTAAAAGATTGGGATAACCTGAAAACAGGTAGGGTTATTGATCTTATCTCAAAGAAAAAAAAGAATAATTGCGGAAATAAAAAACAAATACAATACACTATCTGGTGGCAAACTCGCTGGCCTATATTATTCACTGGAAGACTTAGTTACGCCAAAGGCAAGTATATATAAAGAGTACACTGCTTATTATGTTGCCGTAATTCCAAAGAACAATAAAAGATACGACAAGGAATTTACCCCTTCCGACAATACAAAGGGCAAGAAATGTCCGGCAAATAAAAATATACGAGAAATAGATGGCGCAAGTTTTTACTGTCTTGTAACGGGGGATAACAACGCTCTCGAAAATCTCTTTGATGTTCTTCCTGAAGTAATCTCTAAATGCTCAGGTGGAAAATATGAGATCAAGGAAAAAAATAAATTAAAAGAATTTTTCAACCTTGCATTTGAGTAAACTCTGATCCCATTTCGCAGTTAGCGCACGTCTATGACGCGTGCTCTATACCTTAAAAAGAAAAAAGGCACGCGTTATAAGCGCGCGCCAGTTCAACTAATCTTTGAAATACTATTCCACAACCTCTCCCTTAATCGTCAACAGCACCACCGCATCTTCAGTGTTGGCGTTGATCGTTACTGTTTTGGAGAACACTCCAGGCTTGGCTGCATTGTAGGTAGCTTTCACAAAACCCGTCCCGCCAGCCGGGATTTGATCTTTTGTGTATTCAGTCACGGTGCAACCGCACGAAGCCTGCACAGAAGAGATGATAAGAGCATCAGTCCCGGTGTTGGTGAACGTAAACTCGTGCGTTACTGCAACACCTTTTTCAATCTGACCGAAATCAAAAGATGTAGCCGCCCAGTTAAAGGCTGCTGCTAGTTTTACAGGTTCTGCTTTTTTAATACTGGCCGTTAACTCCTGGCCGAGGGCAACCACCGCAATCGCGAAGGCTGCAATAAGAATCATTGCTTTTTTCATAGGTGTTAATGTATTTAAGTTAAACATTGTTTTTGCCGATTGGGTGGCGCCAGCCTGGCGGCATACAAATGTGGCGAAAGCCATCTACAGAGGCTGTTAACGGCTTCTTAAAAAATGTTAAGGAGATGTTAAAGAAAGCAGCCTCAATCCTTTTTGCCGTATTTTTACAGCATGAAGAGCTCCACCATCCGCCTGATTGTTGTGTTGGCCACGCTGTGCATCGTGGGCATTACCATCACACAGGTGTATTGGGTGAAACGCGCGTTTGATTTAAAAGAAGCGGAGTTTGAACGGCAGGTGAACACCGCGCTGATCAATGTAGCACAACAAATTTTCTCCTTTAGCAACAGTCCTGCGCCAGCCGTGAATCCCGTTAAGCAACTCTCTACCAATTATTTTGTGGTGATGGTGAACAGCGAGATCGATGCCAGTTTGCTGGAATTTTTACTGCGCACGGAGTTCGAAAAACGAAACGTCAAGGCTGATTTTGAGTATGGGATTTACGATTGCACGCATGAGAAGATGGTGTACGGAAATTATGTTTCGATGCGTGATACAAAAGGAAAAGTCGAGCCCGCAAAAAAACTTCCAGGTTGGACCAATCAGGGATATTATTTCGGAGTGCAGTTTCCGAACCGCGAAGCTCAAATCCTGAACCAGATGGGCATCTGGTCATTTTCTTCCATTGTGTTGCTCTTGGTGATTGTCTTTTTTGCGTACACGTTGTTTGTCATTCTCAAACAAAAACGACTTTCAGAAATCCAGAAAGATTTTATCAACAACATGACCCACGAGTTTAAAACGCCCATCGCCACCATTGCGCTTTCTGCGGAAGTGTTGAAGAATCCCGATATCCTCAAACAACCTGAACGCCTGTTGAACTACACAACCATCATTGAAAATGAAAACAAGCGGTTGAAAAAACATGTGGAACGTGTGCTGCAAATGGCCCGTTTAGACAAAGAAGATATCGGGCTGAAAAAAGAAAGTATCAACCTGCATGAAGTTATTGAGGAAGTAGTGGCCGGTACGCGCGTTACCCTGCAGGAAAAACAAGGAAAAGTCGAGTTACGGCTTGAGGCCAATCAGCCGCTGGTTACAGCAGATCGTCATCACCTGATGAATGTCATTTACAATTTACTGGATAACGCCATTAAGTATTGCAAGGAGAATCCGTTCATTGTGATTCGCACCAAACAAGATAGTAAAGGCATCACCCTGGAGGTAAAAGACAATGGAATTGGTGTTGGTCAAGAGCATCAAAAAAGAATATTTCAGAAATTTTTCCGGGTGCCTACCGGCAATGTGCACGATGTAAAAGGATTTGGATTGGGCCTCAATTATGTGAAACAAATTGTGGAGGCGCATCGTGGAAAGATTACATTGGAGAGCGTGGTAGGAAGCGGGTGTACGTTTAGAGTTTTTATACCGTTTTAATTGAAGCCGCGTCATTGTAAGGAATGGGAGAGAAAGTGTGTTGGAATGACGAAGCAATCCCCGTACTATGAAGTGCGCACGTTGTAGCCCGGGGATTGCCACGGTCGTCCCGATAAATCGGGGCTCCCTTACAATGACGAGCTTATTCATTTGTTGCATGAAATAAAAATGGAGAGAATAAAAATCTTATTAGTAGAAGACGATCCCAACCTGGGTTTTGTGGTAAAAGATAACCTGATTACGAAAGGTTATGAAGTAACCCTGTGCAGCGATGGCGAAACAGGTGAAAAAGAATTTTCCTCCAATTCATTTCAGCTTTGCATTCTCGATGTTATGCTCCCTAAAAAAGATGGATTCTCGTTAGCGCGTTCTATTCGTACAAAAAACAATGACGTCCCGATTTTATTCCTCACTGCTAAAACGATGACCGATGATAAGCTGGAGGGATTTGGCACCGGGGCAGACGACTACGTTACGAAACCTTTTAGTCTGGAGGAGTTGTTTTGCAGGGTAGAGGTTTTTTTAAAGCGGAGCAGACAACCAAAAGAAGCGGAAGTATTAGGCACGCTGAGTATTGGGAAATACAATTTCGATTCTTCCAACTTCAAATTGAAAAATCACACAAGTGAAAAAACACTCACTTCACGCGAGGCTGAAATTCTCAAACAACTCTACCTGCATCGTGACCGGGTAATCAAGCGGGAGGAAATTTTGATGGCCGTATGGGGAAATGATGATTATTTTTTAGGACGCAGTCTGGATGTGTTTATTTCAAAGCTGCGGAAATACCTGAAAGATGATCCATCGGTTCAGATTATCAATTATCATGGCGTAGGGTTTAAACTTGAAGTTAGCGGTAATTAATTGTCTGAATCAGGATGGCCAGGATTTAAGGATTTACAGGATTAGAATCATGGTAATCCGTAAATCATAAAAACCTGCCTGTCCGGCAGGTCATGGTTAAGACAATTTGCACCTGATATTATTTACCCCATCACCTCTTTCAACACCTGCACGGAGCGAATTTCTCCCAAAGAATCAATATGGGCAGAATAAAATCGGAGAAGAATTTCCAGTAATGCTCTTCGTTGAAGATTTGTTATTGCAAAAGCATCACCGTATTCGGCTCCTATTAATTTCTTAAGTAATTTTTCTTCCTCTTTACCTGAGAGCCTTCCACTGAGAACTTCGTCCACATGATGTGCTCCGAACCCTAAAAACCGGCTCAGTTTGACAAGAAAGATCAAGTGAAAGTTTTCAAAATCACTTTTTTGATCATCCAGGAAAATCAGAGAATCAAGAAAAAATTCAAACAATTCTTGCGCATGGTTTTCTTCCCTCACGGTCTTGTTCAACATTTCATTGATAAACATTCCGATGGAAGATTTTCGAATATCGGTTTGCAGTGATTGGTATTGATGCAAACATCTCACCTCCTTAATTCGCTTGATGTTTGCATTCTCTTTGTAATACACCACTAGGTCGAGCAGGGTGAGCGGCTGGTAAAGTGCTATTTTACCCTTGGCAGATTTACTTCGTACTCCATTTACAATATAGGTTTGCAATCCGAACAGCTCTGTAAAAATGGTGACAATAATGGAGGTATCTCCATACTTGGTAAATCTGAAAACAATTCCACGGGTTTTGTGTAACATTATTCTATAAAAAAACTTATTGCCGGGCCTGTTCCGGCATCCCCATATCAATTACTCAAAAAGGGGATCGCGGAATAAATCCGCGAATTGTATCAATCAACTACTGCAATCTTTCCTACCACACTTTCACTCCCATCTTGTGTGGTGCTAAACACCAAATACATCCCGGTGGCTGCGCGTCTTCCATTATAATCGCGAACATTCCAGGCAGCAGTCCCCCCATTTGCCTGTGATTGCCAAACCAGCTTACCGGATACATCCGTGATTTTGACAAACGCATCGGACGCTAAACCCGAAATTCCTACCTGTCCGTTAAACTCTGCCGTTACCGGGTTTGGAAATATTTTCACGTTGTGAAAAGCAGCATCGCTGGCGGTAGCATCAGATCGAAAGGAAACAATCCCCGCGTCTGTGATAAAAAAAATCTCTCCCGTCTGGGCGTTAATTTCCATATCCACAATGTTATCAGAGAGTAATGGACTGTTGGCCGCATTAAAATTATAGACTTGCGATTCACCAAATGGATTAAACAACCAAACTCCTCGCTCGGTACCCATCCATTTGCGATTGCCTCCATCTACTTCAATAGCAGTCACTTTTTCATCTCGCAATAAAAAGCGGTTTTCAAAAACAGGTTTTACTGAATTAATACCGGCACTAAACACACGTGAAGGATCAGGAAAATAAGCTACACCCGCAGCCGTGCCTACCCACACCTGGCCATTGCGATCCGTAGCAATGGAGTAAACCGACCGACTAGGTAATCCACCCGAACCTGAAACTTCAGTCAGGTAAGCTGTTTGATTGGCAGTTTTATCAAAGACTAAAATCCCTTCATCATTATCCGGATTCAATACCATCCACACATTGCCCAAGTAGTCCACGGCAAGCTCAGTCACATAACGCGAAGCAGCTATTGCTGGAAAAGAAAACGACTCCCAGGTATTGTCACTCTTCAACAAATTCAGCGATTGAACTGCGTCAAAGTTAGTAGCCCACATTCCTGCCGAAGACGTAGCCAGTGCTGTTATTGCAGGACTTGTAGTTTCATCTTGAAAAACCACTGCATCATTTTCAATAACTTGAATACCTTCACCGTAAGATGATAGAAACATTCTGTTGCCGGAAACTTCCACATCGGTAAGATCCTGATCAGCGAAAGAAATTTCCTGAGTCCAATTACCTGTACCTGCCGAGAATGTGTTTAAATATTCTGTATTCAACAGAGCGGAAAACCCCGTACTGTACCCTCCTGAAACTGCGAACATTTTGTTTGATACAGCATTATACTTCAATCGCAGTCCTCCTGAAAATGAAGGCCCATCAGAAACATAACTTTCAAAAGCTCCGCTTTTATCAGAAACTAACCCGTTTCGTTGGTCACCAATCCATAATTTACCTGCGCCATCTTCGAATGCTATAATCGGGGTCACAATTTTATCCGAAATTACAAGTGTCACTACATCAGCTGTGCTTACCATATGTAGATTGTCGCCTTCTGTTATGAGGAGATCGACAACCCCGGTGGTGATGTTCTTATAAGATAATCCCGCTAAAAAACCTTCCAAACTCCAGCCTCCATTTTCATAGCGGTGAATTCCAGAACCATTGATTGCTGCATATACCTTATTATTAAACGTGGTAATTGATTGTATATCACCATTAAATGCTCCGGTGTCAAATCTGCGCCAATTATTAAAGTCCAGCAGGTTATCATCCATATCACCTGCCAACACACCCCGTTCTGTTGCCAGAAAAATACTGTCACTGAAGAAGGTACTTTGATAGATTTTTATTTTTTCTCCCGTAGTTCCAAGATCGCGCCATGTTTCCTTTACTTCCAATTGAAGTAAATCAAATACCACTAAACCATAATCGGTAGATAGGTAGGCTAAATTTCCGTTCACGGAGATATGATTGATTCTCTTGGAGCCTGTAACAGTTGTGGACGTTTTCAGCCGATCGAAATTAATGATCTCATTCAAGCGTAAAATATCAAGGTCACCATCGTTGTAAGCAATCAGCACTTGTTGTCGGGGTTGATCTACAGCCACCTGAGTAATGCCGGTAGTGCTCAATCCGTCCAGCTTGGTAATTGTCGACAGGCTATTGTCAGCCTGATCAAAGACCATCACACCATTTGTAGATGCAGCGTAGACTTTGTTAGAACTGAGCGAAATAGAGTGGATGGAATTAAACGAAATGTGCGTGCGCCACGTACCGATTGGAATATCCTGAGCGTAATTGTCAGTGAACAATTGACAATTAACAATTAACAATACCAGCTTAGCGATTTTTATTTTACTCATCAATCTTCTTTCTGCTCTTCATTCCATCCGTAAAACTTTTACGGCTTCGTGCTTCGTATTGGTTGCGTTCGCCCAGCATGACTTGATCACTGTCGTCTGATAATCTGAATGAGAACGAAGCAAGCCCACCCGTGCGTGTACAAATAGCGTGAACTTTTGTAACGAATTCAGCTATGGCCAGTAAATTGGGCATGGGCCCAAAAGGTTTTCCTTCAAAATCCATATCCAGTCCCGCGACAATTACCCGCTTACCGCTATTGGCCAACGTATTGCAAACCTCCACGATTGACTCATCAAAAAACTGGGCCTCATCCACACCTACAACATCACAATCTCCCGCGAGCAATAAAATATCGCTGGCAAAATTCACAGGTGTAGATCGTATGGCATTTTCGTTATGCGATACAATGTTTTCCTCGTGATACCGGATATCGGTTTTCGGTTTGAAAATTTCCACCTTTTGTTTGGCTATGAGTGCACGGTTGAGCCTGCGAATCAATTCCTCTGTTTTCCCGGAAAACATACAGCCACACACCACTTCAATCCAACCGGTTCGACCGGGTGGTTCTTTCCTTCCCAACTGTGGTTCAATAAACATGGTGCAAGGTATTAATTTGAAAATTTGAAAATGAGTTGATTTGAAAATTCACCTCAATTTTCAAATCTTCAAACCTGCCTGCGGTAGGCAGGTCGGTTAATCTTCAAATTAATCAGAATACTTTAGGTGTGGTAACTTATTTTCCTCGGGAACGCAAATGGTAACGTCACCTGTAATTTTCACCTGGCAGGCAAGTCTTTCGTTATCCAAAAGTAACCCCTGGCTTTCATAAAGTAATTCAGCGTTAGTTCTGGGCTCCAGGTTTTCTTCTCCCTGTAATACGATTACCTTACACGTGGTACATCTTCCTTTGCCGCCACAGGCGTACATCCAGTCGATGGCATTTTCCTGTACGTGCTGAAGGAAGGTTTTCGAAAAATCCTGAATCTCAAGGGTCTTTTCTTCCAGATTCTTAATCACAATTACGGCCATCGTACGTTCTGATTCAGGATATCGATTAACTTTAAGGCCGCAAGTACGCGATAAATTTAGGTTTGACCATGGACGAGAAGATCAGTTTAGAAGCTATTGCCCTGTACAGTGATGCCTATGCTGAAAAGGTATTAAAAAAGACTTTCGCAACGAAACAAAAGATTGACGGGAAGGAAATTTTAACGTTGTGCGATGTACAACAAATTAACCTGTTTATTGTACGTGAACTTTTTAAGGCATGGAAAGAGGAGTTTAAAAAACTGAAGAGCCCTTACTTTGATTATGAACATGCCGATGTAAAAGAGGCGCTCGATAATTTTATGAGTGTACTTTCTAAAAACATTTCTATCACCCGGCAACATTTTGCTCCCTTACTTAAAAAGGCAGTCAGTCAAACGGTGTTATTGGTTCTGGATCCTTACGACTATTTTTCAATCATCATTTCAGGTTCTAATAATAAATTGGACGTTACAGCCTTTCGCGAGGAAATTAAATACCTGAAACTCAACAAAGCACCCTTGGAAAAACTTCTCGAGAGGCTGGAAGAAAAAAAGGTGAAAGAGATAACCGGCAACGAAGCTTTTGCTGTTCTCGATCAAATACTGGAAGAAGTTAATTTCTCTCCTGAGGATGTTGACGAGTACATTCAAAAGTTTTCGGCCGTGGAAGCATTGGCTCCGGAGAAATTCTATTTTAAGAAACCTGTAGAGTCAGTAAAAACAGTTGCAGAAAAGGCTCCAAACCAAAAACCAATATTAGTGGACGCACCTGGAGTTGCACCAAAAGGTGCCGTGGTAGATAATTTTCAAAAAATTCAACGCATTAAGGAGCGGCTCACCATTAACCAGAAATTTATGTTTACCAAAGTACTTTTTGGTGGCGACTTTGAATCGTTCAGTAAAACAATTGACGAACTTGATCAGCAACAGGATATAACGTCTGCGCTACAATACCTTGAAAAACTCTATCGCGATTGGGATAAAGAGAGTGAGGAGTTTCACGAGTTTATGGAGATGGTAGAGAAGCGATTCAGCTGATTTGTTGATTCGGTAATTCGTTGATTGGTTGATTGATGAGCTTATATTTTAGTTTAAATCGTCAATTCAACAAATCAGCACATCAACGAATCATCTCATCAACGAATCAAAGCCTTTCCAACACCTGCCCGCGATGTGCATCCAGCTTTAACAAAATAAAAAGAAGAATCGTAAAGCCCCACAACGAAGAGCCTCCATAGCTGAAGAAAGGAAGCGGTATTCCAATCACGGGGAACAAACCTACCGTCATACCGATGTTTACCGCAAAGTGAAAAAAGAAAATACACGCCACCGAATATCCATATGCTCTTGCAAACCGGTTTTTTTGTCTCTCCGCTAAAAAAGTAACGCGTAACAGCAACGTCACAAAAAGGGTGATCACTACCACGCTGCCCACCCAGCCCTGCTCTTCGCCAATGGTGCAAAAAATGAAGTCGGTGCTTTGCTCGGGTACAAAGTCGAATTTTGTTTGTGTGCCTTTTAGAAATCCCTTCCCCATAAATCCCCCGCTTCCAATGGCAATTTTAGATTGCGTTACATTCCAACCATACCCCAACGGATCAGAATCGGGGTTGATAAGTGCTTTAATACGATTTTGCTGATGTGGCTTCAAGACATCCGTAATCACATAATCCACGCTTCCGATAACTCCGATAATTATGATTGCACCGGCTGTAAGAATTGCTATTCTTTTGAATTTCTTCTTACCAGCGAAAATGGTGATGAGCAGCATGATCCCAACTCCCACATATAAATAAATTTCATTTTCAACCAGCAAGGCTAACACGAAAATGAAAGCGGAAGCCACACCTGCAACAATTAAAAAAGGGGACATTCCTTCGCGGAAGAAAACCAAAGCAAAAACAGTGAATACCAATGTGGTCCCTGTATCTTTCTGGAGTAGGATCAGCATCATGGGTACGCCGATCATGATGAACAAAATCATCTGATTGCGAAGGTTATCCATCCTGAATCCTACAGATCCAATAAATTTTGCCACGGCTAATGCCGTTACAAATTTGGCGAACTCAGAGGGCTGTACACCAAACGAGCCTATTCCCAACCAGGCTCTGTTTCCTCCTACCTCTTTGCCGATGAAGGGGACGAGTAAAAGAAGGAACATCGTTGCTCCAAAAATGATGTAGGCAAACGTTTCATAAAAACGCATGTCTACAATTAGAATCGCCAGAATGATGAGTAATGAAGCCGCCATAAAAAGGAATTGCTTCATCTGCAGTGGCATTTGTCCAAAATCAGTGGTAAAGTGAAAAAGAGAGTTGTTTGCTTCGGGATCGTATACAGCCGCGTAAATGTTAAGCCAGCCCAAAAACATAATCGACAGGTAAATCACCACTGTGATCCAGTCCATTTTGTTCGATATGCTTACATCATTTCTCATTCTAATATACTGAGTGAATCGGCCTTTGGTTGTTTTCGCACAAGGGCCTTTACTTTATCTGCAAAGTCTCCTTTTATTACATACTCCTCGAGCGACTGCCGCTTTATTCCATTCGTTAAATATTTTTCAATCATTAAGCTGGCGATGGAGGCAGCCGCACGACCTCCCCATCCTGCATTTTCAACATACACAGCAATGGCAATTTTAGGGTTCTCTTTCGGAGCAAATGCCATGAAAACTGAGTGGTCTTCGCCTTGCGGGTTTTGTGCCGTTCCTGTTTTACCGCAAAGATTTATGCCTGGAATGTAGGCTCGTGGTGCCGTACCATAAATCGCATCGCTCATCGCATCGCGCACAAAACTGAAGTAAGCCGTATCAATACCCGTCTCATTTTTTGTAGTAAACTGATCCGGTATCTTATCGCCTTCAATACTTTTTACTAAGTGCGGTGTATAATAATAACCTTTATTCGCTATGATAACAGCCAGGTTTGCCATTTGCACGGGGGTAATTAACATTTCACCTTGCCCAATGGATAGTGAATAAATTGTAGAATATTTCCAACGTCCTTCTCCATAAATCCTGTCATACAACTTACTGCCGGGCATCTGGCCGCCCTTTTCGCTGGGCAGGTCAACACCCAACGGTTCACCTAACCCAAATCGTCCTACGTACTCACGCCAATTGTTCAGACCAATTCGTGAATCGGTATAGGTGTTTGGCGATTTATTCTGATTAATAATTCTTCTAAATGCATGCTGGAAGTACGGGTTGCACGAATATTGAATTGCTCCATGCAGGTCGGCCGGATTAGGATGATTGTGACAATTCACAATCGTTTTATCGCACCTGAAACGGGTATCATAATTAAACACACCCTCCTGCAACCCAATAAGTGTTTGAACGATTTTAAAAATTGACCCGGGAGGATACATGGCCATGAGCGGCCGCGTAAATAATGGTTTGGTGGTATCGCTGCTCACCAACATAAAGTTAGAGCTGAATTTTCTTCCTGTCAGTAAAGTGGGATCGTATGAAGGGCCCGAGACCATAGCCAATATTTCGCCTGTAGTAGGTTCAATCGCTACAACACTCCCAACTTTTCCTTGAAACAAATATTCGCCATACTGTTGAAGATCGATATCAATGGTGGTAATGATATTTTTTCCGGGAACAGAAAGCGTATCATACTTACCTTCATCTAACGATCCTTTCTCTACTCCATCCACGTTGCGAAGTTTGAATCGGATGCCGCGCTTACCACTTAAAATATTTTCATAGTAGGCTTCTATACCACTTTGCCCGCGGTAATCGCGCTGCCGATAAATTTTTGTTGTGTCCCGCTCCAGTTGCGATTTTGAAATCTCACTTACATAACCAACTGTATTGGCTAATGCCTTTGTGGTGTACGCGCGTGTTGTACGAGGTTGGATGTAAAACCCGGTAAACTCATCGATGTGTTCCTGTATTTTGGCAAAATCATAGTTGGAAAGCTGGCGAAGAAAAACAGTAGGTTTTACAGGAGAGTATTCCTTTCGGGCTTTTAATTCTTTGAATTTCGTCCGGAGCTCCTCACGCGTCATGTCAAACACCCTGCAAAACGTAGTCGAATCAAAATTGACTACCTCCTTTTTTATGATCTCCAAATCATACTCAGGAGAATTGTACACCAGCAACTTTCCATTTCGGTCGGAAATCAATCCCCGGAATGGGTACTCCGTTTCTTTCAAAATAGCATTACTATTAGCCAGTTGTGCGTATCGCTTATCTAAAATCTGGACAAAAAAAAGTTTGATCAGGAATAGAATTCCGAAGAATAGAAAAATGACTTGTATTATTTCTTTCCGACCCTCATTCATAGTCGCTTTCCACCAGGGAATAGGTATTGAACGATCAAGATAACAATTGTTGTGTATACGGTGCTACACAAAACCTTCATAATTGTAAATCCAAAATACTGGAACCCGCCCACTTCGGTAAAGAACAATACAGCCTGGTGTACAAAAATAAGTGGTACCGCATACACTAAAAACCACTGCAGTCCTGATGTTGCGATGCCTGGGATAGCGCTAGTATCGTATCCGCCCTGAGGAGTTAACCGCGCGAGCCAAAATTTTCTTACGTACATGATCAATACGCAAGACAATGCGTGCAGCCCCAAACTATCGTAGAACATGTCAATGAAAAAACCCATCACAAACCCGACTAACATCAACCACAAGGGATTTGTTTCTACGGGCAATAACAAGAGATAGGCTATGTATAGAAAACAAAAAGCTGTGTGAAAGAGAACAGAGTTCTTGAGTATCAATACCTGAAAAAACAAGTACAGAAAAAATGATACAGCCTGTATGATGTTCGACCGGGTCATCGCTGCATGTCGGGTATACGTTGTTCCAATGAATCCAATTCGTAGAGTAAATTACTTTTAACAATGGCTACATAAGATAACCTCCGAAAGTCTTGTGACAATTTTACTTTCAAATCATAAAACGGTGCTCCTTCGCTAAGATTTTTTTCTGCAATAGTGCCAATCAAAATTCCTTCCGGGAAAATACCGCTGTATCCCGAAGTAATAATGGTATCGCCTGCCACAGGCTGCACATGTCTGGGGATAAAATTGAAATTGATATATTCCGGGTTGCCACCATCCCATTGAATCGTTCCGAAATATCCCGTTCTTTTCATCACCCCTGAAATCATCAGGTCGATATTGAGCACGGAAGTAACTACACTGAAATGCTTGGAAGTTATTTTTACTTTACCTACCACTCCTTGTGGACTGATTACCGCCATGCCGGGTTCTATCCCTGCGTCCCTTCCTTTGTCGATCGTAATGAAATTGGTAAATCTTGAAACGGAATTGTTGACCACCTTCGCGGTTACAAAATCAAATCGTTTAATAATAGCTGAGTCTGTTATTGATAATATTTGTAGACTCTGATTGCGTTGCTCAAGTTTTTTGCGCAAGGCAGTGTTTTCTTCTGCTAACACGTTATTCACTTCACGCAACGAGAAATATTCGCGTACGCCTTGTGAAAAACCGTTAACACTGGCTGCAAAACTGTTGGAGGAATTGAAAAAATGCGCGCCCTGGTATTGGTTATTTTCAATAATGAGCCAGCTACAGAAAAACTCAAACACAAGAAACGTGAAGAATGCGCGGTACTGATAAATGAATAGAACTATCCGCTCCATGGAATCACGTCATCAGCACACCCTTGTAATGTTGAAGATTTTTAAGAGCAGCACCTGTTCCCTTCACCACAGCACGAAGCGGATCTTCAGCCACGTGAATTGGTAATTTGGTTTTCAATGCCAGTCGCTTGTCAAGTCCGCGTAACAATGCCCCTCCACCTGTTAGGTAGATGCCTCGTTCATAAATATCTGCAGAGATTTCCGGTGGAGAAGTTTCCAATGCTTTCAGCACAGCTTCTTCCAGTTTAGAAACTGACTTATCCAGGGCAAATGCAATTTCTGAATAAGAAACCTTGATTGTTTTCGGGATGCCCGTCATCAGGTCACGGCCGCGGATTTCATAATCATCTGGTCCATCATCTAACTCCGTTAATGCCGAGCCTGCTTCGATCTTCACGCGTTCGGCTGAGCGTTCTCCAATCAGCAAGTTATGCTGACGTCTCATGTAATCCAGGATGTCGCGATTGAAGGTATCGCCTGCAACCCGGATAGACTGGTCACATACAATTCCGGAAAGGGCAATCACCGCAATATCTGTAGAGCCTCCACCGATATCCACAATCATGTTACCGATAGGCTGTTCAATATCAATACCGCTTCCAATCGCAGCAGCAATTGGCTCGTAAATCATGTACACTTCTTTTGCTCCGGCATGTTCGGCTGAGTCACGCACAGCACGTTTTTCAACTTCGGTAATTCCTGATGGAATGCAAATTACCATACGGTATGATGGTGGAAACAAACGTTTACCGGTATCAATCATCTTAATTAACCCGCGAATCAGAAGCTCTGCTGCCTGGAAATCGGCAATAACACCTTCCTTCAGTGGGCGGATAGTTTTAATATGATCGTGTGTCTTTTCATGCATCAGCATAGCTTCGCGACCGATTGCTAACACTTTGTTGGCAACTTTATCAATCGCTATGATGGAGGGTTCATCCACCACGATTTTGTCTTTGTATATGATTAGTGTGTTTGCAGTACCAAGGTCTATAGCAATGTCACTGGTGAAGAAGTCAAAAAAGCCCATCGATAATTTTTAGAAAGTTAAATCGCACGAAATTAAAGAAATAATCGGTTGGTAATGATTCTTATTTTTACGAAAACCTTACAAGACCTGCCCATACCTTATGATCTTAATCTCCTCTGCTACCAGGAGTCGCTTATCAGCAGTAAATAAAGGAAGACTAAGGTGTTGAGCAATAGCCAAAATTAATGCGTCCGGGGTTTTCAACTTGCATTTCTTCCTTAATGCTACGGTCAGCTCAGAAATTGAATTATTACTATGAATCACCCGACAATAGCTTAGCAACTGATTTATCGTTGTCAATTCACTTTTAGAAAGTGACTTATAGCTTTTGATCTCAATTTCGGTTATAAAGGAAAGGAAAATGGTTTTTCCTTCCAGCATAGACTCAATCGTGGTGTCTCCATTAAGATGGTAGATGACAATGTTAGAGTCAAGTACGAGACTATTTCCATTCATCTCTCAACCTTCTTTGGATAGCGACAGCGTCCTCATCGATTTTAATTTTTTCTGTAAACTTAGAGGCCGGGAATCCTTTTCCACCTTTCAATTTACGCAACTTGTTTTGAATCAATTTTTTGCTGTCCCCTTTTTTAATGATAACCACCATAAGCAGGTTTTTATTAAAGTTAAGAATAAATCCTTAATGCTTGAAGTGCCGGATGCCGGTAACGACCATAGCCATGTTATGCTGGTCGCAGAAGTTGATGGAGTCCTGATCACGTACCGAGCCTCCGGGCTGAATGACCGCCTCAACACCTTGTTGGTGGGCAATCTCCACACAGTCTGCAAAAGGAAAGAAGGCATCAGAAGCCATCACGGCACCTCGTAAGGAAAACCCAAAACTTTTTGTCTTTTCAATCGCTTGCTTCAATGCGTCTACACGGGAGGTTTGCCCAACTCCACTGGCGAGCAATTGACCTTCTACCGCCAACACGATCGTGTTGGACTTGGTGTGCTTGGCAATTTTACCCGCAAACAGCAAGGCTTCAATTTCTGATGCAGCCGGAGCACGCTTTGTCACCACTTTCAGGTCTGCTTTTGAATCTGTTTTAAAGTCAATGTCTTGTTCAATCACACCGTTCAGCAGACTCTTGAATTGAATTTTTTCTTTCAGTTGATTTTTCTGCAGAAGAATCATCCGGTTTTTCTTCGACTTCAGAAGCTCCAGCGCATTCGAGTCATAACCAGGAGCAATCAATATTTCGAAAAATAGTTTATTGATCTCTTCTGCTGAACCTAAATCAATTTGTTTGTTCGTGGCAAGCACTCCGCCAAAAGCTGAAACAGTATCGGCCTGGAAAGCTTTGAGGTACGCTTCTTTTACGGAGGAACCTGTTGCTACTCCGCATGCATTGGTATGTTTAATGATGACAAAGGCAGTATCGTCACTGAACTCCTGCACGAGGTTCACTGCAGCATCAACATCTACCAAATTGTTATAGGAAAGTTCTTTGCCGTTGAGCTGTTCAAAAATATCATTAAGATTCCCGAAATACTTTCCCTGTTGATGCGGGTTTTCTCCGTAACGAAGTGTTTGCCCTGTTTGAAAACTTTTTTTGAATGAGGAAATACTTCCATCCTGATTGAAGTAATTGAAGATGGCTGAATCGTAATGCGAGGTCACATCGAACGCCCTTGCTGCAAAGTGTTTACGATCAGCTAAATCAGTTGAACACTTTTTAGCCTCTAACAATTGTTGCAGTTCTCCATACTGACTACGGGAGGACACTATAATTACATCCTTGAAATTCTTTGCCGCTCCACGGATCAATGATATTCCACCAATATCAATCTTCTCAATAATATCGGCCTCACCCAAGCCCTCTCCGGTGGAGAGGGTTTTGGCTACGGTTTCCTCAAAAGGATACAAATCAACGATTACTAAATCAATAGGTGGAATTTTATACTCGCCTGCTTGTTTCACATCTCCGGCATCATCACGCCTGTATAAAATACCACCGAAAATTGCAGGGTGAAGTGTTTTTACCCGGCCACCGAAAATGGACGGATAACCTGTAAGACCCTCAACAGGTGTAACCTTGTACCCGAGCTTTTCAATAAACTCCTGCGTTCCTCCCGTAGATACAAACTCTACTTCCGCTTTTCCCAACAAGTGTACAATCGGTTCGAGGTTATCTTTACAAAAAACTGAAATTAAGGTCCTGGTAATCTTGCGGTTAGACATGATTCAATTTACGATTTTAGATTTACGATTTTAGATTTTGAACTCTGGCTAAGCGCAAACTGAGTCTAAAAAGGAATGCAAAAGTAATCAGGATTTTGATCAGGACTCAAGGATTTTTGGATTATTGAGTTTCTATCCCCTCTTAGTCTATTAAAGTCCGTTAGTATCGAAGTAGACTTTATATGAAGAACTTACGCGTTCTGAGTATTTTGCCGCATATCAAAAAATCCGGATGTCTGATTATCGTAAAAGGTTGTTCAAAATTGCTTCTCTTATGTCGCTGGGGGTAGCAATTTATCACTTGGTCGGAATCTTTTATCCAATAAATTCCTCTCCTGCCTGGCGTCATTTACTATTTGCGGGTGTCGCATTGTTCTGTTCGTACGGCCTGGTTAAACGGCCAAAATATTTTGTTTACTTCTTCTTTCTGTTGATAGTTCAACAGTCTTATAGTCATGGTGGATCCCTTATAAGTCAATGGAGCAATCATCATACGATTGACTGGATAAGTCTTGTGCTCTTAATTTTTCTTCTTGTTATTTTTTTTAACCTGTGCTGTCGGGTCTTTCGACCTGACAGATGACTTGAAGATTGGTGTCAGGAGGAAACTCCTGACACCACAGAAAATCTTTGAATTATTTCCGATTAGAGAGATAAACTCCTCCAATGATGGTAGCCATTCCTATATAATGACCTGTATACAGGTGCTCTCCATCAATAACACCCCACATCACGGCCACAATCGGAATAATATACGTAACAGAACTTGCAAAAATTGGCGAGCTGATTTTAATAAGTTTGGTGAAGAGCAACGTAGCAACAGAAGTGCTCATAATGCCAAGCAGAACAATGTAGGCGCAGGCCGCCCAGGCACCGGGTACTTCAGTAAGTTTTGTTGCAAAGTCTGTGAACGCAAAAAGATATACAATAGCCAATGGTCCTATAAATAACAAAGCAAGGCTAGTGATCGTCATGGAGCCGAGTCCTGAAAGCTGGAATTTCAAAAAATTCACATTGCAACCATAGAAAACACAGGCAATTACAATCAGAAATGCATAGTAATTAACACCGCCCAACTGTCCGCCACTACGCGCCATAATCAGTAATACCGTTCCAGCGAGGCTGAGTAAAAATCCGAAAGCTGCGAGTGGCTTGAATTTTTGTTTGAAGAGGATGATTCCAATAATGAGTGTAAAAATTGGTGTAAGTGAATTCAGAACTCCAGCAATAGAACTTTCCATTCTTGTTTGAGCCGAGGCAAATAAAAACGCTGGAATAAAGATGCCCATCATGCCTGAAACAAATGGTTTCCAATACTGTTCTTTTGGTAGTTCTTTTAATCTTGAAAATGCAAATGGAAGCAATACAATACAGGCTGCTGTTACACGTAATGCTCCTACTTCATCGGCAGAGAATACTACCAACCCTCGTTTCATTAAGATGAAAGATGTTCCCCAAATGAGGGCAAGTATGATCAGCAGGAAAACAGCGGTGAAGCGGGAGTTATCAGGCATGGAGATGGGGTTTCAGGATCTCAAAATTGATTTACGACAAGTGAGTTAGTTGTGCAAACTGAAAATTTGGAATTTCTGTTCCCAAATCAAATCTGATTCTTGCTT
>Ga0247727_10004614_pt1 | contig 29000 bp, 21 predicted proteins | sample WisWelCaveWW1625_FD_202498 | JGI IMG/M metagenome (GOLD analysis project Ga0247727, IMG submission 202498) | Biofilm microbial communities from Wishing Well Cave, Virginia, United States - WW16-25 | ecosystem: Environmental > Aquatic > Deep subsurface > Groundwater > Cave microbial mat | place...
GGTGGCGGCGATTGTGTGTTTCATGTCGTGCGACGAGGTGGCGATGATTCATGAGCAGCTGACGCGCGCCGTCCGCGATCGGTGGCTGGGCGGTCGCCTCCCATTGCCGCATGGTAATTGGGTGGCGCTGTTTGGTCCGGGGATCCTGGCCGTGTTTGCATGGGTGGGCATGAAGCTTCGGTGGTGTCTGCAGGGATCGCCCGTTGCGGCGTGGCGATTGTTGCTTGGCGCAGCGCTCTTTGTCGGCGGATCGATGGCGTTGGAGCTGGCGCTGAATCTGATGGATGATCGTCATGGGTGGTGGTTGGCGCGCGTGCGGACGATGTTGGAGGAAGGATTGGAGATGGCGGGGTCGCTCTGCTTTTTCTCCGGCTTGCTCGCGCATCTGCGCGTATTGGAGAGGGTGGCCGGTGATGGGGCGCGGGTGGCGAGTGAAGGGCGTCGGGAGCAGAGGCAAGTGGTTGGCAGTGTGACAGAGGGCAAGAGATGAGGCGTATTGAAGTAAAACACAAATGGAGGATGGGGCCACGGGGCGCGAAGCATAGAGCAGAGCTTGGCGCGTCTGTTTCCCGGCTCAAGTCTCCGGCTGCAAGTCATTCCGGCACGGCGGCATTGTTGGAGACGCTTGTCATGCCGTTGAGCGTTGCGGCTGTCGTCATCATCGTGCTGCACGTTCTGAACGTGGCGCTCGGGTATCCGAGTTGGCAGCTGGAGCATCTGCTGGATCTCGACGGCGAGGCGAACATCGCCAGTTGGTTCTCCGGTCTGTTGTTGGCAGCGTCAGCATTGGTTGCGTATCTTTGTGCGCGGAAGGCGCGATTCGTGGCGCGCGGTCAGGCGTCGTTGTGGTGGTGGGTGTCGGTCTTATTGATCTTCATGTTGTGTGACGAGGTGGCGACGCTTCATGAACGGTGCACCGAGGTGATCTTACACCGTGTGTTTGGTGGGCAGCCACTGGTACGAGCGGCAAACTGGATTGTGGTGCTCGGTCCGTTCGTCATCGGCTGCTTCGCGTGGCTCGGGATGCGGCTGCGTCAGGCGCTGCGCATGTCGCCGGTGGCAGCGCGCCGGATGCTGCTTGGCGTTGGGATATTTCTCGCAGGCGCCATGGGGGTTGAGTTTCTGCTGAACGGCATCACGTCCGAGACGGCGGTCTGGTTGGTGCATGCGCAGATTGTCATCGAGGAATCGCTGGAGATGGCTGGAGTACTGTGTTTTCTCTCTGGCTTACTGGCGCATCTGCAGACACTTGAGGCTGTGACGAGTGACAAGGGACAGGTGGCGTGATGGAGTGGGGACATACTAGTGAGCGACAATCAGATGGGGACGATGAATCGGGGACGTGAACCGGGGACAAAGAACGGTGTTGTCCCCACGCGGCCCGGCCAACCGTCACGTCCCAACCAGGCCCAGCTGACTTCCGTGTCCCCAAGCAGCACGGATGGGGCACACGTCCCCACGACCTACGACCTACGACCTGCGACAGTTGTTTGCATCATCGACGACCTCGGGCGGGGCGGGGCGCAGCGTCAGCTGGTGGAGTTGGCGCGCGCGATCGATCGCCAACGTTTCGAGCTGCGCGTGGTGGCGTTGTCGGATCAGAAGACGATATACTTGGAGACGCTCCGGGCACTCGGCGTGATGGTGGAGTTGGTGCCGCACCGCGGGACGTTCTCGTTCGCCACGCTCGTGCGGCTCCGCCGGTTGCTGCGTTGCTGGCGACCGGCGCTGGTGCAGACGTGGCTCTTCACCGCTGATTTCTACGGGCGGATCGCCGCGCGGCTGGCCGGTGTGCCGTCGGTGGTCAGCACGGTACGCAGCCCGGAGCCGGACAAGCCGCGGCATTATGTCTGGGTCGATCGGTGGCTGGCGCGCATCACGGATCTGGTCGTGGCCAACTCGGCATGCGCGGTCGAGATGTTTCGGCAGCGGGAGCGGATACCGGCCCGGAAGCTGCGTGTGGTATATAACGGGATCGACTTGACGACGTTTGATCCGGCGCGAGTGAATGGGTCCGGGCGCGGGGCGCTCGGTGTCATGTCATCTGCGCGGGTGATTGGCTCGGTCGGTCGGCTGGAGCCGGTGAAGCGGTATGGAGATTTGGTTGGGGCGTTCTGCCGCGTGGGGTCAACGTATCCCGGTACGGTGTTGGTATTGGTTGGCGAAGGGAGTCAGCGGGCGCAGCTGGAAGAGCAGGCGCGACAGGGTGGCGTGGCGGATCGCGTGCGACTGACGGGTGCGGCGCCGGCGGAGCGGATGGCGGAGTTGGTGGCGGCGATGGATATCGTGGTGTTGCCATCGGAGTACGAAGGATGTTCCAATACGATTCTCGAAGCGATGGCTATGGGCAAGCCGGTGATCGCGACCGATGTCGGCGGGAATCGTGAACTGCTGGCGACGAGCAATAGCGTCCACAGTCCACAGTCCATAGTCCATAGTAGTACCCAAGATGGTCTTGCTGTGGACCGTGGACCATCGACCGTGGACGCCTTGCGCACTTCCTACGAAGTAGTCGACTGCGGCATCCTTGTGCAGAAGGGTGATGTGGATGGGTTGGCGGCGGCGATCCTGGCGCTGCTGGGCGACCGAGACAAGGCCGTTGCTCTGGGTGATCGGGGGCGGGCGAGGGTCGAGCGTGATTTCACAACGGCTCGCATGGTGCGGGAGATGACGGCGGTGTACGATGAGTTGCTGGACGTGGAGAAACGGGCGTGAAAGATCGGGCGTGGAAAGGCAGGCGTGAAGAGGCGGTCGCGATGAGGCGGGCGTGAGATGTTGCGACGAGGGGTCTGGCACCGGTAGGTACCTGACCCCTTTGGATGGCTTGTGGTGAGTCGGTAAGGATGGGCAGGGGAACGATATGAAACGTGAATACGTTGTAGCCGGTATCATCGCGTTGGTGATCGGTATGGCGATTCCTCTGGCGGGGGAGTTGGTGCGGTACGTCGGCAGCGACAGCGACGGCGATATCGATGCCCGCTTCGAGGAGGCGAAGGAGTCGAAGTCCGTCGATTCCGAGTTGCGCGAGCTGCAGCGACGGGCGTTCCAGATGCAACTGGAGCAGATGCGGCTTCAGGCGAGCGGGCAGTCGGGCGGTAATATTCCAGTATCGGGCTATGCTCGTCCTGCACCCGAAGATCGGGAACGGTCGCTGTCTGATGGCCGGAGTCGTTGAACGTCGTGGCGCGGCGAGTCGGCGAGCGATGCGTAACTGCAGCTTCAAGCTACAAGTTTCAAGCTGCAAGTGACTACAATTGAACCGAGAGTTTTTTCAAACCTGTATCTTGGGGCTGGAAGCTTGTGGTTTTCGTCGGATCTCTCGAGTTGATTGTTGCTTGCGTCTCAAAGTTTGGGATGTTCCTTGGATGTCGCAGCTACTTGCAGCTTGAAGCTTGTGTCTGATCTTACAGTCGTGGAGGTCTCATGAAGCGTCAGATGGTGTGGGTCGCAGCGGCGTCGTTGGTGATCGGTGTGCTGGTGTCGCAGGCGCCGGGATGGTGGCAGCAGTGGCGCGGCGGTGCCGGCGGCGGTGCGGATGCCGGTTTGATCAGCAGCTTTGAGTCGGACGGCGATCTCAAGAAATGGGAGACGAACGCCGCGCGGATCGAGCGGGCGACCGAGCATGCGACCAGCGGACGCTACGCGGGCAAGGCGACGCTCTTCGGCGGCAATCAGATGTGCGCCATCCGGATCGAGGACGGCTTCGAGCGGCGCCAGGCGCCGCGCGACTGGCGGCGGTATGAGCGGATTGAGTGGAAGATGTTCAGCACGGCGTCGCAGCCGGAGCGGCTGATCCTGCAGCTCAAGGACGAGGATGGTCGTCGCTTCAAGAAGGATATCTGGCTCAAACCGAACGCCGAGACGGTTGCGCGCGTTTTTCTCGACACGATCGGCGGCTCGGTCGGCCTCGGCAAGATCGATCAATTCAGCCTCTTTCGGTGGGAGCCCGAGGGCGATCTGACCTTTTACATTGACGACATTCGGTTGCTTGGCAAGGGACAGGAGGCGCCGGGCGAGCCGGCGGCCGATGCGGCCGGCGGCAAGGCGGCGAAGCCGTCGGCGGCGCAGTCATCGGCGTTCACCGGGTCGTTGGGCATGTTCGAGCGCGATCAGGAGCTCGACGCGTGGATGCCGGTGGGGGCGGTGGCGACGCGCGCGACGGAGCATGCGACGCAAGGACGCTCATCGCTGAAGTTGCTGCTGCGTGGCGGCGAGGGGATGTCCGGCGTGAAGATGGAAGATCTGCCGCGTGGCGGGAACGATTGGTCGCGGTACCAGGTGCTGGCGATCGACGGCTTCAACGCCACCAACGAGCAGCAGCGATTGCTGGTGGAACTCAAGGATACCGACGGGAAGCGTTTCAAGCACGAAATTTTCTTCGTGCCGCAGCAGGTGCAGACGGCGCAGGTGTCGCTGACGGCGGTGGATCAGGCGCTCGATCTGGGACAGATCGCGCAGGTGGCGATCTACGCCTGGGATCAGTCGGATGACGCCGTGATCTTCCTCGACAACATCCGGGTGGCGAAAGCGGGTGAGGTGGCAGCGGCGAGCACGGGGGGCGGCAAGACGGATGCTGTGACGGCGACAACGGCTACGGCGGCAAGCAGTTTGCTGAAGCCGGCGCGCGTGCCGGGGTTTGACGCGCGGCCGGAGCGGTGGACAGCGACGGAGTCTGGCGATCCGTTGAGCGCGTTTATCCGCGCGCCGATTTCGATCGACGAGCAGGCGGGGCTTGACGCGACGGCGTGGCCGTCCAGCGGCGGCGTGCCGTTCCCGCGCGGGACGCTGCGGCCGGAGACGCCGCTGCGGCTGCGGACGGCCGACGGGGCGGAGCTGCCGGTGCAGACGCGGCCGCTGGCGCGGTGGGATGACGGGAGTATCAAGTGGCTGTTGGTGGATACGCAGGCCGACGCGCAGGCCGGGACGCGGCTGGCCGCCTTCCTCGACTACGGTGGGACGGTGGCGTCGCCGCCGGTCGCCGCGTCGCTGCAGGTGGAGGAGACGCCGGAGGCGATCGTGGTAACGACCGGGCCGTCGCGTTTGCGCATCAGCCGCACGCGCGCGACACTCTTTGATGCCGTCTGGCTCGACCGCAACGGCGACGGCGCTTTTGCCGACGATGAGCGGTTGGCCGGTGGCGGCGATCTGACGATGCAGCATGCGGGCGTCGTCTATCGCGCCAGCCGCGATGCGCAAACGTACCGCGTGACCGTGGAGGAGCAGGGGCCGTTGCGCTCGGTGATTCGCTGCAGCGGGTGGTTCCGCGACGAGTCGGGCAACGGCTTCGGTCAGTTCATCGTGCGCGTTCATACGTTCCGCGGCAAGCCGTTCGTACGGCTGGAGCATACCTTCGTTTACACCGGCTATCCTGAGAACAAATACCACTTCGTGTATGAGGATAAGACGCTGCCGTCGAACGAGACGATTCAGGATATTGCGCTGGAGCTGCCGGTGAACATCGGCGCAACGGATGGAGCGACGTGCGCGTTCGGTGATGTGAAAGGGGTATATCAGGGGGCGTGGAAGGAGCCGGTGGAGCTGTGGCAGTTGGATCACAATCGCTTTAGCGTGATAACGGTGGCCGGCGAGGCAGCGAGCGGCGAGCGGCTGCTCGGGTGGCTCGATGTCAGCAGCCCGACGGGCGGTGTCACGGTGGCGCTGCGCGATTGCTGGCAGCAGTTTCCCAAGACGTTCGAGGCCGATCCGCAGCGGTCGACGATCACCGTGCGGTTGTGGCCGCAGCGCTCTGGCGAGCTGGATCTGAAGACGACGGCGGAGGCGTACGGGCCCGATGCGGTGGCGCGCGGCAGCGCCTTCGGACTGGCCAAGACGCACGAGATGTACTGGTATTTTCACGCCGGGTCGGTCAAGGAGGCGGGCGTTGAGACGTTTGTCCGAAAGGTGCAGGAGCCATCGCTGGTGCGGGCGTTGCCGGAGTGGGTGGCCGACAGCCGCGCGCTCGGCTGGCTGCATCCGTATGACAAGATGGCGCGGACGGAGGAGGGTTTCATGGATACCCTCTTCGACTGGGCGCGCCGTCAGCCGGAGACCTACCACTGGTACGGCATGATCGACTACGGCGACACGTTGAGCTGGTACCGCGATCACGAGGAGGATGGCACCGCGTATCCGACGCCCGACTGGTATCCGGTGGGACGCTGGGGTTGGTACAACTGCGAGGTGACGGGAATGCATACGGGGGCGTTGCTGCAGTATGTGCGGACCGGGCAATGGTCGTACTTTCAGTTCGGCGACGACACGGCGCGGCACATTCAGGACATCGACACCTGTCACTACAACACGGTGGCGAACGACCCGCGTTTGCGCGATGTCATCAGCGATGAGTACAGCAAGCCGGGCTCGATGCACCGGCACAACGCCAACCACTGGGGCGATCGCAACGAGGAAACGTCGCATACCAATATCGCGGGGCTGACGCTCTACTACTACTTGACCGGTTCGTGGCGGACGCTCGACGTGCTGCAGGAGGTGGGGGAGTTCATGGCGTTGGAGCCGATCACCTACTCGCAGCATCCCGACATCGCGCCGCAGCGGAGTATCGCGAACCTCCTTTGGAGCGAGGCGTTGCTCTACGAGGTGACGGGCGATCAGACGCACCTGGAGCGGGCGCGGAAGTGGGCGCATTTCTTCGCCGATCAGCAGCAGCCCAGCGGTAGTTGGGGAGAGGATTATGATCCGACGACGCGGTCGTGGCGCGGCGAGTCGAAGACGCTCTACACCACGCAGTACACGTTGCCGGCGCTGATTACCTATCATCGGCTGACCGGCGATCCGCGCGTGGTGGAGACGATCGTCAAGGCCACTGACTTCATGGCGGGAGAGCCGTACCTGCCGATGTACCATGCGTTCAGCTATGCGTACGAGTTGACGGGCGAGCTTCGCTACCGACGGGTGGCGGCGGAGCGGTTCAAGGCGGCGGCGGAGTCGCAGCGGCTCGGTATGGATCCGATGGAGCGGGGCATGATCTTTCAGAAGCCGATCTATCACCGGCCGAACATGTTTCTCTACAGCTTGCCGTACGGCATTGGGCTGTTAGCGGCCAGCGATACGCAGCTGCAGGATTGGGCGCGTGACAGCAAGAACGTCCACAGTCCGCAGTCCATAGTCCATAGTAGTACCCCGGTTGGTTCTGCTGTGGACCGTGGACTGTCGACCATGGACGCAGTTACCGGGTCTTCGGCGTATCGGATTGGTGTGGCGTCCTCTCTGGTGAAAGTCTTCCGCGAGCCGGATCGATTCCCGGGGGCATGGGAGCCGCCGGCGATCACGCTCTCGGCTGCGCAAGGGGAGTATGAGAGCGCGCAGCTAGTGCTGCACAGTGAGGCGACGCCGCTCAAGGGTGTGACGCTATCGGTGGGGGCGCTCAAACATGTGGCGGGGTTGGAGGAGATGCCGTTGAGCACGGTGACGTTTCGGACAGTCGGCTATGTGCAGACGCAGCAGCCGGACTACGAAGTGAGTCATGTCGGCTGGTGGCCCGATCCGCTGAAGGTGGAGCGGTCGTTTGCGGTGACGCCGGGGGAGCTGGCGCCCGTCTGGGTGACGGTGTATGTGGAGCCGGAGACGCTGCCCGGCGAGTACCGTGGGGCGATCGAGGTGGCGGTCGACGGGCAGCCGATGCGGCGAGTGCCGCTCATCGTGCGCGTGCGAAACTTCACGCTGCCCCGGCGCGGGCATCTGGCGACGGCGTTCGACTTCTACTCGGGGCGGCTGGAGAAGGCGTACCGCGAGTTTTATCCGGAGTATTACCGATCGTGGCGGGCGAGTTTGCCGGAGTTGGAGGATCGGTTCTATCACCGCATGTTGCATTATCGGCTCTCGCCGGTGCTGAATTTCGATCCGACCTCGACGGTGGTGGCGGATCGGGTGCGCGGCTATTTGGAGGAGGGGCTGAACGCGGTGGCGGTCGGCTCGCGCGGCGGCAGTTTCGACAACGAGTGGCCGACCGATGAGCTCTCGCTCAACGGGCTGATCCCGTCATACCAGGTGCTCGGCGCGGCGTTGCGGGGGCGGGGATGGCTGGATCTGACGTATGTCTACGCGTATGACGAGCCGCCGTTTGGCAAGCCGCACGTGACGCAGGTGACGTCGATGCTGCATCATGCGGAGCCGGGGTTGCGGACGCTGGTGACGTTGCGCGAGATGCCGGATCCGCGCGAGTGGACGCCGGAGCATCTGGAGTGGCTCAAGCCGATCGACATCGTGTGCGCGCGCAACGTGACGCTGACGCCGCGGCAGGTGGAGGCGTTGCGTGGGCTCGGCAAGCGGGTGTGGCTCTACGTGTCGGGGCCGGCGCCGCCGTACCCGACGCTGGTGATTGACTATCCGTCGATCGCGTACCGGGTGCTGCCGTGGATGTGTTGGAAGTATCGCGTGGAAGGATTGCTCTACTGGTGTGTCAATTTCTGGCGGACCGATCCGTGGGTGGAGCCGATGAACACCGAGTGGCGGCAGAACGGCAATGGCTCACTCTTCTATCCGGGGCCCGACGGGCCGGTTGACTCGATCCGGCTGGAGGTGCTGCGGGATGGGCTGGAGGATTACGAGTATCTCTGGCTGCTGCGTGGGTTGGTCGCGGAGGCGGAGCGCGGGGCGGGCGCGGGTGCCGGGAGCGTGCCGGCGGGGTTGATGGAGCGCGCCAAGCGGCTGGTCATGGTGGAGGATGCGTTGGTAGCGGATTTTGGGACGTATACGCAGGATCCGACGGTGATGATGGCGCGACGCGAGGCGATCGCCGAGGCGATCGAGGCGTTGATCGAGCAGCGCGCGAGACCATCGACGGCGGCAGCAGAGGTTGAGGCGTCGGCCTCGGCTTCGGGGGAGCGCTGATGCTGACGGTGGCAACGGCGAAGCTGCTGTTCATCGCGGGCAATGTGGCGATGATCGGTTTCAGTCTGGTCTGGGTGCTCGCGACGCGCTGGGCGGGATTTCTGCGGCTGGCGTTTGCGGTGGTGTTGCTGGAGCTGGGGGTGTATGTCTACGCGTTTCATATGGAACCGAACTGGCTGCAGGTCCGGCACGTGGAGATCGATGATGCGGCGCTCGCCAAGATCTGCCGTGGGCTGACGATCGTGCAGATCTCCGATCTGCATGTGGATGAGGTTGGGCGGCGCGAGCGTCAACTGCCGGACATGGTGAATCAACTGCATCCGGACATGGTATTGATCACCGGGGATTTCATCAGCTCGATCGTGGGCGTCAAAGGAGCGAAAGAGTTGGTGTCGCAGCTGAAGGCGCCGATGGGTGTGTGGGGTGTGTTGGGCAACACCGATCATATCTTTATCGATGGCGATGCGTTGACGAAGGAGCTGGAGGCGTCCGGGATGCAGATCCTCACCAACGAGGCGCAGTATGTGCGCACCGAGGGCGGTGGGTTTTATCTGGTGGGGGTGGATGATCCGGTGCTGGGGCATGATCGGTTGGAGCGGGCATGGGTCGATGTCCCGGTCGGGATGCCATCGATCCTGCTGGCGCATGGGCCGGATATCATCACCAAGCCGCTGGCTCGTCGGGCGTCGTTGGTGTTGGCCGGGCACACGCACGGCGGGCAGCTGGGGGTGCCGATCGTGCGGCAGCTGTCGGATTATGCCGATCGGTCGCCGTACATGGCCGGACGGTTTCATGTGGATGATACACAGTTGTATGTCAACCGGGGCATCGGGATGAAGACGCGGATGTTCCGGTTCCTCTGCCGCCCGGAGATCACCGTCTTTCAGTTTCGGGAGCCGGTGCGGCTGCCGGTGAAGCGAGCGATACGGTAGCGGGCGCATGTGGCGATGACGAAGCGGGTGCCGATCTTATTGTACCATGTCATCGGTGAGGCGGCAGAGGGGACGCCGGAGGCATTCTATGCGGTGACACGCGCAGCGTTCTCGGAGCAGATGAGGTATCTGGCGCAGCGCGGCTGCCATACCGTGTCGTTGGAGGCGTTGGCGGATTGGGTGGAGGGACGCGGGTCGTTGCCGCCGCGGGCTGTGGCGATCACGTTTGACGACGGGGATGTGACGCAGCATGAGGCGGCGGTGCCGATCCTGCAGGAGCACGGGTTTCAGGCGATGTTCTTCGTGACAGCGGCGCGGGTGGGGGAGCCCGGCATGATGGGGTGGGATGATGTGCGGCGCGTGGAGGCGGCCGGGATGGCGATCGGGTCGCATGGGTTGACGCATCGGTTGCTGACGGAGCTGACGGTGGACGAGGTACGTTGGGAGCTGGCGGAGTCGAAGCGGCTGCTGGAGACGCATGTGATGCGTCCGGTACAGTGGTTCGCGTTTCCGGGCGGTGCGTGGTCGTCCGGGATGCCGCCGCTCGTGGCGGAGGCCGGTTATCGTGGCGCGGTGACGTCAGATGTCGGGTATGTGGCGCGTGGCGTCGCCGATCGATGGTGGCCGCGGTGTGTGATGCGGAGTACCGACAACGTGTCGCGGCTGGCGGAGTTGCTCGATGCGCCGGCGTGGTTTCTGTGGCGGGAGCGGATGGGGCAGCAGGCGTTGCGGGCGGCGCGAAGCGTACTCGGGATGCAGCGGTACGAAGCGTTGAAACGGCGTCTGGTGCGGCGGAGTCACGCATGATCGCGCGCGTGGTCTTCTGGGGATCGTTGGGGCTGCTGGTGTACGCGTACCTGCTCTACCCGGTGTTAGCAGGGATTTTCGGAACGGTGCTGGCGCGTCGGGTCCGGCGCGATGGGGTGTCGCCGATGGTGTCGCTGCTGGTCCCGGCGTATAACGAGGAAGAGGTTCTACCGGCGAAGCTGACGAACAGTCTGGCGTTGGAGTATCCGAAGGATCGGCTCGAGGTGGTGGTGGCGAGTGACGGCTCGACGGACGGGACGTGTGCGGTCGCCGCGTCGTTTGCGGATCGCGGTGTGAGGTTGCTGGCATTCCCGGAGCGCGGCGGCAAGGCGGCGTTGCTGAACCGGGCGGTGCCGCAGCTGCGAGGTGAGGTTGTGGTTTTCACCGACGCGTCGTGCTTGCTCGATCGACGCGCGTTGCGTCGGCTCGTGTCGAACTTTGCCGATCCGACGGTTGGGGCGGTGTGCGGGCGTTACCGATTCGTTGCCAAGACCTCTTCCAGTCGCTCCGGTGGCGAGGGGGCTTACTGGCAGTTTGAAACGTGGCTGAAGCGCATGGAAGGAGCGCTCAGTTCGATCCTGGGAGCGCACGGTGCGCTCTACGCGATTCGCCGGTTTCTCTTTCAGCCATTGCCGAACGGGGCGATCAACGATGATTATCTGATTCCGATGCGGGTGGTGGAGCAAGGATACCGAGCGATATACGACGAGTCGGCCGTGGCGGAAGAGTTGACCGACGCGACCACGCGTGGAGAGTTATCACGTCGGACGCGCATTACCGTTGGGAACTATCAGCAGACGATCTGGCTGTGGAGATTGCTCAATCCGTGCCGCGGGTGGATCGCGTGGCAATTCTTCTCACACAAGGTGCTCAGGACGTTAACACCAGTCTTCTTGATCGCGCTACTTGGCGGCAGCATCGCGTTGATGCAAGAGCCGCTGTACGCTATTGCGCTCGCCGCGCAGGGGATCTTCTACGGCATGGCGATTGTGGGAGCGCAGTGCGAACAGCGCGGTCGGCCGATCGGTCTCTTTATGGTGCCGTTCTATTTCTCGCTCGCCAATCTTGCTGCCCTCTTGGGGTTGCTCAAGTTTCTGTTGCGTGCTCAGCGGCCTGCCTGGGAGAAGGTTCACTAGCGTCACCCATCTCGGAAGATTGGGGCACTCCGCGCGGTGACTTCGGGTCCATCCGTTAAGTGTCAATCTGATGTCGATATTGATTGTATCGAGCGCTGCGTTGAGCTCTTCCGTTCGTTTTTCCGTTTTCGCTATAACTTCCGGCTCAATCGTTCGTGAACGCCTGAAGATCCCACAAGAGGGTTTTCAAAGAGCCCTCCTAATTTTCGTAGGAAATGTGACACGGTATCGATATCGATGACATATCGTAAGTGTATGTTAGTAATATACTTACTAATAGACTATCTTGTGAGGATCCAAGTTATGAGTCTTGGTCTTGTGGTGTGGTCTTATTGGTGTCGACGATCCTATTCGTGTTGATTTTTATAGTCATCTGATCATATCGTTAACATATTGTGGTTAAAAGAGAAGTGATGTTCGCATGTCTTATGTCATATGTAACGATCTGTTTGGACAGAGTGCTGGAGTTTGTGGGAATAATCGAGTTTTTAAATAATACGTATTACTATATTATTAAATGACTTACGTATAAAATACTCCCTTGGCATCGAATCTGCTTGTATTCATGGTGCCCATGTCGATATTCGACATATCAATCTCAAACAACGAGAGATTAAGGATGATGAGCGTGGAAAAGTTGATCAATCAGAGTTTCGGTTTCAGCTTCAACGTGAAAGAGTATTTCCTATCAGTTATGCAGAATATCTGGGATGCTGTTCGTTCGTGGGCTCGAGACTGGCTCAAGCGGGTGCTGGATGTTGTAGTCGCACTGGTTGGCTTAGTCTTGGTGGCACCCTTGTTTCTGGTGATCGCTGTTGCGATCAAGCTCGATTCGCGCGGGTCGATCTTCTACCGTCAGGAGCGGGTTGGGCAGGGTGGCCGCGTGTTCATGATCCATAAGTTTCGGACGATGCATCAGGAGTCAGAGGTTGCCACGGGTCCCGTATGGGCGAAGCGTGGCGACTCTCGCGTTTCCCGCATTGGCGCCTACCTGCGTCGTTTTCATCTGGACGAGCTGCCGCAGCTGGTCAATGTGCTGTGGGGGGAGATGAGTTTGGTGGGACCTCGTCCGGAGCGTCCGGCGATCGTTGGACAGTTGGCGATGGTTGTTGATCACTATGAGCATCGGCTTGCCGTCAAGCCCGGGATCACCGGTTTGGCTCAAACCAGATACCGCTACGACCAGACGATTGCCGATGTCAGACGAAAGATCCGCTATGATCTGCTCTATATCCGCAACATGTGTCTTGGTCTTGATCTGCGTATTCTCCTAAGAACCGTGACCGTGGTGTTTGCCGGTCGCGGCATGCATTAGGTTTTTCCTGCATCGGTTCTCTGTTGATTAACGAGTGAGCGAGAGATGTTGGGCGCTTTGTCGTTGCTGCTTTTTCGGAAGTCTTTTTTAACGATGATTATTGTTGTGTTCACGAGACTGGTGGGTCGAGAATCTGCTAGTCGAAAGGTGGTGAAAGAGAGATGAAACAAATACTGATCGTGGTGAGTTTGGTGGCTTGTGTATCGCTGACGGGTTGTGGCGGTGGAGGTGGCGGATCGTCTTTCTTGGGTAGTATCGGGTCGATCTTCTCTTCCCTGTTTGGTGCGGGAGGGGGCAGCAGCTCGCCGAATCAATCTGTGGCTTCATCGGGAGGTTTTGACCCGTCGTCTCCTCCTGGGGGCTCTTCCAGCGGTAGTGGTGCTGGTGGCGTTTCAGGCGGGACGTCGTTTCATGACACGGCAGTCAATCCTGAGCCGGCTACGATGATGATGATGGGGAGCGGTCTGCTGGCCGGTGCGTGGTTGCGTCGTCGTCAGCGTCGATCCTAGTCGTTGCTGTTGTATGTTGTGTGGACGATTAGAATGGATGGTGTTGGTTGTAGGAAGTTGTTCCATAGGAAGTTCTTCGCTAGCCGTGGAGCGCTGTCGTGGCAAGGGATAGCGAGAGAGCAGTGGGCGTCGTCGTTCTGGCGCTCTTTCTTTTGGTGGCGCCAGTGTGACGGGCTTGTCCCTTCCTAGCTTTTCGGATAACCAGGGAGCTTTCTCAGTATCCTCGGTATAGCAGGATCAGGATAATGTTCTCTCATGTGCCCCCTGTCTATCCCTCCTGATTTGCTGAGATCGAGAATGTTCATTCGAAACATCTAATTTGTGCGTGTCGGCGATTTATGTTATCTAATGACACGTTTTGCTATATTTTGAGTAAAGAAAAATGGACTTTAGTATTATATTTTGCTCAATGACGTCTGATTCATTTGATCTAGTGTATATTTATTTGGACAGGAGATCGGTTAAATCGTGCATGCACTAGATCTGGTTCATCTTAAACGTTTATTCTGCAGCGTATTGAATCCTGCGGGTTTCCATAAAACGAGTCGTTTATTGGCATCAACTGTGCTCATTTAACGGTAAGGATGCGTATGCCTAAGACAATCGGTAGTGTTGCACAGTACTTCAGCGCTCTTCGATCGGTGTGGCAGATTGCCTCCGGATTAATGCGTCGGTATCCCGTTCTCTGGTTGCCGTTTCTGGTGATTGGTTTGTCTGATGTGATGGTGTTGGCGCTGGCGTGTCTGGCTCCGCGCCAGCCGTTTGATGCGTTACTGGCTCCGCCTATTCGGGCATTCTGGGGCGACCGATTCCTACACTATCCATCGAACTTCTTCATTCTGCCAAAGCTGTACGAGTATGGGCACACCCTTGTGATGGCTGGGGTCGGCGTGGTGATGACTGGGGCTGCCATTGGGATGGCGGAGCAGGCCAACCGCGGACAACAGCCACGGTTTCTGTCAAACGTCGTGCGCGCGATCAAGCGGTATGTGACGCTCTTTTGGGTGTGGACGGCAGGGTTCTTCCTCTCAACGCTCCTGATCAAGGGGGCGCGATTCATGGTCTTCGCGGCGTATGACACGACGTTGAGAACGATGCTGCCGCCTCGCGCTATGGTGTTGGATGTGGTGTTGTGGTGCTCGGTCTTTGCAGCGATCGCGATCGAAGCGCTGTGGGTGTACGCGTTGCCGATTGCTGTGCTGGAAGGACAGGGCTGGTGGCGATCGCTGAGGGCCAGCTTCCGGTCGGCCATCGAATTTTTTGGGCCGACGTATCTGTTGGTGTTGGTGCCGTCATCGCTGCTCTTCTCTGTGATGATATTGAAACAGCAGATTGGAACGTTGATGCGATTTGTCACACCGGAAGTCACCGTATGGGTGTTGGTGTTTGGTGTGGTGTATTCGCTTGTGGCGGAGTGGGCGATCACGATGTCGGCAACGGTGTTGTATCTGATGCGTAAGGAGCCGACTCGTTGCTCTTAGCGGTTCGGGTGCGTGTTGGACGCGGTATTGCTGTGGTTGCAGTAGCAGCGCGTGGTTGCGGTAGTCAGCGGACAGGTTGCAAATAGTTTTTGCTCTTTGACGTCTCGCAAAGCCTGACTGTTTGAGTGGGTGCTCAGACAGTGGACAGCAGGTGGATCGGCGGGTTGCGGGGCTTATCATCCGGCGGGGAAACTTCGTGGAGGGTCTCTCGATGGGTCTCCGCCGATGGAGTCTGTTGTGCGTTGTGGCGTTGATGTGTGTGATGGGTATTGCGGTATCGACAGCGGACGCAGCGCTGCTCGTCAGTGAGGTGTACTACGATCATCCGGGTAGCGACAGCGATCATGAGTTCTTGGAGTTGTTTAACACCGGGATCGAGCCGGTTGATCTGGGCGGGTGGTTGGTGGAATGGGTTGGTGCGGTGTGGGGTGAGCAGGCGCTGGCCTTGTCCGGTGTTGCGTTGTCGGGTCGGTTCTTTCTGATCGGCGGTGCGAATACAGCGGTGGATTTCGGCGTGGCTCCCGATCTGCTGGTGTCATTGACGTTGCAGAATGGGGGATCGGCGACCGACGGCGTGCGGATTCGCAAGGGGAATTACACGGATACCGTGTTGTACGATGCGCCGAATACTGCTGGTTTGGCGGGTGATGCGGGATGGAGCGGCGCCAGTTTCGCGCCGGATGTAGCGGTAGGGCGTAGTCTGGCGCGATGGAATATTTTGTTAGATACCAACGAGATGACCGATTTTGTCGAGCGTGTGGTACCGGGTCCTTCGAATCGATTTGCGCCTGGGCCGTCGGATGGCACAGTGCCGGAGCCCGCTAGCGCGCTGATGACGATGATGGGTATGGGATGGTTGCTATGGCGACGACACAGATCATGAGACGGATTCTCAGTTTGACGGTTGCGGTGGTAGTCGGTCTTGGCATGGCGGGATGCCAAGACCGCTACGCTGCGGAGCAGTTGTTGTGGCAGGCCAATCGCAAGGCGGCACCGTTGCAGCGTGACATCAAGCAGGCGGCGGAGGCCGATGTCTTGGCGGCCGTCGAGGCGTATCGTCACGTGGTGGATCGATGCCCGGGGATGGTAGAAGCCGCCAAGGCGCAGATGTCGATGGGCGGCATTTACTACGGACGCGAGCAGTATGATCTGTCGCGCCAGGCGTTCTCTGAGGTATCGCGCAAGTACGGTCAGTTCCGGGAGATGGCGGCGAGTGCGCAGTTCATGGTTGGACAGTCGCTTGAGCGGCAGGACAAGTGGGGTGACGCCGTTCGCGCCTACGAGGAGATCTTCCTGAATCAGCCGTGGACGATGCAGGCGATGCGGACGCGGCTCTATGTTGCGGAGGCATGGGATCGTCGCGGGGATCGGGAGGCGTCGGCGAAGGCGTACGATCGGGCGCTGAAGGCGTATCATGAGGCGGTCAAAGCGGCGCCGACACCAGAGCTGGCGAGTCAGACGTATGGCTTCATCGCCACCGTGCATGAGCGTCAGCAGCAGTGGGACAAGGCGCTCGAGACGTATCGCACCATTGCCGAGCAGTATCCGAACACGTCCAAAGCGCCGGTCGCACTCTTCGCGATGGGCGCGCTCTACAAGAGTCGGTTGGGTCAAATGGATCGGGCGATCGAGACGTTTCGGGAATTGACCAAGCAATATCCGGAGCATTTCTTGACGCGCATCGTGCAGCCGGAGTTGAAGGCTAGGGATGAAGGCGGCGCACCTCAACAATAACAGTAGCACCCTGTCGCTTGGCGTTGGATTGGCGGCAGCGGCAGCGTTCTCGGCGCTGTACTGGCCGACGTTCGCTTGGATGTCGGAGCGTTTCCAGGAGCCAGGTACCAGCTATTCGCACGGGTTTCTGGTGCCGTTCGTGTCCGGCTATATCGTTTGGCAGCGTCGGCAGGTGTTGCGATCGATGCCGTTTGCACCGGCGCCGTGGGCGCTGCCTGGGTTGCTGGCAAGTGTGATGATTCATGTGGTGTCGACGATCTGGCAGTTGCACTTTGTTTCAGGGTTCAGTTTCATTACGGCAGTGTGGAGTGTGATCGGGTATTTCTGGGGTTCGCGCGTTGCGAGGGGCGTGGCGTTCCCGATGTTGTTCATGATTTTCATGGTGCCGTTGCCGAGCGTCTGGCTGATTCACGCCAGCTTCCGACTCAAGATGGCGGCGGCACAACTGGCTACGACTGTGGTGCAGTGGATGGGTGTGCCGGCTGTTCGTGAGGGCTCGGCTGTGCAGCTGCCGAACTGCCGCATCTTGGTGGATGATACCTGTAGCGGTTTGCGGTCGCTCATCTCGCTGATCGCGCTGGCTACGGTGATGACGCAGTGGTTCCCGATCCAGACGATGGCTCGGCGCTCGATGTTGATTGCGTCGGCTGTACCGATGGCTGTGGCTGCCAATTGGTTGCGTGTCACTATGGCGATCCTCGTCGGTTTTGTGTATGGCGCGAAGGTTGCCGGTGGCGTCTACCATGACGCATCGGGCATCGTAGCGTTCATCGTAGCGTTCATCGGTCTGGCAGGCATTGCTCGGTGGCTGTCGAGGTGATGATGTCGAGTCGTGTGGTCATGCGGTGTGTGGTGGTGCTGGCGCTCTCCGCGATGGGCATGGCGGCTATCCGTTTGGCCTCTGCCTCTACGGCCGGCGATGCCTCGATTCCGCAGGTTCCGCAGCGGCTGGGTGAATGGGAGGGTGTCGATCAGGAGGTAGATGATCGCACCAAAGGGTTGCTTGGCACCGATCAGGTGTTGGTTCGTGAATATCACGATGGACAGGGCGCCATGGTGTGGGCAGCCGTCGTCTATGCTGCAGAGAACCGATCGGCATTTCACCCGCCGGAGCTTTGCTACACGGGCAGTAATTTCGAGTTGCTGGATCGTGGTACGGCGACTGTGGTGCGCAGCGACCACGGGGATCAGCCAATGGTCAACCGACTCCTGATGACGAATCACCAGCAGCAACTGCTGGCCTACTATTGGTTTACAGCCGGTGATCGATTCTTTACCAAGTATCATCAGCAGCAGATACAGCTGATTTGGAATCAGATGCGTCGGAAACCGTCAGGCGGGATGTTGATCCGCGTGTCAACTCTGGTGGGTGATGGTGGTGTCCAGGATGCTGAACGTCGGTTGTCAGGCATGGCGGGTTTGCTGATGTCCGCGATGCAAGATACGTAAGCGTCTTCTACGGTTGGCGAAGTGTAAGAATCGTGCGCAGGCGCTTGATTTCCTGAGTGTTCTTGTAGTCACGATCTTGGATATGTCGTATATAGAGTGCTATTTTGTAATAACTTATGAACTTTGAGACATAGGCGTGGCGCTTGGTTTTGCGCTTTACGGAATGTGGGTTTTTGGATGCTTGACAGGGCTCAGGGGTTGAGGATATAGTGCCGTGACTGCGATTTCCCTTCAATATCGTCAGGTTCGTCCACGATTCTCGCCAAGACACTTTGACGGAGGAGGATCGGGAGTGGAACAGCAGCAACCCTCAAGCGGGTTGTTTGGTGGCATAATCGGTAATCAGCTTGTCGATGAGTTGACCAGCGGTCTCGTGGTGCTCGGTCGCGATGGCCGGATTCTTTGCTGGAATCGCGCGATGGAGCGTCTCACCGGTTTGCCGGCCACCAAGGTGCTGAACTGCCGTCCGTCGGAGCAGTTGCCGTGGTGGCAGAACGTCAGTACTGAATTGATGCACCTGCTGCAGGATCGCCAACCGATCACGGCAGAGTTGCGGGTGCCGGTCTTCGATGAAGCCCGTCCTCAAACATGGCGGCTGCGTGGTCTGCCGCTGCCCACCTCCGGCTATGCGCCGGACGAACCATCCGCCGCACTCCTGATCGAGGATCTCTCGTCTCACGTAGCGCTGAAGCGACAGCTGGAGCGTACGGAGTCGATGGCATCGTTTGGCAAGCTGGCCTCAGGCGTTGCGCACGAGCTGAATAATCCGCTCGATGGAGCGATCCGGTATCTCAATTTGTCGATCGAGCGGCTCAGCGAGGACGACGTCTCCCGTGAATATCTTCTGCATGCCAAGGAAGGGTTGAATCGGATGGCGCAAATCATCCGGTCGCTCCTGGAATTTGCCAAGCAGGCGGCGATCCGCCGTCCGCATCTGACGGATGTGAATGTCGCGCTCGACCAGGCGTTGGCGCTGTCGGCGCGTCCGGCGTTTGAGCCATCGGTGGCGGTGGTGCGCGAGCTGGCGGGCGATTTGCCGCGGGTGGTTGGCTACGGCCTCGATTATGCCTTCGCCAATATCATCAAGAATGCCTACGACGCGATGCCGACCGGCGGGACGTTGACGATCGTCGCGCACCAGCGCAACGGCGAGATGTTCGTGAAATTTACCGATACCGGCTGTGGGATTCCGGAACATGTTCGCGGCCGGTTGTTTGAACCGTTCTTTTCCACCAAACCGATTGGGAAGGGAACGGGATTGGGATTGTCGATCTGTAAAGAGATTGTGGAGCGGAGCGAGGGGCGTGTGGAGATGGAGAGTGCGGTGGGTATGGGGACCACGGTGACGATTGTGCTGCCCATCGGTCGGAAACGCCCCTCCGCGGAGGCGGCATCATGAAAACGCGGCGGATGTTGGTGGTCGATGATGACTCATTGATTCGTCAATCATTGTATGAGTTGTTGCGGTTAACCGGGTATGAGGTGGATATCGCCGGGGATGGGCCGGAGGCGGTGGGTTTGGTGGAGCGGACGACGTATCAGGTGATCATCATCGACATGCGTTTGCCGCAGACCACGGGGCTGGAGTTGCTGGCGCAGATCAAGGCGCGCCAGCCGAAGACGTTCGTCATCGTGGCGACCGGCTACGGTAGTATTGAGAACGCGGTGCAAGCGATGCGGGCTGGGGCCTACGACTACGTCACCAAGCCGATCAATGATGAGGAAATCAAGGCGGTGATCGAACGGGCGCTGGCGCAGTATGATCTCGAGGCGGAGAACGAGTACCTGCGCGGCGAGTTGGAGGCGGTGCAGCACCGTTTCTGCGATGTCGTTGGGCAGAGTCCGGGGATGCAGAAGATCTTTCAGATGATCCAGACGATCGCGCACACCCGGTCGACCGTGCTGTTGCGAGGGGAGAGCGGCACCGGCAAACGCGTGCTGGCGCGCGCCATCCATCTGAGCGATCCGGTGCGCAAGGACAAGCCGTTCGTGGAGGTCAGCTGCGGCGCGTTGCCATCGGAGATTCTGGAGAGCGAGCTCTTCGGGCATGTGAAGGGGTCGTTCACCACGGCCATTAACAATCGGATCGGTCGGTTTGAGCTGGCCGATGGCGGCACGATCTTCCTTGATGAAATTGACGCGTTCAGTCCGGCGCTGCAGGTGAAGCTGCTACGGTTTCTGCAGGAGCGGGAGTTTGAGCGTGTGGGGGATAACAAGACGATCCATGTCGATGTGCGCGTGATTGCTGCGACCAACCGGAATCTGGAGGAGGCGATCCAGCAAGGTGCGTTCCGCGAGGATCTCTTCTATCGGCTCAACGTCATCGCTATCCGGATTCCGCCGTTGCGGGATCGGATGGAAGATGTGCCGTTGTTGTTGGAGCATTTTCTGCAGCAGCATACGGCTGAGCTGAAGCGGCAGGTGACCGGCTTCTCCAAAGAGGCGATGCGGTTCCTGATGGAGTATCGGTGGCCGGGGAACGTGCGCGAGCTGGAGAATGCCGTGGAGCGATCGGTGATCTTGTCGCGCGGGCCGCAGATTGATGCGCACGATCTGCCGGAGGCGATTCAGCGGATCAACAGCGCGTCGTCGGTGGCCGGGAGTGCTGCGGTGACTGCGGCGATGAGCGCGCGGAATGCCGGTGGTGCAGCAGCACGCTTGAAGGATGCACTGCGGGATCCGGAGCGCCAGTTGATCATCGATGCGCTCGAGCAGACGGCATGGAATCGCAAGAAAGCGGCTGAGCTGCTGGGTATCAATCGCACGACACTCTACAACAAGATGCGGGAGTATCAGTTGTTGAAACGGCGGGATGGAGCGGTAACCAAGGCTTCTTCATAATGATGACCGAGCTGCCCAGCTTTCGTAGCCTCGTCGATCTGACGCAGTGGCAGCAGATCCAGGATCACTTTGCAGATGTATTGAGAGTGCGGATTCGGACGGTGGACCTTGCGGGTGAGGCGGTTACCGTGCCGTCGGGTCCATCCACGTTCTGCGAACAGGTGATCGGCGGATCGTCGCTGGGGCGTCAGCGGTGCGGGCGGTGTTTGCCGGCCCCCTTACGTGACGGGGGAGCGCTCGTTCAGGAGTTCGAGAGCGATCACTGTCACGTCCTCACCAAGAACTTCGCCATTCCGATTGTCGTCATGGAAAGCTTCCCGATCGCGTACCTGCTGGTGGGGCCCGTGTTGTTGGGGCGCCGCGAGGGTTCGCAGCGGTATGTGGAGATGATGCAGGAGCTGGGGGTTCCGCTGGATCGCTTCATGGGGTCGCTGCAGGAGCTTCGGCTCTTCACCTATGGCGGGATCCGCTCCGTCGTGCTGATGCTCAAGGGTGTCTCGGCGCACTTCGTGCAGTTAGAGTATCAGGTATCTCGACTCAAGGAGTTGGTGCCGTGGATCTCCGGAATGGAGGGACGGATCACGCCGCTGTATCTTGATCGGTTGCTACAGGCGTTGCTCGATGTCGCAACCACCGCATCGAAGGCCGATGCTTCGTCCATCATGGTGTTGCATCCGGATCGCGATGAGTTGACGGTTCGGATGGCCAGGGGATTGAAGGAAGAGGTGGTGCGGGGGGCACGGGTGATGATCGACGACAGTCTCTCGGGCCTGGTGGTGCAGCGAGGCACGCCGCTTGTGGTGTCTGGCCTCGCGACCGATCAGCAGGTGAACCGGCGCATGCGTCGTCCTGAGCTTCGGTCATCGATGCTGTTACCGATCACACCGGCGGGTCAGACCAAGCCGATGGGCGTGTTGAGTCTCGGAACCACCGGTGCCGAGGGCGCCTATCGCGATGAGGATGTCAGTTTCGTCCGGCAGCTCGTCAATCTCGCCGAAGTCGCTCTTGCCAGTCTCGGGCAGTCCAAGTCTGAATAATGCGTTCTCTCTGACGTACAAATCCTTCTGATGGTGCGTGGCGCTCTGCTACGTCTCAGGTTGTGTCGCGTGTTCCCTGGTGCTTCAGTGTCCGCACGTAGCTCGCGGGATTCCTCCCTATACTATGATGCAAGTCATATGGTATGGGCCATCGTTCTGGTACAGTCATGATAGCTCCACGCACGCATAGAGCGTCGATGTCTTCCTAACGAACATGATGAGTACGAACAGGTTGGTTGTGATGAGAGCGGCAGACTGTTTCTGGATATTCGGAGGAAAGGACTAGCCATGGCTTCCACATTGGATCCACTCTTCACTCCACGTTCCGTGGCGGTGATCGGCGCTTCGACCAAGGATGGTAGTGTCGGGCAGGCGGTGTTGACCAACCTTATTCTGAATCGGTTCAACGGGATCGTCTATCCGGTGAATCCGAAGACGAAGGGGATTCTCGGTATCCGCTGCTACCCTTCGATCATGGAGGTTCCCGACGAGGTGGATTTGGCGGCGATCATCGTGCCGAGCACCTCGGCGCCGGAGGTCATGGAGCAGTGCGGCAAGAAGGGTGTGCGTTCTGCGGTGATCATCAGCGCCGGTTTCCGGGAGGTGGGGGCGGAGGGGAAGCGGCTTGAGCAGGAGGTGGCGAAGATCGCCGAGCGGTACCGAATTCCGCTGGTCGGTCCGAACTGCCTCGGAATCATCAATGCCGCCCCGAGCGTCCGGCTCAATGCCAGTTTTGCCACCCACATGCCGGCGTCCGGTTCGATCGCCTTCGTATCGCAGAGCGGGGCGTTGTGCACGGCGATCCTCGACTATGCGCAGGCCGAGCATATCGGATTCTCCAAGTTCATCAGCATGGGTAACAAGGCCGACGTGACCGAAAACGATCTCCTGCTCTACCTCAAGGATGATCCGGAGACGCGCGTCATTCTGTTGTACCTGGAGGATCTGGTCGATGGGCGGCGGTTCATCGAGATCGCTCGGGAGATCACCGGTGAACTTCAACATCCCAAGCCGATTCTCGTCATCAAGTCAGGACGCACCCTGGCCGGTGCCAAAGCCGCTGCCTCGCACACCGGGTCGCTCGCCGGACAGGACGAAGTGTATGACGCGGTCTTTGCCCAGAGCGGTGTTTTGCGAGTGGATACGGTGGATGAGCTGTTTGACTACGGGGTGGCGTTCTCTAGGCAGCCGTTGCCGAAGGGGCGTCGCGTGGCGATCGTGACGAACGCCGGTGGGCCGGGCATCATGGCGACAGACGCGTGCGTTCGCTACGGGCTGGAGCTCTCGGCATTCCAGTCGGAGACGACGGAGCATCTGCGCAAGGGGTTGCCTCCGACAGCGAATTTGCACAATCCGGTGGACGTAATCGGCGATGCGCAGCATGATCGGTACGAGCATGCGTTGAGTGCCGTGCTGGCCGATCCGAACGTCGATGGGTTGATCGTGATTCTGACGCCGCAGGCGATGACCGACATCGAGGCGATCGCGCAGTCAGTCGTGGACGCGGCAAAGCGGCAGGAGAAGCCGGTGTTGACGTCGTTTATGGGTGTCGTCGATGTCTCGGCGGGCGTCAAGGTGCTGGAGCGCCACGGTGTGCCGCACTACAAGTTTCCGGAGGGGGCATGCCGTGCGCTGGCGTCGATGGCGCGCTACGTCACTTGGTTGGAGCGTCCAAGGACCGAGGTGCGCTGTTTTGTGGTAGACCGTCCGGCGGCTCAAGCGGTGATCGATCGCGTGCGTGCGGAGGAGCGTTGCAATCTCGTGGAAGTGGAGGCAGGGAATATTCTGAAAGCATACAACATCCCGGTGGTGGAGTCGACGATCGCCGGCACGGTGGGAGAGGCGGAGGCGGTGGCGGCGCGGGTCGGGTATCCCGTGGTTATCAAGATTGCATCGCCCGATATTCTGCACAAGGCGGATGTGCGCGGCGTGGCAGTGGGTATCGAGGATGCCGAGCAGCTCAGACGGGCGCATCAACGGATGATGGAGAACGTGACGGCAGCAGCGCCCACGGCGAAGATTCTCGGCGTGACGGTACAGCCGATGATGCATGGTCGTGAGGTGATCATTGGGATGAAGCGGGATGAGCGGTTTGGGCCGATGATCATGTTTGGGCTTGGCGGTACGTATGTCGAGGTCTTCAAGGATGTGACGTTTCGTCTGGCGCCGATCCGGGAGTACGGGGCGGAGCGGATGGTGCGGTCGATCAAGGCATCGAAGATCCTCAACGGCTTTCGTGGGGAGCCGCCCGCCGACCTCGAGGCGGTGAAGGAGTGTTTGTTGCGTGTGTCGCAACTGGCCATGGATTTGCGCGATGTGGAGGAATTGGACATCAATCCACTCGTCGTCTTCGAACGCGGCAAGGGTTGCATGGCGCTTGATGCCCGGATCGTTCTGAGTCAGCCGTCGGGGACGCCGAAGCAGGCAGAGTTACAGACAGCCGCTCGCTGAAGCGCTTCACGTGCGCCGGTCAGTATCGTATAATCGCTGCGTGATACATCGCGCGTGGCGAGTGTTGATGTGTTGGCGTTTCGTTGTTGGAGTATGGTTGGTCCTTCCGGCTGCTGAAGCGGCCACTGGTGCTGCTCCTGTTGTCGATATCGATTCCCCTACTGGATTCATCACCGCTGTTCCCGAGCGTTCGCCGGCGATCTGCCAGGCACCCTCGCCGCTCTCTTACGGCAACCGGCCCAGCGCTGCGCCCTACCGCGTCCGTCATCCGCTCAACATGCGCGTCGAGGAATTGTGACGTGGAAGCGTTGTGCCGCTGTATTGGTTACACTATCGCTCATCAGCGCCGGATCTCTCATGGCAGCTGAAGCTCATCTGCAGCGCGCTCCCAACCGGTTGATTCGCGAGAAGAGTCCCTACCTGCTGCAGCATGCGCACAATCCGGTCGATTGGTATCCGTGGGGCGCCGAGGCGTTTGAGCGGGCGAAGGCGGAAGACAAGCCAATCTTTCTGTCGATTGGCTACTCCACATGCCACTGGTGCCACGTCATGGAGCGCGAGTCGTTCGAGAACGAAGAGATCGCGCGCATGCTCAGCGAGCAGTTCGTGCCGGTGAAAGTGGATCGCGAGGAGCGGCCCGATCTGGATCAGGTGTATATGACGGCGGTGACGGCGCTCTCCGGCTCCGGTGGCTGGCCGATGACGGTGTTTCTGACGCCCGAGGGCAAGCCGTTCTATGGGGGTACGTACTATCCGCCGGAGAGTCGGTGGGGACGGCCTGGGATGCGGGAGTTGTTGCCGGCGATCGCCAAGGCGTGGCGCGAGGATCGGCAGCGGCTGATGGAATCGGCGGAGCAGCTGACAGTGTATCTGCAGCAGGCGCGCGCTGCTGGTGCGTCCGAGACGCCGCTGACCGCCGCGGTTTTCGATGCCGCGTATCGACAGTATGCCAGTCAATTTGACGAGGTCAGAGGCGGGTTCGGTGAGGCGCCAAAGTTTCCGCGCCCGCATACGCTTCTCTTTTTGTTGCGGTATTGGGATCGGAGCGGAGAGGCACAGGCGCTGGCGATGGCGGAGGCGACACTCGAGCGGATGGCAAGCGGCGGGATTCACGATCATCTCGGCGGCGGCTTTCACCGTTACTCGGTCGATGCTGAATGGTTGGTGCCGCATTTCGAGAAGATGCTGTACGATCAGGCGCTTCTGTCGCGGGCGTACGTGGAGGCGTTTCAGGCGACTGGCAAGACGGCGTATGCCGATGTGGCCAGGGGGATTTGCGAGTATGTGTTGCGGGATCTCGCTGACGCGAGCGGGGCGTTCTACGCGGCGGAGGATGCCGACAGCGAGGGGGTCGAAGGGAAGTTCTACGTCTGGACGCCACAGGAGATCGAGGTGGTGTTGGGGGTGGAGGAGGCAGAGTTATTCTGCGCCTTCTACGGTGTGCGGCCGGGCGGCAATTTTGCGTTCGAAGGAGCGTCCGTGCCGGGCGGCGTGAGCATCGCGCATGTCGAGCAACCACTGGAAGCGTTTGCAGCGCTGCGGCAGTTGAATCCGGCGGGGCTGGCCCAGCGGTTGAAGGCGGATCGTGAGCGGTTGCTGGCGGTGCGAAGTCGCCGCGTGCGGCCGCATCGTGATGACAAGGTGCTGACCGACTGGAACGGACTGATGATCTCGGCAATGGCGTTTGGCGGAGCCGCGCTCGATGAGCCGCGCTACATTCGGGCGGCCGAGGCGGCGGCGACGTTCATCCTTTCGAAGATGCAGCTAAATGGGCGTTTGCTGCATCGTTATCGGGACGGGGAGGCAGCCATCGATGCGTTCCTGGATGATTATGCCTGTTTCATCGGCGGATTGTTGGACTTGTATGAAGCAACGGGCAACCCAAAGTGGTTGCGTGAGGCGGTGCGTTTGGCCGATCTGATGCTGGCGGAGTTCTGGGATACGGAGAACGGTGGGCTGTTCCTCAGGAGCTTGCGTCTGGAGCCGTTGGTGGCGCGAACGAAGGAGCTATACGATGGCGCGGTGCCGTCCGGCAACTCCATGGCGGCGTTGGGGCTGGTGCGACTGGCGAAGATGACGGGTGAGCGGCGGTTTGAGGAGAAAGCGGGAGCGATCTTCCGGGTGTTTGGTGAGGATGTTGGGCGTCTGCCGATGGCGTACCCGTATCTTCTCTGCGCGCTCGATCTGGCGCTGGGGCCGAGCCGTGAGATCGTACTGGCTGGGGAAGCGAGCGATCCGGATACGGGGGCGTTGCACCGGCTGGTGTATCGGCGGTTTCTACCGCGCCGCGTGCTGTTGCTGCACCCGCCGTCCGGCGAGACGGCAGAGGCGGTGGAGTCGCTGGCGCCGTGGCTGAAGGATCAGCGGCCGCTCAACGGGCGAGCCACGGCCTATGTGTGCCAGGATTACGCGTGCCACCAGCCGACGACCGATCCGCGGGAGCTGGAGCGGTTGCTCGAGCTGAGATAGAACAGACACAAGACACAAGACACAAGACGAACCTCTCCTCAGAGTGGCTTTTCCTTGCGTCTTGTAGCTTGTATCTTGTGTCCGATCTGAAAAGGGAGGTATTTGTGCGATTACTTGTCACTGGCGGCACGGGTTTCATCGGGCAGCCGCTGTGTCGTACGCTGTCGGAGCAGGGGCATGTGCTGACGGTGTTGACGCGAGCGGCATCTGCGGCGGGCCATGTGTCCAATCGCGTGCGCGCCGTACAGTGGGAGCCGGGGCGCGGCGGAGAGTGGGAGCGTGCCGTTGCTGAAGCCGATGCGGTGATCAACCTGGCCGGTGAGCCGATCGCTGCACATCGATGGAGGGTTGCGCAGAAGCAACACATCGTGTCGAGCCGCATGGAGACGACGCGGGCGTTGGTGGCGGCCATGCGGCGTGCGTCGCCCAAGCCAGCGCTGCTGATCAACGCATCGGCGATCGGCTACTACGGGCCGCACGGAGACGAGCCGTTGACCGAGGAGGCGGCATCAGGCGCAGGATTTCTGGCGGAGACGTGCCGTCAGTGGGAGGCAGAAGCCATGGCGGCGGAGTCATTGGGAATGCGCGTCGTGCGTCTGCGTATCGGCATTGTGCTGGGTCAAGGGGGTGGCGCGCTCTCGAAAATGACCCCACCGTTTCGTGCGTTTGTCGGGGGTCCGCTCGGTACCGGACGGCAGTGGATGTCGTGGATCCACCGGGAGGACGTGATCGGTTTGATCGCGTGGCTGCTGACGCAACCGCAAGCGAGCGGCGCGTTCAACGCCACGGCGCCGGAGCCAGCGACGATGCGACAGTTTTGCCAAGCGCTCGGCAGGACTCTCCAGCGTCCCTCATGGGCGCCGGTGCCGTCGTTTCTCCTCCGCGTGCTGCTTGGCGAGATGGCGGAGATGTTGCTGACTGGTCAGCGCGTGCTGCCGGCGCGCGCCCAGTCACTCGGCTACCGCTTTCGGTATCCGACATTGCAAGCGTCTCTGTCAGCTTGCGTCTAACCTACCGCCATCAGGTGGTTGCTCCGTCGTTGCTCGTTGCAGGACAGAGACTTGCCATCGTCGTGGCGTTATCGGTACAATACCATCGTTTGGTGAACATGTAGGGGAGGGGCGATGCCGTCCGATCATAGTTTCGACATTGTGTCAGAGATCAATCATCAAGAGGTGCGCAACGCTGTCAGTATGGCGCAGAAGGAAATCGGGCAGCGATTTGATTTCCGCGGCAGCGGCGCCAAGGTCGAGTTGGATGAGAAGGCCTGGCAGCTCAGTCTTGAGGCCGACAACGACTACCAGCTGAAGAGTTTGGTGGATATTCTGCTGCTCAAGCTGACCAAGCGCGGCGTGTCTCCCAAGGCGCTCAGTCATGGCGAGGTGGAGACGACGCCGGGCGGTACGCTCAAGCAGACGCTGACGTTCCAGCAGGGTATTCCGCAGGAGAAGGCGAAGGAGATCGTGCGGACGATCAAGGAGTTGAAGCTCAAGGTGCAGGCGCAGATTCAGAATGATCAGGTGCGCGTGACTGGCAAGCAGATCGACGATCTGCAGGCGACCATGGCGCAGGTGAAGGCCACCGATTTCGGTATCGACATGCAATTCATCAATTACCGGTGACGACAACAGTGTCAAGTGTCAGGTGTGACGTGTCAGGAACATTGAGTTCACTACGGCAGACGCGGTTCTTCTTGGTTGGGGTTGTGACACTTGACACTGTACACGTGACACTAGACGGTACAGGCTGAGAGGAGTAGGGATGGATATTGAGGAGCAGTGGCAACGGGCGGTGGAGCAGACGCGCATCATTCGATCGCGCGTGCATCCGCTCTCCGGATCGGAAATCACACGACTACCATACGTCTTCTTGGCCGAGTCATCGGTCAACCGGGGAGACACGGTGGTGCGACGCGGCAAGGTGCATGTCACGCCACCCACGATTATCCTGCCGCGCTTCTCGCCGCAGCTGGAGGATTTCCCGATGGAT
>Ga0247727_10004615_pt1 | contig 28995 bp, 29 predicted proteins | sample WisWelCaveWW1625_FD_202498 | JGI IMG/M metagenome (GOLD analysis project Ga0247727, IMG submission 202498) | Biofilm microbial communities from Wishing Well Cave, Virginia, United States - WW16-25 | ecosystem: Environmental > Aquatic > Deep subsurface > Groundwater > Cave microbial mat | place...
CACTGCCCCATCTGCACGCGCACCGTCGAAGCCCAGGTAGTGCCGCTCGAACGGTACGGCAAGGTGAGAGTGGCCTACGGCCAGAAGTGCCCCCGCTGCGCGGCCGTGCTGGACGCGGCCTACATTCTGAGCGTACCCGGCTCGTTGAATTGAACTCCGGGCAGGTTTCTGCTAAACTAGGGCGACGTCTGTGGTGTTGCTGCAAAGGGGGGGCCGCGTGAAGAAGAGGCCAGTCGTCAAAATGGTAGCCGAGCAACCGGTGGTCCCGCCGGAGTTGCTGGAAAAGGCCCGCCAGGCCGCCTTCGACCCCAAGCCCAAGAAAACCCACCGCTGCCGCGTTTGCGGGACCGATGGGGCCACCGAACAGTCCGAGATGCTCTGCTGGGTGTGCCGGCGGTTAAAAATCAGCGCTTGGCGCGATATCGAGCAGCAGGCGCCCATGAGCGAATAGGCGCTCGCTCGGTCCTAAGGCCTTTCCCCTACCGCTTGTTCGTAGAGATACCCGGCTACCGCGATATCTTCCAGGGCTACGCCTTGCGATTCGAACAGTGTGATGTCCCCGGCGGTTTGACGGCCTGGCGGCGCCTCCTGCGCCAGCAGCTCGCTTAGCTGGAGAACGCGGTCCCAGGCCTCGGGGCGGCCGTCGAAAGCAGCGATCAAGTCGCCGCACTCGACGCGGGCCTGCTCGATGGAATCGACGACCACCAGCGACGCTCGATCCACCGCGGCGGCGTCGAGCTCGCGGCGGCGCGCCTGGTTGCTGCCCGCGGCGTTGAGGTGCGCGCCGGGGGCCAGCCACTCGCCGAGCAGCACCGGCTGGCGCGCCGTCGTGGCGGTGATTACTATGTCGCAGCGCTGAATGGCGGCGGCGGCGGAGTCGGCCGGCGTTACGGAGATCCCGAGCGCGCGGCTCATCTCGTCCGCAAAGCGGCGGCAGTTTTCGGCGGAGCGGCTGAAGACGCGGGCCTCGCGAATCGCTCGGACCTTGGTCACGGCTTCCAGTTGCGTGCGCGCCTGAAATCCGCTGCCGACCATGCCGACGACGGCCGCGTCGGGTCGCGCCAGGCGGCGCGTGGCCACCGCCGTAGCCGCGCCGGTGCGGATCTGTCCGAGGGCGTTGGCCTCGATCGTGGCCAGCGGCCGGCCGTCGGAGGCGTAGAGCAGGACCACAAAGTGCGCGCCGGTCTTCGGATGCGTGGAGTAGATCTTCGCCCCGAGGTAGCCGGCGGCGGTATCGACCGCCGCCATGTAGTGCAGCGTGGCGCTGTCGGCTAATTGCAAGCGCCGCCGCGGCTGATTCAGCGCCTGCCGGCGGGCCTCGTGCAGGAACCCCGCTTCGACGAGCTCGATGGCTCGCTCCATCGGCAGAAGCTCGCGAACCTGCGATTCGTCGAGGAAAAGCATGGCGGCACAGCTAGTCTACCGCGGTGGTATCCTGCTCGGTATGAAGAACACCTCACGACGCGAGTTCCTTGGAGCGGCCGCGGCGGCGCCGGCGGTCGCGCTGCGGGCCGCCGCAGCCCCGCAGATGAACCTTTCGGTGATGCTGTGGACCCTAAAGGGCAGCTTCGAGCAGAAGCTCGAGGCGGCCGCCCAGGCCGGCATTCCCTCGGCGCAACTGGTGGCCGAATACGTCGCCTGGGCCGAGGCCGACTACGATCGCATCACGAAACTCCGGCGCTCGCTCGGACTTGGCTTCGACGCCTTGCTGGCGCAGGAGAACTGGAAGCGACGCCCGGTGTCGCTCGTCGATCCGGCGCACCGCGAGGGCTTTCTGGCCGACATCGCGCGCGCCATCACGGCCTGCCAGAAGCTGGAGTGCCCCCGCATCATCTTGATGAGCGGCGACGAGCGGGCCGGCGTGCCGCGCGCCGAGCAGTACGCCAGCCTGGTCGAAGGCATGAAACGGGGCGGGGAACTCGCCGCCCGCGCCGGCGTCACCCTCATCATCGAGCCGCTGAACTCCCTGGTGAACCACGCCGGTTATTTTCTGACGTCGGCGGTCGAGGGCCTCAAGGCGGTGAAGGAAGTCGGCAACCCGCACGTCAAGGTGCTGTTCGATATCTACCACGAGCAGGTGCAGAACGGGAACATCATCGACACGCTCACCAAGAATATCCAGCACATCGCCGTGTTCCACGTCGCCGACTGTCCGGGACGCCACGACCCGGGTACTGGAGAGCTCCACTATGCCAATATTTACCGGGCCATCGCCAAGGCCGGTTTTCAGGGGCATATCGCGATGGAGTATTTGCCGATGGGCGAGCAGGTCGCCAGTCTGAAGCAGGCGGTCGGGGACTTGCGGAAGGTTGTGGCCTGAGGCTGTTACTTTTTGCGTGCGTTGCGCCCGCGGCCGTTGCCGCGCGACTGAAGGTCGATGAACCGTTGCAGAGATTGCTCGGTTCGCACCTGCGCCTCGGCGAGCGACGCGAGTCTTGCATCGGCCCATCCCTGCGCTTCCGCGAGCGATGCGAGTTTTGCATCGGCCCATCCCTGCGCTTCCGCGAGCGATGCGACTCTTGCATCGGCCCGCTCCTGCGTTTCCGCGAGCCGGGTCATTACGGCGTCGATACGTAACTGCTCGATAGCAAGTGTTCCTATGTCAATCTGCGTCTGCTTCTGCGCTCCGGCAAGCGCCGTCTGCGCTGCGGCTAGCTCCGCTATCCTCGCCTCGCTTTTCTGCTGCGCCTCGACCAGCGCAGCCAGGTTCTGCTCGATCGAGGCGTGCATCTGCTCGTGATACTCCCGCCATTGTTCCGAGGTCACCGGCTTGGCCTCCTGGTTGGATTCTAGCACGTCGCGCGCGTCGCACGACGAATCAGGGCCGGATCTGCGCCGCGGCCGCGCGCGCCACTTGCTCGTGCGTGGCGAACCACACGCCCGGCTTCGACTTCATGTGAACCACCAGCCGCTCGAGGGCCGCCAGGCGCGAGCGGTGGCCGGTGATGAAGGGGTGCATGGTCAGCAGGAACATCGTCCCCTCCTCGTGGGCCTTGTCGAACTCGCCGCGGAAGATGGCGAAGACATCCTCGTCGGAGTTGCGCATGTAGGCGTACGCCGCCGCATTGTAGCTGTAGTAGGGAGAGTCGTCGAGGATCCACTCGACGGGCAGCGTTTTTCGAGCATGCGGAGAATGCGCGGCACGCCGGCGCGCGGGCCGTACTCGCCGCGCGACAAGGGCTGCGCCGACATCTGCCCGGAGCGCAGGAACACCGTCTCGGAATCCATGTCGAAGGAGAGCGCGACGGCGACGCGCCCGCCGCTCGGCCACTGCTTGGGCGTCAGGTCGCGGCCCGCGCGGATCTTGTTCACTGCGGCGACGATCTTCGGGTAGTCCCACTGCCAGACAGGCGGCGACTGCTGCGCGGCTGCGATCGCGGCCGCCAGCAATCCGAGCGCTGCCGGCGCGCGCGTCATCGTTTCGCGGCCAGCCACTTCACGGCGTTCCGCAGCACGGCCTGCACCTCGGGCTGGAAGTAGATCGGGTAGGTCTCATGCCCGGGGCGGAAGTAGAAGACCTTCCCCTTGCCCACCGTCCAGATCAGTCCGTCGCTGCCGTTCTGCTCGCCGCCTTCGAACGATCCTTCCAACACCTTCAGGTCCGGCGGCGGAACGATGAAGGGATTCGCGTACATCTCGTCCTTGGGGATGGTGAAATCCTTGATCCCTTTCGCGATGGGGTGCTTGGGTTGGAGCACGCGAACCAGCTCGGGCTTGCCCTCGTTGCGGACGCGGCCCCAGCGGCCGGTGATCCCGTCGAGCTTGAAGCCGATCTGCTCGGCCTTGATCTCCATGAGTTTCTTGAACGGCCGCGCGTAGTGAGCGGAGTGCAGCGGGAGGTAGCCCAGGCCGCGCTCCATGACGTGGCGGACGACGCGGTCGACGCTCTCGTCGCTTACCTCTTTGTGGTACTTGTGGCCGAACCAGAGGAGGACGTCGGTCGCGCCGAGCGCCGCCTCGCTCAGGCCCTGCTCCGGGTCTTGCTGATTGGCGATGGTCACTTTGACCTTCTTGTCGCCTTTGAAGAGGTCGGCCATGGCGCCGTTGATGCCGTTGGGATAGACCTCGACGGGCTCGCTGCGCTCGCTGAAGGCGAGCACGCGGAGGGCGCCGCCTCGGCCGCTTTCGGCGGCCTCGGCGGAAGTTAAAAGGCAAAAGGCAAAAGTCAAAAGGCAAAAGTAAAGGCCGTTGCTTCGCGCCATGGTCGTTATCCTCCTCGTTGTCGAAACCATTCCAGGGTTCGCCGAAGACCGGTTTCGAAGTCTACGACCGGATTATAGCCCAGGTCGCGGCGGGCGGCGGTGATGTCGGCCTGGGAATCCCGAACGTCGCCGGGGCGCGGGGCGGCGTAGGCTGGGGGAATTTTGACCGCTTCGATGTCTTGCAGGAGGCGCCAGGTTTCGTTCAGCGTGATTCGTCCGCCGGCGCCGCCGTTATATAGGCGGCCGGGGGCGGCAGGGGCGCGCGCCGCCTTCAGGCACAACTGCACAATGTCGTCCACGTAGGTAAAATCGCGCGACTGCTCGCCGTCGCCGAAGATGGTCGGCGCGCGCCGCTCGAGCAGCGCCGCGATGAACACGGAGATGACGCCGGAATAGGGCGAGCCGGGATCCTGGCGCGGTCCGAACACGTTGAAGAAACGCAGCGAGACCGTCTCCAGACCGTAGACTTCGTGGAACACGCGGGCGTAATGCTCGCCGACGAGCTTCTGCACCGCGTAGGGCGATTTCGGCTGCGGCGCCATGGTTTCGATTTTCGGCAACGCCGGTGCATCGCCGTAGGCCGAAGAGGAAGCCGCATAGACCACGCGGCGGACGCCGCCTCGCTGCGCCGCCAGCAGCACGTTGAAGGTCCCCTCGACGTTCACCGAGTGCGCCAGCTCCGGCTCGGCGATCGAGCGCGGCACCGACGGAATGGCCGCCAGGTGAAAGACGAGTTCCGCCCCTGCCAGCAGACCGCGGACGGCCTCCGCGTCGCGAATATCGGCGCGCCGCCACTCGACGGCCGCCCGGATCTCGTCGAGGTTTTGTTCCTTGCCGGTCAGCAGGTTGTCGACGATGACGATCTGCGCGGAGCCGGCCTCGGCGAGCAACCCGCGCACCAGCGCCGAGCCGATGAACCCGGCCCCGCCCGTCACGACGATCTTCATGGGTTGGCGGAGGGGAATGAAACCGCAGATGAACGCCGATGAACGCCGATCGAAAAGAATCCCATGAAACTCCTAGCCACCTGTCATCCCGAGCGCAGCGAGGGATCTGCTGGTCGCTGCCCGGCTGGCCGCGATGGGCGCGAAAGGCAGATCCCTCGCTGCGCTCGGGATGACAGTGGGCGGCCCAGGTTCGCCATTGCAAGCACTCTAGTTCAGTCTGGCTGTCTCCTCGCGCAGGTAGGCGGCGGTTTCGGAAATGATTTTTTTGGCGCCGGGTTTGAAGTCGAAGACTTCCATCGATACCCAGCCGCTATACCTGCGCCGCTTCAGCACCTGGAGCACCGGCTTGAAGTCGTGGCCGCCTCCGGGCCGCGGGTGGGTGCCGTCCATCTCGTTGACGTGGACGTGGCGGATCAGGTCGAAGTGGCGGTCGACGAGGCGCTCGTGCGGCTCGGTTTCCTGGACGGCGTTGTGCGAATCGTACATGGTGCGCACGGCGGGGCTCGAGATCTGCCGGACGATGGAGGCGGCCTCGTCGAGCGTCAGCAGCACGTCGGTCTGGTCGGGCGAGAGCGGCTCGATGCAGATCGTCACGCCGCGCGCCGTGGCTTGCGGGGCGACGCCGGCGATCCCGTCGATGAAGTTTTTCGTCGCCTCCGCCGGCGCCAGCCCGCCGGTCGACGCGCGCTGCTTCGGGGAACCGAACACCAGCACCCCGTTCGGTCCCAGGTCCGCGCACAGATCGATCAGCCCGGCGACGTACGCCCAGCTCCGGCGCCGCACGTCGGCGTCCGGCGTGGTCACGTGCAGGCCCGGCGGTCCGACCATCAACCAGTGAAGCCCGACGAACGCGACGCGCTCCGAGGCCATGATGTCGCGCAACTCCTGGCGCTGCGCGGCGCTCAGCGTGGTGGCGTTTTCGGCCAGCGTGAACGGCGCCAGCTCGATCCCCTGCCAGCCGGCCTGATGCAAAAGGCGGCAGGATTCGGCGAAGTCGCGCTTCTCGAATACCTCGTTGCAGACGGCCAGCCGGAAGGTGTCGGCCATGGGAAGCCGCAGTATACCGTAGCGGCGCGCGCTTGCGCTATGATGCGGGAGTCGCCAGTGGCGAGGAGGCTCTTATGAACCGTCGAGAATTTGGTATGACAGCGCTGGGCGCGGGCGTCGCGGCGAGGCTGGGCGCGGCCCCCAAGATCAATTCCGTCGTCAACGGCGTCCCCATTGGTGTGCAGAGCTACAGCTTTCGGACGATGCCGCTTGACGATGCGATCAAGGCCATGGCCGATATCGGCCTCGGTGTCTGCGAGCTGTTTGCCGGCCACGTCGAGCCGCGCGGGCTCAAGCGCGACGAAATGCGGACCTGGCGGCTCACGACTCCGCTCGACCACTTCCGCGCCGTCGGCAAGAAGTTCGAGGACGCCGGCGTCGATCTCTACGCCTATAACTACAGCTTCCGGGAGGACTATTCCGACGCGGAGATCGAGCGCGGCTTTGAGATGGCCAAGGCAATGGGCGCCAAAGTCATCACCGCTTCCTCGAACGTGACGACGGCGCTCCGCATCGATCCGTTCGCGCAGAAACACAAGATGCGCGTCGGCATGCACAACCACTCCAACATCAAGGCGAACGAGTTCGCGACGCCGGAAGATTTCACCAATGCGAAAGAGGGACGCTCGAAGTTCATCGCCATCAACCTGGACATCGGCCACTTCACCGCCGCCGGCTTCGACGCCGTCAAGTTCCTCGCGGAGAATCACGCCGACATCCTCACCATACACATCAAGGACCGCAAGAAGGATCAGGGCGCCAACGTTCCGTTCGGCGAGGGCGATACGCCGATCAAGGAAGTGCTGGCCCTGCTGCGCCAGAAGAAGCTCAACATTCCCGCCAATATCGAGTACGAGTACAAAGGCGCCGACACCATAACCGAAGTTCGCAAGTGTTTCGAGTACTGCAAGGCGGCGCTCGGCGCGTAACGAATGCCGACGCTGTTGCGCGAGAGCTGGTGCCTGCTTGCCCGCGGTTGGCTGAGCTGGCTCCTGCTGGCGGTGCCCGCGGCGGTGGCGCTGCGGCTCGCGGGGGCGCCGGGCGCGACGGTGTTCGTCGTCGCGGCCGTGGCGGTGATTCCGCTGGCCGGGCTGCTCGGCCACGCCACCGAAGAAATGGGGACCCGCCTCGGTCCCACCGCGGGCGGCCTTCTGAACGGCACGCTCGGCAACGCGGGCGAGATGATCATCGCCCTGCTCGCGCTTCGCGCGGGACACCTCGAGGTCGTGCAGGCCTCGCTTTCCGGCAGCATCATCGGCAACCTCTTGCTGGTATTCGGTCTAGCTGCGTTCCTGGGCGGGCTGAGGCGCGAGAAGCAGACCTTCAGCCGCATGGCCGCGGGGGCGAACGTCACGATGCTCTTCCTGGCGGTCGTGGCGCTGGCGGTTCCCGCGGTGTTCAACCTGGTCGCCTTCGGCGAAGTGCAGCACAAGGGCGAGGCGGTCGAGAATCTGGCGCTGTGGACTTCGGTCGTCCTGCTGGCGATCTACATGGCGAGCTTCGTGATGACCTTTCGCACGCACAAAGCGTGGTTCCGCGGCGAGGCGCACGGCGAGCCCACCGTGCGCGCGTCGAGCGCGATGGCCATGATGGCGCTGGCCACGCTGCTCATCGTCGTGTGCAGCGAGATCCTGGTGGGCGCGATCGAGGAAGCTTCGCGGGCCCTGGGTCTCACCGAGCTGTTCGTCGGCGTGATCGTCGTGGCGATCGTCGGCAACGCCGCCGAGCATTCCACCGCGATCCTGATGGCCCGCAAAAACCAGCTCGACGCGGCGCTGGCCATCGCCGTCGGGAGCTCGACGCAAATCGCGCTGCTGGTCGCGCCGGTGCTGGTGTTCGTCTCGTTCGCGATTGGCAACCCCATGTCGCTGGCTTTCCACCCGCTCGAGATTCTGGCGGTGGTTGTTTCGGTGCTGATCACGCACATGATCGCCGCCGACGGCGAGACCAATTGGTTCGAGGGCCTGGAGCTGCTGGCGGTCTACGCCATGCTGGGGTTCGCGTTCTATTTCCTGCCGGGGCGTTGAAGGCTCGCGCGGCGCGGAATTGGTCGCACATGTGCGACCAATTCCCCCATCGGAAGGGGCGCGGCCGAGCCGTGGAGTGGAATTGGGTGCACATTTGCACCCAATTCCCCAGGCGAGAGCCGCCGCGAGGAACTTCGCGCGGCCCCTCATCGTAGGATAATGAAGAGAGGGTATGACCGCGATCATCGAGACCGACGGGCTGGCGAAGCACTTCCGCTCTTTCTGGCGGCGACGGGTGGTTCGCGCCGTCGACGGCATCTCGCTCGCAGTGAAGCCCGGGGCGGCGTTCGGCCTGCTCGGCCCGAACGGCTCCGGCAAGACAACCTTCGTCAAGCTCTTGCTCGCCTCGGTGCGCCCGACCGCGGGACGCGCGATGTTGTTCGGCCGCGACTGCTGGGACGTCGCGGCGCGCCGCGCGGTCGGCTACCTGCCGGAGAACCACCGCTTCCCGACCTACAACACCGGCTCGCAGATGCTCGACTTCTACGCCGCGCTATCGGGCATGCCGCGCCTGGAGCGGAAGCGGCGCGCCACGGAGTTGCTCGAGCTGGTCGGTCTTTCCGACTGGGGCGGCGTGCGCATCGGGAAATACTCCAAGGGAATGCTCCAGCGGCTGGGACTCGCCCAGGCGATGATGCACCGGCCGAAGCTTTTGATTCTTGACGAGCCGACCGACGGCGTCGACCCGGTCGGCCGCCGCGAGATCCGCGATATTCTCGGGGCGCTCCGCCGCGAAGGCGTGACCATCTTCCTCAACTCCCACCTGCTCGGGGAAGTGGAGCTGTTCTGCGACGAGGTCGCGATCATCCGCCGCGGCCGAGTGGCGGCTGCCGGCGCGCTGGCCGAGCTGACCGCCGCCAGCGGTTATCGGCTGTCGGCCGACGGAGTGAGCGACGCCGTGCGCGAGGAGCTGCGCCGGTCCGCGCAGCAGGTCGCCGTGAAGAACGGACTGGTCGATTTTCACTTCGCCGACCGCGAGGCCGCCAACGCTGCGCTCGACCGCCTGCGCCAGTCCGGATCGCAGATCGACTCGTTTACGCACGTGCGCTCGACGCTCGAAGAGGTTTTCGTTCGGGCCGTCGAAGAGTCCAAGGAGGGCGCGTGATCGAGACCCTGGCCCTGGTCCGCGACACCTTCCGCGAGTCGTTCGCGCGGAAGATTTTCTGGGGGTTCCTGGGCTGCTCCACGGCCCTGATTCTGGTTTTTCTACTGGCCCTGCATATCGATCTCGTGGAGGGCGCCATGGCGGCGGTGAGCGTCTTCGGCCAGAGCGTCGACCGCGGCCGCCTGGTGGAGGTCGATACGGTGGTCAAGAAACTCCTCGGCGGCGTGGCGGCGTTCTTGTTTTCGGCCGGACTGTTTTTGTCCGTCTTTGCGTCGGCGGGTTTGATTCCCACGGTGTTCGAGCCGGGCCGGATCGAGCTGCTGCTGTCAAAACCAGTGTCGCGAACGCGCCTGCTGCTCGGCCGCTACCTGGGAACGCTGGCGGTGATCGCCGCCAATATGGCTTACCTGGTGCTTGGGGTGTGGATTGTCCTGGGCGCCAAGACCGGCGTGTGGCACTGGAGCTTCCTGCTGTCGGCGGCGCTGACGGTGTTCTGCTTCGCCGTGATACTGACGATCGTCCTGCTGGTGGCGGTGCTTTCGAGCAGCCCGGCGCTGGCCACGATGGTGGCGTTCTTTTTCCTGATCGTCAGCCCGGTGCTGGCGCAGCACGCCAGGCTCGCGCCGCTGTTCAACACGCAGTGGCCGCGCGACGTGGTGCAGGGGCTGTACTACCTGTTTCCCAAGGTGTACGATATGGGCAACATGTCCCGGCTGGCGCTGATCGAGAGAAGCGTTTCGAGCTGGATCCCGTTGTGGAGCTCGGCGGCGTTTGCCGTGGTGACCCTGGCGGCGGGGCTGTGGGTATTTTCACGTAAGGATTACTAGGAGACGTCATGCGGAAATCCGTTCTAGTGGTGACCCTGGCCGTGCTGGCCCTGGTGGTCGGCTTTGTGCTGGTTTACATGGAGCGCTCCGCGCGGGCCGCCACGGTTGACCTCGACCGGGCGCTGGTGGCGCTGCTGCCGCCCAACGCCACCTCGGTGATCGGCGTCGACGTCGAGCGGCTGAAGGGCACTCCGCTGTATCGCCACATGGAAGAACAGAGCCGCCAGGCGGATGGAAAGGGCCGCAACCCACTGGACGAGCTCGTTGCGCTCACGGGCTTCGATCCGCGCCGCGACGTCGAAGAGTTGCTGGTTGCTTCCTGGATGGAAGGCGGCGAGCCGCAGTTCGTGGCCGTGGCGCGCGGGCGGTTCCCGATCGCCGCGCTGGGCCGCGAGATCATCGGGAAGAAGGGTCGCGTCGAGACCTACCGCGGCGTTCAGGTTTTCGGGCCGGAGGCTCGGCCCGATACCGGCGAGCGTCTCAGGCGTGTCGAAACACAGGCCGGGCCGAAGCGCCGCGACGAGCCAGGCGAGTTCGCCTTCCTGGACGACAGAACCGCTCTGGCGGGTTCTCGATTCGGCGTCCGCTCGGCGATCGATCGCAAGGCCGGCGGAGGCCCGAGCCTGCTCGGCAACACGGCGATTTTGAGCCGCGCGCAGTCGATTCGAAGCTCGAACCAGCTGTGGGCCGTTTCGCAGCAGCCCGGCGAGATCGTCGCCAAGGCTCTCCCCAAAGATGCTCCCGCCAACGCCTCGAACTTCGCGCGAATCTTCAGCTCCATGCAGTACTCCGTCTTCGCGCTGGACCTGATGAACGGCCTGGATCTGAAGGTTTCCGGCCTCTGCCGCACCGCCGAGGACGCCAAGACGCTGGGTGACGCCGCGCGCGGCATCATCGCGCTCGGCCGGCTCACGCTGTCGCAGAAGGAGCCGGAGATGATGACGGTTTTCGATGGCGTCCAGGTGAGCGAGAAGGGCGAGGAGCTCGAGATCGTGGTTCACATCGAGCGGCAGGCTTTTGAGAACCTGCTCGAGAAGAGCCGCTCGAAAACTCCGGTGCGGACGGTCAGCGCCGGGGTTCCGCAAAGGTAGAGGCGCGGGTTCTCTTACAGCAGGCCGAAGAAGACGAAGCACACGATCGCCCCGACGACGCTCATCGACAAGCCCCAAGCCAGGAGCTTGTTGAACAGCTTGGCGCGATCCTCGGTGGCCGGAGCGCTGGCGATGCACAGCGCGCCGAGCGTCGAGAGCGGCGAGACGTCGACCAGGTGAGCCGAGACGTTGATGGTGGAAGCCAGCGCGACCGGATCGCCGCCGCCTAGCCGTTGGATCAGGCCGGGGATCATGGGAAGGAAAGCGGGCAGCACGACGCCGGAGGAGCTGCTGTAGACCGACACCAGCCCGGTGACGAAGGCGACGACGGCGGTGACTGTGGTCGGCGTGGAGAAGCGGGCCAGGATCGAAGTGAACAAGTCCATCCCGCCGGTCTTCTCGAGCAGCGCGATCAGGACGGTGACGCCGGAGACCATCACGATCATGTTCCACGGCATGGCCTTGACCGCTGCCTCTTCGTTAGAGGCACGGGCGAGCGTCAGGACGCCGGCAGCCAGAAACGCGCCCATGCCGACGTCGACGCGGAAGAAGACCACGCCGACGATCAGCGCGGCGATGACCGCCAGGGTGAGTTTTTGTTTGCCGTCGAAGGGCTGCTGGTCCTCGGAGAGAAACTCGTCGAGGGCGGCGCGGCCGCGGCCGAACAGCCGCAGGCCGCCGAGGGCGAAGTAGCCGGCGAAGGCGACGAAAGCCTGGGCGATGAAGTTGTTGTAGAAGGTCGGCCACTGGACGCCGGTGATGCCGATGCGGGCCTGGATGCCGTTGGCGATGACGCCGGTCGGCGCGAACGGGGAGAGCGCGCCAGTGTTGGCGCCGGTGGCGACCATGACGGTCATCAGGAACGCGCTGATACCTACCTTGCCGGCGACGGCCATGGCGATGGGGGCGAGCAAGGCGGTGGTGGCGATGTTGCCGGCGCCGATGGTGGCCAGCGCCGAGGCCAGCGCGAAGAAGATGATCGGGATCATGCCTAGGTTGCCGCGCGCCAAGCGAACGCTGCGCCGCGCGACCTTCTCGAGCGTGCCGTTGACGCCCGCCTGGCTGAACAGCAGCGTCACGCCCACCAGGATCAGGAACAGGCCGGCCGGGAATCCGGCCGCGACCTCCCCCACTTTCATGCCGCCGAAAACGACGCCGACCAGAAAGGCCAGCGCGATCGACGTGAAGCCGACGTTCACGGGCGTGAAGCAGCTCAGGCCGATGGCCAGCGCGAAGGCCAGCACCGAGAGCAGCGGGAGGCTCATGGGACGGTCAGCGTAGCATAGAATTGACCATTTGGTGATTTAGTGATTTGGTGATTTGGTGATTGATGAACCTGGTTGATCTGGCGCTGGCCCTGCGGGAACGGCCCGATGAGATTGGCCTGGAGTTTCAGGACCGCGCCTGGAGTTTCGGAGAGCTCGAGGCTTCGAGCAACCGGATGGCGCGGCTGCTCGAACAGCGCGGGTTCCAAACCGGCGATCGGTTGTGCGTGTGCCTGGCGAACGGCTTCGAGATCATCGAGATCTTCCTGGCTTGCTTGAAGCTGGGTGTGATCTTCGTCCCGATCAACGTGCTGTACAAGGAGCGCGAGCGGGGGCACATCGTGGCCGACGCCGAGCCGCGCGCCGTGGTGACCGCCGCCGAAGTGGCCGATATGGCCGCGGCCGCTGCGGCGCTGCCGGCGGAGCGAGGCGCAGTCGAGGCCGGCGAGCGCACGCCGGCGGCGATCATTTATACGTCCGGCACCACCGGCGCGCCGAAGGGCGTCGTTCTGACGCACGGGAACTTCGCCGCCAACGCGCGGGTGGTGGTCGCGGCCTGGGAGATGACGCCGGCGGACCGCTTGCTGCTGGCGCTGCCGCTGTTTCATGTGCACGGGCTGGGGAACGGGGTTTGCACGTGGCTCGCCACGGGCTTGCGATCGCGTTTGCTGGAGCGCTTCGAGCACCGGACGGCCGCCGCGGAGTTTCTCGCCTTTCGTCCTACGGTGTTTTTCGGCGTGCCGACCATGTATGCGCGGCTGCTCGAAACTCCAGCCGAGACCGCCCGCGAGATCGGCGCCTTCGTGCGGCTGTTTGTTTCCGGATCGGCGCCGCTCGCTCCGGCCGTGCTCGAACGGTTCGAGGAGCGCTTTGGGCGCCGCATCCTGGAACGCTACGGCATGACCGAGACGCTGATGATCACTAGCAATCCCTACCGGGGCGAGCGGCGCGCCGGGACCGTGGGCGCGGCGCTGCCGGGCGTTTCGGTTCGCGTGGCGGACGGCGGCGACGTTTTCGTGCGCGGCCCGAGCGTCTTCGCCGGTTACTGGCGAAACGATGCGGCCACGGCCGCGGCGCTCATCGACGGCTGGTTCCGGACCGGCGACGTGGCGGAGCAGTCGCCCGATGGATACTACAAGTTACTCGGCCGCCAGGACGACCTGATCATCTCCGGGGGGTTCAACATCTCGGCGCGCGAGATCGAAGAGTTCCTCGAAGAGCAGGACGAAGTGGCCGAGGCCGCCGTGGTGGGCGCGCCCGACGCCCTGCGCGGTCAGGCCCCGGTGGCCTACATCGTCCCGCGAGGCGATGCGTTCGACGCCGCGCAGCTGGAGGCCCGCTGCCGCGAGAACCTGGCGTCGTTCAAGGTCCCGCGCGCGTTCGTGCGGCTGGACGGGCTGCCGCGAACTCCGCTGGGAAAGGTGCAGAAGAATCTGCTTCCGCGGTGAGGACTAGTGGATCAGCGGATTGACAATCTCCAGTCCCGCAAAGCGGGTCACATCGCGGTCCGTGAATGCAGGACCACGGAATCGCCCATGGCGCGGCGCCTTCCGCCAGGGCCGTCAAGCGGGAATCGGCCGTCTGGCGCCAGGGTGAGTCTTCCAGTCGAGGTTCGCCGCCAGGCCGCGCCCTCCGAACGCCCGTTTCCGGAGCTGGAACGTCCGTGGGCTGATCCGGCGGGGAACGGTAACCGGCAAAACACTGATACAATCGGGGGCGTCGCTCGTCTTAGTTTCCTATGGGGGTAATGGCATGAAGCGCGCACTCATCGCGATCGTTGTTCTGTTGTGGGCCGGCTCGGCGCTGGCGCAGGCGCCGGCGCTGCCGTCAGGCGTCCAGCGGGTGACGTCGGTCGAGGGGATCACCGAGTACCGGCTGGCCAACGGACTGCGGGCGCTGCTGTTCCCGGATCCCACCAAGACCACCATCACGGTCAACATCGCCTACCTGGTCGGCTCCCGGCACGAGAACTACGGCGAGACGGGGATGGCGCATATTATTGAGCACCTGGTCTCGTACGGCTCGCCGAAGCATCCGGACGCCAAGCAAGAACAGCAGGAGCGCGGGGCGCGACGCAACGCCACCACCTCGTTCGACCGCACTACCTACTACGAGAGCTTCCCGGCCAGCGACGCCAACCTGGAGTGGGCGCTGGATCTCGAGGCCGACCGCATGGTGAACGCGTTCGTTGAAAAGAAGATCCTCGACACCCAGATGAGCGTGGTGCGCAACGAGTTCGAGGCCGGCGAGAACAGCCCGGCCGGCGTGCTGATGCGGCGCGTGCTCTCCACCGCCTACCTGTGGCACAACTACGCCAACACCGCCATCGGCGAGCGATCCGACATCGAGAAGGTGCCGATCGAACGGCTGCAAGCCTTCTATAAGACCTACTATCGGCCCGACAACGCGGTTCTGGTCGTCGCCGGGAAGTTCGACGAAGCGCAGGCGGCGAAGCTGCTGGCCGCGAAATTCGGCGGGATTCCGCGTCCCGCGGCGCCAATTCCCCAGACCTACACCATCGAGCCGGTGCAGGACGGCGAGCGCGCGGTGACGCTGCGGCGGGTCGGCGACCTCCAGGAGCTGTGCGTGGCCTACCACATCCCGGCGGCGGCTCATCCGGACGTGGCGTCGCTCGACCTGCTGGCCAGGGTGCTGACGGCCAGCCCCGCCGGCCGTCTTTACAAGGCGCTGGTCGAAACGAAGAAGGCGGCGTCGGTCGCCGGGTTCAACTTCCAGCAGCGCGAGCCGGGCGTGGCGATGTACCGGGCCTCGGTGCGGAAGGAGGCGTCGCTCGAGGAGGCGCGCGCCACCCTGCTGCGGATCCTGGACGGCGTCGCCGCCGAGCCGGTAACCAAGGAAGAGGTGGAACGGGCGCGCACCGAGATCGTGCGACAGACCGAGCTCAGCCTGAACAATTCGGAAGCCGTGGGGATGGCGCTGGGCGAGTTCGCGGCCTCTGGGGACTGGCGGCTGCTGTTTCTCCACCGTGACCGCGTGCGCCAAGCTTCCGTCGAGGACGTGCAACGCGTGGCGCGGACGTACCTGACGGCTTCGAACCGCACGGTCGGCGTGTTTATCCCGGAGGCGCAGCCGCTGCGGGCGGAGATCCCGGCAACGCCGGACCTTACGGCCCTGCTCAAGGATTACAAGGGTGAGGTCGCGGTCGCCGCCGGAGAGGCGTTTGATCCTTCGCCGGCCAACATCGACCAGCGGACCATTCGCGCGCAGCTCCCCAGCGGGCTGAAGCTGGCGCTGCTCGCGAAGAAGACTCGGGGGGAAACGGTGACGGGCGGGCTGCGCCTGCGTTACGGCGATGAGAACAGCCTCAAGAACCGCAATACGGAGGCCGGCGCCGTGCGGACCATGTTGATGCGGGGCACGACGAAACGCACGCGCCAGCAGATCACCGACGAGATGAACCGCCTGAAGGCGCGGGTCAACGTGGGCGGCGGCGCCGGTTTCACGGAGGTGAGCCTGGAGACGGTGCGGGCGAGCCTCCCGGCGGTGCTCCAGTTGGTGACGGAGATCCTGCGGGAGCCGTCGTTCCCGGCCGACGAGTTCGAGCAGTCGCGGCAAGTGGGGCTGTCGCGCGCCGAGTCGATACGCAGCGAGCCGCAGATCATGGCCGGCGTCGCGCTGGCCCGGCACATGAATCCGTTTCCGAAAGGGGACGTTCGCTACGTGACGACCGCGGAAGAGGACATCGAATTGATCAAGTCCCTGACCCTCGACGCGGTTCGCCAGTTCCATCGCGAGTTTTACGGAGCTTCCGAGGGTGAGCTGTCGCTGATCGGGGATTTTGACGCCGCCGAGGTGCAGAAGCTCGCGGCCAGCCTGCTCGGAAATTGGAAGAGTCCGAAGCCCTACGCGGAGATCCGCAGGCCGCATCAGAAAGTCGCGGCGGCGCGGCAGTCGCTCGAAGCGCCGGACAAGGCCAACGCGGTCTTCAACGCCGGCCTGCGGCTCGAGCTGGGCGACGAGGACAAGGATTATCCGGCGCTGGTACTGGGGAACTATATACTGGGAGGACATAGCAGCTCGCGGCTGTACGCGCGCATCCGTGGCAAGGAGGGGCTCAGTTACGGAGTTGGCTCGCAGCTCGTCGGCCCGGCGCGCGATCGCGGCGGGCAGTTCATGGTCTTCGCCATCTGCGCGCCGCAGAACGCCCCGAAGGTCGAGGCGGCCTTTCGGGAGGAGCTGGAACGGGCGCTGAAGGACGGCTTCACCGCCGAGGAGGTGGCGTCTGCCAAGTCGGGCTGGTCGAAGGGCCGGCAGGTGAGCCGCGGGCAGGACGGCGAGGTCGTGAGCCGGCTGCGGTCGCACGCGCAATACGGACGGACGATGGCCTTTGACGCGGACTTGGAGAAGAAAATCGAGGCGCTGACGCCGGAGGAGATCACGGCGGCTTTCCGGCGCTACATCGATCCGGCGCAGATCAGCATCGCGCGGGCCGGGGACTTCAAGAAGGCGGGTGTGAGCGAGTAACCGGGTTCAAGCCCGGCCCAAAAGCGGGTTGCGGACGCGCAAGCCCTCAAACCGCGAATAATCACGGTCGACGGTCCAGATCTCGCGAATCCCTTGGGACCGGCAAACGGCTGCCACTCGGGCGTCGTGAACCAGCGGGCCGGCGACGCGCCCTCCTCGAAGCAGAGCTTTGAGGTGTTCCCAATGGGCCGGACCTTCGCCGAGCAATTGAAGCGTCGGGCTTTCCATCCAGTGTTCCACTTGCCGGATGGCGTCTTCCAGCGGAGTCGGCGGCTTGTAGATCCGCGGATGTGTTACTACCCCGATGAATTCATGAAGGCAAGGCCAGGGGATGGCCCAGGCAGGCGACCCCTCGGCCAGCTGCCGCAGGCAGGCCAGGGAACCCTTGTGCCAAGGCGAATCCTCGCGCACCGAATAGACCAGAAGATTGGTGTCGACGGCAATCATCCCGCGTGTCCTTCATAGATCAGGGACCGAATGGCAGCCCAGTCGCCGTCGCACACCAGGCCTTCGCCCTTGGTAGTGACCGTCTTCAAGCGGAAGCGTCGCGGGGAGCGACGAGAGCCCCGGAGCACCGCGCGAAGGCCGCTCTCGAAGACCTCGCGCAGGGGCAGGCCGCGGCGGGCGGCGTACTGCTTGGCCTCGCGAAATAGCGCGTCGGGGATTTCAATCGTGGTCTTCATAGCGACATTGTACCATATTTACGGATGCTGTCATATTGGATTACGGGCAAACCTTACCCCTCCAGATACCGCCGCAGATCGTCGGCGCGGAAGCAGTGGGCGAAGGCGGTTTCTTCTTTGATGCGGCCGGAGCGGACCAGCTCGGCCAGGGACTGCTCCATGGTCATCATGCCGTCGGCGCGGCCGGTCGCGAGCTGATGCCGCAGCATGTGGTCGTCGCCCTTGCGGACGAGGTTCCGCACGGCGTCGGTGGCGATCATCACTTCGAGCGCGGGGTAGCGCGAGCGGCCGTCGGCGGCGGGGAGGAGCTGCTGGGCGAGGATGGCGAGCAGCGCGAGCGAAAGCTGCTGGCGCATCTGCGGCTGGTTGGCTGACGGGAAGGAGTCGAGGATCCGGGAGACGGCCTGCGAGGCGTCGTTGCTGTGCAGCGTGGAGAAGACCAGGTGGCCGGTTTCGGCGGCGGTCAGCGCGGTCGCCATGGTTTCGGCGTCGCGCATCTCGCCGACCAGAATCACGTCGGGGGTCTGCCGCAGGATGCTGCGGAGGGAGTTGACGAAATCGGGCGTGTCGTGACCGACCTCGATCTGCTCGACGATGGAGCTGCGATTGACGTGCTGATACTCAATGGGATCCTCGATGGTGACGATGTGGTCGCGGCGGCGGGCGTTGACGAGATCGAGGAGGGCGGCCAGCGTCGAGGTCTTGCCGCAGCCGGTCGGGCCGGTGACCAGAACCAGCCCCTGGCGGCGCTCGGCGAGGCGCGCCAGCGACGCCGGCAGGTGCAGCGACTCGAGAGACGGAACGCGCGCGGGCAGCAGCCGGACGCTGGCGGCGAGCGTCCCGCGCTGGTAGTGGAGATTCGCGCGGAAGCGGCCGATCGGATCGCGCACGAAACAGAAGTCGACGGTGCGGCTCCTCTGGAGCTCCTCGTAACGCTCCGGTTCGAGCAGCGGAAGCAGCAGGTTGCGGACGTCGTCGGGCGAGAGCGCGGGGCCGGCCGACGGGGCCAGCGCGCCGTTCACACGCAGGGCCACCGGCGAGCCGGCGACCAGCACCAGGTCGGAAGCGTTTTGACGCGCCGCGAAGGCGAGCAACTGGTCCAGCGAGGCGGAGGCCTGCGGGGCGCGCGCGGGCGGGGCGGCGTGCGAGCCGGGCGCGGCGCGGTTCAGCTCCTCGACGATGCGGGCGAGCTCGCTGTCGTAAGACGCCATTACTCGAATCCGGCCATCCGCCACTTGCGGATCGTGTCGTTGATCAAGTCGGCGACCTTGCGATTGACTTTGCGGAAATACTCATCGGCCTTTCGCTGGTCGAAGTCCTTGGGGTAGCCCTGGCCGGCCTTGTAAAGCTGGATCGTAGAGGGGAAGGGAACCGCGCTCCAGGCGCCGCCGGCGGGGTTGGGCGTGGCGAGCGCGGCTGAGTACCACTCCTTGTGAACGAGTTTCGGATTGATGGCCTGGATGTAGGCGGTCTCGTTGACGCCGGCGTGGCCGCCCTCTTCGCCGAAGACTTCCTGCGTGACGTCGGCGGCCAACGCCCACCAGTTGATGGTCAGCGTGTGGATGTTGCGGGCCAGCGCGACGTCGCGGAGCACGGATTCGATCACCGTCGTCTGCGCGCCGCCGTGGCCGTTCAGCACCACGACGTTGCGGAAGCCGCACTTGGCCAGGCCTTCGACTACCGCCTGGAAGTAGGCGCGGAAGGCGGCCTCCGGCACGTGCAGGTTGCCCGGAAACGGCGCCAGCGCTCCTGTGATGCCGTAGGGAATGTGCGGGGCAATCAGGGCGTTGACCTCGGCGGCGACGGCGCGCGCCATGGCGGTCGGGGCGGTGTTGTCGGCGCCGTTGTTGACGACGCCGTGGGCTTCGAGCGTGCCGACGGTGAGCAGCACGGTGGAGGTCTGCGCCGGAACCACCTGGCGAAACTCCATCCAGTTCAGATCGTCCATCAGGCGGTTGCCGGACCACTTCACCGGCGCGGTAGTCTGGGCGGCGGCCGCGGCGGCCACCAGCACAACAAGGAGAGCGCGGCGCATGTTCACCTCCGGGGCTGCCGGCGCGGGATCTGAATCAAACAATACGCTATCACCGCCACGGCGAGAAGGGAAAGCCAGCCGCCGTAGCGGGCGTAGAGGGCAAGCTCGCCGGCGCCGGTCAGCGATTGGGTGATCGACTGGACGCCCGCGAGAAACAGCACCGCCAGCAGGATCCCGACGATGGCCTCCCCGGCGATCAGGCCGGAGGCGAGCAGCAGCCCGCGCTGCTCGGCGGCATCCTTTTGATCGGGGCGCGTCAGGCGGTCGGCGATCCACTTCAAAACGCCGCCGGCGAAAATCGCGGCGACGGTCTCGAAGGGCAGATACATGCCGACGGCGATGAGCATCGGCGAGGGCGCCGAGATCATCAGCAAGACAATGCCGAAGGCGAGGCCCATCACGAACAGGCCCCAGGGCATTTGCCCGCCGACGATCCCGGTCGCCAGTTGCGCCATCAGGCCGGCCTGGGGCGCCGGCAAGTCCTTGCCTCCGATTCCGCCGGTCGCCAGATTGGCCTGGTGCAGGGCGATGATCGGGAACATCAGGAAAACCGCGGTGACCACGACGGTGATGATCTCGACCACTTCCATTTTCCAGGGCGTGCCGCGAAGCAGGTGACCGGCCTTGAGGTCCTGAATCAGCGATCCCGAGACGCACACCGCGCAACAGACCACGGACGCCACGCCGAGGACGGCGGCGACGCCCGCCAGGCCGCCGGCGCCGATCGCGATCATCACCAACGCCGAGATCACCAACGCCGCGAGCGTGAGTCCGGAGACGGGTTGGTTGGAACCGCCTACCAGGCCCACCAGGTAGCCGCCCACGGCGGAGAGCACGAACCCGGTCACGGTCATGATGACGCCGGCGAAGATTGCCGCCGCCAGGCTCCCGGCTAGCCGCCAGTAGATAGCAGTGATCCCTATGGCCAGGACGGCGGATCCCGGGAGAATCCAGCGGAGCGGAATGTCCGTGTCGGTGGGGTCGGCGGGCGCGACGGCGCCGGCGCGCGCGGAAGCTTCCCAAGCCCCGCGCAGGGATCGAACGAGCGGCTCGCGCATGGAGTAGAGGGTCTTGGCGGCGGCCACCAGCATGGCCCCGACGGCGATGGGACGGACGATGGTCTGCCAGGCGAAATGGGCGGCGGCCGGCCCGGCGGCGTCGCCGGAGCCGAAGCGGGCCGCGATCGCGGGGTCCAGAAACAGGATCAAAGGAATCAGCGTCCAGGAGGCCAGCAGCCCGCCGGCGGCGTTGATGGCGCCGAGCCGCGGTCCGATGATATAGCCGATACCCATGAGGGCGGGCGAGATGGCCGGTGTCGCCCAGGCCACACCGCCCCGGCCGCCGGCAAAGGAGAAGAATCCCGCCAGGGACTCGCGGAACACCAACAATCCCTTGTCGCTCTTGAGCAACTGGAGAAGCGCCCCCAGTCCCATGGCGCCAAAAATGTACTTGGGGGCGTCGCCGCCGTGCTGGCCGGCACGGACAATCGCGGCGCTGGCGGTCGATTCGGGGAACGGCAGATCGGAGTCGACGCAGAGGGGCCGGCGCAGAACGATGATAAAGAGCGCGCCCAGTAGCCCGCCGGCGGTGAGGATCACGGCCGATTCCCAAAAGTGAGACCCCAAGTCCGTCCACAGTTTCTGGCCGCCGATCTCGACCAGCAGGAAGGCCGGAATGGTGAACACGGCGCCGGCTGCCAGCGCCTCGCCGACCGACGCCGCGGTGCGCATCACGTTTTGTTCGAGCACGCCGCCGCGGAAAAACGGGAGGCGGAACAGGGCCAGTCCTATGACGGCCGCCGGAATCGTCGCCGCCACCGTCAGGCCGGCTTTCATTCCCAGGTAGGCGTTGGCGGCGCCGAACAGCAGCGACAGAAACACGCCGGCGGCCACGGCTTTGAGCGTCAGCTCGCGCTCGCCGCCAGCCTCGTTCATTCGCCGAGCAGCTCCAGATAACGCGCGACGGCGACGATGCCGCGGAAGAAGTTCGGCAGGTGCAGCTTTTCGTTGGGGGCATGCAGGTTGTCGTCGGGGAGCCCGAAACCCATGAGCACCGACGGAATGCGGGCGTGCTCGGCGAACAGCCCGACGATGGGGATGGATCCGCCGGAGCGAATGTAGACGGTGGGGACGCCGAACACCTCGGTGAGCGCGGCGGCGGCGGCGCGGACGAAGCCATTGGCCGGATCGACCTTGGACGGCCCGGACGCGGCTAGCAGCGTGACGCGTGAGCGGACGCCGCGGGGCGTGATTCGCTCGACGTGCCGCCGGAACTGCTCGAACGCCTCAGCCGGATCCATGTCCGCGACCAGGCGCATGCTGACCTTGGCGGTGGCGCGGGCCGGGATCACCGTCTTGGCGCCGTCGCCGGTGAACCCGCCGCGAATCCCGTGCACTTCGAGCGTCGGCCTCGCCCAGGTGCGATCGAAGACCGAGAAGCCCGCCTCGCCGGTCAATTCTTCGACGCCGACTTCGTCCCGCTTGTAGCGTTCCTCGTCGAAGGGCAGGCGGGCCCAGGCGTCGAGCTCGGCCGTGTCCGGCGGGCGCACGCGGTCATAGAAGCCCGGGATGAGGATCCGGCCGCCGGCGTCCTTCAAGCCGTTCAGGATGCGCGCCAAATCCAGCAGCGGGTTGGGGGCGACGCCGCCATAGACGCCGGAGTGCAGATCCTGGCGGGCGCCGGTGACTTCGACTTCCGTGTAGACAATACCTCGTAGTCCGATGCAGAGGCTGGGCAGGCCCGGGGCGAACATCTCAGTGTCGCAGATCAGCGCGGCGTCGGCCCCCAGGGAGCGCCCTTTCTCGCGGATATGTTTTTCGATGTGCCCGCCGCCGACTTCTTCTTCCCCCTCGATGAGGAACTTCACATTGACCGGGAGCCGGCCGCGGAGCTGGACCAGCGCCTCGACGGCCTTGATGAGGATCAGCGTCTGACCCTTGTCGTCGGCGGCCCCGCGCGCGAAGATGTCCTCGCCGCGGATGGCGGGCTCGAAGGGCGGCGATTTCCATTCGTCCAGCGGATCGGGCGGCTGCACGTCGTAGTGCCCGTAGCAGAGCACTGTGGGTTTGCCCGGAGCCTCGATCCGCTCGCCGTAGACCAGGGGGTTGCCTTCGCCTTCGATCAGGTGAACGCGCGCCAACCCCGCTTGCCGCAGCTCGGAGGCGACGAACTCGGCGGCGCGATCGACGTCGGGACGGTGTTCGGGCAGCGTGCTGATACTCGGAATGCGAAGAAAAGCGCGGAGCGTCTCGAGCAGCGCGCCGCGCTGCGTTTCCGTGTAATGATCGACCGTCGCCGTCATTCTCGCTACGGTAGCATACTCAGAATGGTGACCCTCGATCAAGTCGAGCAGGCGCGGCGGCGTCTCGAGCCGCATCTGAGACCGACGCCGCTGCTGTACTCCCACGAGCTGAGCCGCGCGACGGGCCGCCGTGTGTGGCTGAAGATCGAGACCGTGCAGCCGACCGGCTCGTTCAAGGTGCGGCCGGCGTTGAACGGCGCTTTGGCGCATCTCGACGAAGCGCGGCGCGCCGGGGTGCTGGCGTCCTCGTCGGGCAATTTTGCCCAAGCGGTGGCCTACGCGGCGCGGGAGCTGGGACTGGACGCCCAGATCGTGATGATGGGCAACTCGTCGCCGTACAAGATCGCGCAGACCGAAGCGCTGGGCGCCAAGGTGGTGCTGTGCGGCAACACTTTCGAGGAGCGCTGGGAGACGACTTACCGGCTCGAGCGGGAGAGCGGCCGCGTGCTGCTGCATCCCTATGACTCGGAGGAAACCATCGCGGGCGACGGGACCATCGGGCTCGAGCTGCTTGAACAAATCGCGGGGGAGTTCACCGTGGTGGTTCCGGTCAGCGGCGGCGGTCTGGTGGCCGGCATCGCCACAGCGGTGAAGCTCTGCCGGCCCGGTTGCTCGGTGATCGGCGCGCAGCCGGCGGCGAACGCTTCGATGGCCCGGTCGCTCGAAGCTGGCGAGCGCGTCAACGTGGGGCCGGTGCGGACGCTCGCCGACGCCCTGGTGGCGTCCACGCCCGGAGAGCGGACGTTCCAGATCGCGCAGCAACGCGTGGACAGAGTCGAGCTGGTCAGCGAGGAGGAGATTGCGGACGCGGTTCGCCGGCTGGCGGATCGACAGAAGATCGTGGCCGAGCCGGGCGGCGCCGTCGGCGTGGCGGCGCTGGCGGCGGGCAAGGTCTCGGGCAACGGTGACGTCGTCTGCGTGATCAGTGGGGGCAACGTCCGGGTTGGCTTCCAGGATCTGCCGGTATCGCGCCCCTAGGGCGCGTCCGGGAACTGCTCCCGAATCGCCAGAAGGTCTTCTCGGGGGAGCCCGAGGTAGGTCTCGACGAGAGCAGGGTCAAACTGGGTCCCGGCGGCCTCCCGCAGTTCCCCGGCGGCCACATCAAAGCTGCGCGCGGACCTGTAGGCGCGATCGCTGGTGATGGCGTCGACCGTGTCGACGATGGAAAACAGACGTGCGCCGATGGGGATCTGGTCGCCGCGGAGGCCCCGAGGGTAGCCGCCGCCGTTGAATCGCTCGTGGTGGGCGTGGACGACTTCCGCGGCCCCGCACATTTCGGGCAAGCCTGCCAGAAGCTGCGCGCCTACCTGTGGATGCGTGCGCATCACTTCCCACTCCCGGTCGGTGAGCGGACCGGGCTTGAGGAGGATGTTGCGGGGGATGGCCATCTTGCCGATGTCATGCAGCAGCGCGCCGCGCTCGAGGTCCTGGAGCTGCTCGACGCGCAGATGGCAAGTCTTACCTAGCAGGACGGCATAGCCGGCGACGCGCATGGAGTGCTGCATGGTCTCGTAACGCTTGAATCCCAGCGCCTGGAACAGCGGCTCGGCGGCTGCGCAATGCCCGTTGCCGGCTGACCGGTGCAGAAAGCGCGGCTGGTAGCCGGAGGCGAAGTCGGCGAGCGCCGACTGCAAAGAGTTCTTGCGGTGCTGTTGTCGCTCGCGAATATGTTTGGCGACCAGTGAGAGAATCTCGGCCGGCCGCGCGGGCTTGAACAGGTAGTCGGCCGCGCCCGCCTGCACCGCCTCTACGCCCAGCGACGGCTCATAGAAGGCGGAGAGCAGGACTACGGGCAAATCGGGCACCGCGGCGCGAAGCTGGCGCAACAGGGCGATCCCGTCCATCTGGGGCATTCTGATATCCGTGACGACCAAATCCGGGGGCGGATCGGCCGTCGTCATGTAGGCCAGCGCCAGCAGGCTTTCCTGGAAGCACTTGACCTCGTAACCGCCAAGCTGGAGAACTTCGGAAACGTACTTTCCGACGCTGGGCTCGTCGTCGACCACGACGATGCTCCCGACTGAAGTAGCCATTACTACGAGGTTCCTTGGCCGGCTGCGGTCTGGCTGCGACGCGCCGGTTGCTGTTCTTATCGGCCATGTTCTCCGGCAGTCTTAGAGCCTTCGCTCTAGCTTTTTTTCGAGACTGCGGTGGTGAGTACCACGCGCAGGTGACGAGGCCTAACCCCTGGTGTATAGTGAAGGTTTCCTTGCCGCTCTCGGAGATCACCGAATGAAGACCAGCAAACGATACCGGCCGTCGAAGCAGTTCGCGAAGCAGGCTCACGTGCGGAACCTGGCGGCCTACCGCAAGCTCTACCAGCAGGCCGCGGACAATCCGGAGGAGTTTTGGGGCGCTCTGGCGGAGCGCGAGATCCACTGGTTCCAGAAATGGGACCGGGTGCTGGAGTGGAATCCGCCGTTTGCGCGCTGGTTCGTCGGGGCCAAGACCAACATCTCCTACAACTGCCTGGACCGGCACCTGGCGACCTGGCGCAAGAACAAGGCGGCCATCCTGTGGGAGGGGGAGCCGGGCGATCAGCAGGCGCTGACCTACCAGGAGCTGCACCGCCGGGTTTGCCGTTTCGCCAACGTCCTCAAGGGGCTGGGCCTGAAGACCGGGGATACCTCCATCATCTACATGCCGATGATTCCGGAGCTGCCCATCGCCATGCTGGCTTGCGCGCGTCTCGGAATCGCGCACAGCGTGGTGTTCGGAGGGTTCTCGGCCGAGGCGCTGAAAACCCGCATCCAGGACCTGGAGGCCAAGGTCGTCATCACCGCCGACGGCGGCTGGAGGCGCGGCCGCGAGGTCCGCCTGAAAGCCGCGGTCGACGAGGCGCTGGCCGAGTGCCCCAGCGTTCAGAATGTGGTCGTGTACCGGCGGACCGCGGGCGAGGTCATCATGCAGGCCGGCCGCGACCACTGGTGGCACGAGCTGGAGGCCAACGCCCCGGAAGCCTGCGACGCCGAGCAACTGGATTCCGAGACGCCGCTCTATGTTCTCTACACCTCGGGCACCACGGGAAAGCCGAAGGGGATCGTGCATACCACCGGCGGCTACATGACCCAGGTGGCGGCGACCATGAAGTGGGTCTTCGACTTGCGCGACGAGGATACCTACTGGTGCGCCGCCGACATCGGCTGGGTCACCGGCCACAGCTACATCGTCTACGGCCCGCTGATGCAGGGCGCCACCACGGTGATCTACGAAGGCGCGCCCGATCACCCGCAGCCCGACCGCATCTGGCGCAACATCGAAAAGTACCGGGTTAACATCCTGTACACCTCGCCGACGGCGATTCGCTCGTTCATCAAGAACGGCGACCAGTGGCCGGAGAAGCACGACCTCTCCAGCCTGAGACTTCTAGGTTCGGTCGGCGAGCCGATCAACCCGGCGGCCTGGGAGTGGTATTACCACGTGATCGGCAAGGAGCGCTGCCCGATTGTCGATACCTGGTGGCAGACGGAGACCGGCGCGATCATGATCACGCCCATGCCCGGGGCGATTCCAACCAAGCCGGGTTCCGCCACGCTGCCGCTTCCCGGCATCGTCGCCGAGGTTGTGGATCAGCAGGGGAATCCGGTGGAGGCAGGCAAGGAAGGCCTTCTGATCGTGCGGCGCCCGTGGCCCGCGATGATCCGCACGCTGTACCGCGATCCGCAGCGGTACGAAGATCAATACTGGAAGCGAATCCCGGGCGCCTACCTGACCGGCGACGCCGCCCGCCGCGACAAGGACGGCTACTTCTGGATTCTAGGCCGGGTCGACGACGTGATGAACGTCAGCGGCCACCGGCTGAGCACGATGGAGCTCGAGTCCGCGCTGGTGCGCCACCCGGCCGTCGCCGAGGCGGCCGTCGTGGCGCGGCCGCACGAGCTCACCGGCCAGGCGGTGGTCGCTTTCGTCTCCCTCAAACAGGGCGGCGCCGACAGCGACTCGCTGGCCGAGGAGCTGCGCAAGTGGGTGGGCAAGGAGATCGGCAGTTTCGCCAAGCCCGAGGAGATCCGTTTCGTCGACGCGCTGCCGAAAACCCGCAGCGGCAAGATCATGCGGCGACTCCTGCGGGAGCACGTCACCAGCGGCCAGGTCGCTGGCGACATCACGACGCTAGAGGATCTGACGGTGTTGTCGAAGCTGGCCAGCCAGCAGGAGGAGGAATGAGAAATTTGTTGATTTGTCGATTTGTTGAATTGTTGATTGAAGAAGATGGCGTGGCTGTGATGCGCGAAATCAACAAATCGACCAATCAATAAATCAACAAATCAATCCGGGGGGACCAGCTTCAGCTCCCGCCCCATATTGAACGTCGGCTTCCAGCGGTTGCGGATCAGCTCGGTCTGCTGGGCGAGGCCGCTGATCAACAGGGGCATGGCTATGGTGGAGTCGCAGTGGCAGTCGACCATTCGCGCGTCCTTGGCGATCTTGCCCCAGCTCTGAGCTTCTTCAAACGTACAGCCGGAGAGGCCTCCCCAATGCGGGGCGTCGGTGACCACCTGGACGGCGTACTTGTGGCCCTGCTTGCCGGCGTTCATGACCATGGTAACGACTTCGGTCTGCTGGATGAAGTTCTTGGGCGTTCCGCCGCCGAAGTAGATCACGCCGGTTTCCGGGGAATCGATGGCGAGCTGCGTGATTTCGAGCACGTCGGCGATCACGTCGATCTGGAGTGTGCTGGCGCCGCGGTGGCGGTTCTCCGCCAATCCGATTCCGATGGAGCTGTCGGCGATCGCGGGGCAGAACAACGGCACGGCGGCCTTGGCCGCTGCCGTGACGATGCCGTCCTCCTTGGCGTGCTTGGCCACCTCGCAACCCAGCCGATAGAGGAACTCGCGGGTGGTGTAGGGCCGCGACTGGTCGAGCGTGGCGCCGAAGTTACCAATCCAGATGTCGTGCTCGCGGAACCTCTCTTCATCCGCCAGCACGTCGAACATGCGGTCCACCATGTTCTCCGCCAGCGCCACGTCGTTCATGGCCGGCGAGCCCTGATAGTGGAAGTAACCCAGGCTCTCGTGGATGTCGTGAAAGAAGTTGGCGCCGGTGGACACCAGGCAGTCGATGAGCCGGTTCTGGATCATGTAGACGACCAGGCGCCGCATGCCCGCCGGCACCATCGCTCCGGCCATGCCCATCATGATGAGGCAGCGGTCGGCCAGCATCTCCTTCCAAGCCAGGAAGGCGAGGCCGAGCTGGCGGCCCTGGAAAGCGGTTCCTTCGAGGCCCTCGAGAACGGAGGCCGCCGAGGCGTCCGCTGTTATCGTGAAGGGCCGCGTGGGATGCGAGAGCAGCGCCTGCTTGGCCGGGGACAGATGCGGGTGGTGCGTCATGGTGGCCACCGCTAATCGATGATCTGGATGGCCGAGGCGATCACAGTCGACCAGTAGCCACGCTTGTCGCCGATCGCCGACTGCGTGACGTTCAAAGTGCGCACGATCTTGTTGGAGATCCGGTAGATTTCCTTCTTTTCGTCCCAACTGCGATCCGGGTCGAACTCCACGTTGAGCGTGGTGGCGAGCATCTCGGCGGCCAACTCCTCGGCGTATTCGCCGGCGTTTTCCTCGGTCTGGCCGAAGGAGTGGTGCTCGGAAAGATACCCGTAGACGGACTTGTCGACCGGCAGCGCCACGCCGATGCTGGCGGCGATCAGCCGGTGCGGCTCACGCGTGGCGTTTTCGCTCATCACCGCGAAGACCACTTGTCCCGGCTCGAGGTACTTCTGGCCTTCGCGGCGCGAAATCAGCTTGCAGCGCGGCGGGAAAATGCTCGAAACGCGCACCAGGTTGGTCGCCGCAATGCCGGCGTCGCGCAGGGCGAGCTCAAAACTGGTCAGCCGCTCGCGATGTTTGCCCACGCCTTTGGTGAGAAAGATTTTCTTCGCCACGAACATGAGCCGGCTAGATCCTCGGGTGGGCGCGATTCGCCATGTGAGCTTATCAACGTAACAGAAAGATGCGGCAGGGTCAATGATTTTTCAGCGTGT
>Ga0247727_10004616_pt1 | contig 28987 bp, 27 predicted proteins | sample WisWelCaveWW1625_FD_202498 | JGI IMG/M metagenome (GOLD analysis project Ga0247727, IMG submission 202498) | Biofilm microbial communities from Wishing Well Cave, Virginia, United States - WW16-25 | ecosystem: Environmental > Aquatic > Deep subsurface > Groundwater > Cave microbial mat | place...
TGCCGCTCGGCCTACCGCAACTGGGTCCCTCCGGACAACCGCGCTAACTCGTCGGTTTCCGCCTGGCCAGAACGCTCTAACCCCTTGCGTCTTTACCTCTTTACCTCTTGAGCACTCCGATAGACGCAAGCACCCGCGCTAATCGTGGTCGCGAAGCGACCCGGTTTTCTTTGGCGAGGCACGATTCGCGAAATAGATGGCAGCGCCGGCCCGACTCGGGCCATCCTGTCCGCGGAGGAACGTATCTCCTCCGCCTCCGGGCCTCGCACAAATGTGTGCCGCGTCGCGCCCCGGAGCCTGAACGGCCCCGTGTCTCTGCGGGTTCTGCGCGGCGGTTCCTGGAACAACAATCCAGACAATTGCCGCTCGGCCAACCGCAACAGGAACCAACCGGACAACCGCAACAACAACATCGGTTTCCGCCTGGCCAGCACGCTTCTTCGCCGGAGCCGGCAGGGTCAAGGTCTTGCCGGGCGAGCACAGGGCGGTGTCAAGTTCGTAGCCTGCGACCGCCCGATGAGCGTTCAGGGCCGTTCATGATGATAGGGCTCGGGTCCTATTGAGCCGCCACGGCGCCGGTCTTGGGTCCCATCGCGGCCGGCCGGCGCCGTCTCACTGCGCCGGCTGCGGCCTGGCCTGGGCCAGCACCGTCTCGCTACCAGGCGCGGGATGGCGCGGCACCAGGAACGAGCAACAGAGCGATACGCTGGCGATGCCGGTACCGACCCAGAAGATGATGGCCGGGTTGATCATGCCGAGCGCACCGAAGGCGATCGGCACCACCACAGCCGCCACGTGGTTGATGGTGAAGGCAACTGATGTGGTTGCTGCCACGTCGGCGGGATCGGCGATCTTCTGGAAGTAGGTGCGCTGTGCCAGGGTCAGGGTGAAGAACACGCCGTCGACGACGAACAGGGCGCCCGCAGCCCATGCACTGGAAGTGGTGGCATAGCCGGCGAACACGACGATCAGCACGACGTTCTCGATCATGATGGTGCGGCGCTCGCCGATGCGCATGACCAGGCGCCCGAGCCGCGGTGCAAGCGCCACGTTCGCGGCCGTGGTCATCAGCATCAGCGTGGCCATGTCGCCGACGCTGTAGCCGAACTTCACCACCAGCAGGAAGCCGCCAAAGGCGAAGAACAGCTGGCGCCGGGCGCCCGTCATGAACGTCAGCAGGTAGAAGAGCCAGTAGCGCTGCCGCAGGACGATGCGCTTCCTCTGTTGCACCGGCCCAACGAAGCTCCTGAAATAGACCATGGCTACGACGGTCAGCGCCATGCAGGCGACGCCAACAATCATGAATAGCTGCTCGTAGGAGCGCCAGCCCGCCCACCACGCCAGCGCCAGGCCGCCATAGGCGATGAACTGTGCGGCGGCGCCGGCCGCGGTGATGGTGCCGATCAGGCGCGGCGCCTCGGCCTTGGGCAGCAGCTGCAACTGCAGGGAGACGTTCATGGTCTCGAAGTAGTGGAACCCCATCGACATGATGAACGTCGTGAAAAGTACGCCCGTGAGCGTGGGAAAATGGCCGGTCAGCGCCACCCCCAGGCCCAGAACAAACAGCGCGACGTAAGCCAGCACCTGCTCGCGCACGACAGCCAGCCAGAAGATGGCGGTGAAGGCGAGGAAGCCCGGGATTTCGCGCACGCTTTGCGTCAGCCCGGTCTCGAACCACCCAAATTGCGCCCGCTCGACCGTGAAATTGTAGAGCAGCGCGGCCCAGCCGGCGTAGCCGAGGTAGTTGATGAACGCGAGCGACCTCAAGTAGACGATGGGCGACGCGCGAGCGGATGGGACAGGAAGCAAGGGCTTGGGCCTCAGGGGTGCCGAGCACCTGTGCCCGCGCGGGCCGGCAAGGTCAACTCCCCAGGCCCGGCAAAACTGCGCGGCAGCCCTGCCGCGCGGGCCAGTCAGGCGCCAATCCCGCTCGCGACAGGAAGCACGACGCGGATGCTGCTCGGCCGTCCCGCCGTCCCGACCCATTCTGCGTCCCCGCCGTGCTGGCGGGCGATCTGCCGCACCAAAGTAAGCCCCAGGCCGGTCCCGGTGGCGCCGTGTCGGCCCGCGATCCGGGAGAACGGCGAGAACACCCGCTCGCGCTCGCTCTCGGCAACCCCGGCTCCATGGTCGCTGACGGTCACGGCGGCCCGGGTGCCATCGAATCCGACACGCACCTCGATCGGCGGAACCCCATGACGCTGCGCGTTCTCGATCAGATTGCGCACCATGCGGCGCAGCAGCGCCCGGTCGCCGCGTACGCTGACAGGTTCGCCGCCGACCGAGCACTGCTCGTAGCGGGCCCCCTCCTCGGCTGCGAGCGCGAGCAGGTCGATCTCCTCGCGCCTGTCGACGCCCTTGACGGCGTCGAGCCGGCTCGACAGCAGGATCTCGTCGATCAGCTGATCGAGCTCGGCGATATCCTGCTCCAGGTCGGCCTTGCGCTTGGGATCGGCTGCCTCCTTCAGCAGCTCGACGCCGAGCCGGATGCGCGACAGCGGCGTCCTGAGCTCGTGCGAGGCGTTGGCCAGCAGCAGCTTGTGCGAGCCCACCAGCTCCTCGATGCGGGCGGCGGAGCGGTTGAAGCTCTCCGCCAGCCGCGCCACCTCGTCCTTGCCCTCGACCTTGACGCGGGCGGAAAGATCGCCGGCGCCGAGCTGATCGACGCCGGCCTGCAGCCGCTCCAGCCTGCGCGTGAGGCGGCGCACCAGCGGGTAGGCGCACACGGCCACGGCCAGCGCAATGCCGCCCAGGAAACCGATGAGACCCAGCACCGGATGCCAGCCCCGCCTGGGCGTGCGCGCCACAATCCAGCGATCGTCGGGAAGGCGGATCGCCCAGGCCGGGCCGCCGCGGCCGTAGAGCCAGCCACCGGTTTCGCGGCGGGGCGGCGGCAGGGGGCGGCCTGCAGCCGCCACCGGGCGGAGGTTGCCGTCGAACAGCGCCAGATCGGCCTTGAGGCGCTGGTGGAGGCGGTCGATGGCCCGCTGCTGGGCAGCTTGGTCCGCATCGGCGGGGGGCAGCAACCCGGCCGCCAGCTCTCCCAGCATGTCGAAGCCGTGCTGGGCGGGAGAGGGGTTGGGCGCGAACCGCCACAGGATGCCGGCAGAAAGCACGACCAGCAGGAGGCTGGCGATGATCGTCAGGTAGAATTGGCGGTACAGGCGATGCATCGGGCCGTCAGTCCTGCGCCTTGGCAAAGACGTAGCCGCTGCCGCGCACGGTGATGACGCGGCGCGGCTTCTTGGGGTCGTCCTCGATCGCTGCGCGGATGCGCGAGATGTGCACGTCGATGGAGCGGTCGAAGGCCTCCAGCGGCGCGGCCTTGAGGAGGTCCATCAGCACCTCGCGCGACATGACGCGGCCGGCGTGCTCGGCGAGCGCCAGCAGCAGCCCGAACTGATGCGAGGTCAGCGGCCGCGCCTCGCCGTCGAGGCGCACCTCGCGGGCGGCGCGGTCGATCTCCAGGCGGCCGAAGCGCAGCATGTCGTCCTGCTGGCCGGTTCTGCCGCGTCGCAGGACGGCCTTCAGCCGCGCCAGCAGCTCCCTCGGCTCGAATGGCTTGGGCAGATAGTCGTCGGCCCCCATCTCCAGGCCGACAACCCGGTCCATGGCATCGCCGCGCGCCGTCAGCATCAGGATCGGGGTGGTGGCGCGCGCCCTGACCTGCCGGCAGACGTCGAGGCCGTCCATGTCCGGGAGCATCAGGTCCAGGACGATGGCATCGAAGGCCTCTCTTGCGTGCAGCGCCAGTCCGGCGGTTCCGCTGGCGGCGCGGGACACGCGAAACCCCGCCCCGCCGAGATAGTCGCGAACCATCTCGGCAAGGCGGGCATCGTCTTCGATCAGGAGGATGCGATCGGTCACCGGCGCATTCTAGCCGCGATGCCAGCTGCGCCAATGGCCCCTGCGCCACTGCAGGAACTCATGCACCTTCTGGCGCTGTTCCAGGGTCAGAACCTCCGCCGCATCAGCGAGGGCTTGCGCGAAGCGCTTGCTCGCCGCCTCCGCCAGAGCCATTTGCTCCACGCGGAACGCCTCGACGGCCGCCCGATCGACCTTGGGCTGGGTCAGCAGGCTGCCCGCGCGCTCCCGTGCCGCATGCGCCTTTTCGTGCATCGGCAGCATGTCCTTGACGGCGGCCTTGGCGATCGTGCGCAACTTCTCCTGCTGCTCCGGCGTTGCATCGAGCTCGATGGCGGCGTGCCTGATGCCGCGATCGAGGCGCTCCTCGATCTGCGCCGGGTTCATCGGGCCCCGCATGAATCCCGGGCCGTGCCAGCGGCCCCAACCGGGGCCGTGGCCGACGGCGCTGGTCGTCGCCGCGCCGGCGAATGCCGCCACCAGCGCGACCGCGACGAGCGGCAGCCACCTGCGACGGCGGGGCACTGCGGGATTGGATTGTTCGCTCATTCTGGCTCTCCTTCGCTTGCGATCTCTTCCGCTTCCGCAATCTGGGAGGGCTCGGTTTCGGCCGCTTCTCCTCAATGTAAAGTTTTGTAAGCGCGCACACGCAGGCACTCATGCAGCACCCGCAGTGGGCGACCTCTTGCTACTCTGTGTACTGGGTTCCCGCCTCCGCGGGAATGACGCCGGTTGGGGGCGCTACCCCTCGCCAGAAACGTCACCCCCGCGAAGGCGGGGGCCCAGGTCACCTCTCCGCATGGGGTCGCCCGGCACCCGCGATCAGCGAGAAGACGCGGCAGCCGGCGAGGAGGAGGCCGTGCGCTGCAGCTGCTCCTTGAGGCCCTCGCCCGCGGTCTTCACGTAGGCGGTCTGGCTGGCCTGCAGCTTCTTTGCCGTTTCGAGATCGGGAAACGGCCCATGGATGCTGACGAGCCGTGCCTCGACCTCCGTCCGCACGAAATAGCTGCCCCCGTCGTTGAAAGTATCCACGTTGGTCGAGACTGTCGTCTTGTCGGCCATGTCGGCATTCTCCTCCTTGCGGCACAACTGTACTCTACCGCACGCCGTGGCCTGACGCGCGTTCCCCGTTTGCATGGTCTTGTCCGACACTTGCGGCCGCCTCGTGGCGGCGGGTGCCGGTCTGTCGCGGCGCGCGGCTCAGGCGGGGTTCGATGCCGCACAGTGCCGCTCATCTCACGCCGGAGGCGCACGCATGTGGGGGTTCCAATCGGATTGGAGGGCAGGGCCTTGGCCGCTGGGGCGCGATCGGGCATGATGCGGATGGATTTGTTGATGGCGGCGTGTTGGCTTGGCCATTGGCTGATGCTCTCGGGAGGGGCGCATCATGCGATATAGCGTTCGGATGCTTCTTGTAGTGATTTCAGCTGCCGTTGCTGGCCTGCACGTCGGCCCGGCGGAAGCTAGGCGCGTGGCGCTGGTGATCGGCAATGCCGACTACAAGGTCGGGCCGCTGGGCAACCCGGCGAATGACGCAGACGCGGTGGCCGCGGCATTCAACGGGCTTGGTTTCGATCTCGTGCTATTGCGGAAGAACCTCGGCGTCGAGGGTTTTCGCACCGTGCTTTCCGAAGTTGCACGCGAGTCGGCCGGCGCCGATGTCGCCGTCGTATTCTTTGCAGGCCACGGCACGGAGCGGGATGGGCGCAACTACCTGATTCCGGTCGACGCAAAGCTAGATCGCGTCAGCGATCTCGACCTGCAGGCGATTGCGCTCTCCATCGTGCTCGATCAGATCGGGGGCGCCACCAAGCTGAAGCTGGTGATCTTGGATGCCTGCCGCAACAATGTGTTCCCGCTTGCGGGAGTGCGCCGCTCGGTGACTCGCGGCCTGGCGCGCATCGAGCCTGAAGACAACACGCTCGTCGTCTATGCGGCCAAGGAGGGGACGTTGGCCGAAGATGGTGTTCCTACGCTTCACAGCCCGTTCACGGCGTCGCTCTTAAAGCACCTAGCCACGCCGGGGCTGGAGATAAGCTTCGTGTTCCGCCGCGTCCGCGATGACGTGGCACGGACCACGGGCAACAGGCAGCAGCCGCATCTCTACGGCACCCTCGGTGGCGAGGGAATCTACCTAAAGGTTGCTGCACCTCTTGGTCCAAGCGCAGAGGTTGAGGCCGCGCGCAAGGCGACAGATGTGGAGAGGGCACGGCTTGCCGAGGAGCGTCGCCTGCTCGAGGAGGAGCGCAAGAAGCTAGCGCTCGCCGTGCCACCAGTTGCGACTCCGCATCCGGCCAAACAGGCCCAGGAGGAACCGGCGAAAGGGCCGCAGGAAGCCCCTCCGAAGAAAGTAGGTGCAGAAACGAAGAGCGAACCCAAGAAAGTTGCTCTATTGCCGAAACTGGTGAATCCAAAGGGACCGAGCCAATTCGACGGTGCCTGGACAATCACCTGGAGTGGCGGCACCAACTGCGCGCAAGCGGTCGGTTCGTACGTTCTCAGAATTCAAGGCGGCATAATCGGCCGCCCGTACTCAGGATCGGTGTCTGCTTCCGGTGCCGCACGATGGACCGGACGCAACTCGTATGGACCGCTGAGCTTCTCGGCTACGCTACGTGGCAACTCCGGTTCAGGTAGCTTCGACAACGCGGGTTGCAGCGGATCTATCACGGCCAGACGGAGCTGATCCCGACATCCAGGGAACCAATGCAGGCGACAATCGAATCGCATCTGGCAATTCGTGAGCCATTGGCTCGCGGGCCTCTCAGTGAAAGGAGGGCGACTAATGTGAGCGTCGATTGGTTACAGTTCGTTGGATTCCAGAACAGTCATTTATAGGAGGACGAGATGAGAAAGTACGCAATGCGCATTGCATGGCTCCCTATCGCGGTGAAAGGCTTGCTTGTCGTGGCAGTAGCGGCCGGTCTCTATGCGATGAGCAGTCAGGTTGCGAGTGCTCAAGGGGCTTGGTGCGAGGCTAACTGTAAAGCCCTCTGCACTAAGATTTATGGCCGTGCTGGTGCCCGGAGTTGTTTCGCGGCCATTCCGTGCTCGAATTTTTCGGGTCGGCCGTGTGCGCCAGCTTCGGTCGTAAATGCCCGCTATGTCACCTATTGCCACAACAACCGCGGCCAAGGAACGTGCCGCTGAGAATCATAGATAGGCTGCCAGGGGTGCGGGCTTTCATATACCAAGCCCAGGGCTTCTGGCAGCCCCCCGGCGTCGCGGTGGCGAGGGCTCAAGGCCGGACCCGGGCGAGGAAATAGGCCAGATCGGCGAAGTCGGCGTCGGCTAGGCCGCGCACGGATTCGGCCATGGCGGCCTGGGTGCCGATGCGCGCCCCGGTGCGATAGTCCTGCAACGCCCTGATCGTGTAGGCCTCGTGCTGGCCGGCGAGGCGCGGCATCTGCTCACGGCCCGAAAAATCGGGGTTGTGACAGCTGGCGCACAGGCGCTTGGCCGCGAGCTCAGCCCCGCGGCGGTAGCGCGCCTCGTCGGCCGCGTCCGTCACCGGCGGGGGTGGGGGCAGCTTGGCGACGTAGTCGGCAATGGCGTCCAGGTCAGCGTCGCTCAGCTCCTTGGCGATCAGGTTCATCTCCGGGTTCTTGCGGCGGCCCTCGCGATAGAAGAACAGCTGATACATGACGGCGAGCTTCGGCTGGCCGCCGATGTGGGGAATGTTGGGGTCCTTCGACCGGCCATCCTCGCCGTGGCAGGCCACGCACTGCGCAATCTTGTCCTGCAGCGACTGTGCGAATGCCTTCTCGGGCGAGGCTGTCAGGAGCGCAACGAGCGCGAAGGCGGCAAGCCGCCTCCGCGCAATTTTGCAATCGCTACCGGCCATACGAGACGCGGTAGAGGGCGCCGTTGTGGTCATCGGAGACCAGCAGCGCGCCATCCGGCATCACCAGCAGGTCGACCGGCCGGCCCAGATACTGGTTGTCCTTGACCCAGCCCGTCAGGAAGGGCTCGACCTTGGTGACGTTGCTCCGAGCATCGAGATAGGCGACCGACACGTCGGCGAACTTCTTGGTGCGGTTCCACGGCCCATGGCGGGCGATGAAGATGGCGCCCTGATACTTCGCCGGGAACGTCGTGCCGGTGTAGAAGCGCATGCCGAGCGGAGCCGAGTGGGGTCCGAGTAGCGCGGCCGGCTTTACGTAATCGTCGCAGGATTTGCCCCAGCCGAACTCCGGGTCGGTCATCATGCCGGAGTGGCAGTAGGGATAGCCGAAATGGTCCTTGCCGACGTTCTTTACCACATTGAGCTCGTCGAGCGGCATGTCCTCGGAGAGCCAATCGCGTTGGTTGTCGGTGAACCACAGCTGCTTGGTCCTGGGATGGAAGTCGAAGCCCACCGTGTTGCGCACGCCGCGCGCCACGATCTCCCGGCCGCTGCCGTCGGCATTGATGCGGAAGATCAGCGCATGGGTCTCGTTCTCGGCGCAGATATTGCAGGGCGTTCCGACCGGCACGTAGAGCTTGCCGTCCGGCCCGAACCGCAGGAATTTCCAGCCGTGCGGGATATCGCCCGGCAGCTTGTCGTAGACCACGACCGGCTGCGGCGGCTTGTCGAGGTTGTCCTCGATATTGTCGTAGCGCGTGATCTGCTTGGGGGTGGCGACATAGAGCGACCCCTTGTGGAATTCGATGCCGCTCGGCAGCAGGAGATCGCTCAGGATGGCCTTCACCTCGCGCTTGCCCGCCTTTTCCGTCACCGCATAGATCTTGCCGGCAACGAACAGCGAGCTGACGAAGATCGTGCCCTTGTCGCCGCGGCGAACCGCACGCGCATCGAGAATCCCCGGCTGATAGACCTCGACCTTGAAGCCCGGGGGCGCCGTCAGCTTGGGGAGCTTGTCGGCGGGCGTCGGCACCGGCGGCGCGGCCACCGGCGCCATCTTGGCTCCCGGCCCCTCTTTCGGCCTGCCCTTGGCCCAGAACGGCTCCTCCTCTTTCTTCTCCTGGGCGCATACCCCGCTTGCAGCGACAAGACAGCCGGCAAGCACGCAAGTGGCGAGATGACGTTGCCGAACTAGGCGCATGACGCTTCCTCCTCTATCAGCCGTGATCCGAAACGTGTGCATCCGCACCGGTCGGTAGAGCAGTCCAACAGAGCTCGGGAGGGTTGTTCCCTCGTCTTGGTCGGCGAGGTTAGTCCCCGAGTTCAACCGGTGGCAAGCAGGTTCGAGTTGGCCGCGATCAAGCGTTGCGGAGCGAAATTGAGCTGGGACCGGCACGCACGGCAGGCCACTTTGCCTTGCTCTGATCGTCTGGGCTACGCTGGCGGCGATGGAGAACCGAGGCCGAACCAACGGGGGATGCAATGTCTTGGATAAAGTGGGCGTTCCTGGTCTGCCTGGTCCTGTGGGTGATGGGCGTCGTCGCCATGATGGGCCCCGTGCCCGGCCTGCCGGCGCCGTTCGACATGATGGTCCGCCCCACCCCGGTACATACGGTTGGTGGCCTGACACTTGCGCTCGGGCTGATCCTGCTCATCCGCTGGGTCTGGCTCAAACTATACCCCTAGGCGCAGGCCATACGTGGATGCTGCAGACCGCAGTCAGTACCCTGTTTTGCGGTGCCTGGTTGGGAATGCAACGCATGCCGACCACGACCCGGACCGATCGGTGCACAGACTGAGCGTGGCGCCCTGCATCTCCAGTAGTGAACGGGCGAGGATGACGCGCAAGTCGCCGCCGGCGATCAGATGGTTGTCGCTATACGGTGGACATACCGCAAGCGAGGGAGCCGTTCCGCCCTGCGAAATTTGCGATGGCCGCACCCTGATCTCGATGCCGCGGGCCACGCCCTGACAGTGCCCTCCAGCCTCCATCGTACTGTCCGGCGGTGTCCGGGCGATTGCCTCGCGCAGCAGGTGCTCCAGCGCCTGGGCCGTCGCGCGCCGATCGCATTCGAGCTCGCAGCCGCCGCAGTTCAGCCCCACAAACTCGAGCTTCCGGTCTGGGACCCCCTCCGCAGCCGCCGCCCAGGCGTCGTGCAGGAGGGTCGCAACCGAGACCCTCTCGAGCCGGACCGCGCGCCGGTCGGCCATCAGCGCCGACATGGTGGCGGCAACGGCGAGCGCGTCTTCCGAGGCCTTGAGCAGCCGCCCGCCGCTTTCGCTGATGTGGGCGGCATATTCCTGGTAGCGCGCATGGCCGAGCGGGCCATGCAGTTCATGCAGCATCACTTCGGAGAAGCCGATCACGGCATTGAGCGGTGTGCGCAACTCGTGGCTCATCTGGGCCAGAAGCTGGGGACTTGGTGCGGTGGCCGGTCTCCAGTCCTCTGCCGCCGGTGTCGCCCATTCGCTGGGGCGCACAGCAAGGAGCGCCGCTGCGGCACCGGTCGCGATCAGGAACACGAGATGCAACGCGGGCAGGCCGCCCATCGCTGCACTCGCTCCAGTCTGGTCGTGCCACGCCATCGTGACGATCAGCGCCAGAGCGAGGAGATGGAACGCTGCTGCGCCTCTCGCCAGCCATGGCCAGTTGATCCTGCGATCGAGGCTGCCAGCCGGCCAAGGCCAGGCCTCGCGCACGAGAATCCCAGATGCGTCCGCCCAGTGCCTGGACAGACTTCCCCCTTGGGGTGACGTGCCCGGCGTCATCCCGCTCCTCGGCCGATTTTTCTGAAATTGCTGCCCAACTGCGGATCGGCGGCGCACACACCGCCGAATCACTCAATGCATTTTGAATGAGGGCCGAAGGGGTTGTCGAGAGGCGCAACCCTCGTTAGGCAAAAATATGGCACCTGTGTCAGCTCGGTCCTACTCGAGCGTCTTCGACACGATTTCGAACACGTCATGAGAGAGGGGCTTGGTCCGCGCTATGCGCTGCAGGCTCTTCTTCGCTTCCTGCCGGCGTCCGGGCTCCAGGACCTTCCAGCTGCGGAAGGCCGAGAGGAGTCTGGCGGCGATCTGCGGGTTGAAGGCGTCGATCTCGATCACCCGGTCGGCGACGAAGGCGTAGCCCCGGCCATCGGGCCGGTTGAAATTCACCGGATTCCCCCAGGCGAAGACACCGATCAGTGCTCGCACCTTGTTGGGGTTCTTGACCGAGAAGAGCGGGTGGCGCGTGAGCCGCTTCACCGTCGCCAGGGAGGATGCGAGTCGCGAGGCGGCCTGACAGGCGAACCAGCCGTCGATGACGAGGTGGTCACCCTTCCAGCGCTCGTAGAACCGCTCCAGCGCCGCGGCCCGCTCCGGCAGGTTGAAGTTCGACAGGATGGACAGGGCGGCCGTCTCGTCGGTCAGGTTGGGGCTTCGGGCGAAGTGCGCCGCGGCCCGGGCGATATCCTCGGGGCGGGCACGGCTGGTCAGGTAGCCAAGGGCGACGTTGCGCAGGGCGCGCCGGCCGGCCTGCTCGGGCGCGGGAGAATAGGGGCCGGGAGTCTCCATGCGCCGGTAGGTCTCGGTGAAAGCCGCATGCAGCCGTGTGCCGATGGCCTTGTGCAGTGCACTGCGGGCCTTGTGGATCGCCTGCGGATCGACGTCGCGGCCGATGATCCGCGCCAGATCGCTCTCGCTCGGCAGCACCAGGAATTGCGCGCGATAGTCAGGGTCCAGGCTACCGTCGGTGAGCGTTACCGCCAGGGCATCGATGAGGTCCGTGGGTTGCTTCGCCCGCTCCTTGCGGCGTCGCGCGGCGACGGCTTCCAGCAGCACGCGCGTGGCATAGTCCTGGGCCGCCTGCCAGCGGTTGAACAGATCGCTGTCATTGGCCATCAGGAACTGCAGATCGGCGTCCGTGCGATCGGCTGTGAGGTTGACCGGTGCCGAAAACTCCCGCAGCAGCGAGGCCACGGGTTTTGCGGCGATGCCGCGGAAGCGGAATTTCTCGGAGCGTTTCCTGAGCTCGACCAGCCCGTTCACCAGCCTCTCGCCCGAGGCCAGGGTCAGCTCCAGCTCCCGACCGCCGCCGTCGAGCAGGCCGAGCTTGAAGGGGATGTGCAGCGGCTTTTTCTTTGCTTGACCGGGCGTAGGCGGCAGCACCTGGGTGATCGTGAGGTCTGCGATTTGGGCTCGGGCGTCGTGTCTCAGCTGGCACGTCAGCTCTGGCGTCCCCGCCTGCGAATACCAGGTCATGAACTGCGCCAGGTCCTTTCCCGACGCGTCCGCGAAGCAGGCAATGAAGTCCTCGACCGTGGCCGCCTGGCCGTCGTGGCGCTCGAAGTAAAGGTCCATGCCCCTGCGGAAGCCCTCGCGCCCGAGCAGCGTCTGCAGCATCCGCACCACCTCCGCGCCCTTGCTGTAGACGGTGGCCGTGTAGAAGTTGTTGATCTCGATGTAGCGGTCGGGGCGCACGGGGTGTGCCAGCGGGCCCGCGTCCTCGGGGAACTGCGCCGCTTTCAGGCCGCGCACCTCGCGGATGCGCTCGACCGTGGCCGAGCGCTGGTCGGCGCAGAACTGCTGGTCGCGGAAGACGGTCAGGCCCTCTTTGAGGCACAGCTGGAACCAGTCGCGGCAGGTGACGCGGTTGCCGGTCCAGTTGTGGAAATACTCGTGTGCGATCACGCGCTCGATGCCGATGAAGGTGCCGTCGGTTGCGGTTTCCGGGGAGGCCAAAACGAGGGCGTCGTTGAAGACATTGAGCCCCTTGTTCTCCATCGCTCCCATGTTGAAGTCCGAGACGGCGACAATGTTGAACACGTCGAGGTCGTACTCCCGCCCGAAGCGCTTCTCGTCCCACCGCATCGAGCGCTTGAGCGAGTCCATCGCCCAGCCGCACCGGCCCTCCTTGCCGGGCTCGACGTAGATGCGAAGGTCGACCTTCCTGCCCGACGCCGTGGTGAAATCGGAGGCGATGGAACCCAGGTTGCCGCCAACCAGAGCGAACAGATAGCAGGGCTTGGGGTGCGGATCGTGCCACACCGCGTAGTGGCGCTTGCCTGCATCGAGCGTGCCGCGCTCCACGGGGTTGCCGTTGGAAAGCAGCACCGGAGCGTCGTTGCGGCCGGCCTCGATCCGCACCGTGTAGGTTGCCAGCACATCCGGGCGATCGAGGAAGTAGGTGATGCGGCGGAAGCCCTGGGCTTCGCACTGCGTGCAGTAGATGCCTTTCGACAGGTAGAGGCCGGTGAGGGCCTTGTTGGCGTCGGGGTTGCAGTAGGTGACGATCTCGAGCGCGAACTCGCCATTGGGGGTGGCGGGAATTGCAAGCTGCCTGTCGGTCACCTTGTATTCCCGTGCGGCGAGCTGCCGGCCGTCGAGGCGCACGGATTCCAGCTCCAGCAGTTCGCCGTCGAGCCTGAGGGCGCCGCGCTTCGCGATCGACGGATTGGGGCGCAGCTTCAGGCGGGATCGAACACGGGTGCGGGTCGGATGCAGCGACACGTCGAGACTGACCGTGTCGATCAGATAACTGGGCGGGCGGTAGTCCTTGAGCAGGATCGGGCGGGGCGTGTCGGTTTTCATGTCTGCTCCAGGGGCGGCGTGCCGGGTGACGGTGGCTCGCCCTCTACATAGAAGAACGGGCGTGCGGCGCAAGCAGGGCTGGCCAGCGACGTAGGGCGCAATCGTGCGTCAGCGCGATTGCGCCGAGCCGACCTCTCCACATGCGGCGGGCTGGGCTGGGTAGAGCGTGCATCGGTGCAATCCCGCTCCGCAGGATTGCACCCTACCCCGCCGACCCCAGGAACTCCCGCCGCACCTCGTCCGTGTGCTGGCCCAGGGCCGGGAGCGGACCGTAGCTCGGGTCCGCCTCGCCTGCAAACCGCGACGGCGATGCCGGCAGGGCAAAGTCGCCCCATGGCGAGGCAACGGCGACGCGGCGCAGATGCGGATGGCGCAGAATGTCTTCGACGGTGTTGACGCGCGCAAAGGCGATCTGCGCCGCCTCGAGCTCGCGCGACAGCGGCTCCACGGAGCGGCTGGCGAAGTAGCGCGCCACCACCCCATCGGTCTCCGCGCGGTTGGCGGTGCGCGCGGGGCTGGTTGCAAAGCGCGGGTCAGCGGCGAGGTCCGGTCGCCTCAGGACCTCGTTGCAAAGTACCACCCATTCCCGGTCGTTCTGCACCGAGATGAGGATCGGCACGCCGTCGGCCGACTGGAAGACGCCGTAGGGTGCCACGGTCGGATGCGTGAGCCCCAGTCGCTTCTGGGGTGCGCCATACTCCGTATAAAGCATCGGGATCGCCATCCACTCCATCATGGAGTCGAACATCGAGACGCGAATGTCCGCGCCCCGGCCGGTGCGGCCGCGCGCGATCAGCGCCTCCAGGATCGCCTCGTAGGCATGCATGCCGGTGGCGATATCGACGACCGACACGCCAACCCGCGCCGGTGCCTCGGGGCCTCCCGTGACGGAGGCCAAGCCGGACTCGGCCTGGATGAGAAGGTCGTAGGCCTTGCGGTCGCGATAGGGGCCGCCGTCGCCGTAGCCGGAGACGGAGCAGCAAATGAGCCGCGGGTGTTGCTCGCGCAACGTTTCGATCGGGTATCCAAGCTTCGCCAGGGCGCCGGGCTTGAGGTTCTGCAGCAGCACATCGGCCCTCGCGACGAGCGCCTCGAACAGGCGGCGATCCTCGGGCTTTGTCAGGTCGGCGACGACGGATTGTTTCCCCCGGTTCAGCCAGACGAAGTGGGTGCACTGCCCCCGCACCACCGTGTCATAGTGGCGGGCAAAGTCGCCCTCGGGCCGCTCCAGCTTGATCACCCGCGCACCCGCATCGGCGAGCCGCCGCGCGGTCAGCGGAGCGGCCACGGCTTGGTCGAGTGAGACGACGAGCGTCCCGGCGAGCGGTTTGATCATATGTGCCCCGATGAACCGATTGAGTTCGATCTCGGTGAGTGGTGAGATGGTGAGTGGTGAGTGTGGCGTGCAGCAGTGAAGCGGGTGGAGGAGGAAAAGCCAGGTAATCGGTGACGTCTGTCGAGTGCAAGCCTCCAGCTGCGAGCATCCTGAGCGGTCGCATAGATTGGGATCGCCACCACCAAACCGGCAACGAGGAGCGTGTTTCTTATGTCGTTCCGCCCAATGCTCTGGAGCACCGTTCGTACAATGTACTGCCGCTTCCGGAACGAGACCGCCGAGGTCCGCCGGACCTGGTAAACTCACCGACTCTCTTCAACATCAGCGAGTCGCACGCGGTGGTGTCACGCTGCCCCGCCGGGAAGCGCGCCGAGCAACCCGCCGGTCCACTCGCTTTACCAACGGCTCAGCTCAACGCTACGAGCGTCCCGCGCTTCTAAAGCTCCTCGCGGCATTTCCAGCGGCCGCGAAGGTAGCTGCGGCATCCTTCGCTGTCATGGCGACCGTGGTCTCGATATCGGACAGACTGCCGCCAGCGGCCGCCGCAAGGATCGCAGATGCGGCGACCTTCTCGTCGGGGAACTCGCCAATGACCAGCCAATCGTGACGGCCGAAGGTCAGATACCAGCCGATCAGCTTACCTCCCACGGTCTTGAAGAGGGCGGCAACCGCTTCCTCGCGATTCTCGGGTTTGGCCAGCATTCCCTTCACCGCGTCTGTCGTGAACTTCCCGCGCGAAATGTAGATGGGCATGGGGTTTCTCCTGAAGAAAACGCCTCTTCGCTGAGGCACAGTAGATCCCTAGTTCCAAGCCGTCCGATCACCTCTCGCAACCTCGTTAACCGAACCTCTACTGCTCCATCCAAAAGCCGTCCACTCCCCTTCGAATTTTCCGTGCTAGGCCCGCCCATTCGGATCCTACTGTTCGATCGCAGCGGTGACTACCATCTCCACCAAGTCGTCATTCTCCAAAGATGCGCCAACGCACGCCCGCAAGGGTAGGTTTGCGCGGTCGACCCACTCGTCCCAGGCACGATTGAACTCGGGCTTCTTGGCGATGTCTGTTACGTAGATCATCACCATGAGGATACGGGATTTGTCGGTGCCCGCCTCCTTCAATTGACGGTCGACTGCCGCTAAGACATCCGCTGCCTGCTCATACAGCGAGGGCGCTTTCGCACCTGATGTCGCAACCGTGGTGACGACACCGTTGTGGATCACAGATCGGCTCCGCGTCGGTGATAACCTCGATGGGCCGATACGCTTGATGTGTGCCATGTGCGAAACTTTCTCTATCCGCGCCCCTTCCAGTCCCTTGCCCATCTTGGTGCGCTACAATCCAGCACTGACTGCTCACCGTCCGTGACTATTGCAACATCGGCCACACTCCTTTGGCTTTCTTCATCGAGAATGGAACCCCAACAGCGCCGCTCACTCAACGCCGAGTTCTTCATCTCACCACTCACCATCTCACGCCAACGACGAGGAGCGCCATGGCCGTTCGCATCGAGAAATCCGGCTCAGTCTGGACCGTCATTCACAGCCGCCCCGAGGCGCGCAACGCCATGGACGCAAAGAGCGCCGACGACCTGGTCGCCGCGTTCGAAGCGTTCGACGCCGACACGTCCGCCAATGTCGCCGTGTTCTGGGGCGAGGGCGGCGCCTTCTGCGCCGGCTGGGACCTCAAGTCGGTTTCCAGCCTCGACCAGAGCAATCCCGTCGGCGCCCTCGATTTCCCCAAGGGCGGCGGCAAGGCGCCGCGCGGGCCGCTGGGGCCGTCGCGCCTCGAGCTGTCGAAGCCGGTCATTGCCGCCGTGGAAGGGCCGGCGGTCGCCGGCGGCATGGAGCTTGCCATGTGGAGCGACGTGCGGGTGATGGCCGATAGTGCCTACTTCGGCGTCTACTGCCGGCGCTGGGGCGTGCCGCTGATCGACGGCGGCACGGTGCGGCTGCCGCGGCTGGTTGGCATGGGCAAGGCGCTGGAGATCATCATGACCGGGCGCAAAGTGACGGCCGAGGAGAGCTATCGCATCGGCTTGTGCGAGAAAGTCGTGCCGCACGGGAAGGCGCGCGAGGCAGCCGAGGCGATGGCACACGAGATCGCCCGCTTTCCACAGGAATGCATGCGAGCGGATCGCCTTTCCGCCTACCGCGCCTGGGGCAAACCCGTGCGCGAGGGGCTGGAGAGCGAGTGGGCGACCAGCGCCGGCATCGTCAAGGCCGAGGGTATCGCCGGCGCCGAGCGCTTCGCCGGCGGCAAGGGCCGGCATGGTGACTTCACCGTCATCTGAGGTGCCGCAGAAACGCTCGATCCCACCCATCAGCGCCCTCGGCGCCAGCGACGCCGCACCAAACCCCTTGCCGCGCGCCCGAACCATCGGCACTCTCCGCCCGCTCCGACAGGCCACCCGAGGCTCGCTTGTCCGTCACCGCTGCCAATGGCGAGGCTCCAACCCCGACGCGGCGCCAGCTGCGCCTGCTCGTCTCGCTGTGGCCCTACATCGCCCGCCACCGGGCCATGGTGCTGGTGGCGGTGATCGCACTCACAGCCTCCGCCGCCGCCATGCTGACGGTGCCGGTTGCCGTGCGCGGCATGGTCGACTTCGGCTTCTCGGGCGCCGGCGGCGTTGCAATTGACGGCTATTTTGTCGTGCTGATCGCCATTGGCCTGGTGCTGGCGGCGGCGAGTGCCGCCCGCATGTACGCCGTCAACTGGCTGGGCGAGCGGGTGGTCGCCGACCTGCGGGCTGAGGTCTTCGGCCATCTCGCCACGCTTGGGCCCGCCTTCTACGAGACCACGCATTCCGGCGAGGTGATGAGCCGCCTGACCGCCGACACCACCCAGATCAAGGCGGCGGCCGGCTCGGCGCTGAGCCAGGCCCTGCGCAATCTCATCATGCTGGCGGGCGCTCTGGTCATGATGTTCGTGACGAGCCCGACGCTCTCGGCCCTGGCGCTGGCGGCGATCCCGGCCATCGTCTTCCCGCTCTTGGCCTACGGCCGGGCCGTGCAACGCCTGTCGCGGGCGGCTCAGGACCGGCTGGCGGACGCCTCGGCCTACGCCGCCGACAACCTGGGCGCGGTGCGCGCCATGGTCGCCTTCGGGCAGGAGGCGACCGTCTCCCGCCGCTTCGCCGCCGCCGTCGAGCGCGCCTTCGCCGCGGCCAGGTCGCGCCTTCTGGCCCGCGCCGGGCTCACCGCCATCGGCATCTTCCTGGTGGTGGCGAGCGTCGTCGGAGTGCTGTGGTTCGGGGCCCGCATGGTCGTTGCCGGCGAGATGAGCGGCGGGCGGCTCGGCCAGTTCATCCTCTATGCGGTGTTTGCGGCTGGCGCGCTGGCCGAGCTGGCCGAGGTGTGGGGTGAGCTGGCGCAGGCGGCCGGCGCCGCGGAGCGGCTGATGGAGCTGCTGGCGGCGCAGCCGCAGATCGCCGCCCCGTCGCAGCCGAAGAGGCTTCCCGTGCCGCCGCTGGGCACGGTGGAGTTTCGCGACGTGCGCTTCGTCTACCCGTCCCGCCCCGGCGTCTCGGCTCTGAACGGCGTGAGTTTCGGCGTGGCGCGCGGCGAGACGGTGGCCTTGGTCGGTCCCTCGGGAGCCGGCAAGAGCACGATCTTCAATCTCATCCTGCGCTTCTACGATGCGCAAGGCGGCAGCGTCATGGTGGACGGTCACTCCGTCGCCGAAGTCGACCCGCTCGAGCTGCGGTCCCGCCTCGCGCTGGTGCCGCAGGAGGTGGCCCTGTTCGACGACACGGTCATCGAGAATATCCGCTACGGAGCGCCGGACGCCAGCCCCGCCGACGTCAAGCGCGCCGCCGCAGCAGCACAGGCCGACGCCTTCATCGCCGCCCTGCCCGAAGGCTATGCAACTCGCCTGGGCGAGCGCGGCGTCACGCTGTCGGGCGGCCAGCGCCAGCGCATCGCGCTTGCGCGCGCCGTGCTTCGCGATGCGCCGATCCTGCTGCTGGACGAGGCGACCAGCGCGCTCGATGCCGAAAGCGAGGCCGCGGTACAGCGCGCCCTGGCGCGCATCACGGAGGGCCGCACGACGCTTGTCATCGCCCATCGGCTCGCCACCGTGCAACGCGCGAGCCGCATTCTGGTGCTCGACAGGGGCCAGATCGTCGAGGAGGGCCGCCACGCCGATCTGGTGCGCAGGGGCGGCCTCTACGCGCGCCTCGCCGAGCTGCAGTTTACGCTCGATGCGGCGCAATAGCGCGGCGTCCCGCGTGTCGCCCTTGCATCACCGCAGGAGCATCGGCTTGACCTTGCCGGTTTTTGGCTTCTCAGTTGCGGGTCTCTGCCGCAACCTGCGGCTGCCTTTTGGGGAATCAACCGGAAGCCTGAGCAAGATGCGGCCTTGGCGAAGGTTTGGGGGAGCGGCCGTTGCGCTTGCGGCGGTGTTGGGGCTCGGAGCGGCGCCGGCCACGGCCCAGCACGCCGACAACGCCTGGATGCGGGCTCTGCAACCTGGCTACGCCGGCCCCGACTTCAGCGAGCGCGAGTTCATTCGCGAGTGGGAGGCGAGCCCGGCCAAGGGCCTGCCCACCCTGAGCCCGAGCAACCTCGGGCCGACGAAGGCCGCCATCGCCCGCTATGCGGCCATCGCGGCGAAGGGCGGCTGGCGCAAGCTGCCCGACGTCAAGCTGGAGCAGGGCTCCAACCATCCTGCCGTCGTGCTGCTCCGGGAGCGCTTGCGCATGTCGGGCGAGCTGGCGGAGGGAGGGGCGTCCGAGCACTTCGACTACGAGCTGGGCCAGGCCGTGCGGCGCTACCAGACGGCCAACGGCCTCGCCCCGACCGGCGTCGTCGACAAGGGCACGATCATGGCGATGAACGTGCCGGCCGCCTCACGGCTCAAGCAGCTGCGCGCCAACCTCGCCCGCCTCGGGGAGCTTTCCAAGACCGCCAGGAAGTACGTGATGGTCAACGTTCCGGCCGCGCAGATCGAAGCCGTCGAGAACGACGCCGTCGTGTCTCGCCATGCCGGGATCGTCGGCAAGATCGATCGGCCGACACCGATCCTGAAATCCGCCATCCACGAGCTCAATTTCAACGCCGTGTGGCATCTGCCGCCGACCGTAATCGAGAAGGACCTGATCCCCACCGGCCAAGCGATGGCGCGCCGCGGCCAGAGCGTGCTCGTGAAGTACAAGATCGACGCCTACGGCGGGGACGGCCGCAAACTGGAGCCGAGGAAGATCAACTGGGAGGCGCCCGGGGCCAAGGGACTGACCTACCGCCAGCAGCCGGGGCCGGAGAACCCGCTGGGGTTCGTCAAGATGAACTTCGCCAACGCGCACTCCGTGTACATGCACGACACGCCCGGCCAGTCGCTGTTCGGGCGCAGCTTCCGCGCGGCGAGTTCCGGCTGCGTGCGCATCGCCGGCATCGAGGCGCTGGCCGCGTGGGTGGTAGCCGAGCAGGGCTGGCGCCCGGAGCACGTGCGGCAGATGAAGGAAACGGGCGAACGGCGCGACGTCCGGCTGAAAACGCCGATACCGCTGTATTTTGCCTACATCACTGCGTGGGCCACGCGGGACGGGGCGGTCCACTTCCGCCGCGACATCTACAACAAGGACGGCATCGGGGCGCAGGCCTCGGCGTATTGACCGCCTCCGCTCCCCTCGGTCTTCGGACCGGCCGCTCGGCGGGATGCTGCAGGGCGTCACGGTCTCCCGATTCGAACCCTGAACAGAACTGATGCGCGCTCGAAGCTGAGCGGAAGTGCTCCCAGGGGCTCGGAAAAATTTGCATCGGTGTCATAGGTTCCTATGACGCGGCTGGCGCCGCCGCATGGCAGGGTCTGTTGTGCGGGGAAGGACGCGCGAGCAAGAGGAGTTGTCCATGAAGTCGTTGAAATTGATCGCCGCCACCCTCGGCGTGATCCTGAGTCTTGCCGTGGCCGGAAATGCTCTGGCGGGGTTTGGCACCTCGCCCGGCAAGCCGGTCGCGGGTTCCAAGGGCCGCTGAGGCGTTAGCCGCCTTCCCATGTTCTCCCGGGATTTCGGGAGCCACAAGCAATCGATTGCGACACGATGCAAGGGAGTCGAGATATGAATTATTTCCTGTCGAAGTCACCGTTCCTAGCGGCGGCATTCGTTGCAACCCTGGCGGCCGCAGCTCCAGTGTCGGCCCACCCCTCGGGAAATTGGGTCGATGGCAACTTCCAGTCATGTTTCACTGCCTGCGGAGGATCCCCGGTAGTCTCGGGAGAATACGCAGCCAACACCCAGCCGCACGACGCCCGGCGGCAACACTACTTCGTCTGCAGGGTGAAACTCAACACCGCAAACCCCGCCAGGCGACAGCGGCCCGGGTTCAACATCAGCAGCAACCCAAATCGATGCCAGATAAGTGGATTCAATTCAGTGCTGCACTACGATTGTTTGTGCCTGTAGCGCATATCTCGAGCGGGGAGCCGGCCAAGGCCGCTCTCCGCTCCTGCTGCCGCATGCTTCGCACCACGTGGCCCTTGAAGTGCGTGCGGGGGGTGCGCGAGATCGGCAATTGCTACGTGAAATCCACCGGTGGCATGGGTGCGCGCTTTACCTCCAGGCGGAAGATGTCGGGCCGCGCATAGTGGCCGGTGACGTCGAGCGAGCGACGGGCGCGCGCCGCTTTGGCCGGGTCGATCTCGCCGTAGAGGATGGCCTTCTCGCGATGCAGCGGGCCGGCGAGCACCTTGCCCGACGGCTCGACGATCACCGCGTCGCCGTCGCAGAGCCAATCATCCGGCTTGAACAGCGTGTCGCGGCTCGGAAACGAGGCCGGCACGTCCTGACCCTGGATGGCGGTGGCGAGCCCGATTACCCAGCAGCCGCCCTCTCTGGCCACATGGCGCATGGTGGCGAGCCAGGCCTCGCCGCAGTCCCAGGTCGGGGCGACGTAAATCTCGATGTTCTGCGCAAAGAGCGCGTAGCGCGCCAGCGGCATGTAGCTTTCCCAGCAGATCAGCGTGCCGATGCGGCCCGCCGGCGTATCCACGACCTTGAGCCCCGTGGCGTCGCCGGGCCCCCACACCATGCGCTCGGGGTTGGTAGGCATCAGCTTGCGGTGGCGATTGAGGATGGTGCCGTTGGGGCCGATGGTGACGGCGGTGTTGTAGAGCGTGGTGCCGCTGAAGCGGCTGTCGACCTCGCTCATGCCGCACACCACCGTCACCCCGTGCTTGCGCGCCGCCTCGCAGAGAGGAGCAAGCCCGCCGGCCTCGATATCGACGGCGTTCTTGTGCAGCCGGGCATGGATATCGCTCGACAGGGCCATGTCGCCGCCGGGCCGCAGCCGCCAGATCCACGTCGGGTATCCCGGCAGATAGGCTTCGGGGAAGATCACGAGGTTGCTGCCCGTCCCCGCCGCCTCCGCGAGGCTCTCCAACGCCCGGGCCATGGTGGCCCCGAGGTCGAGCAGCACCGGCGGCTTCTGCACCACGGCGACTTTGATGCTCATGTGGACCTCCTCGGCGATGCCGCGGCCGCCCGTGTCTTATTCGACGATAGCCGCGTAGATCATGTTGCGCAGCACGGTGCGATATGGGACTCGCATCTTGGGCGATTGCATCATGAACACCACGAACAGCTTCTCCTTGGGATCGACCCAGAAGTAGGTCCCAGCCGCGCCGCCCCAGTAGTAATCACCGGTCGAGCCGGCGATGGGCGTCACACCAGCGTCGGTGCGGACAGCAAACCCGAGACCGAACTTGTAACCGGGGCCGAACAGGTCATAGGGGCCGCGGCGGATGACGTCGCCCATGTGGTCGGCGGTCATATAGGCGATGGTCTTGGGACTGAGGTAGCGCTTGCCTTCGAGGGTGCCGCCGTTCAGCAGCATCTGCAGGAAGCGTGCGTAGTCCATGGCGGTGCCGACCAGCCCTTGGCCGCCGAGCGCATGCTTGGTCTCGAGCCGGGGGTTGCTGACCTCGATGCCGGCGCCGATGGCGCGATCGTTGGTGAAGGGCTCGGCGAGCCGGGCCTGCTTGGCCGGATCGGTGACGTAGAACGCCGTGTCGGTCATGCCCAGTGGGTCCAGCAGTGCTTCCTTCGCGAACCGATGGAACGCTTTGCCGGCGGCCACCTCGACGACCCGGCCGAGAATATCGGTAGCGTGGCTGTACTCCCAGGTCGTGCCCGGCTGGAAGGCCAGCGGCAGCTTGGCCACGCGAACCGCGAACTCGGCGGTGGTGAACGGCTCCTTGTAGAGGTCGGCCGCGACATAGATTTTCTTGACGGCGCCCTCGCCGAAGAAGCCGTACGTCAGTCCCGACGTGTGTCGCATCAGGTCTTGCACGGTCATCGCCCGCGCGGGGGCCACCAGCTCCAGCGTCACCTTGCCGTCGCTATCGCGCTTTTCCTGCCCGACTTTAACGTCCTTGAATTCCGGAATGTACTTGGACACTGGGTCGCTGAGGGCGAGCTTGCCCTCCTCCACCAGCATCATCGCGCAGACCGTCGCGATTGGCTTGGTCATGGAATAGATACGGAAGATAGTATCCTTGCCCATCAAGGTCTTGGCCTGCGGGTCGAGACTGCCGACCGCCTCGAAGTAGGCGATCTTGCCGTTACGCGAGACGAGCAGCACGGTGCCGGGGATGATGCCTTTGGCGACGTCGGCGCTCAGAAGCTCGGTGATGCGCTTGAGGCGTTCAGGGGAGAGACCGACGCTTTCGGGCGGGGCCGTCGGGAGCGGCTCTGCAACCGCCGGGAGCGACAGGAGCAGGCCGAGCAGCAGGGTCGAGGCGGCGAGCTTGGTCCGCATGGTGGGCGTCCTCCAGTTGTCCGAGACTTTCCGTAGCAACTTGCCACAGCAGGCTGCCAAAACAAGGGCAATCGGCGCCCTCATTCCTTGGCGGTCGGCTGGCGCGGATGCACTGCGTCCTTGAATTCGGGGAAGCTCTTCCAGGCGGGTTCCACCGGATCGCAGCCCGGCCGCGGCACGTACTCGGACTCCTCGACCAGTTGCAGCTTGGGGATGTAGCGCGGGCAGTTGGGAAAGATGGCGCGGGCGGCAACGCGCACGATCAGCTGTGCGCCGACGGCCGACGCAAGCAGCGGGTCGTCGCGGGAAACTTTGGCGGTGCCGTTGATGCGAAGGCGGCGCGGCCTGCCGTGCATGGCAATGAACAGCATGCCGACGTTGGCATTGACGAGCAGGTTGCCGAGGCTCTTGAACATGCCGTTGCCGTCGTAGTCGGGAAACGCCAGCTCGTTCGGCGCCGTGACGCGCACAAAGCCCGCCGGCCCGCCCTTGAAGGAGCAATCGGGCCTTCCTTCCGCGTCGGCGGTGGCGATGAAGAAATAGATGGCGCTCTCGATGAACGCCTTGTCGTCGGCCGTGAAGGCGCTGCGATTGAAGCCTTCCAGCCGGTCCGAGATGCGGCGGCTGTCGAACTCGTCCTGCAACCGGCGACTGCCTTCGTGGTAGAACGTGCTGTCGGGCATTTGCGATCTTCCTTGCCGTTGTTTGCCGGTGGCGAAGCGCCAGGCGCGCCCGGCGAGACGACTTTCGCATAACCGCGAGGGGGCGGCGCGACGCGCGTCAGTTCGGGATCGCAAAGCCTGTTCCGCCGCCGGTTAGGCAAAAAGTGGCAGGGGTGCGTTACTGCCTTGCCCAGCCGCGCCGATGTAGGCTAGCACTGCACTGGTATACCAGGGCATGGGTAGCTGCTTAAGCGTGCCCCAAAAAGACAAAACCGGGTCGGGTCAGGGAGGTAGGAAAGGGTGAGCAGCGAGGTCGTCTCGAGCCTCGGCGATCGGGCGTTTGCGCAGCCGGCGGCGGCCGCGGCCGCTCGCATGGGGCCACCATTGCTCGATATCAGCGACCTGCACGTTCAATTCGTGACGAGCCACGGCACGGTCCGGGCCGTGGAAGGGCTGAGCTACCAGGTCCACCCCGGCGAGATGGTGGCGATTGTCGGCGAATCGGGCTCCGGCAAGTCCGTGTCGGCGCTGGCCGTTATGCGCCTTCTCCCGGCCGGGACGGCGCGCATTCCCGCGGGCAGCGTCCGCTTCGACGGCAGGGAGCTTCTGGAGCTTTCCGAGGAGGAGATGCGGCGCATCCGCGGCCGGCACATCGCCATGATCTTCCAGGAGCCGATGACCTCGCTCAATCCGGTCCTGAAGATCGGGCTGCAGATCATGGAACCGCTCACCATCCATCTCAATATGGACGACAAGGCGGCGCGGGCGCGGGCGGTCGAACTGTTGACGCTGGTCGGCATCACCGATCCGGAAAGCCGGCTCGACCAATACCCGCACCAGCTGTCCGGCGGCATGCGCCAGCGCGTCATGATCGCGATCGGGCTCGCGTGCAACCCCAAGCTCTTGATCGCCGACGAGCCGACCACGGCGCTCGACGTGACCATCCAGGCGCAGATCCTCGAGCTGATGCAGGACCTGTCGCGCCGGCTCGGCGTCGCCGTCGTGATCATCACGCACAATTTGGGGATCGTCGCCCGCTACGCGGACCGCGTGAACGTGATGTATGCCGCTCGCCTCGCCGAGAGCGGAACGGCGGAGCGGGTGTTCACGCGGCCCCTGCATCCCTATTCGCGTGGCCTGCTCACCGCCGTGCCCCGGCTGGATCGAGGACGCAGCGCCAAACTGGCATCGATCGAGGGCGCGCCACCGAACCTTCTAGCGCCGCCAAAGGGTTGCCGCTTCCACCCCCGGTGCCGGTTCGCCATCGAGAAGTGCTACGAGGAGCCGCCGTTCGCATTGGCCGAGCCGGGACATCTGGTCGCCTGCCACCGCGTGCACGAGATCGAGATGCTCGATCCGGCTGGCCTAAGGCCCGCCAGCGCCGCCAAGGCCGCGGCGAACGGCAGCGCCGAGCGCATTCTCGACATCAAGGGCGCCAGCAAATTCTTTCCGATCCGGGCCGGCCTGCTGCGCCGGCCCCGGCTGATACGGGCCGTCAACGACGTGACGCTCGACATCAAGCGCGGCGAAACGCTCGGTCTGGTCGGCGAGTCGGGCTGCGGCAAGTCGACCCTGGGCCGGCTGGTGCTCAGGCTCGACGATGCGACGGCCGGCGATATCCGCTTCGAGGGCGTCGAGCTGGCGCGGCTCAGGACCGACGAGATGCTCGCCGTGCGCAAGCGCATGCAGGTCATCTTCCAGGATCCCTACTCCTCGCTCAATCCGCGTATGACGGTGGGCCAGATCATCGCCGAGCCCATGCGCGTGCATCGGATCCTGCCGAAGCCGGAGATTCCGGATCGGGTGTCGGAGCTTCTGCAGCTCGTCGGGCTGTTCCCCTACATGGCCGAGCGCTATCCGCACGAGCTGTCGGGCGGTCAGCGCCAGCGCGTCGGCATCGCCAGGGCGCTCTCTGTCAACCCGCATGTCATCGTCTGCGATGAGGCCGTCTCCGCGCTCGACGTGTCGATCCAGGGCCAGGTCATCAACCTGCTCGAGGAGCTGCAACAGCAGCTGGGGCTCACCTATCTCTTCATCGCCCACGACCTCGCCGTGGTGCGCCACATCTCGAGCCGGGTGGCGGTCATGTACCTCGGCCGGATCGTGGAGCAGGCCCCGGCCGAGGAGCTGTTCGCCAATCCCAAGCACCCCTACACGCAGGCGCTGCTGGCGGCGGCGCCGATTCCCGATCCCGTCATCGAGCGCACGCGGCCCAGGCGCATCATCAAGGGCGAGCTGCCGAGCCCACTCAATCCGCCGGTGGGGTGCGTGTTCCACCCGCGCTGCCCGCTGATGACAGAGGAATGCAAGAAGGCGGTGCCGCCGACGCGCGAGCTGGCGCCGAACCACCTGGTGGCATGCATCCACGCGTGACGGGTTCCCCTCTCCCCGCTTGCGGGGTGGCCTATTGCAGGCTGCTATCGCCCGCTGTGCTCTGAAAACTGACGGTACATGGCGCTGGAGCTTTCGGAGCGGCAGTGGGAGGTGCTGTTGGCGTCGCCGAGCGGCAAGCGGCGGGAGCGCGGCGTTGCGGCGCGCGACTTGGGGCGGCTGTTGGCGGAGATCAAGGGCGATCGGACGGCATGACACCCGATCAAGCCTACTTCAGATCCCAGAGTATGCTGCCAGTCCGCTTGGCAGCCTAACCCCGGCAGAGGATCCACTCATTGAAGCGGAAAAACTGTCCGAACAAGCGGGGCCACCTCAGCCGCATACCCCGCGTTGTCGCTGCGGTGATCATCGGGAGTGTCCTTCAGCAACGGCGCTTAGCATGGTGTGATTTTGATCTCAGTTTCTGCAGCCGCCGGACGTCTTCCGCGGCTTCGGTGAGCAGCCAATCGGTGAACGCTGCAATTTTGGGCAGCTTGGCGGTCGCCTTGGGGCAGACGATCCAATAGGCGAAGGTAGCCGGGAGCGCCATCGCGAAGGGGCGCACCAGGCGGCCGCCGATCAGGTCCCAGGCCGCAAGCGCCGATCGCGCAAGTGCAAAGCCTTGGCCATCGATCGCCGCATCGATCGCCATGCTTGCCTGATTGAGGACGGGCCCGCGTGAGACATCGACATTCTCGCCGCCTGCAGCCTCGAGCCACTTGCTCCAGTCCTGCCGATCGTTGACGTGTAACAGCGTGTGCCGGCTCAAGTCAGCGGGCGTGCGCAAAGGATTGCGCCCCTCGAGAAGCTTCGGGCTGCAGACCGGGAACAGCTCCTCCGCGCACAGCCGGGTGACCTGCAGGCCCGGTATTTGACCATCGCCGTGACGGATCGCCAGGTCGACATCCTCGCGGGCGAAATCCACGTGATGCAGGGAGGCGCTCACCCTCAGTTCTGTGCCTGGATGCGCTTCAGCGAAGCGGCCCAGACGATGGACCAGCCATTTGGCGGCAAAGTTGGGCGACGTGCTGACGGTGAGCGCCCCGGCATTCTGGCGTTGCAACAACCGCTCGGTGCCGCTGGCAATGCGGTCGAACGCGTCGCGCACGACGCTCAAATACGCGCGTCCGGCTTCTGTGATGACAAGGCGCTGGCGCTCGCGATTGAACAGCTTCAGGCCGAGCTCTGCTTCGAGCGCCTTGACCTGATGGCTCACGGCGCCCTGCGTCACGCACAGCTCCTCGGCGGCGCGGGTGAAGCTCTCGTAGCGCGCCGCGGCCTCGAAGGCCTTGAGGGCGTTCAACGCTGGCAGTCGGCGTGGCATTGGCCAACTTCATGAGAAAAGCTGGGGCAAGGTAGAGAAACGATGCTTTGCGGGCAACAGGCGCGTGGCTCTATCGATCTGGCTTCACAGGGACGTCTCCGACCAAGCCCATCCAGTCCGGAGCAAAGCATATGCCGACATCACCGGCTCCAGGATCGGTATCGGGTCAAATCGCCCGGAGCAGCGCGCGATCGCCGCGCGGTCGTCAGGCACGGCAAGAGAAGAGCTGGCTTCACACGATCGCCGTATGGATCGCGCGCCGTCGTCAACGAAGAGCGCTCGAGGAACTGGCGAGGCTGAACGACCGGCTTCTCAGAGATATCGGCGTGTCGAAGGACGAGGCGTTGCGGGAGGCTGCAAAGCCGTTCTGGCGGTGATGCAGTCCTGAGCAAAGCGTGCAGCACTGAAGGAGACAAGTCATGTCCGATCCCATCGTATTCGGTTTCCCCCGCAGCACGTTTGTGCACATTGTCCGGCTCATTCTGGCGCACAAGGAGGTGCCCTACGCATTCCGAGATCTCGAGCCCGAGATGGGAAAGCCGAGCCACCTCGCGCTGCATCCGTTCAATCGCGTGCCGATCCTTCAGCACGGTGATTTGACGATCTACGAGACGAGCGCTATCGCCACCTACATCGATGAGACGTTCGAGAAGCCTGCGCTGCGGCCGAAGAGCGCTCGGGACCGCGCACGCATGAACCAGTGGATCAGCTCGGTCAATTCCTACTACTACCCCTACATGATCTACCACGTGACCCACGAGCGGCTGGTATTTCCCCAGCTTGGGATTGCTTCGGATGAGAAGGTCGTGGCGCATGCCCTTCCCAAGGTCGAACTCGGGCTGCAGGTGATGGAGCGCGAGCTTGCCCACGGCAAGCATCATCTCCTCGGCTCGGAGCTCACCATCGCCGACTTCTACATGCTGCCGAGCACATACGCCTTCGGGCTGACGGAGGAAGGCAAGGCAATGTATCCGAAGTTTCCCGCGGTCTGCCGCTGGCGTGAGCGGATGGAGGCGCTGCCCACGGTGCAACGCTTTCGCGCGGCGCAGCCGCCGCGTGCACCGATCGAGCACGCGCGAGAATGGGCCGTATCGCATCGACCCAAATACTGATTGTCTGGACTGACGGGCCAACTGCCATGCAGCGGAGCATGGAGATCGAGGAATTTGCACATTACTCGCGATCCGCCCCGACGACGTACCTCTATGCGGCGCGGGCGCTGCGCGATTTCGGCGACGGGTTCGTCGCCGTGCTGCTGCCCG
>Ga0247727_10004617_pt1 | contig 28975 bp, 22 predicted proteins | sample WisWelCaveWW1625_FD_202498 | JGI IMG/M metagenome (GOLD analysis project Ga0247727, IMG submission 202498) | Biofilm microbial communities from Wishing Well Cave, Virginia, United States - WW16-25 | ecosystem: Environmental > Aquatic > Deep subsurface > Groundwater > Cave microbial mat | place...
CGTACTCCGTGCAGGAGAGGCCGTACCCGTGGGGGACGGACACGCCGAAGGCGGGCGTCCACGGGTTCTTCGGCAACCCGGGCGTCGAGGAGCCGAAGGCCGTGGGCTCGCATCGCGCCGGGGACACCCCCTTCGGCCTCCAGGACATGGTCGGGAACCTAGGCGAGTGGGTCCGCAAAGACGGCGGCCTCTGGATGATGGGCGGCTTCTACCAGCTGAAGCCCGAGGCGCTCTTCGGCCCCGAAGGGAAGAACTGGCTGCGGAACCCGGCGCCGGGGCCGGCGGCCTTCAAGGCGCTCGGCGCCGCGGTGGGGCAGTACACGGGATTCAAGTTCGATGACCAGTTCTACTGCGGCGGGCTCAGGATGGTCGTGACCGTGAAGTGACGGCGTCTCGTTGATTGGCAAGGACCGGTCCGCGGCCGGCCTCCGGTGGGCCGCCGCGGCAGGATCGAAGGGAGGGCGGAGATGCGTGCAGGAACGGTGGTGGCGGCGGCTCTGGTTCTGGCGGCCGCGGGCTGCGGCGGCATGGGGAAGAAGCTCGGGTTCACGGACGAGGCCGACAAGGACTGGTCGGCGAACAACTCGAAGGCCGGAGGGATGCTCGACCTCGACGCCCCCCAGGCGGTGCGACTCGTGAAGTTCGATCCCGCGCTCGCCCCCCCCGCGCCCAGGGTGAAGGTCGCCCTCAAGAACGAGGGGGACTTCTACGACATCTTCTCGGTGGACGTGGAGTTCGGCTACCCGGCGCCGGCCGAATCCTTCGCCGAGTACAACCCCGAGATCGTCTCCATCGACCTCCCCGAGTTCAAGAAGGGAGACACGGTTGAGAAGGACGTCGCCCCGCCTCAGGGGGTCACCGGCGTCCCCTTCTTCGCCCGGATCGTGACGACCAAGGGCAAGGAGGTCCGGATGACCACGGGCCGCGAGGACTTCGGCGGCGGGCGGAGGCAGGGTTCCCTCCTCCTCGGGGGCCGCGTGGAGGTCGTGGCGGTCGGCGGGAGCCTCGATGCCGAGAAGCCGACCCTCTCCTTCACGCTGGAGAACGTGGACTCCTCGGGGAAGGCCGTCGGGGACCTGCGGTACACGGTCCAGTTCAACAAGGACGGGAAGTTCCTGGACCTCGGCCGGCGCCTGTCGGCCCTGCGTCCCGTCGGCGAGCCCCTCGGCGAGAAGGGCAAGAGCGTGGTCCTGGAGGTCAAGGGCCTCGAGACGACGCCCGTCTCGCTCGCCGGCTCCAAGCCCGTCCTGAGGCTCACGCAGTAGCCCGGGACCCCCGGGGAAAGGACACAGCGGGAACTCCTTGGCGGAACTCTCGGTCACCTGTCCGAAGTGCGGGGGGGCGAACAGCGTCGCCCTCGGCTCGGAGGTCGAGAACTACACCTGCAGCACCTGCGGGGCCGAGAACCCCCTGGTGGACGCCGGGTCCGTGGAGGTGGCCGTCGACCCCCTCATCGGGGCGGTGATCTCCGACTGCAAGGTCCTGGAGAAGCTCGGCGAGGGCGGCTTCGGCGCGGTCTACAAGGCCATGGACCAGAACCTCCAGCGGCCCGTGGCCCTGAAGGTGATGCTCCAGTCGCTCACCAGTTCCCAGGAGTTCGTCCAGAAGTTCATCCGCGAGGCCATCACCGCCGCCCAGCTCAACCACCCCAACATCGTCGCCATCCACAAGGTGGGCCGCGACGAGAAGCGCGGCATCCACTACCTCATCATGGAGCTCCTCGAGGGGAAGACGATGGAGCACCTGGTCGCGGACAAGGGCGTGCTCAAGCCCGAGGACGCGACACCCCTCATCCTCCAGGCCGCCGAGGCGCTCGCCGCCGCCCACGACAAGAAGATCGTCCACCGGGACATCAAGCCCGAGAACATCATGGTGGACAAGCGGGGCGTCGTGAAGATCATGGACTTCGGCCTCGCCAAGGTGGTCCAGCCGGACATGAAGTCCACCAAGGTGATGGGCACGCCCCACTACATGTCCCCCGAGCAGTTCGAGGGGAAGCAGGTGGACGGGCGCACCGACATCTACTCGCTCGGCGTCACCTACTACTACGTGCTGAGCAAGGCGCGGCCCTACGAGGGCACCAACACCGTCCAGATCATCTACGCCATCCTCACCTCCGACCCGAAGTCGCTGCTGGAGGCCAACCCGAACGTCCCCCCGGAGATCTGGACGATCATCCAGAAGATGATCGCCAAGAAGGTGGACGAGCGCTACAAGGACTTCCGCGAGGTCCGCAAGGACCTGCTCGCCTACCAGGAGAAATCGCTCGCCGACCGGGTCACCTGCCCGCAGTGCGGCGCGCGCAACCAGAGGGGCAAGAAGTTCTGCCGCCAGTGCGGCGGGAACCTCCAGGTCAAGTGCCCCGCCTGCGGCGCCGACGAGGTCGCGGGCGCCCAGACCTGCGCCTCCTGCGGCGCCTCCATCGAGACCCTCCTCCAGGTCCGCCAGAACCTCGAGCGCGCGGTCCGCCTCAAGGGGATGGGGGACCTCCGCCGGGCCTACCTCCTCCTGAAGGAGGTCCTGAAGCTCGACCCGGGCAACGCCCAGGCGACGAAGGAGGTCGACGAGATCGACCGGGCGCTGCGCGAGGTCGAGAGCGTCAAGACCGAGGCGCTGGAGCTGGAGAAGACCGGCAACCTCGAGGAGGCGCTCAAGAAGGTCGAGGACCTGCTCGGGCGCTACCCCGGCTCCGACGACGTCAAGCGCCAGCGCGACGTCATCAAGCGGTCCTTCGACGGCCGCGTCATCGCCCAGCACATGAAGCGGGCCGACGAGGCCATCGCGTCGGGGAACATGCAGGCCGGGCTGCTGGCGCTGGACGCGGCCCTGCGGCTGGACCCCCAGCGCGAGGACATCCTCGCCCGCCGCAGCGACCTGGACACCCAGGTCCAGGCCGCCGAGCAGGCCCGGTCCCGCGCCCGCGACGCCTACGAGGCCAAGCGCTACGCCGAGGCCTTCCGCCACGCCACCGAGGTGCTCCGCTCCAACCCGACGGACGCGGAGATGGCCCAGATCCTCGAGAAGTGCCGCGGCTTCCTCGAGTCGAGCGAGGAGTTCGTCCGCCGCGGCCGCCAGCACCTGGACAGGGGCGCGCTGGTCGACGCCCGCAAGGAGCTGGAGGCCGCGGCCTCGCTCCGCCCCGACGACCCCGAGGTGAAGGAGATGCTCGGGGAGGTGGACCGGCGCCTGGGCCAGTTCCGCGAGCTCCTCGTGCAGGCCCGCACGGCGCTGGGGGACGCGAAGTTCGACGAGGCCCGCGCGCGGGTCTCCGAGGTCCTCCAGGCCATCCCGGGAGACCCCGAGGCCCTGGGGCTCATGGCCACCATCGCGCGGCAGGAGCAGGAGACGCTGCGCGCCGCCGAGGTCCACAAGGCGGTCGAGGAGGGCGAGGCCCTCGAGAAGAAGGGCGACCTCGAGGCGGCGCTCTCCGCCTACCGCCAGGCCGTCGAGGCGGACCCGGACAGCAGCAGGGCGGTGCAGGCCCGCGACCGGCTCGAGTCCCGCATGCGCGAGGTCTCCTCGGTCCGGTCGCTGGCGGACGAGCACCTCCGCGACGGCCGGTTCGAGGAGGCCCTCCAGTCGCTGGAGAAGCTCCGGAAGCTGCTCCCCGGCGACGAGACCGTGGAGAGCGATGCCGAGGAGGCGCGGGACAAGGCCAAGCACATCCAGGACTCGCTGCGGAAGGCAGAGAAGGCCGCCGCGGAGAGGAACCACCGGGCCACGGTGGAGGCCGCCAAGCAGGTCCTGGACCTCAGCCCGAACCACGTCCGCGCCGCGGCGCTGAAGCGCGACTCCGAGCGGGCGCTGCTGGCCGTCGACCGCCACCTGAAGGAGGCCGAGCGCCTCATCGGGTCGGAGATCTTCGAGGACGCGCTGGACCAGCTGAAGAAGGCCCGAGGGAAGGGCGCGACCGCGGAGATGGTGGCGGACCTCGAGAAGACGGCGGTGAGCGGCATCACCGCCGCGCTGAAGACAGAGGCCACGCGCTTCTACTCTGCCCGCGACTACGGCGCCGCGCTCGACGCCTACGAGCGGATCCTGGAACTGAAGGACGACGACGACGACGCCAAGAAGGGCCGCGCGGAGGCCGAGAAGCGCCTGCGGTCGCTCACGAGCGAGCCCCTCACGATGCGGGCGGTCGTGACCGGGGCCGCGGCGGCGGTCCTCCTCATGGCCCAGGTCGGAGCCGTCCAGCTCCGGGCGGCGGCCCCGCTTCCCTCCCTGACGAAGAGACCGGGAGAGGAGTCCAAGGTCGAGGAGAAGTTCCTCGAGACCGCCGAGCTGCTCATCCTCGAGAAGGCGGAGGACCTCAAGGGCGCCCGCGACCGGTGGAAGGCACAGGACTCGACGAGGTACCGCGTGCCCATGGAGACCGCCGATGCCGTCCTCGGGACGCTGATCATGATCCAGGAGACGTCCGTCGACCCCCTCGAGGCCATCCGGAAGCTCCAGGAGATCGACGGCCTCCTCGACAAGTCCGGGGAGTTCACGGGAGTCAGGACGGCTGCGGCGGGGAAGGCCCTGGCCCGGCTGGAGGACGCCTGCCTCGCCCGCCTCGACCAGGCCGAGAAGGAACCGGCGGCGGCCAGGGAGCTGAGCGAGAAGTACACCGCGGGCGACCTGACCAGGGACACCCTCGTCCATCTCAAGGCGAAGCGGCTTTCGTCCACCGTCGAGGGACGGAAGGCCGTCCTGAACGCGAAGGCCGACGTGAACGACGCCCTGGAAGCGGCGCGCGGCAAGAGGAGTCCCGCGGGATGGGACAAGGCGTTCCGGGACATCTCCTTCGTGGAGAGCACGCTGCCGCCGGACACCGCCAACCGGGACGAGCTGGTGAGCGGCTTCCGGGGACAGCTCCGGGTGGCCTGGTTCGACGACCTCAAGTCGCGCCTCAGGCCCGGGGAGTCTGGGCAGACCCTCGCGCTCCACATCGAGGAGGCGGGGGCCTTCGTGGAGGCGTTCGGGATCTGGGACGGACCGGCTCAGGATGCCCTGATCCGGCAACTGAAGGACCAGTAGGGAACGGGGGCGCGCATGGCCAGCGGGCAGGACTCGAACGTCCGGTACGTCGCCGTCGGGTTGACCGACGTGGGGCGCGTCCGGGAGCACAACGAGGACAACTTCCTCGCGACCGACCTCGCCGCGGCGAAGCGGGGGGCGAGCGGGGAGATGCTCTCCGGCCCGGTCCAGCAGAAGGGCCTCGCCCTCGTCGTCGCGGACGGCATGGGCGGCGCGGCGGCCGGCGAGGTGGCGAGCCAGATGGCCGTGGACATGCTCCACGAGCAGTTCAGGAACGCCGACCTCGGCGGCTCGGTCCGCGCGGAGCCCGACGTCATCGGGCTGCTCGAGACCTCCATCAACAAGGCCAACGAGGCGATCTTCCGCAAGGGGCAGGAGAGCAAGGAGCACCAGGGGATGGGCACCACGCTGACGGCGGCGGTGGTGCTCGCCGACTCCATGTACCTCAGCCAGGTGGGCGACTCCCGGGGCTACCTGCTGCGCAAGGGGAAGCTCGTCCAGATGACCCGCGACCAGTCCCTCATCGGGCAGCTCATCGAGGAGGGGACCCTCACCGAGGAGCAGGCGGAGAAGCTGGGCGGGAAGAACATCATCCTCCAGGCGCTGGGCGTGGAGGAGACGCTCAAGATCGACAGCAAGCGCTACGAGATCCTCCGCGGCGACACGCTGCTGCTCTGCTCGGACGGACTCTCGGGCATGGCGCCCGACGAGCTCATCGAGAAGATCCTCAACCAGGAGACGGACCTCGGGACCGCGGCGAAGAAGCTCATCGAGGCCGCCAACATGGGGGGCGGCAAGGACAACATCACCTGCATCCTCGCCCGGTTCGAGGGGGAGGGCTTTCGGGAGCCGCTGACCCCGCTCACGGACGCGGACAAGGCCGGCGGCACCTTTCACGCGCCCCCGGCGCCGAAGTCGAAGGCGGGGCGGAACGCCGTCATCGCCACCGTGGCCATCCTCGGGGTCGTCGGGGCCGCCATCTTCTGGCCGAAGCCGGTCCACCTGGCGGTCTCCGTGAAGCCCGGCGTGGAGGCCACCGTCACCGTCCTGCCCGCGAAGGACGGGGGACCCGAGGGCTTCCCCGAGATGAAGGGCACGGCCAGGCCGGGCGCTCCCGCCGCCTTCGACCTCCCCCGCGGGAAGAAGTTCGACGTGAGGGTGGAGGCGCCCGACTACCTGCCCCAGACGGAGACCGTGAACACCGACGTCGAGTATGCCGAGATGCCGAAGGACTTCACCCTCGTGCGGGTGCCCGGGAAGTCCCTGGACCTCGTCCCTCCCGTCCACCGGAGGAAGCCCCTCGAAGGGGTCAAGGTCCTCCTGGTCCCCCGGGAGATGCAGAAGGGACCCACGGTGGCGGTCGAGGTGAAGGCCGGCGGGGACCCGGAGTACCCCACGGAGTTCCCCGCGGGCAAGTGGAAGGGCACGGCCACCCGCGCCGGTTTCCGCGAGACGGAGATTCCCGAGTTCGAGGTCGCGTCCCGCCAGCCCTGCGTCGTGTCGGTGGGCGCGTTGGAGGAGGTCCTCGGGTCCCTCGTCGTCTGCGATGCGCCGGTGGACGCCGTGGTCACCGTGCTCGACGGCACGGAGCCCCTCCTGCCCGCGCCCGCGAAGGTGTTGGCCACCCGGGCGACCCAGGGACTGGAGGTCCGCGCGACGGAGGTGACCGTCCGCGTGGAGAAGGAGGGGTACGCCGCATTCACCACGCCCGCCACGGTCGTGGACGGCAAGGAGACCCGGGTGAGCATGGCCCGCCACAAGGGGTCGCTCTCCCTCAAGGGTCCACCCGGGGCGAAGATCCGCCTCCTCTGCTCCGAGCTCCCGACCTTCACGCCCAAGTCCGACAAGTTCGACGCCCAGGGCAAGGCGCCCAAGTGGGACCTCGATGCCGCGACCTACAAGGTCGTCGTGATCCCGCTGGAAGGAGACGAGGACGAGCGGACGGTCACCCTGGAGCCCGGCCAGCTGATCCTCGACAGGGACGTTTCCGCCCTACCGAAATGAGTGACACCGTCGTCGCCACCGCCGCCGACCCCTTCCTCGGCCGGACCATCGCGAACCGGTTCGAGCTGGTCTCCGTCCTCGGCGAGGGCGGGATGGGGAAGGTCTACACCGCCAAGGACCGGGAGACGGGCCAGCTCGCGGCGGTGAAGGTCATCATCGGGAAGCTCTCGGGGAACGAGGAGTACGTCGCGCGCCTCCGGCAGGAGGCCCGCACGGCGGGGCGCCTGCGCCACGAGGCCGCGGTCCGCATCATCGCCCACGGGGAGACCGAGCAGGGCGAGCCCTACCTCGCCATGGAGTACTGCCCCGGGCGGAGCCTCAAGGAGGTCGTCGCCAAGGAGAAGCACCTCGAGATCGCCCGGGCCTGCAACATCATCTCCCAGATCCTCGGCGCCGTGGGGGCCGCCCACCGCCAGGGCATCGTCCACCGCGACCTCAAGCCCGAGAACATCAAGATCGCCCCCGACCCGCTCCGCGGGGAAGGGGTGAAGGTCCTCGACTTCGGCGTGGCCAAGTTCGTGGGCGGCGAGGGCGTGCCGGAGATGGAGAACGCGGTCAAGACCAAGACCGGGATCATCCTCGGCACCCCGAAGTACATGGCCCCGGAGCAGATCCGCGGCGAGCAGGTGGACGGCCGCTCCGACATCTACTCCTGCGGGGCCATCCTCTACGAGCTGCTGTCCGGGACGCCCCCCTTCCAGGCCGACGACGTCTTCGGGTACGTCACGAAGCACCTCAAGGAGCCGGTCATGCCGCTCGCCGACCGGTGCCCCGAATTCCAGATCCCCAAGGAGCTGGACGACCTCGTGATGTGGATGCTGGAGAAGAACCCCGTCCAGCGTCCCAAGGACTCCCAGCAGGTCAACGAGATCCTCGACAAGTTCGCCAAGGGCTCCTCCTCGGCGCGGATGAAGTTCCTGGCCAAGGTGGGGGCCTGCTGGGTCCTCCCCGGGGCCGCGGCGGCCTTCGCCATCGCGGCCCTGATCCCGGACAGCGTGAAGGTCGCGGTGGAGGAGAAGGACTCCATCCAGGAGATGCGCAAGGTCACCCTGGACTACGGCCTGACCCTGCTGCGCGCCCACGGCGTGGCCCTGGCGCTGGGCCTGGGGATCGCGGGGACCCTCGGCATCGTCCTCCAGCCCCGGCTTTCCGTCGCGGCCTACATCCGGCGCCTGGCGGTCGTGGGGATCCTCCTTTTCCTGGCGCAGGGCGCGGCCCTGGCCTTCGGCGGGGCCCCCTGGGCCATGGGGACCTACGCCATGGCCTCCATCCTCATGTTCGTGGCCTTCTCCCTCTCCTGGCCCATGGACCGGCCCGTCATGAGGCTCCTCTGGACCGGCATCGTCGCCCCCGTGGCGGCGGTCCTCATGAACCCCGTCCCCCTCGTCCGCGGCGTGGTGGAGAACCAGCCCGTGCCCGCCGACGCCACGGAGTTCTTCCTCCGCATCAACCATGGCGACCTCTGGAAGGGGGCGGGCCTCCTCCAGAACCTCGGCGTCCTGGCCGCGCTGACCATCCTCCTCCCGGGGATCCTCATCGGGATCGGCACCGTCTTCCTGCCGAAGCCCGGCCGGGGATCGGCGGGATAGGGCCGGGCCGTGGCGGGGATCGGGGAAGGCCCTTCCGCCGCAACCTGGCCCCGGTCGTGTCTTTGCCGGGGCGTCCGGGTATGCTAGCCTTGGGCTTCGACGTAGGATTGGCGGGCCCCCCGACCCAGGGGGGGAAGGAGAGGGTGTCATGAAGGTGCGCTGGTCGCCGTTCGCAGTACCGTTCGCGGTCCTGGCCGCCGCGGGGTTCGCCCAGGCCGCCACGGTCACCTACCAGGACGGCTCGGCGAAGAAGCTGAACAAGGACGAGTCCACCCAGCCGGGGCCGGGCAAGATCACCACCGACGACGGGAAGGACACCCTCACGCTCCGCACGGGGGCCGTCGTCCGGTACCTCGGGCTCGAGACGGACTCCAAGGGCGCGAAGTCGGAGTCCTTCTTCCTCGTCAAGGGGGGCGTGGAGGCCAACACCGGGTACTACACCCGGCTCGCCACCCCGGCCTTCTGGGCCTTCCCCGAGAAGGAGAGCGCCCGGGCGACCTACTACGCCGAGTCCTTCGGCGTGGGGACCGGGTACGCCCGGTCTGCGAAGGGGTCCGGCATGCTCCGCCTCCTCTGCGACACGACCGAGGTCCACGTCCACGCCGACCAGGGCGTGACGGTCGAGCGCGGCGCGCAGGTCGGCGATGTCGGCTTCACGACGGACACGAACAACGAGTGGAAGCCGAACGTCGTGAGGGTCGTCTACCCGCTCCCCACGGGGATCCTGGTGGACCTGTACGTCCCCAAGGCGACCTCGGGCTTCGTCATGCCGAAGCCCAACGCCCCCGGGAAGACCCTCGTCATGAACCGGGTCTCCTCCTGGAAGAGCGGCGGGATCCAGGTCTCCACCTACCGCGGCGACTCCATGATCCGGACCGGGAAGCTGGCCCCCGGCGTCCCCGCGACCATCGACAACGCGACGGGCGGCATCGAGTTCGGCGGCGTCGCCGCGGTGGAATTCGCCTCCCTGAAGGCGGCCGTCTCCCTGACGTCGGAGTTCGAGTCGCTGGCGACGAGTCCGCTCACGAGGCCGAAGAAGAAGCCCTAGGCGGGGCGGGGGGGGGCGGGCCGAGGGGCCCCGCGCCTCCAGGTCGGGATGGAAGACCGGGACCCGGGGAGGGCCGCAGTCCCCCGGGTGGAAAACGGAGGAAGGCGCGATGAGGGTTCGCGGGAAGGAAGTCGGTCCGCAGCTGTGGATCGCCGCGCTGGCCGGGGCCCTGCTCCTGCCCTCCGCGGCCCGGGCCGAGGGCGGCCAGGCTCCGCAGGGCGGGAAGGCCCCCGCCGGGGCCGAGGCACCGAAGGACGCCGGCAAGAAGGCCGCCGAGGGCCAGCCCGGGGGGGCGAAGCCCGGCGACGCGAAGGCGGCCCCGAAGGCGGCCGACGCGAAGCCCGCCGTCGAGAAGGCCCCCGCGGGCCCGCCGAAGCCGGGCCTGTGGGCCTCCCTGGACGACTTCATGAATCGCACGGGCAGGAAACTCGAGGAGAAGCGGTTCCTCGGCATGCGGGTCCGGCCGACCTTCTCCGAGTCCCTCTCCTACACGGACAACGCGTTCTACCAGAACTCCGACGAGGAGCTGGTCGTGAACTACAACCCGGACATCTTCAGCGCGAACAACGGGATCGACGACGACAACGACGGGGATACCGACGAGCGCGACGAGCGCATCCTGTTCAACGGCATCGACGACGACAACAGCGACCTGGACGGCAATCCCCTCACCGGCGCGGACGAGAAGGGGGAGCGTTTCAGGGCCCGGAGGCTGGGCCGGTCGAATCCCCGCCTCGACGAGCCGCGCGGGGAGGTGTCGGAGATCGTGAACACGGCCAGCCTCTCCGTGGGCCTGGAGATGGCGCTCAACCCCGAGATCGTCCCCGCCATCGGCCACAAGAAGAACACCTTCGACCTGGTCCGCGGGACCTTCACGAGCGTCGAGTACCTCAGGCACGGGGACAGCCCCGACGCCTGGAACTGGCAGGTGACCATCGACTTCCCGCACCTCCTGAGCCTGCCCCTTGCGCGCCTGCAGAACCTCTCCGGGGGGAAGAACACCGTCTACTACCGGGTCGAGGCGGACCTCATCCGGGTGACGGATCCCCTGGACGTGCAGTCCCTGGTGTACGGCCCGGTCCCCGGGAGCGGGAAGAGCGTCAAGGGGCTCTTCCGGAACGGGAACCGGAACGACTTCATGCGGCAGGAGTGGTGGGTGAAGGGGACCGTGGGCTGGAAGGGCCCCCGCATGGACGCCCTGGTCTCCTACAAGCACCTGGACTTCGACCTCCTGGACGACGAGACCCTCTCCTCGGCCGATCACCAGGAGCAGACCGCCTACGGGGAGGCCGGGTACACCCTCAACCGTCACCGGGCCTACGGCTTCTACGAGTACACGAACTTCGCCTTCACGGACCGCCGGGGACCGGCCTCCGGGAACGTCCCCTCCCTCCGGGACTTCTCCCGCACGAGGACCGGGCTGGGGCTCTCGGGGCCCGTCGCCACGGAGAAGCTGAAGGGCAGGGTGGAGCTCTACTTCCTCGCGACGGACGTCTTCCACGAGGGCGGGTTCCAGGCGCTCCCCTACGCGACCGTCCTGGAGAACGGGCAGGCGGTCCCCGGTCCCCTGGTGTCCTCCCACCTCGTGCGCCGCCCCTTCGACGAGCGCAACGGCTTCGGGGCGTCGGCCTCCGCGACCTACGCGCCCTTCAAGGCCACCCAGATCACGGCGGACTACGCGAATTCGATCGAATGGTCCGTCGTCGCCCAGAACAAGAAGGTGGACCGGGGCTCCCTCGCCTTCATCCACAACCTGAACGAGCGCCTCACGTTCCTGATGAAGTACTCCGTGAACTTCGAGAACGTGGTCTTCCGCGAGCGGCGCTTCTACCAGGAGTTCGGGTCGGGCTTCCGGTACAAGATCCTGAAGTACACCGATCTCGACCTCCAGTACACGGCCCGGTACATGCGGTCCCGGCACTCGCCCACGACGGTGTTCGCCGATCCCGCGAACAATCCCTACTGGATCCGTCCCGACGGGGACTTCTTCGCGAACATCGTGAGCGTCGGGCTGACCGTCTCGTTCTGACGACGATGGCCTCCGCCTCCGAGGGCAGGGCCCGCCGCAGACCGGGGGCGGTCGGTCCCCGGGCGCCGGCCGCCCTGCTCGCGGCCGCGCTGGCGGCCTCCGCCTGCGGGAGCGGCCTCGCACCCCTCCCCCCCGTCCCGGAGCCGGGGGCGCGCTCCTTCCTCCCGGAGCCTCCCCCCGGGGGGTACCAGCTCGAGATGCCCTACACCCTCCTCCCGGGGGACAGGATCTCGGTCGAGGTCCGGGACGACCCGAAGAGGGAGCTCGACATCACCATCACGATCCCCCCGGAGGGGGAGATCGAGGTCTGGAAGAGCGAGCCCGCCGAGGGCATGCCGCTGCAGAGGATCCGGGCCGTGGGCAAGACCGTCACGGAGCTCCGGGACGCCATCGCCGACGTGTACCAGCGGATCCGCTTCCAGTTCCGGCCCTACGTGCAGGTGATCGTGGTGAATTCCGTCCCGCGGGTGGTCCGCGTCCTGGGCGCGGTCAGGGCGGCGAAGGAGCTCGTGAACCTCCCCCGGAGCGGGCCGCGGATGACCCTGTGGGGCGCCATCCAGGCCGCGGGAGGGGAGACGGAGGAGGCGGACCTCGGCCGGGTCCGGATCTCCAGGAAGGACCCCGCGACCGGGGCCGAGGTGTCGCTCCCCCCCTTCGACCTGGAGGAGATGCGGGAGAGGTCCGCCTTCGACCGGGATCCCCCCCTCGAGCCCAACGACATCGTGAACGTGCCGAAGCTGGGCAAGGTCTGGATCTCGGGCCACATCGGCCAGCCCGGCTCCTACCTCTGCCGCCGCGGGCTGACCCTCTCGAAGCTCATCGCCGAGGCCGGGGACCTCAAGCCCTTCGCCAAGAAGGGCGACATCCGCGTGACCCGGGGGGAGGCCACGGTGGACGAGAGGCACTACACCGTGGACTACAACGACGTCCTCGACGGGAAGGGCCCCGACCCCCTCCTCCTCCCCGGCGACAGGATCTGGATCGACGAGGACTGGAAGTAGCCGCACGCCCCTCCCCGGTCGGTTAACCTCACCCCGATGCGACCGCAGCTCCCCCTGGCCTCCTACCTGTTCATCCTCCGCCGGCACCTGCGGCTCGTGGCGGGGGTCTTCCTCGCGGTCCTCGTCGCCGGCTGGTACTACGCCCGGTCCGAGGATCCCGTGTTCCAGGCGCGGGCCGTCGTGGACATCCACGTGGGGAGCCGGGGCGCCGCCGACGGCCGCGCCCCGTTCGCGGGCGAGGATCCCGTCTTCATCGGGAACCAGGTCTACCTCATCCGCAACCACGTCCGCCTCGCCGAGAGGGTCCTCGAGCACCTCCGGACCCCCGTATCGCCGGCGCCCCCCCCGAAGGGGACCCCGGGGGGGGAGGGAAGGTCGGGCGAGGGCTACCGGGAGGGGCCCGCGGAAGGCGGCCCGAGGGAGCCCGCCCGCCCCGGACCGGAGGTCTTCCAGGGCCACACGGTTGCCTCCCTCCGGGGCAGGGTCTCGGTCTCGGCCATTCCGGGGACCACCTACTACGAGTTCACCGTCACGGGGGGCGACCAGCGGCTGAACACCGCCCTCGTGAATGCCTACTCCCGGGTCTTCACGGAGGTCTTCCGCGAGGACCAGGAGGCCCGGTTCCAGGGGAGCATGACCGAGCTGCAGGAGGCCCTGGACGCCCATCGGGGGAGGCTGGAGGAGGCCAACGCGGCCATCGCGGACTACAAGAAGGCCAACACGGACGTGGACCTCGCCTCCGGGAGGCTCGGGTCCGCCCGGGAGAAGGCCGACTCCCTCCGGGCCCAGCAGTCGGCCGAGCAGTCCCGCCTCCAGGTCCTCCAGCGGGAGCAGAAGAGCGTGGTGGAGACCCTGGCCGCCGTCGGGCTCTCGATCCACAGGGACTCCCGGGTCGGCCAGGTCCTGGTCCCTCCCCCCGCGGAGGATCCGGAGAAGGACCCCCGCCTGTCGGAGCGCATCCAGGCCCTGGACCTCGTGTCGCGGCAGGCCGGGGTGCGGACGGCGCTGACGGCCAAGGACACCCTCGACCTGGAGCTCGCCAAGCTCCTCACCGGCCCCGGCGCCCTCAAGGAGGACGCCCCCGAGATCCGCAACCGAAGGAGCCGGCGGTCGGAGCTCCTGCGGACCGTGGCCCGGATCACCGAGGCGGCCGTCCTCAAGCAGGCGCAGGACGTCGGCCGGTCGGTTGGGGTCGTGGCCGACCTCGCGGAGCAGCTGGAGGAGATGGACCGGACCGCCGATGCCGAGGCCGTCGCGCGGGCCGAGCTGGAGAGGCTCCAGTCCGCGGTCGCGGGGGTCCAGGCCGACATCCTCCGGTCCAACGGCCTCATCCTCGACGCCCGGCGCCAGCGCCAGCGGTTCCAGGAGACCGGGGGCTCCGTCCGGGTCCTCTCCTACGCCCAGCCGGGCGAGGCCGCCCTCGTGTCCCCGAACAGGCCGGTCATCTACCTCGGGACGGTCGTCCTCGCCCTCCTCCTCGCGGCCGGGCTGGCCTACGTCCTGGAGTACCTGGACGACACCGTGAAGACGCGGGAGGACTTCGACCGCCTGGTGCGCCTGCCCTTCCTGGGCTACGTGCCCCACATCCGGGAGGACGCCGAAGGCGGCCGCGACCTCGTGGTCGCGCGCGGGAGGACCGGCTCGCCCGAGGTGGAGGCCTTCCGGGCCCTGCGCACGGGAATACAGTTCAGCCGTCCGGACCACGAGGTCCGGGCGCTGCTCGTCACCAGCGCCGGGCCCGGGGAGGGGAAGACGACGGTGGCGATCAACGTCGCCTCGGCCTTCACGGGGGGCAAGGGGCGGGTGCTTCTGGTGGACGCCGACCTGCGGAGGGCGCGGGTGCACTCGGCGCTGGGCGTCTCCAACGACCGCGGGCTCACGAACGTGCTCGTCGGGGAGGGCTCGCTGGCGGACACGGTCCAGGCCTCCCTGGTGCCGGGCCTCGACATCCTCTCCTCGGGACCCATCCCCCCGAATCCCGCCGACGTCCTGGGGAGCGAGAGGATGCAGCAGATCCTCCGGGATGCCTCCGCGCGCTACGACCGGGTGATCGTGGACTCCCCTCCCATCGTGGCCGTCACCGACCCCGCGCTCCTCGCGAAGTACGTGGACGCGGTCTTCCTCGTGATCTCCATCGGGAAGACCTCGATCCGCATGATCCAGAGGGCGCAGGAGACGTTGGCGGCGGTGGGCGTCTCGATCCACGGGGCAATCCTGAACAACGCGGACGAGCGGACCTCGGGGTACGGGGGGTACTACGGGGGCTACGGCTACGGCTACGGCTACGGGTACGGCTACGCCGCCCGGGCCGCCGGGGCCAAGGCCGCCGAGGCGTAGGCCTTCGCGGCGACCGGCCCGTCCTTCCCCGCCGTAGAATGGAGCCCCCCCTCGCGGGGGAAGGGAGTCCCTGCCATGAGCGTCCGCGTCCTGTTCCTCGTCGTCACGCCGCTGCTCCTCCTCGCCGCGGGGCTCGGCTTCCTGGCCGCCGAGGCCCGGGCCCGTCCGGCGGCGCCGACCCTCTACTGGCCCGACGACGTGGTGCTCGAGATGCGCTCGCTCGTGGAGAGGAGCTACGTGGACGAGGTCCCGCCGGAACAGGCGAAGGGGCTCTTCTACGCCGCCTGCAAGGCCTACCTCTCGGGGCTCGACCCCTACTGCGAGTTCCTCACGCCCGAGGAGCGCCGGGCCATGGAGCAGGAGACGCAGGGGGAGTTCGGCGGCGTCGGGATCGTGGGGAAGCCAACCGGGGACGGGATCCTCGTCCGCGGGACGCGGCAGGGGGACCCGGCGTGGGACGCGGGGATCCGGGCGGGGGACCTCCTCCTCTCCATCGACGGGGCGGACACCCGGGTCGAGGGCGCCCGCGACGTGCTCCACCGCCTGCGCGGGGAGCCGGGCACGGCGGTGGCGGTGTCCTGGCGGCACCGGGACGGGGGAGGGCCGCGGGAGGCGACCGTCGTCCGATCCCGGATCAAGCAGGACAGCGTCGTCGGGGTGGCGATGGCGGACGCGGGGGCGGGGGTGGGCTACCTCCGGATCGCCCGCTTCCAGGAGAACACGGCGGCGGACCTCAAGGCCGCCCTGGCGCGGCTGAAGGCGGACGGGGCGCGCTCCTTCGTGGTGGACCTCCGGTCGGACTACGGGGGGGTCCTCCCCGCGGCCGTGGCCTGCGCCGACTGCTTCCTCGACGAGGGGGTCGTGGTGGTCACGCGGAGCCGGGCCGGCCTCGAGAGGCCCACGCACCTCGCGGGCCGCGACCCCGGGGACGTGCTCGACGCCCCGCTCGTCCTCCTCGTGGACGGGAACACCGCGAGCGCCGCGGAGGTCCTGGCGGGCGCCCTCCAGGACTACCGGCGCGCGGTGCTGGTGGGGGAGAGGACCTTCGGGAAGTTCCTCGTCCAGCGCATCGTGCCGCTGGAGGGGAAGGACGTGGCGGTGCGGCTGACGACCGCCCGGTACTTCACCCCCTACGGCCGCACGCTCCAGCGCGACGACGCCCGCGGCGTCCGCGGCGGGCTCGTCCCCGACGTCCCCGCGACGGCGACCGAGGCCCAGCGCCGCGCCATCGCGGAGGCGGTCTTCGAAGAGCAGCAGGGGCTCGACTGGGTCCTCCTCCCGGGGAGCCCGGCGCCGGAGGACCCGATCCTCGCCCGGGCGGTGGGCCTGCTCCGGGACGCCGATGCCGCCCGCGCCGCGGACGGAAAGTAGCCCCTACCGCGACGCCTCGATGAGCTCCCGGAAGCGTTCGAAGAGGTGGAGCGAGTCGTGGGGCCCCGGGCTCGCCTCTGGGTGGTACTGCACGGAGAAGGCGGGGACATCCCGGTGGCGCATCCCCTCGCAGGTCCCGTCGTTGAGGTTCACGTGGGTCTGCTCCACGTCCCCCCGGGCGAAGAGGTCGGGGTGGGCCGCGAAGCCGTGGTTCTGGGCGGTGACCTCCACCTTCCCCGTGGCGAGGTCCTTCACGGGGTGGTTCCCCCCGTGGTGGCCGAACTTGAGCTTCCAGGTCCTCCCCCCGTAGGCGTGGGCGAGGACCTGGTGGCCGAGGCAGATCCCGAAGACGGGGACCTTCCCCAGCAGCCCCCGGACGCAGTCCGCGGCGTAGGTGAGCGGTGCGGGGTCCCCGGGGCCGTTGCTGAGGAAGACGCCGTCGGGCCGGAGCCCCAGGACATCCTGCGCCGTGGCCCTTGCCGGCAGGACGGTCACCCGGAATCCGCAGTCCACCAGGTTGCGGAGGATGTTCCGCTTGACCCCGTAGTCCAGGGCGACCACGTGGTGCTCCGGGCCGCGCCTCGGACGCGGTTCGGAGGAGAAGGGCGAGACGTGCCCCTCGGTCCAGGGCCCGGCCGACGTCCGGGTGACGAGCCCGACGAGGTCCTGCCCCTCCATGGAGGGGAGGGCCCGCGCCCGGTCCACGAGCGCGTCGGCGCTCCCCTCCCGTGTGGAGACGACGCCGCGGAGCGCCCCGCCCTCCCGCAGGCGCCGCGTGAGGCGGCGGGTGTCCACGCCCTCGATGCCGACGACGCCCCGGCGGGCGAGGTACGCCCCCAGGGACTCCACCGAGCGGTGGCTCGAGGGGACCCGGCAGGCCTCGCGGACCACGAGGGCCTCGACCCAGGGCCGCTCCGACTCGTCGTCCTCGGGGTTGACGCCGTAGTTCCCGATGAGCGGGTAGGTCATGCAGACGACCTGCCCCTTGTAGGAGGGGTCGGTGAGGATCTCCTGGTAGCCCTGGAGCGAGGTGTTGAACACGACTTCGCCCGAGGCCTCGCCCTCCGCCCCGAAGGAGGTCCCGCGGAACACGGAGCCGTCCTCCAGCGCCAGGATCGCCGGGATGCGCTCGTCGTCCACGTCAGGAGGCCTTTCCGGGCGGGGACTCGGCTCCGCACGACAGCCGGTTGATGCGGCTCGCGAGGAAGCCCGCCCCGAACCCGTTGTCGATGTTGACGACGGCCACGCCGGCCGCGCAGGAATTCAGCATCGCGAGCAGCGGCGCGAGGCCGCCGAAGGAGGCGCCGTAGCCGACGCTCGTGGGGACCGCGATCACGGGCACGGAGCAGAGGCCGCCCACGACGCTCGCCAGCGCCCCCTCCATGCCCGCCACGACCACGACGCAGCGCGCCTCGCGCAGGAGGTCGGTCCGCGCGAGGAGGCGGTGGATCCCCGCCACTCCGGCGTCGTAGAGCGTCGCGACGCGGCTCCCGGTGACCTCGGCGGTCACCCGGGCCTCCTCGGCGACGGGGAGGTCGCCCGTGCCCGCGCTGACGACCAGGACCTGCCCCGCGGGCTCCCGGGGCTCGCGGTCCCGGACCACGGTCACGCAGCGGGCCCGCTCCTCCCACCGCGCGTCGGGGAAGGACTCCCGAAGGGCCGAGGCCGCCTCGGGGGCCACGCGCGTGACGAGGAGGCGGTCGGACCGGTCGAGCACCGCCCGCGCGATGGCGACGATCTCCGCGGGGGTCTTCCCCAGACCCAGGACGACCTCGGGGAAGCCGCACCGGAGCGCGCGCTGGTGATCCACCAGGGCGAAGCCGAGATCCTGCGCCTCCAACCCGGAGAAGGCGTCCAACGCGCGGTCGACGGCGACCCTCCCGTCCGCAACCTCCTGAAGAAGCCTCTTCGCCTCCTCCCGGGTCACCGTCCCACCTCCGCCTCTTTCCCTCCTACCTCCGCCTCTGTCCTCCCGACCCCCGCGCCTTTCCTCCGCCTCTCCTTCTTCACCGACGGATTCCGCAGGAGCCGCGGGAAGACCTCGAGATCGAGCCCGTCCCGCAGCCCGGCACGCAGGAGGTGCGTCCCCAGCGCCGCCACCATGGCCCCGTTGTCCGTGCACAGCCGCGGCGGCGGGAGGACGACCTCGAGCCCGGCCCGCGCCCCTTCCTGCGCCATCCTCTCCCTCAAGCGCCCGTTGCAGGCGACTCCTCCCCCCAGGACGATCTGGGCCACTCGATGGCGACGGGCCCCCTCGAGCGTGATCCCCACGAGCGAGTCCACGAGCGCCTCCTGGAAGGAGGCCGCGACGTCGGCGGGGCGGGCCCCGGGCCGGTTGCGGCCGCGGCCCGGCCGCGCGTCCTGGCCGCGGAGGTGGTAGAGGACCGCGGTCTTGAGCCCCGAGAAGGAGAAGTCGAGCGTCCCGCGGGCGCCGCGGGTCCTCGGGAACCGGACCGCCGCGCGGTCCCCCTCCCGGGCGAGGCGGTCCACCGCGGGCCCGCCGGGGAACCCGAGGTCGAGCAGCGCCGCCACCTTGTCGAAGGCCTCCCCGGCGGCGTCGTCCACGGTGGCGCCGAGCAGGTCCTCCTCCAGCGGGGAGCGGCAGAGGTAGAGGTTCGTGTGGCCCCCGGAGACCACGAGCGCGACGAGCGGGAACCGCAGCCGCACCCCCGAGAGCAGGTTTGCGTGGGCGTGGGCCAGAACGTGGTTCACGCCGACCAGCGGGAGCCCCGTGGCGAGGGAGAGCGACTTCGCCGCCTGCACGCCCACGAGCAGCGACCCCACGAGCCCCGGGCGGTTCGTGACCGCAATCCCGTCGATCCCGTCGAGCCCGATCCCCGCTCCCCGGAGGGCCCGTTCGATCACCGGGACGACAGTCGCCTCGTGGGCCCGGCCCGCCACCTCGGGGACCACCCCGCCGTAGGGGGCGTGGAGGTCCTCCTGCCCGGCCACGGCGTCGGAGAGCAGGCGCACCCCGCCCTCGACCACGGCGGCCGCGGTCTCGTCGCAGGAGGTCTCGATGCCCAGGACGCGCATCGCGCCAGCGTATCCGGGGCGGGCGCCGGTCCGTCCTTCTTGACCGCGGGGACGGGGTCCGGCGAAGATCCCCAGTTCCCCCGAGGGGGGTCCCCGGAACGCGGAGGCGCCCGGACCATGCCCGTGACCTGCGTCGTCGGCGCCCAGTGGGGCGACGAGGGGAAGGCCCGCATCGTGGACCTCCTGGCGGCCGAGGCCGACCTGGTGGTGCGCTACCAGGGCGGCGCCAACACGGGCCACACGGTCGTCGTGAACGGGAAGACCGTGAAGGTCCACCTCATCCCCGTCGGGGTCCTGCGGCCTGGATGCGTGTCGGTCATCGGCAACGGGTGCGTGCTGGACCTCGGCGTGCTCTTCGAGGAGTTCGCGATGCTGGAGAGGTCCGGGTACCCCGTGGACCCGGCGCGGCTGCGCGTCTCCGACCGCGCCCACCTCGTCCTCCCCTGGCACCGGGCGCAGGACGCCGCGTCGGAGGCCGCCCGCGGGGCGGCCCGCATCGGCACCACGGGCCGCGGCATCGGGCCCTGCTACGCGGACAAGGCCGCCTACCTGGGCCTGCGGGTCTGCGACCTCTCCGACGACGCCTCCCTCGAGACGAGGGTGGCGGCGCTCGCGGCGGAGAAGAACCGGGTGCTCGCGGGCCTCGGCGCCGCGGCGGTGGACGGGGCCGAGGTCCTCGCCGGGCTCCGGGGGGCCCGGGACCGGCTGGCCCCCTTCGTGGAGGACACGGCGGACCTCCTGCGGAAGGCCGTGCGGGGCGGGAAGCGTATCCTGTGCGAGGGGGCGCAGGCGGCGCTGCTGGACGTGGACCACGGGACCTACCCCTACGTGAGCGCGAGCAGCGCCAGCGTCCTCGGCGTCCCCTCCGGGAGCGGGATCCCGCCCCGGGCCATCACCCGGACCGTCTGCGTCGCCAAGGCCTACGCCACCCGGGTGGGGGAGGGGCCCTTCCCGACCGAGGACCCGGGCCCCGAGGGGGACCGGATCCGGGAGCGGGGCCGGGAGTACGGCACGACCACGGGGCGGCCCCGGCGGTGCGGCTGGTTCGACGCCGTGGCGGTGCGCTACGCGACGACGCTCTGCGACGCCGACGAGGTGGCGCTCACGAAGCTCGACGTGCTGGCGGGGATCCCGCGCCTGCGGATCTGCACGGGCTACGAGGCGGGGGGGCGGAGGCTCGACCGCTTCCCCGCGGACCTCGCGACGCTCCGCGCGGCGCGGCCGGTCTACCGGGAGTTCCCGGGGTTCGAGGGGGACCTCGCCTCCTGCCGGACCTTCGCGGACCTGCCCGCCGCGGCCCGGACCTTCGTGGACGCGCTGGCCGGGGAGGCGGGGGCCCCGGTGCGGCTCATCTCGGTGGGCGCCGACCGCGCCCAGGTCCTGGAGCGCTGACCTCCGTGCCGCGCCTCCCCTCCTTCGACCCCGCGGAGCGCCTCGGCGTCCCGCGCGAGTCCCTCCCCCGCCACGTGGCCATCATCATGGACGGGAACGGGCGCTGGGCCCAGCGCCGCCGCCGCGCGCGCATCTGGGGGCACCGCGCCGGGGTCTCCTCGGTGCGGGCCGTCGCGGTGGAGTGCGCGCGCCTGGGCATCGAGCGCCTGACGCTCTACGCCTTCTCCCAGGACAACTGGAAGCGGCCGCCGCGCGAGGTGGCCATCCTGTGGAAGCTCCTGCGCCGCTTCCTCGTCGCGGAGCGGGCGGAGATCATGGACAACGACATCCGCTTCCAGGCCGTGGGGCGGCTCGAGGGCCTGCCGGGCTTCGTGCGGCGCGAGATCGACGAGACCTCCCGCGAGAGCGCGCGCAACCGCGGCATGGTGCTCTGCCTCGCGCTCAACTACGGCGGTCGGGCCGAGATCGTGGACGCCGCCCGGTCGCTGGCGGAGAGCGTCCGGCGGGGGGAGATGGAGCCCGCGGACATCGACGAGGCCGCGCTGGCCCGCCGCCTCTACGCGCCGGGGGCCCCCGACCCGGACCTGCTCGTCCGCACCGCGGGCGAGATGCGGGTCTCCAACTTCCTCCTCTGGCAGATCTCCTACGCCGAGTTCCACGTCACGCCCGTCTGCTGGCCCGACTTCCGCGAGGCCGACCTCCACGCGGCGCTCCGGGACTACGCGGGCCGCCAGAGGAAGTTCGGGGCGCTCCCCGCGGAGACGCGGACCGCGTGAGCGCGGCGACCGGACCGGAGACCGGGCGCGCGGCGCCGGGGCCCGCGGTCTCCGGCATGCGGGTCGGCCTCGGGCTCCTGCTGGGCGTCATCGTCGTCCTCGTGCTGGTGCTGGACGCCCTCCTGGGGGAGAAGGAGGCCTTCCGCGCCGCGGCCCCGGGCACGGGGCTGCTCCTCGCGGCCCTGGCGGCAGGGGCGCTGCGGGAGTTCTACGCGCTGATCGGCCGCGCGGGCGTCCCCTCGCTCCCGGGCCACGGCGCCGCCGCCGCCTTCGCGGTGCTGGCGCTCCGGGCGCTGCTGCCCGCGGCGGGGGTGCGGGGCGGGGACGCCGCGGCGCTCGCGCTGGCCGGCCTCCTCCTCGCTGTCCTCCTGCCCGCGGCGGAGCGCATCGCCTGGCGCCGCCCCGGGGAGGGGGAGGGGGCGCCCGCCGCGTCGGCGGCCGACCTCCGGCCGCTCGCGGGGACCGCGCTGGGGCTCGTCGCCGTGGGGCTCCCCATGGCGCTCATCCTCGAACTGCGGCTCTGCCCCCCCGTGGACGGGATGCGTGGGCCGGCGCCCCACGGGCTGGTGCTCATCACCATGCTCGCGGTCTCCTGCAAGGTGGGCGATTCGGCGGCCTACTTCGTCGGGCGCACCCTGGGGAAGCGTCCCCTCTGCTGGGTGAGTCCGAAGAAGACCTGGGAGGGCGCCGCGGCGGGCCTGCTGGCGGGGACCGCCGCCGCGGCCGCGCTGGGGGCCGCCTTCGGACTCGCGCTCCCGCACGGGCTCGCCTTCGGCCTCGTGGTGAACCTCGCGGGGCAGGGGGGCGACCTCCTGGAGTCCTGGCTCAAGCGCTGCTGCGGGACCAAGGACTCGGGGAACGGCTTCGGGGAGATGGGAGGGGTGCTGGACCTCGTGGACGCGCTGCTGCTGGCGGGTCCCGCCGGCTGGCTCTTCCACCGGGTGGTCCTCGCGTGAGCCGGGCGGGGGCGTCGGGGCGGGTAGGATGGCGCCCGTGAAGGCCCCCTCCACGGTCCAGACGGTCCTGCGCCTGGGCAGCGTCGAGGAGCAGCGCGCGCTCTACGGGCTCGGGAACCGGACGCTGCGGCGCCTGCGGGACCGGCTCGGCGTGCGCGTCACGGCCCGGGGCGGCTCGGTCACCGTCCACGGGGAGCCCGCCGCGGCCCGATCGGCCTGCCGCGTCCTCGAGGGTCTCCTCGGGAGGGCCCGCCGCGGGGAGGAGGTCACCGACCTCGACCTCGAGCGCGCCATCGCGGGGGAGGCGCTCGGCGAGGAGGCCGCCGCGGCCCCCGGGGCCTCCGACGACCGGGTCGTCCGGGCTCTGGACGACTCCTACGTGGTTCCACGGACCGAGGGGCAGCGGGGCTACGTCCGGGCCATCCGGGAGAAGGACATCACCTTCGCCATCGGGCCCGCGGGGACGGGGAAGACCTACCTCGCGGTGGCCTGCGCCGTGGCGGCGCTCCGGCGCGGGGAGTTCCGCCGCATCGTGCTGACGCGCCCGGCCGTCGAGGCGGGGGAGCACCTGGGGTTCCTTCCCGGGGACTTCCAGGCCAAGGTCAACCCCTACCTCCGGCCGCTCTACGACGCGCTCGAGGACCTCGTGGACTTCGACGAGGTGCGCCGCACCATCGAGCGGGACGTCATCGAGGTGGCGCCGCTCGCCTACATGCGGGGCCGCACGCTGGACCGCTGCTTCGTCATCCTCGACGAGGCCCAGAACACCACGCCCGAGCAGATGAAGATGTTCCTCACGCGCATGGGCCGCTCCTCGCGGATGGTGGTGACGGGGGACGTGACCCAGGTGGACCTGCCCCGGGGCGTCCGCAGCGGCCTCCTGCACTCCCGCGAGGTCCTCCGGGGCGTGGAGGGCATCGCCTTCATCGCCCTCGGCCGCCCCGACATCGTCCGCCACCCGCTCGTCCAGGAGATCGTGGACGCCTACGAGGCCGAGGAGGGGCGCGGGGGGACGGGGACCGCCCCGTGAGCCGCGCCCCGCGCGTCCTCGTCTCCGACCGCCAGCGGGCGCTGCGCCTGGACCGCCGGAGGCTCGCCCGCGACCTTGGGACGGTCCTGCGGCGGGTGCGGTTCCCCGGGGCGCTCTCCCTCTCCCTGGTGGGGGACCGGGAGATGCGCCGCCTCCACGCCCGGTATTCCGGGGACGACACACCCACCGACGTGCTGGCCTTTCCCCTCCCGTCCCCCGCGGGCGGCCTCCCGTCGGGCGAGGTCGTGGTCTCCGTCGAGACGGCGGTGCGCGAGGCCCGGGCGCGGCGCCTGCGGCCCCGCGGCGAGGTGCTCCTCTACGCGGTCCACGGCATCCTCCACCTCTGCGGGGAGGACGACCACGACCCGGCCCGGGCCCGGCGGATGGACCGCAGGACGCTCCGGCTGCTCGGGGGTCTCGGCGTCCGCCACACCATCGAACGGTAGAATCCGGGGAACACGGGTGACCCCCATGCGACGCCGGCCCCTCAGGACGACGAGGCGCGACAGCGCGGACGACGCGGAGGGCGAGGAGGCCGGCCACGCGACGGCCGCCCCGGCCCCGATCCCGGCGCCCTCGCCGATCCCGGGGGCCGCCGGCCATCCTTCCGCGCCTCCCCCGGTGAGCCGGATCGCGGGGTACCGGATCCTGGAGCCGCTGGGCCGCGGCTCCATGGGCTCGGTCTACAGGGCGGTGCAGGTGTCGCTCGACCGCGTCGTGGCCATCAAGGTCCTGAGCCCGCACCTCGCGCTCAACCCCTCCTTCGCGCGGCGCTTCGAGCGGGAGGCCATGGCGGCGGCGAAGCTCAGCCACCCCAACATCATCGGGGCGCTGGACGTGGGCGAGGAGAACGGGGTCCGCTACATCGTCATGGAGTACGTCGAGGGGCGGACGGTGGCCCAGATCCTCGCCGGGGAGGGCCCCCTCGAGGAGCACCGCGCCGTGGGCATCGTCTCCCAGGTGGCCCGCGCGCTCGACCACGCCCACCGCGCCGAGTTCGTCCACCGGGACATCAAGCCCGCGAACATCCTCGTGACGAAGGAGGGGCTGGCCAAGCTCTGCGACCTCGGGCTCGCCAAGGAAGTCGCCGCCGACGCCTCCCAGACCGACGAGGGGCTCGCCATGGGGACGCCCTTCTACATCTCCCCCGAGCAGGCCCGCGGCGAGCGCCGCATCGACATCCGGAGCGACATCTACGCGCTCGGCGCGACGCTGTACCACATGGTGACCGGACGCGTGCCCTTCCCGGGCCCGAACCCGGCCGTCATCATGACCCGGCACCTCAACGACCCCCTCGAGCCCCCCGACGAGGTCAGGGAGTCGGTGAGCCGCGCCACCGCGCAGATCATCGAGAAGATGATGGCCAAGGGGCGCGAGACCCGCTACCAGACCCCCGCGGAGCTCCTTCTCGACCTCCAGGCGTGGATGGAGGGGAGGCTCGTCGTCCACCAGTCCATCCAGGTCCGCTCCCGGAGGCGGTTCCGGAGGTATCGGTAAGGCGGACCGCCTACCAGGCCTTGCGGACCTTCCCGGCCTTCAGGCACTTGACGCAGACGCGCATCCGGGTGGGGGTCTTGCCGACCAGGACGCGCACCTTCTGGATGTTGGGCTTGAACTCGCGCTTGGACCGCCCGGTGACCTTGACGCCGACGCCGCCCTTGTACTTGGCGAGGCCGCGCCGGGTGACCTGGTTCCCGACCTCGGTCCTCTTTCCGCACACCTCGCACTTGCGCGCCATGGGAGACTCCTTCGATTCGAACGGCGGGGACTGTGAAGAACCGCGGATGATACGGAGGTGGCGGCCATGCGCGCAGCGATTCCGTCGGCGCTCCTGCTGGCCGCCCTGGCCCCGGCCTGCGCCTCCCGGGGGGCGCTCCCCGAGACCCGGGCGGGGTTCGCGACCCCCCGCCTCCACCACCTCCTCGACCTGGAGGACGCCCGGGCTCCGCTGACCGAGCTGGAGCCCTTCCTGCGGGACCCCGAGCCCGCGGTCCGGGCCCGGGCCGCGCTGGCCGCGGCCCGGTGCGCCGGGAAGGACGCGGCGGCGTTCCTGCGCCTCGCCGTGCGCGACCCGGATCCGGCGGTCCGGGAGTCCGTGGCGCTCGCCCTGGGCCTCACGGACGATCCCGACCTCGCCGGGGACGCCCTCCAGATGGCCCGGAACCCGGGGGCGGGGCCCGCGGAGGCGGCCGCGGCGGCCTCCGCGGCGGTGCGCCTCGGGAGCGAGCGGTGCTGGAAGGACGAGGGCTTCGCCGCGCTCTTCACCCACGCCGACCCTGCGGTGCGGAGGGCGGCGCTGCGCGCCGCTGTCATGCCCTCCCGCGGCTGGAAGGAGAAGCCCGCGGTCCTTCCGCGGTGGATCCCGGCCGCCATCGGGGACCCCGCGACCCCCCCCGATGCCAGGGCCGCGGCGGTCCTCGTCTTCCGGGCCTTCCTCCCCCCGAAGCCCCCCCGGTCCTTCGCGACGGACCCGCCGGAGGAGGCCCTCGTCCTCCTGACGCGGCTCCAATCGGCACTCCGTGAAGACCCCGACCCCGACGTCCGCGCGGCCTGCGCGCTGGCCCTGGGGTCGCTGGCGACGGGAGGGACGGGCGGGCTGGACCTGCGCCTCGCCGCCGAGCCCGTGGCCCGCGTCCGGGTCTCTCTCGTCCGCGCCCTCGGGATCATCGACGACGCCTCGGTCGTCCACCCCCTCCTCGACGCGCTGGCGAAGGACGGGGACTTCACCGTCCGCGCCGCCGCGGCGCAGGCGCTGGCCACCCGGGGCGGCCTCGACCGGGACCGGGCCGCCGAGGCGCTGTTCCGCGCCTCCGGCCGCGACGCCTCGAGGCTCGTCCGCGTCGACGCCGTGGCGGCGCTCCACGCGCTTGACGGGGAGCGGGCGAAGAAGGGGATCCGGCGGGCCTCGAAGTCGAAGGACCCGATCCTGCGGGCGGCGTCGGCGGGGACGCTCTCCCCGATGGAGGATCTCGCGCGCCTCGCCCACGACCCCGAGATCCGGGTCCGGGAGGCGGCCGTGGACGCGGCGGGGAACCGCGGCCGCGAGGGGCTCGGCGTCTGCGTGGACGCGCTCCGCGATGCGGATCCCGTGGTGGCCGCCACCGCCGCGGGCCACCTCGGCGAGATGGGGGCACGGGAGGCCGCCGACCTGCTCGCGGGCGTGCTCAAGGACCATCCGGCCCCCCGGTCCTTCCCCGACGAGGAGGGGGACCTGCGTGCCGCGGTGTTGGAGGCGCTCGGCAAGGTGGACGCGGCGGCGGCCCGCCCCTTCGCTGAGGTGGGGCTCGGAGACCCTGACCCGCTCGTGCGGGAGGCGGCCGCGGGGATCCTGGAGACGCTGGACGGGAAGAGGCCCGCGATGCCGCTCCCGCCGCGGCTCCTCCCCTTCGTCGAGCGGCGCGATCTCCGGATCGCCGACGCCGGCGCTCCGCGCCTCCGTTTCACGACGGAGCGGGGGGAGTTCGTCGTGCAGACGCTCCCCGCGGCCGCCCCGGTGCATGTCGCCCGCTTCCTCGCCCGCGTGCTGGCCGGGGGCTACGACGGGACGGTCTTCCACCGGATCGTCCCGAACTTCGTCGTCCAGGGGGGCGACCCCCGCGGGGACGGCTCGGGGAGCGGGGGGGCGCCGACGCGACAGGAGTTCTCCGGCGTCTTCTACGGGCGCGGCACCCTCGGCGTCCCCCGGAACTCGCCGCCCGATTCCGGCGGATGCCAGCTCTTCTTCAGCCACGGCTCCACGCCGCACCTCGACCAGCGGTACACGATTACCGGGCAGGTCGTCGAGGGGGTCGAGGTGGTGGACCGCATCGACCTCGGGGACCGCATCCTCACGGCGCGGGTGGAGTAGGCCCCCTGGTGCGGCGCAGCTTGCCGCGCCGGTGAGTCGAATCAGGTATTCAATCGCACGGCCCGGCGGAGCAAGCTCCGCCGCTGTCTACGGAGGACCGCCCAGCAGTTCCCCCATGCGATCCCCGTGGGACGACGCCGTCCTTCGTCCCGCCCGCCGTTCGAGGAACGCCGCCGCGCCGAGCGCCGTCGCGAGGACGACGAGCCCGGCGAGGTCGTCCACGAGGTAGTGGTAGCGAAGGACCACCGTGGAGACGGCGGTGAGGCCGCCCACGACGGCGACCGACCAGCGGATCCACCCCCCGAACCTCCAGCAGAGGGCGGCGCAGAGGAGCCCCAGCACCACGTGGGCGCTCGGGAAGGCGTCGTAGGGCTGGGGCTCGAGGTCCCGGATGAAGTCGTGGGTCCACCCCGTGATCCAGCCCCGGGGGAGCGGCGCCGAGCGGTTCACGTGGTCGTGCCGCGGGCCCGCGACCGGGACGAGGAGGTAGAGCGCGTAGCAGGAGTAGAGCCCTGCGGAGACCGTGAACAGCGCCCGGTAGAGGGCCTCCCGCCGCGCGCGGAGGATGTAGGCGGCGAAGACGCCGACCGGCATGACGAAGTAGAGGGCGTAGAAGACCATGAAGAAGTCGGCGAGGGGGGCCGTCAGGAAGCCCTCGCTCCACCGGGCGACGTCCAGCCCGCACCAATCCAGGTCCCAGGCCGCCAACTCGTCGTCGAAGCGCCGGTCCGGCGGGGCGACGGCGGGGGCGAGCCAGCGGAGCCCCGTGAAGACACCGGGGAGAACGAGGAAGGGCCAGGCGACGTGGAGCGCCCGGAGGGCGGGGGGCAGGTCGGGGTCCTTGGCCGCGCGGCCCGCCAGCGCCGCCGTCGCCGCGAGCAGCCCCCCGTAGACGAGGACCGCGGTCCCCGCGGACTCCGCCTCCCGGGCCCACGCCGCCAGCGCGACGGCGAGGAAGAAGGAGAGCCCGAGGAGGTGGACCGCGTCGTTGGCCCGCGCGAAGGCTGAGCGGTGCGGCGAAGTGGAGTCGGACACCCTACGACTACTCGCCCAGCGCGGTTGCCATGGCGAGGTCGTGGGTGTGGGTGATGGACAGCAGGATCTTCTCGATGCCGAGCATCCGCGCGCGGTCCTGGGCCTTCCCGTGCAGGTGGACGACGGGGACGCCGTCCCCGTCGGCCAGCACCTCCACGTCCCGCCAGTGGATCCCCTGCCCGAAGCCGGTCCCGAGGACCTTCAGGACCGCTTCCTTGGCCGCGAACCGCCCGGCGATGTGGATGTGGGCGTCGGGGGCGCCCTCGAAGAGGCCCAGCTCGTCCCGCGTGAAGACCTTCTTCTTGAAGGCCATGCCGCGCTCCGCCAGCAGGGCGCGGATGCGCGCGACCTCGACCGCGTCCACGCCGATTGCCTTCGTGGCCATGCGGGGATGATACCGGGTAGGCTGTCCACCCGTGGACGATCTACTCTCCGACCTGAACGAGGCCCAGCGCCGGGCCGTGACCCACGGCGAGGGGCCGCTGCTCGTGGTGGCCGGGCCGGG